>Ga0068868_100003070_pt1 | contig 11630 bp, 13 predicted proteins | sample KBSMisM42_FD_64660 | JGI IMG/M metagenome (GOLD analysis project Ga0068868, IMG submission 64660) | Miscanthus rhizosphere microbial communities from Kellogg Biological Station, Michigan, USA - KBS Miscanthus M4-2 | ecosystem: Host-associated > Plants > Roots > Rhizosphere > Soil ...
ACATGCTCGAGACCGTCATCAGCCACACGTCGCGCTCGCGGAGCGTTGGACGCGTCGCGAAATGGATGAGCGCCACCGCAAAGAAAGCGACCAGCACGTCGACGTACGTTTGACAGAGCTGCGCCCAGAGCTGCGGCACGAACAACAGGACACACGCCCAGCCCATCGCGTCGAGGCGGCGCGTGAAGCGGCGCACGAGCACGTAAGACGCGAGCATCAGCGCGCCGGCGCCGACGTTGTTCGGCAGCTCGACCGCCGTCCTGTCCGTGAAGATGACGAGCCAGATTTGAAGCGATTCGCCGAGCTTCGGGTACCCGTTGGTGGCTTGATTCGCGACGTCGTGCGAGAGCGAGACGGCACGGAACCCGTGGTTCTGGATCGCGAAGCCGATCATCGCGTCGTGGTAGAGGAAGCCGTCCCACGTCGCGTTCGGTACGAAGACGCTGAGGACGAACGTCGCGACGGCGAGAACGATCGCGAGCATGAGCCCGACGGTGACGACGCTGCGCGCTCGCAAGGATTCGCCGAGCGCGTCGCCCGGGATGCGCGCGAGCGAACGCCACGCTTCACCCGCTTCGCGAAGTGCCTCGACCGGCCGTTTGCCCGCGAGGATGGCGAAGACCGTCCCGAAGAAGCACACCGCTGTGAATGCGAGCTTCGCCTTGGTCAGCTGGTCGGTGTACCCGAGCACGAGCACCGGCGCGGCGATGAGCGCGCACCCGATCGCCGCTGCGATCGTCGCGAGCTCGGCACGCCCCGACGGCCGCGTACGGGCTGCCACGAGGACGGCGTCGAGCGCCGCAAGTGCAGTCAAAGAGACGAGAAGGAGCCACCCGGCCACCGCCGACGTTCTAGACGAACTCGCTGGGCGTAGGTAGCCGAGATGAGGTAAGCCTCCGCTCCGAGGTAGCAACATGACGACGGAGACGCAGTCCAAGGTTCGTTGTTTCAACGCGGCGCATGCGGTCGCAGGCGCACTCGACGGCGAGCGGATCGCGATCATCGGTTACGGCCACCTGGGTCGACCGATCGCTTTGAATCTGCGCGACTCTGGTTGTCGCTCGATCATCATCGGAAACATCGCCGACGATTACGTCGCGCAGGCCAAGACGGACGGCTTCGACGTCGTGTCGATCGAGCAGGCCACGAAGGGCGCCGACATCGTCATGATCATGCTCCCCGACGAGGTGATCCCCGAGGTCTACGTCGAGGCGATCGCTCCTCATCTTTCACCGCGATCGGCGATTGTTTTCGGGTCCGGCTACACGCTCGGCTACGACTTGATCAAGCCGTCGAAAGATCTCGACGTGCTGCTCCTCGCGCCGCGCATGGCGGGTGAGAACGCGCGCCAGCGCTTTCAGGCAGGCAGCGGCTTCTACGCGTACGTCTCCGTCGAGAACGAAGCGAGCGGCAAGGCGTGGAAGCGTCTCCTCGGGCTCGCCGACTGGATCGGCGTCCTCCGGGCCGGCGCCGTCGAGCTCTCCGCGCGAAAAGAAGCCGACCTCGATTTGCTCGTCGAGCAGACGCTCGGCGCCACGCTCGGCATGGCCATCCTGAGCACGTTCGACATCGGCGTCGACGCGGGCATCCCGCCCGAGGCGATGGTGCTCGAGATGTACATGTCCGAAGAAATGGAGACCGTGTGGCGCGCGTTCCGCACCGAGGGCTTCATGCGCGCGTCGAACGCCCACGGACCGACCGCGATGTACGGCGGTTTCATCCGTACGATGGCGCTCCTCGGAACGGACTTGCCCGGAAAGCTCCGTACGACGTTCAACGAGATCAAGAGCGGCGCGTTCGCGACGCAGTTCCAAGCCGAGCGCAAAGCCGGCTATCCGATGCTCAAGGCGGCGCAAGCGATGGCGATGGGCGAGCACCCGATCACGGAAGCCGAAGACAGCCTCCGCGCGCGCCTCGCCTCTTCTCCGACCGATTCCTGAGCGAGCCTTACAACGTCGGGTCGGGCTTCGGTGGCGGGAGCAGCGTCACGTCGGCGACGCAACGCCCGGCCACGCACTTCGGCGTGAGCGTCTTCGTCGCGCGCGGGCAAGGCGCGGGAGGCGGACACAGCTTCGGCCTCGCACACACGGCCGCGCGGCGCGCATCGAGGCGCCTTTGGATTTCGGTGCTGACGACTCGGCCCGGCGGGCAGATGTAACTACAGCACGCGTGATCACCGACGACGTCGGCGTCGAGCGTATTGGAGACGACGCACTCCGCGTCCGTCTTGCACGTTCCTTCACCCGGCTCTGTCGTGAGCGGCGCGACGTCCGCCGAGGCCGCCACGACGGTGACTGCGCTCGTCAGTAAAAAGGCGAGCACGATCGCGCGGCATCGCATGCACGCATCATACTCAATTGTCGTCGCCACCGCGCCGAACCTGCGCCCGCACCTCGTGCGACCGAACGCTTGGCGCGGCACGGGGCTCGCTCGTCTTCGGAGCATGAAAAACCTCAAGCTCACCATCTCGGCGATCATCGCGGCGGGTGTGCTCGGCGGTTGGGGCGCACATACGATGCTCCATCATCCGAACGACGTCGCCGGCATCACGGAGACGCTCGGCCAAACGTTGTCGATTCCGCAGGCGCATGCCCAATCCTCCGGCGGCAAACCGAACATCATCTTCATCATGGGCGACGACGTCGGCTGGGCGAACATCGGCGTCTACAACCAAGGCATCATGGCCGGCCGCACGCCGAACCTCGATCGCCTCGCGTCCGAAGGCATGCGCTTCACGGACTACTACGCGGAAGCGAGCTGCACCGCGGGGCGCGCGAACTTCATCACCGGCGAGCTACCGATGCGCACCGGCCTGACGACCGTGGGTCAAGCGGGCGCGACGGTGGGAATGCCCGACGCGGCGCCGACGATCGCGACCGTGCTCCGATCGATGGGATACGCGACGGGCCAGTTCGGAAAGAACCACCTCGGCGATCGCAACGCGTTCTTGCCGACGGTGCACGGCTTCGACGAGTACTTCGGTTACCTCTACCACCTCGACGCGATGGAGGACCCGTGTCACCCGACGTATCCGCCCGCGCTCAAAGACACGGTCGGCCCGCGTCACATGATCCACTCGTGGGCGACCGCCGGCGAAAACGGAACAGTCGATCCGCGCTGGGGCAAAGTCGGAAAGCAAAAGATCGAAGACGCCGGCGAGCTCTGTCCGAAACGCATGGAGACCGTCGACGACGAGATCCTCGACAAGGCGATGAAGTTCATCGACAAGGCACGCGCCGACAAGAAACCGTTCATGGTTTGGCTGAACCCGTCGCGCATGCACGTGGTGACGCACCTCGCGCCGAAATACGAGGCTCGCCGAACGCCCGAAAACGGATGGACCGTCGAAGAGGCCGGCATGTCGCAGCTCGACGACATCGTCGGCGCGGTCATGCAAAAGGTGAAGGACCTCGGCATCGAGGGCGACACCATCCTCGCCTTCACGACCGACAACGGCGCGGAGAACTTCACGTGGCCCGACGGCGGACAAACACCATTCGCGGGTGGCAAAGGAACCGCGCTCGAAGGCGGCTTCCGTGTTCCGATGATCATTCGGTGGCCCGGAAAGATCCCGGCGGGCCGCGTCGAGAACGCGCTCATGTCCGGCCTCGACTGGTTCCCGACGCTCGTCGCCGCCGCGGGAGAAGGCAACGTCGTCGAGAAGCTCCAGGACGGGCTGAAGCTCGGTGACCGCTCGTACAAGGTTCACCTCGACGGCTACAACCAGATGGATCTCATCACGGGCAAAGGGCCGTCGCGTCGCAAAGAGCTCTGGTACTTCACCGAGAGCACGCTCGGCGCGGCGCGCATCAACGACTTCAAATATCGGTTCACCGATCAGCCCAACGGGTGGCTCGGCGCGACCGAAAAAGTCGACTGGCCCATCGTGACAAACCTCCGGCTCGACCCGTACGAGCGCACCGGAATCGGCGGGTCCCTCAATTACGCCAGTTGGTACATGTACGAGTTCTGGCGCGGCGTCTTCGTGCAGCAAGAGGTGCAGAAGCTCGGCGAGTCGTTCGTCGCGTTCCCGCCGATGCAGAAAGGCGCGAGCTTCAACCTCGAGGCAGTGAAGGCTCAGATCGAAAAAGCGATCGCGTCGAAGTCGGGTCAATGAGCGTCGGGTGAGTCGGCGTGGGCGCCACGTGTAATGAACGAGCTGCGTTGCTCCGTTCCCTTGCAACACGTCGCGCCCGCGTCGGCCGCACAACGAAAGCCCACGTGCGACATGCCGGTGTCCGGAGCGCCGCCTTGTCGCGCGCTCGGCCGATAGCGCGTGCAGAAGTCGTCACTGCAGAGAAACGAACCGCCGCGCTGGACACGAAGCGGCATCTCCGGTCGCGACGGGTCCGTGCTCTTGTCGGGCCCGCGCGGATTCGTCACCACCGTGCCGGCGCGACCTCGATAGAGATCTTTTTGGTACCAGTCGCTGCACCACTCCCAGACGTTGCCCGCCATGTCGTGCAGCCCGTAGCCGTTCGGCGCGAACGATCGCACCGGCGCCGTTCCGGCGAATCCGTCCTTCGCGGTGTTGCGCCAAGGGAAGTCGCCTTGCCACACGTTCGCGTAGATCGCGGTGTCGCTCGGTTTGGCGTCGCCCCATACGTACGTTTTCGCGTCGAGCCCGCCGCGCGCTGCGCGCTCCCACTCCGCTTCCGTCGGCAAACGTTTCTTCGCCCACGTCGCGTACGCGACCGCGTCGAACCACGACACGTGGACGACGGGATGATCTTCGCGACCGGCGATCGTGCTCTCGGGTCCTTCCGGATGACGAAAGCTCGCGCCGGGCGTCCATCGCCACCACTGCGACGCGTCGCCGAGCGCGACGGGACCTTTCGTGGCGACGAACACGAGCGAGCCCGGAACGAGATCCTCTGCGCGCGGCCGCGGCGCGCCTCGCGGGAGCTGCGCCACGATGTCGTCCATGTCTGGCGCCTTCTCCGCCGTCGTCACGTAACCGGTCGCGTCGGCGAATCGGAGGAACTCTGCGTTCGTCACCTCCGTTCGGTCGATCCAAAACCCGTCGACGTGAACCGTGTGCGCAGGCTTCTCGTCCGGCCACGCCGTGTCGGAGCTCGTGCCCATCGTGAAGTCGCCGGCTGGGATCCACGCCATGTTCGGCGGCCCGCCTTCGGGCGCGGCGGCGGGCAACGTCGCAGCCGTGGTCTGCGTGTGACCGCCGCGGTCCATCGTGGTGAATGCACCCGCCGCGAGGACGCACAGCAGCAGCCCCGCACCGATCACGTGACCCCACCGCGGTTTCTGCATGCGGACCCGCGTCGCACGAAGCGTTCCGCCGCCTCATGCACGAAACGGCGCTCGCGCTGGCTGCTCTGTCGAGCGGTGACAGGTTGGCGTGAGTCGTTCGAACACCCGACCGCCATCGAGAGACACACGACGTCGTGAACGTGCCTCGCCGCACGACGTGGATCATCGCTTGCACGGGCGCTGCTGCTTGCAACGTGCAGGCGCCATCGCCGTCGCTTGCCTGCTCGCGTCTTCTCGCGCGCATGCGGCCGATCTCCTCGAAGCCGCCGCGACGTTCGATCCAACGATCCACTTCGGCGACGTCGCCCACCTCACGATCCAACCGATGCTCGAAGCGCGGTGGACGGGGACCGAAGCCGTGCGCGCGTCGCCGTCGAGCGTCACGGGCTTCAGCGTTCCGCGCGCGAGGTTGTTCGTCACGGGCGGGCTCTTCGACGTCGTCACCGCTCGCCTGCGCGTCGGCGCGAAGTCCGACGGGAGTGCGAGCTTCGAGCAAGCCTACGTGGAGGCGCGGTGGAAACACGTCCGCGCGCGCGCCGGGCAGTTCAATCTCTTCCTCAACGCAGGTGAAGAGCCGCAGGCGCAATCGCTCTCGAGCGTCGACTACGCGTCGTACGCGAACGTCTTCGGTGGCGGTCAAACACAAGGCGTCGAGCTCTCTTGGTCGGGTCCAGTGCGCCTCGTCGCGACGATCGGCAACGGCGCGCGCAGCGGCTTCAGCGAGCTGCTCTCACCGATGGTCGCCGACATCGCGACGACCGGACGCGTCGAGATCCCGATCGGCGAGCACGACGACGCGTGGCTCGATTCGATGCCGAGCTTCCGCAAGCACCAGAAGACGGCCGCGCGCATCGCCGCGATCGGGCACTACCAACACGCGACCAACGACGTCGTCGTCATGGGCGGCGACATCAGCGTTCGTGGGAGCGGGTTTGCGATCATCGCGTCGGGGACGTACGCGCGATTCACGCAGCCGAACGTGCCGCTCGCCGAAGAGGCCGGCCTCCTCGTGAATGGTTCGCTCTTCTTGTCGAGGCGCGTGGAGGTGTGGGTGCAATTCGACGGCATCTGGCCGCTCGGCGCGCACGCGCCGCTACCGCCGAACGCGGCGAGCGGTCAGCCCGGCACGACGCTCTTTCGCACGATCTCGACCGGCGCGAGCTACTACATCGTGCCCGACTCGAACCGCCTCAAGGTCCAGCTCGACGCCGACGCGCACCTCGACGCCCAGAGCACGAGCGCGGTGCCATCCAACGCAGCGCTCGGCGTGCTCGCCGCTGCCGGCCCGCAAGTGGCGATCCGCGTCCAGATCGTGATGTCGCTCTAGCGCTAAGAGCAGACCTTCGACACGCCACCGTCGAACGGGAAGTTCTCGCATTGCAAACCAGCCGGGCACGCGCACGACGACGTCGTGCAGTCGACCTGACATTGTTTGCCGTTGCCGACCGGGACGCAGCTGTAACCGGGATCGCATTCGGCGGCCGATTGACACGCGCTGCCGCGCTTCGAGCTGTCGGCGAGCGGAACGCACGCGTCGTTTGCGTCGGTGGCGTCCGACGTGGAGATGTCGGCGACGACGTCCTTCGCGGCGTCGACCGTCACGACGTCGTTCGTCGCGTCGACGCCGCTCTCCGTGCCGGAGTCCCCAGGATCGCCAGAGCTGCCGCACGCAATCACCGCCCCGATCGTTCCCACCACTACGATCATGCGTTTCATCATTTCGTCAGTTTCTCATGCTTCATCGAGTACGACCATCGACGTCAGGGGCACAGCGCGGCGAGCTGCCTGCGCGCCGCGGGCTCCTTCGCAACGGCGGCGTCGGCTGCGGTCCACGCCGCTCCAATCGGGAGCGCCAGGGTGCGCAGCGTCTCGACGATGTCGCCGGCCGTCGCCGTTGCGGCCACGCCGCGATCGAGCTCTGCGCGCACGACCGCATCCTTCACCGGCTTGTTGCGGAGCTCGGTCGCAAAGACCGCGACGTCGTCGGCGTCTTTCTTCACGGACCCCGACGTCAACACGCCATGCACGAAACCGACGCCATGTCCGTCCTTCTTCACGTCGAACGCGCCGTCCGGCGCGGCATCGAGCGCGCCCTTCAGCGCCACGCAATCGGCGTCCGGCGTCTTCGCGCATCGCGCCTTCTGCGCCGCCACCGTCGTGGAGAAGCCCTTCGCCATCGGTCCGAGCGCGTCCACCGCTTTCGCGACTTGCTCGGCGAGATTGCCGAGCGCGCGAAGCTCTTTTGCCGCGTCGGTCATCGTCGTCCGATAATTCGATATCGCGCTCGCGAGCTCGGTGTCGTTCGTCTTCATCGCCGCGAGATTGCTCACGACGCGGTCGGCTCGATCGGCCGCATCGCGCACGCGCTTCGCGAGCGCTGCGAGGTCGGCGCCTTCGAGGCTCAGGTCGGTGAATGCCGCGACGTCGTCGATGGTCTTCACCGCCGCCTTGCAGGATTGCGAGCTGCTCGTGCACGCCGTGGCTGCGAGCACGATGGTGAAGGCGATGGTGATCACGATTCGGTCCGACATGGGGGAGGACGCTGACACTACACGCGCGCGTGTGTCGCGTTGTGACCAAACGCTGACGCAAAGAGCAGCAAGACGTGACGTTCCCCGTGTGTTCGGGCGGCTACCGTCCCGCGCCCATGCAGGCTCAGGCGTTTCGTCATCTCGGGCGCGAATTCTTCGATCACGCGGAAGAGAAGCGCAGGTGGAACGTGACACAGGACATCCCGTGGGCGGAAATCAAGCTGCGCGCGATCGACGATGACCTCGTCGACATCCTCGAGGCGTTCTACTGCACCGAGATGTACCTGCCGGACTACACCGCGCGCCTCCTTCAGCTCAATCGGCAGAACCAGGGCCTCGCGTGGTTTCTCGCGAATTGGGGCTACGAGGAGTCGAAGCACTCCCGCGTGATCGAGGAGTGGCTGATTCGCTCCGGCCGGCGCACGGAGAAGCAGATGGAGCGCCTGAACGAGGACATCCTCGCGAGCCAGTGGGTGCTCCCATTCGAGACGAGCCGGCAGATGCTCGTCTACACGCTCCTTCAAGAGCTCGCGACGCAGCTCAGTTACATCAATCTATCGAAGCTGACCGCGCCGGCGGGCGACACGGCGCTCCAGCGGTTGCTCCTCTTGATCGCAGGCGACGAGGGGAGTCATCACAAGATGTTTGCAAACTGCATCAAAGTGCATCTGGCGAGCGACCGCGCCGAAACGCTCCGAGACATCGCGCACGTGATCCATCACTTCGAGATGCCCGCGCACGACGTCATCCCCGATTGGCCGCGCCGCGGCGCGATGATCGAACGGTACGACGTGTTCGGCCCGCGTCCATTCGTGCGGCGCGTTCTCCTGCCCGCGCTCGATCGCATCGGCGTCGACCGCCGCGAGCTCAAAGGTCACGTCGGCGACGGGCATCTTCTCGTGTAGAGTCGCATCCCATGGAACGGATCAGCGCTCTCGCATCGGCCGCCTTCTTCATCGGTGTGCTCCTCGCGTGCAAAGGCACCGAGAGCACGACCACGATCTCGAGCGCTTCGGCGGTCGTGGCGCCTCCGAAGATCACGGAGATCACGTTCGTCAAGGCCATCCCGAAGCCCGGCACGAAGGTCGACGCCACGGTGAAGTCGGCGTTCAAGTTCACGCTCGCCGGCAAGATGTACCGGAACGAAGAAGAGACCGTCACGACGACCGAGGTGCAGAGCTCGGACGCGTTTCGCGTGACGAAGGCCGCGATCGACGTGAAGACGCTCGTCGCGACGAACCAGGAAGGCACCGACGCGGAGAAGCGCTCGGTGAACCCGCTCGCGGGCTCGCGCTACGTCGTGTCGCGCTCGGACGACGGCAAGCTCTCCGCGCTCGACGCGTCGGGCTCGCCCGTGGCGGCGCCGCTCCTCGCGCAGATCAAAGACCACTTCGGCGACGTCGTGGACAAGGACAAATCGCGCGACTTCATCCCGTCGCGCCCCGTGAAGCTCGGCGAGAAGCTCATTCCCGCGGGCGATGTCGTCCTCAAGATCCTCGGGTCGAAGGACGACGGCAGCACGACGATCGACGGCGTCGAGTTCATCCTCGACAACGCCTCCACGAACGACAAGGCGACCTTCAACGTCTCGATGACCTTCACGACGAAGCTCCCGGCGCAAATGCGTCTTCGCTCGAAGCTCGATGGCACGATCGACATTCACCCGAAGGACACCGAAATCACGGCCGTCTCGCTCAAGGGCCCGCTGACGATCCTCGACGCGAGCGGAACAGAAAAGGGCACCGGCGATATGAGCTTCACCGGCACCCAGTCGTCGAAATAACGCCGGCGCATGTCAGCACGAGACAAGGCTCGGCGGCTGCTCGTCACGCTCGTGATCGCCGGGTGCAGCGACGGCACGGCAGCGACGACGGACGGCGGATCGGACGCGGGGGCCGACGTCGGGTCGCCGGACGATCCGTTCGAGGTACAGCGGCAGGCATGCACGTTTCAGGCGGGAGCGCTCGCGTCGGAGACGATCGGCGGCGTTCCGGCAGCGATCCCGATCGATCACCTCATCGTGCTGATGCAAGAGAATCGGTCGTTCGATCACTACCTCGGACACCATCCGACGCTCGGATCGATACCTGCAAACTACACGAATCCCGATCTCGCAAACGCGCCGCACGCGCCCGTTCACCTCGCGACGACGTGCGTCTCGCCCGATCTCCCGCACGACTGGTACTCGATGCACCGGATGTGGAACGACGGCGGCATGGACGGCTTCTACCGCGAAGCGGAGACCGCGAACGCCGCGACCGCGTCGAACGCGCTCGGACTCTACGAGCCGGCGGACTTGCCGTTCTACTCGTGGCTCTACGGCGCGTTCGCTTCGAGCGACCGATTCTTCTGCTCCGTCCTCGGTCCGACGGCGCCGAACCGAAAATACTTGATGACGGCGACGAGCAACGGCACGCGCGGTAGCGGTGACATCCTCGTCGGCACGCAGCGGTCGATCTTCCAGGCGCTCGACGACGCCGGCACGACGTACCGCATGTACAACCCAGAGACGTACGACGTGCCCGCGGCGCCGCCGAGCGCCGTGCGCGATCTCCCGGCGTTCTTCGCCGACCTCGCTGCGGGGACGCTTTCGAAGATCAGCTTCGTCAACGCGCTCTTCGCGAATTCGGAGCACCCGCCGCTCGACCGCAGCGCGGGTGAGAAATTCGTACGTGATGTCGTGGTCGCGCTCGCGACGAGCCCGTCGTGGGCTACGAGCGCCCTCGTCGTCACCTACGACGAATCGGGCGGCTTCTTCGACCACGTGCCGCCGCCGAGTGCTTGCGTTCCGGACGCTCTCCCGCTGAACGCCGCGTTCGATCGCCTCGGGTTTCGCGTCCCGTTCGTGATCGTGTCGGCGTACGCGCGCCGCTCGTTCGTGTCGCATCGCGACCACAGCCACACGTCGATCACCCGACTCATCGAATTGCTCGCGGGGTTGCCCGCTCTCACGAACCGCGACGCCAACAGCGACGCGCTCCTCGACCTGTTCGACTTCGCCTCGGCGCCATCGCCGCCTCCGGACGTCTCATCCATTCCGAATGCGGGCATGTCCACGTGCGCGATCCCGGACGCTGGCGCATCCGACGCGCCGAGCGACTAGGTTGTTCGGAGAACGAGACTCATGGCACTCGATGACCGCACGCCTGTGGTTCGTGCGCGACCGCTACGGCGACGGCGAGCTCGAGCGAATGGCGTCGCGAACGCCCGCCGTGCGCGCGCTCGTGACGCAACCGCCGCTGCCCTTCGTGTGGTGCCCGTTCGGCGACATGATCGACGTCGATCGCGCCATCTTCGAAGGGCCGATGAAACGCGAGCCGCGCAAGATGCGTGAGTTCGGCGGCGCAATCGCCAAACACGATCTGCCGACGATTTACAAAGTGCTCTTCAAGATCGGCACGCCGGACGGACGCGTGCGCGTCGTTCAAACCGGAACGACGTTCCCGCGGTACTTCTGCGAGCTCGGTGTTTGCGGCTGGTTCGAAGCGGCGGTCGAGCTCGATCACTCGGCGTGTCGTCACGAAGGCGCCCCCAACTGCGAGTGGCTCGTGAAATGGACCTGAGTTTGGTCCGAACGTCCGACGTAGGTCGGCTGCTCGAGATCGACAAGCACCCACGGGTTGTCCTCTTCGTTCGTCTGCATGCCGTACGTGTGCTCGAGGACGCCGTTGACGACGTCGCCTCCACCGGGAGGAGCCTGTGAACGCACAGGAGGCCGTGAGCCAGCACGCGGACTACGTGGGAAGCGTTACCACGATAGAAGACAACCCGCTGCTCACACACATGCGCACGAGCACCGCGGGTGTCGCGTAGCCTCCGCTCGCGGGTCGA
>Ga0068868_100003078_pt1 | contig 11610 bp, 18 predicted proteins | sample KBSMisM42_FD_64660 | JGI IMG/M metagenome (GOLD analysis project Ga0068868, IMG submission 64660) | Miscanthus rhizosphere microbial communities from Kellogg Biological Station, Michigan, USA - KBS Miscanthus M4-2 | ecosystem: Host-associated > Plants > Roots > Rhizosphere > Soil ...
CAGCTGGATGGCGCGATCACCGTGACGGTGGACGGCGTCCCCGTGTTCGCGATCACCGGCATCGCACTGACGACGCCCGCGGCGCAAACCCACGCCAACACCAAGGCGGTCGGCGTCGGGACCTCGGCGGACGAGACGACGTGGACGGACATCTATCTCGGCCCGATGGGCAACGGCGACAACTTCGTGCTGCAGGCCGGGCTCCTCCCAAGTGCCCCCGTGACCGGCATCGGCCCGATCATCGAGTTCAAGCTCCAGGGCGTCTGGACCGACGTCACCAACGATGTCCTGACACGCGAACCCATCGTGGCCTTCAGTGGCCGGCGCTCGGCCGGGCCGACGACCGTGGTGCCGGAACCGGGCAGCCTGACGTTCGCGCTCGACAACAGCGCCCTGAACAGCGCCCACACCCCGGCGTATTACTCGCCGTATCACACCGCCTGCCGGGCGGGCTTCGGCCTGCGCACGCCGGTGCGCATGACGTTGAACAGCCCGGCGTACCCCAGCGGCCACATCACCTGGGTCGGCCGCATCGTGACGATTTCGGTCGACCCCGGCGTGCGCGGCGAGCGGGGCGTGCGCATCACCGCGGCCGACGTCATTGGCAACCTGGGCGAGTCGCCCTGTCCCGAACTGCCCTTCGCGGTGCGGCAGCAAGCCAACGATCTCGTCTACGACGTGATCATCACGTTGGCGGACCCGGACATTGTCTCCGGCCTCTATGGCGTGAGTCTCGACAGCACCCCGTCGAGTGTCTTCGCGACGGCCTTCGACTCGGTGCCCGACAACGCCTCGGCGCTCGAGGAACTGAACCGGATCGTGATGAGCGAACGGGGCCGCTTGTATATGTTCGTCGGCGGGATTCTCGGGTTCCGTACGCGCCAGGAGATCGAACTGCCGATCCCGGTCACGGCGCGCCTGCTGGACACGATGACGGGGCTGCAGCTGCGGTCCACGTCCGACGACCTGGCCCAACGCGTCGAGGCGACCTGCTACCCCACCGTCTTTGGCGCCACGGACACGACCGTTCTCTATAGCCTCGGGTCGACCAGCACGCTCGTGGCCTCGGGCGAAGTCAACACGGCGCTCTTCGGTCCCTATCGTGATGACACCGCGGTCAACAGCGGATCGTCCCAAGTCGGGGGCATGGACTTTCAGCCGGTCACGGGCGGCACCGACTACACCATGAACGCCGCGCAAGACGGCGGCGGCACCGACCTGACCGGCAACTTCACCGTCGTCGCGAGCGCGACGGCGAAGGGCGTCGCCTGGACGATCACCAACCACGGGACGGCGGCGGGCTACATCACCAAGCTGCAGCTGCGCGGCCGGACGATCTACCGCACGCCGACCAAGGTCATGGCGGCCACCAACACGTTCTACGGCACCCGGGTCGTCACCTTCGAGATGCCGTATCAGTCGGACCTGACGGCGGCGCAGGAGGCGGTCACGGCGGAAGCGGCGCTCTTCGCGCGGCCCGGCCAGGCGCGCGCCGCGGCCGTGACGTTCATGGCGTCGCGCGACACGGATCTCAGCGGACTGATCTTCACCGAACAAGGCACGCGCATCGCCCTCACCGAAACCCAGACCGGGCTCAGTCTCACCGAGTACCTGATCTGCGGGCAGAAGTGGGAACTCACCCCGCCGCGGCAGTGCGCGCTGACGTGGTATCTGGAGGCGGTGGCTATGGCTGGCTGGATCACCCCGGCATACGGCGGCGGGTCGTTCTTCGGCGTCAGTGCGCTCGGCGTGCTCACCGGGCTCTGGATCGTGCAAGCGGGCGATGTCGTGACGTATCGCTACACCTTGACGAATCGCACGATGACCGTCGCCTGGGAGATCGACACGACGAGTGTCAGTAGCGCCACCCCGGACTTTCTCGCGATCACGATCCCGGAAGGGCGGGTGTCCAATCTCTTCCTGCGCACGCCGTGCCTGGGGACGGATAACGGCACGATCGTGTCGGCGTACGCCCAGGTCAATAACGGCGGCACGGCGATCCTGATCGGGCGCGGGGCGGCGTGGAGTCTCAGCTCGAATGCCACCACGGTCGCCGGGGAGATCACCTTCGAGACCACCGCGTGACGTCGGAAGCCTTCACGCAAATCTCCACGATTATCACGATCATCGGCACCGGGATCGGGACCCTGTCGATTCAGATGTATCGGGAGTCGCGGAACCGCCGCTGGGATCTCGAAGACCGGCAGCGGGTGGCGGATGCCCTGAAGGCGGAAGTCGCGGCCCTGGCCGCCAAGACCGCACAGGACCATCAGCACGTCGCCGATGCCTTGGCCCTGGACGCGGTGCGGGCGCAGGCGGCGCGGGATGCCCTCGCGGTGACCGTCGCGGAGACCCTCGCCGAGACCGAGCGCAAGGCCATCGTGGAGCGCGACCGCGTGGCGGCCGATCTGCTGGCGCAGCGGACCCGCGTCGCGGAGGAGCTGACGCGGCATCAGCAGGCGTCGGCGCAGGACCTGGCCGCGATTGCCGCGACGCTCGCCGCGCAGGATGACGCCTCGACCAAAACGCGCGAGGACTTGATCACCGCGACGGTCACCAACGCGGCCGCGATTGACGGGGTGCGGCAGGCGGCCGATCAGGCCTACCAGGAAGCGAACCATGTCAACGCCAAGATCGAGAATCTGAACATGCGGCTGGCGGAAGCGCGGACGATTGCCGTGCATACCTCCGACGCCGTGGACGCGGGGCGCAAATCCGCGGACAGCGCCTATCAGGAAGCCAACCACGTCAACACCAAGATCGAAGACCTGAACCGACGGTTGGTGCAGGCGGAGCTCGAGGGCCCCCTCCCGAAGATCCAGCGGGCCGTGGAGGTCACCTATCAAACGCTCATCGAAGGCCAAGCCGCCTTGGTCGAGGCCTTCGAGCACGACCGGCGGAACCGGAAGACCGGGGCGTTGGCGATTCAGGCCGCCATCGCCGCGCTCGCCACCCAGGCCGCGGCGCTGCACGAGGCTGAAGTGCACCAGCCGCCAGACCCCGCCGTCCTCGAACCCGTGACTGGAGACCGCCGATGATTTCCCCCATCATTCTGCTGATTGACGCGCTGCTCGTCGTCCTGGTCGTGGTCGTCGTGCTCTATGTCCTCAAGCTGGTGCTGACGCAGCTCGAGGTCCCGCCGAAGATCGGGGTGATCGTCTACGCCATCGTGCTGCTGGTCCTGCTGGTCATCGTGCTGCAAGGCCTGGGGACCGGCGCCGCGCTCGGCCTGCCGGTGTGGCCGCGCCGATGAGCGACGGGATCGACCTGGCGTCCGTCACCATTCACAACAGCCACGACGTCCGCAGCTGGCCGGCGACCGCGACGATCACCCGGCTGGAGTTCCGCCAGACCGGCGTGCACGTGGAACACACCAAGCGCGACGGCCCCGGGGCGTGGCCGAACTTTCGCCCGCCCGGCTGGGACGGCGACCTGCAGTACACGCTGTGGATCTTTCTGAATATCTCGGGCGCGTGGCACGGGATGGGCGGGATTCAGTTCTGGCAGTCCTGCGAGGAGAACGGCGGGCCGCCGGAAGCGTTCGCGCAGAGCTGGTACTACGCGGCGGACCGCTGGGCCCCGATGACGGGGCACCAGCCGACGCCGGGCGAGCTCGTCGGCTTCATGGTCTCGGCCGGCGATGCCCGCAACAGCGGCGAGCATAGCGTCGATGAACGCTCCCAAGTCATCCTGATGCCCTTCCCCGTCAGTGGCGGGTTCTGGGTCAACGTGGAGGCGCCCGAACCGCCGGTGATACCCGTGCCCCCCGTCGCCGGTCCGGAACCCCTGACGCCGCCGCCAGCGCCCCCCGTGCCGGTCCCGTCGCCGTATCGCCTGGTGGGCCTGCTCGAGCAGATCGCGGTGCTCCTCCAGGACCAGAGTCACGCGCTGGAACGGCTCGAAGCCACCGCCGCCACCAAGGACGACCTGGCGGCGCTGCGGCAGGAGATCGTCGAGGCCAGCAAGACCATCCTGGCGACCCTCACCAGCAGTAGCGGCCCCGCGCCGAACACCGCGCTGACGGCGCTGACCCGGTTGCTGGGCCGGCGCTCGTGACCGAGCCGCGGCCGCTCGCCCCGGATGCCATCAAGGCGATGGCCGCGATGTACGTGGCGAACAGCCCGACGATCCCGGACGAGCACACCGGCGCCCTGGTCGCCATCGTCAACATCGATCACATCGAGATCGCCGTGGCGACGCGGATGGGGCAGTCCTGGACGGTCAACCTGGCCGCCCGCTATGCCTGGAGCGGCGAGCGGAAGCTCGAAGCGACCATCAAGAAGACCTGGTGAGGCGGCACACGTGACGGCCCTGCTCGCGCTGCTCCTGCTCGGTCCTCCGCTCGTGCCCGATGCGCGGCTGACCCCGGGCGCCGTCGCGACGACCAATGCGTCCGACGTCTGCCGTCCGGGCTATGCCTCGGCGCATCGCACCGTCACGCTGAAGACGAAGCTCGCGGTGTATGACGCGTATGGATTGAAACCGATCGGGCGCTACCGCACCTCTGAGGCCGGCGTCCGCGTGTGGCAGTCCGACTACGAAGTCGATCACCTGATCTCGCTGCAGCTCGGGGGAAGTAACGACCCGCGCAACCTCTGGATCGAGTCGTATCGCACGCCGCGCTACAACGCGCACGCGAAGGACGCGCTGGAGAACCGGCTGCATTGGCTGGTGTGCGTCGATCGCAGCCTGACGCTCGTCGAGGCGCAGCGGACGATCCGGGTCGACTGGATCGCCGCCTATGAGGCGTTCATCACGCACGGGCCGCCGCGATGACCCGGCCGTGGGCGGTCTCGCTGGCCTTTGGGCTGGGCGTGCTGGTCGGGTTTCTCGGCACGTCCGCCGGGTTTGTGATCGGCTGGGTGCAGGGCGTGGTCCGGTGAGCAATCCCTATCCGGTCTGCGCCTGGCGGGTCGGTCACCGCGACGGCATGCGGATGAAGCAGATCGTCGTGCGCACGTCAGACCGGCGCGCCATGTGGCAGTGGCTCGAACGGACGCGCGGCTATCGCCGCCGGCAGCGGCACACTCTGTGGGTCGAAGAAGAAGGGCGGCCGGCGACGCGCCTGCGGTCGCTGCACCCGCGAAAGTGGCAACGCTAGACGCGGCTACTTCTTGTGGTCGACATACTTGCGGAACCGTTCAACGAGGCCATCCGCGACGTTCGTGAGGATGCCTTTCGAGGCGCGGCCTTTCCAGAGCTGCGTCGGGTCGCCGTGTTTCGTGATCGTCAGCGACCAGCCGCGATAGGGGATAAACCCACCGAGCGTGCCAATCAGATCGGCCGCAGCCGGATCGTCCACAACTTCATACCGGCCCCACGTGCGGAACGCATCGGCCAGGTCATTGAACGTGCCCTCGCCCCCGCCGTCGCGAGCGAGAAAGATCGTCTTGCTGTCGAGCAGCGCCCGCGCGACTGGCGCGTCGGCACGAACGGGCGAAGCGACGAGGCATGCGACAGCAACGAGGACGGCGGCGAACTTCATCATCATGGCGACTGTGCAGGCAAGGGTGCGGCCAGCGGGACCGGCCACCAAACGTTGCGCAAAACGAGCAGGCACCGGCGGCTGTCAGGGCGGGCCCAGACCTTTATCCGCTTTGTGCGGTGGGTCGGATGCGAGGTACGAACAGGTACGAACGGAAACCAACAGGGCCGGGCGAACCAGCCTTGGTGTTGGTATGTTTTCTTGGTATACCGTCGAACTCTCTGCAAACAAACGGCTTTACTATATGGGCCATAAGCCTCCGAAGCCAAAGGTCACAAGTTCGAGTCTTGTCGGGCGCACCACAAAACATTAAGGATTTACGCGGTTTTCACCTTCGCAGGGGCCTGAGAACCGTGTTTTACCAACCGTGGACGAGAGCGGGAATTGTTAGTGTTTCCGCTTTTTTCCACCTCTTGATCCGGCGTGGCGTTGGTAGTGTTGGTTGGTAGTCGCTTGACCGGAGGCGCGAATATCGCCGGGTCAAACCGTCCGTCGATCTTCGTGCTGGCCTCTTGCGAATGGGCGAGCTCGTGCGGCACATAGAAACGGCGCGTCGTGTCGGGTGACGCATGGCCAGCCGCCTGCTGCACCCGCCCCAACTCGACGCCCTGGTTCGACATCGTCTGCAAGGTCTGATGGCGCATGTTGTACGGGCGGACCCCGTCGGGCCAGCCATGGCGCTTTAGGGTCTTCGAAAAGCTGCGGGAGTCATACCAACCCCACGCATCCGCGGCGTCGAAGGCCTGCCACGCCGCGAGCATTTCGTCGTTCAGGTAGAGCGGTCCGCCCATCGATCCTTTCGCTGGTTCGACATCCCAGATGCGCGTCGTGAAGTTGACGTCCAGATTCCGCCGCGCTCGCTTCACTTGGCAGGGGCGTTTCCCGCACGTCGCCAGCACCAGGAACCGGGCCCACGTCTTCCGATCGCCCAGCCACGGCGCCCCGTTGAGACTCAGTGCGACGCGCTGGATGATGTCGTCAGGCACGCCCTGCGGACGCCGCTTCGGCACCTTGATCTTGATCCCATCACAGGGAGTCGTGGCCTCGTCGCCGTCATGGAAGTAGAACACCTGGCGCAGGATGTTGAGGCGGTGCTTGCGTTCCTGCGGGCTCTTGTCCTGCCAGTCCGCCAGCGCCAGCTTGATCGCTTCCTTCGTGATGGCATGCCGCGACAGCCGACGGAAGCGCACCACCCACGGCTTCAAGTGTGAGCGGTCCGACTTATAGGAGGGCTGGCCCTTTCGCCCGCGGAGCATCCGGACGCAGTCGCGCGGGAAGCTGCCGGCGGGGCCCTCGGTCCCGGTCGCCGGCGTGGCCATCTTGACCTGCTGCTTGCGGAACGCTTTCAACACCGCCACCGGCGTATCGGGGGCGAAGTGCTTCTCCCGATTGCGCCCGCGGTCCTTCCAGATGACGGCATAACCGTACTGGGTGCGATAGACGCCGACGGCGATGTTTGTACGCTTCATAATTAGATCCGCTCCGTCTCCGTATCCGGCATGATCTCGACGTCCGCCTGGTCGAGGGCCACGCAGACGGCGGCCCACTCCTCGATCGCGAAGGTGAGATCGCCGCACTTCGCAAACGTCTGTCCGGGAGCCTTCGCCGTGAACAGCCGACAGTGGACGTGGCCGCCGAGCACGCGATAGCGCAGGCGCATCACCACGGCCGATCCTGCGCCGGGTCTTCACCGCGGCGAATGACCTCGAGCACCGCGGGGCACGCCGCAAAATACTCGCGCGCGCCCTCGACGAAGCGGTCACCGGTGGCGACGACATTCGGGCTGTTTGCGATGCCTGGGTGTCGCTTGGCGAGCTGCACCAGGCCGACCATCTGCAGCACCGACTCCGGACGCAACACCACTTCCATCGGGCCGAGCGTCGCGAGCTCGCGTGCGAGCGCCTCGGTGATCGTGGCGTCGTCGGCCTTCAAGAGGTCGTTCACGGCACGTTGCGCCTGCTGACCGCGCTGCACGAAGTTCCGAAGGTTGTCTTCAGTCATCAGACCTCCAACCGATCCGGCGTCGCGACGTATCGCTTCGCGGATAGGTCATAGCTCATTGCTTTCGGATGCGCCTTCGCGAACGCAGTAAGGTCAAGGGACGCCTGCGGCATCGAGATGCCAAACTTCCGCATCAGGTGATCGCGGTTGATGAAGCCGAACACGCGCAGCGTCTCAGCGATCCAGTTCATTCGATACTCCTGAAACCATCGCGCCGGCATGGTCAGACCTCCAGCCGATCCGGCGTCACCGTCCACGCCACGATGTCGACGGTGAGCGTGAAACTGGCGTCTGGGGCCAAGCCCTCTAAGAACTCTCGTTTGAACCGCTGATGGAGTTCGACGGCCCGTTGTTGGGGAACACCCGCTGCCAGCAGAATGGCCAACGCGAGCTGCGCCGGTCCACTGCCGGCATACCCCCAGGCGAAGCCGTCAGGGCTGTGGTTCCACACCCGCTGCGAGCGCCGGGGGTCAAGCCGCTTCCCGTCGATACGAACCACGCCGAACCCTTCATCGTAGTGTCCTTCGATCAGCATGGTTTAGACCTCCAAGCGATCCGGCGTCGTCGTCCACGCCAGCACCTTCTTCCGCGATCCCCACGCCTCGACGGGCGCAGTCCAGTGCAGGAACTCCATCAGCGCCGGCAACGCGTCCAGCGCGCGCGGCGCGGCGCGGCTGACCGTCGCCAGCAAGTCGTTACAGAGCACGGCTTGGAGGAAACTACCCGGCAGAATGCCGTCGCGGAAGTAGCGGACTAACCCGTCGCGCAGGTGATGCGGGATGTCGGACTCGGCCAGCTCGCCGAGCAAGGTCTGGAGCTGTCCGACCGTGATGGGCGTGTCGGCCATTCAGGCCCCCTTCCGCCGATGTGGCACGCCCTTTGTACTCTCTCTCTCTCTCTCTCTCTCTCTCTCTCTGTATTCCTTGCCGCGTCGGTCGACTCCTCGAGCAGGTGATCGAGCACGCCTTCGAGTTGGTGCACCTTCTCGGGATGATCCCCGACGAGGCGTTGCAGCTTGCTCGCCAGGCGCGGCAGCTGTTTGCGGGCCTGCGCCCGCGGCCAGCCCGCTTTGGCCGCCTCAAGCAACATTCGGATGCCTTCGATCAGTAGATCGCCTTCCTCGAGGGGCTGACGGCGCAGGTGTTGTTCGATCTGCGTCCGGACGATCGCCCAGTCGGTCGGCCAGGAGGTCGCGGAGGAGGGCGACTTCCGCGCGGACGCTGGCAACATCCGCGAGCGTGGCCGTGGTGCGGCGGCCAGCGGCAGCCGGGGGATCGGGAGCGAGCGCGTCGGCATGAGGCCTCCGAGCGCGGGACGATGGAGTAATAGCGTTCGCGCGAGCCCTATCTCGTGGAGCGAGCGGCCGGGAGTCCGGCGGTGAAGCGAGCGACGATTCGAGCGATGTGAAGAACTCGCCAAGCGTCAGGCCCAGGCCCTGCACGGCCCGGACGAACGTCTCGACGCTCGGCCCCTGATGGGAATTCCGCAGTAAGTGCGAAATTTGGCCCTGGCCGGAGGGGCCCAGGCCGCCGGCCGTCGCGACCTTCGTCTGCGTGAGGCCGTGGCGCTTCGCGTCAGAGAGGCACGCCGCATAATGTGCCCGAATATCGTCCCATGTCATAGGCAATACAGTATTCCAAATAGCATACACCGTCTGTCAAGTTCCCGACCGTGCCATGTTCCGCTAAAATTTCTTAATGTTTTCGCACATGGTTGACAGCATAAGCGCGATGCCCATATTTTTACGCGCATATGCCACACACGTTCTACCTGCGGTCGCTGCGCGAACGCCGCGGCTTCACCCAGCGGGTCCTGGCCCACAAGACCGGCCTGTCGCAGGACTGGATCTCGCGGCTGGAAACCAAGCCGCAGCGGCGGCCGAGTTTCGACATCGTCATCGCGCTCGCCGAAGCCCTCGGTGTGGATCCCCGGCGCCTCCGCTTCGGTCCTGACCCGACCCCGATTCGTCGCCGCATCAAGACGGCCGGCACGCAGCAGCCCGGCGACGAGAAGACCGCATGACCGTCGACCCGACCGACGCCATCGCCCGGGCCAAAGCCGGCGAGCTCCTGGGCCCGACCGAAGTCGCCGCCATCTTCCGGATTCGCCACAGCCAGTTCCACAAGCTCGATCGCACCGGCGCCTTCGACCAGTTCAAGGTGCGCCCGGCCATCGGGCCCAAGTGCTTCAGCGGCGTGTTGATCACTCGGTACCTCAACGGCGAGCCGCTGTACGAGCCGTCCTTCGGCCGCAAGCGTGCCGCCCGGTGACGTCCATGACCTACCACGTGCTCGTGTATCTGCAGGATCGGATCACCGCCCGCCTGGCGTGGGTGCGCGCGGTCCTGTATCCGCTGCGCCGGCGCCTGTACTCGCTCTGGGTCTGCCGCGGGGGCCACACCGACACGCTCGTGATCACGTCCCACCATGTCTACCTGCACTGCGCGACCTGCCAGCGCAACACCGCCGGCTGGGACTGCCACTTCGCTGACTTGAAAGGATGGCCCGCCGATGCCACAGACTGAAACTGACGTCATCACCGAAGTGCTCGCGCCGTCGTCCATCGAGGCGATGACCCGCGGCGAGATCGACATCCAAGTCGCGACTGCGAAGCGTTACCCGCGATCCCTGGCGACGTTCAAACAACGCGCGCTGGAGATGGCCACGCTGGATCAGGAGACCGCGGAGTCCTGCATCTATGCCTTACCCCGCGACGGGAAGACGATCGAAGGACCGTCGGCCCGTCTCGCCGAAATTCTCGCCTCGGCGTATGGCCACATGCGCGTCGAGGGGAAGCCGATCGACGACGACGGCAAGTTCATCACCGCCCGCGGCACCGCCTGGGACATTCAGAACAATGTCCTGATCGCCTTCGAGACGAAGCGGCGCATCACCGACAAGAATGGCCGCCGCTACAAGGACGACATGATCGGCGTCACCGCCAACGCCGCGACGTCCATCGCCATTCGCAACGCGGTGCTCAAGGTCGTGCCGAAGGCGTTCTGGGGGCCGATCTATGACGCCTGCCGCAAGGCCGCCGTCGGGGATGCCACGACGCTGGCGAACCGGCGGGCGACGATGCTCACCTACTTCCTGAAGCTGGGCGCCAGCAACGACCAGGTCTTCGCGCTGCTCGAGGTGCGCGGCGTTGAGGACATCACGCTCGACCACCTGGCCACGCTGAAGGGACTGGCGACGGCCATCAAGGACGGCGAGACCACCGTCGATGACGCCTTCACGAAGACGGCGCCCGCCCAGGTGCAGCGCCTTTCGTCCGTGGCGAAGCCGACCGCCGCGAAAGTGGCCGAGCCCAAAGCCCCCACGGTGACGATTACCAGCCTCGTGCACGAGCTCGAGCAAGCCGACAACGGCCACTACTGGCTGACGCTGAAGAACGGCGAACGCATCGTGGTCGAGCGGGACGCCGATGCCTCGGAGCTGCTGAAGTTCGGCGGGACCGATCACGAACTGCGGCTGGCCTGCGTCAAGGGCGATGACGACCTGATGTATCTCCAGTCCTTCGCCATCGCGGACTGACGCCATGTCGAAGCCGACACCAGCCACGCACTTTTGTGATTGGGATATGCCCGGCGGCCGGCTGGTGCGGGCGTTGTGCGGTGCGCTCATTCGACGCCGGGATCATGACAATGAGCCGACGTGTGCGACCTGCCAAGCGGTGCTCGCCGAGCGGGCCGCTGACGTCGACCAGAGCATCGAGGCGGTATGACCGGCCTGACCTTTGAGCCGATCTCCCACCGCTACGAGCTCGATGGCGTGAGGGTCCCGTCCGTCACCGGCGTCCTCCGGGCGTCCGGTCTCGTGGACTTTTCCGCCGTCCCGCCGCCGATCCTTGAGCGCGCTCGCATCCGCGGCACGACCGTCCACGAAGCGATCGCGGCGCTCAACGAGAACGACCTCGATCTCGAAGCGTTCTATCGAGACTTCGATGAAGAGTCCGGATACCTGCGCGGCTGGGAAACGTTCCTGTCGCAGCGATGTTATCGGCCGCTCCTGAACGAGGTGCGTGTTGCCAGCCGTCGGCATCAAGTCGCCGGCACCATCGACACGATCGGGACGCTCGACGGCGTCGCGGTGATCTTGGACTACGCCACCGGATCCGCGGCG
>Ga0068868_100003082_pt1 | contig 11604 bp, 6 predicted proteins | sample KBSMisM42_FD_64660 | JGI IMG/M metagenome (GOLD analysis project Ga0068868, IMG submission 64660) | Miscanthus rhizosphere microbial communities from Kellogg Biological Station, Michigan, USA - KBS Miscanthus M4-2 | ecosystem: Host-associated > Plants > Roots > Rhizosphere > Soil ...
TTGAACAGGCAATTGATGATGTGAATGCTGGCAAATTTGGAGTATTGGAGGATTAAGATTTTCTTCTGTCAAATCGTTTATAGAAAACTATCCCATTTCGGATAGTTTTCTTTTTTATCGGCAGATGGAATAAATTCGGCATTTAATAACATGCACATGAAGAAAATTACTCTTTTGCTTTCCTTATTTTATGTTTCATTGACCGCCATGGCGCAGGTCAACCCAATAGCGATCGGGTCGCAGGATAGTGCCTGGATCCGTGACAACTACACCAAGAAAGAAGTTTATATCACCATGCGGGATGGAGTAAAACTATTTACCGCCATCTACCTTCCGAAAGACGCCACTGAAAAACATCCTGTTCTAATGACCCGTACTCCTTACTCTTGTTCTCCATACGGCGAACAAAATTTTACTTCCAGCCTATGGACAAGACACTGGAGGTATTATGCAAGAGAAAACTACATCATCGTAATACAGGACGTCAGAGGCCGCTTTATGAGCGAAGGTGAATTTGTTGACATTCGCCCATTTAACCCTGATAAGAAGACCAATACAGACATTGATGAAGCCAGCGATACCTACGATACGATCGACTGGCTGATAAAAAATATTTCGAACAATAATGGAAACGTGGGCGTATTTGGGATTTCCTATCCTGGATTTTACTCAACGATGGCTGCGTTAAGTGGTCATCCTGCATTAAAAGCAGTCAGCCCGCAAGCGCCGGTGACGGATTGGTTCAAGGGTGATGACTTTCATCACAACGGTGTTTTATTTATCATGGATGCGTTCGCATTTTATGCGGGAGGTTTTGGCTATCCGCGGCCAGCGCCGACAAAGACCGGACATGGCTCAGCATTGAAGTGGCCGACCAATGATAATTATCAAACTTATTTGCAAACGGGAGCTTTGAAAAATTTTATGGCTTTAACCGGTGACAGTGTAAAATTCTGGAAAGACCTGTATGCGCATCCGAATCGTGACGCCTGGTGGGAAGCCAGGAATCCGCGGAATTTTGTCGGCGATATCAAACCAGCGATGCTCGTGGTCGGCGGCTTATTCGATGCTGAAGATTGTTTTGGTGCATGGAATTTGTATAAGGCCATTGAAGGAAAAAACTCATCATCTCATTTCAATAAATTAGTAATGGGCCCGTGGTTTCATGGTCAATGGTCGACGAGTGATGGAACACACCTGGGGAATGTGCAATTCGGATCAAACACTTCATTTTGGTACCAGAACAATATTGAAATTCCTTTCTTCAATTATTATTTAAAAGGCAAGGGAGATATTTCACAGATAAATGAGGCAAATATTTTCTTCAGTGGTGCGAATGAATGGAAGCACCTTGCACAATGGCCACCTTCCGAAAGCGAGAGCAAACCCATTTATTTGGAAAGCCATGGAAAACTATCGTGGAATAAATCTTCGGCAAAAAACAGTTTTGATGAATATGTGAGTGACCCCGCACACCCTGTTCCTTACACCGAAGATGTTCACTTTGATCGAACGAGAGAGTACATGACCGACGACCAGCGTTTCGCATCCAGGAGAACAGATGTGCTGGCGTTTGAGACGGATATTTTAAATGAAGATCTCACAGTGGGCGGAGTGGTAACGGCGGATCTGAAAGTGAGCATTAGCAGCACCGATGCGGATTTTGTTGTTAAACTTATTGATGTTTTTCCGGACGATTTCAAATACCCGGAGTCTTCGAGTCCCTCCGCCTTGGTAAGGTTACCAGAGGCCTATCCGATGGGCGGATACCAAATGCTGGTACGTGGTGAAATTATGAGAGGAAAATTCAGGAATAGTTTTTCAAATCCAGAACCTTTTAAACCGAATAAAATCGAAGAAGTGAAATTTGATCTGCCTGATGTTGCTCATACTTTTAAAAAAGGTCATCGGCTTATGATCCAGATACAAAGCAGTTGGTTTCCTTTAGGAGATCGCAACCCGCAAAAGTTCATGAATATCTATGAAGCCAATGACAACGATTTTCAGAAAGCAACGATCCAAATTTATCATGATGCAACAAACAGCAGCAAAATTGTTTTACCGGTTTTAAAAAATTAGAATGAAAGTATTTTTTTATGTGAGAGATGTAATCGTCTTTTTACTTTTTTCTTTTTCTCTTGCGGCTCAAAACAGTGATGACGCATCCTACATCAGGAGCAATTACTCGAAAAAGGAAGTGTACATTACGATGCGGGATGGAACAAAATTATTTACGGCGATTTACAGTCCAAATGACAGTGCTGCTTACCCGGTCCTGATGGAAAGAACACCCTATTCGTGCAGCCCTTACGGAGAAAATAATTTTCCAAGGTATCTCGGTCCTAACACCCAGCTTATGAAAGGAAAATACATTTTTGTTTACCAGGATGTCCGTGGGCGATATAAAAGTGAAGGTGATTTCAAGGAAATGACACCCGCGATTGACGACAAAAAGTCAAATGCAGATGTGGATGAGAGCAGTGATACATATGATACCATAGATTGGCTTCTGAAAAATACAAAGAACAATGGCCGTGTGGGGATCTATGGAATTTCTTATCCGGGCTTTTACGCATCAGCTTCGCTGCCCGATGCGCATCCCGCCATTAAAGCCGTGTCTCCGCAAGCACCGGTGACCGACGAGTTTATTGGTGATGATTGCAATCACAACGGAGCTTTCTTCCTGCTCGACAATTTTGATTTTTACAATTATTTCGACGGTGAACGTAACACCACCGGTGATGATTATAAACCTGTATTTGAATCGGACACTAATGATCTTTATAAGTTCTTTTTGGGTTTGGGCACGTTGAAAAATGCCAATGGTCCAAAATATTTTAATGGCACAGGCATTTGGGGTCAAATCCTTCAACACGATACGTATGATAGTTTCTGGCAGGCAAGAAATATCCGGCCCCATTTAAAAAATATTAGACCGGCGGTATTGGTTGTGGGTGGATGGCTTGACGCCGAGGATATGTTTGGCGCCTTACGAACTTATGAGGCGATAGAAAAACAAACGCCGGGTAACAATAACCGGATCATCATGGGGCCGTGGACGCATGGTGGGTGGGCAGCACCTTCATGGACGAAATTTGGCAGTTACAATTTCGGTGCGAACCTAAATGACTATTACAAAGAGACCGAAACAAGGTTCTTCAATTATTATTTGAAGGACGAAGGCAATTTTGATATGCCTGAAGCAACCGTTTTTGAAACGGGAACAGATCAATGGAAACAGTACACAAGCTGGCCACCACCAAATATTACTAACACCCCATTTTATTTTGGGGGTCATTCAACGCTTTCCATAAACAAACCAACAAAACCAAATGGCTTTATACAATATATAAGTGATCCAAAGAGACCAATACCTTATACCGCGGGTATCTATTCACAAAGAAATAATGAATATCTTGTCGAGGACCAGCGGTTCACTGACAAGCGTCCGGATGTTATCAGCTTCAAATCAAATGTACTTACCGAAGACATTACTGTTACAGGAAGAATGAAAGCGAATTTGTTTGTATCAACTTCAGGCACGGATGCCGATTTTATTGTAAAACTGATCGATGTTCTGCCTGGGAGCGAACCTGATCCCGATCCCAATCCCCGTCATTATAAAATGGCTGGGTTTGAAAGATTGGTCAGAGCGGAAGTGTTTCGTGGCAAATTCAGGAACAGCTATGAAAAACCGAAACCATTTAAGCCCGGAAAAGTTGAAAGCGTTTCATTTGACCTGAATGAAGTAGCTCACTGTTTTAAAAAAGGACATCGCATCATGGTGCAGGTGCAAAGCACCTGGTTCCCGATCGTTGATCGTAATCCGCAAAAGTTTATGAAGATTCCTGAAGCTGGTGACAACGATTTCAAGGCGGCAACCATCCGTATTTATTTTGGCGCCACAAATTCGTCGAATATAGTTTTGCCAATCCTAAAATAAATTTTCATGAAATTCCTTTCATTGCTTGCCACTTGCCTCATCGCAACTTCGATCCGGGGCCAGGTAAGCATTATTCCGCAACCAGCGTCTGTCAAACAACCAAAGATCGCGGCAAAATTCAGTATAACTCCATCCACGCAAATAGTTTTGCAAGGAAGTAACCTGGAAAATGCTGCAAACTTTTTGAATGACTATTTTCAGCAATTCTATGGTTTAAAATTAGAAATCGCTAAAACGGTTTCAAGCAATGATGTGATCGTTTTGAATTATGACAGGTTAGACAATCCCTTGCCTGGCGCTTATGAAATGACAGTTGACAATAAAGGAGTCTACATCGGTGGGGACAATGAAGAAGGAGTTTTTTATGGCGTGCAAACATTGATACAGCTGCTGCCCGTTGATATTAACAAATCTGAAAACCCAAATCCCAAATTACAGATTCCTTATGTTTCGATACAAGACCACCCGCGATTTGAATACCGGGGCATGCATCTCGATTGTGGCCGTCATTTTTTCCCCGTTTCATTTATTAAGAAATATATTGACTACATCGCATTGCATAAGATGAATTATTTCCATTGGCATTTGACCGAGGACCAGGGATGGAGAATTGAAATAAAAAAATATCCAGGACTCACCACTGTAGGTGCATGGCGCAATGGAACCATCATAGGTCATTACCCGGGATCGGGAAATGATGGAATGCGTTATGGTGGTTATTATACGCAAGATGAGGTAAGGGATGTGGTTGCCTATGCGGCGAAACGATATATCACCGTGATCCCTGAAATTGAAATGCCGGGACATTCCAGCGCCGCTATCGCAGCTTATCCGTTCTTAAGTTGTTTTCCAAAAGAGTCAACAAAACATCCGCCCAAATGTGCATGGAGTGGGGATTCAACAGGTAAACAGGTTCAACAAACCTGGGGAATTTTTGAAGACGTGTTTTGTGCCGGCAAGGATTCCACTTTCCAGTTTTTGGAAGATGTACTGGATGAAGTGATACAATTATTCCCTTCAAAATATATCCATGTGGGTGGTGACGAATGTCCGAAGGCAAACTGGAAGCGTTGCCCTTTCTGTCAAAAAAGAATACGGACCCTGCATTTAAAAGATGAGCACGGGCTACAGAGTTATTTCATTCAACGGATCGAAAAATATCTGAACAGCAAGGGAAAGACATTGATCGGCTGGGATGAAATACTCGAAGGTGGTCTGGCGCCAAAAGCCATAGTAATGAGTTGGAGGGGAGAAGAGGGAGGAATCAATGCTGCAAAACAAAAACACAATGTGATCATGACCCCTTTATATCCTGTTTATTTCAATCTTTCACAAAGTGAAAATGAAGACTCCCTGACTTATGGTGAATACATTCCGCTTGAAAATGTTTACAGGTACGAGCCGGTACCAAAAGAATTAAATGAGCAAGACGCAAAATATGTCCTCGGTTCGCAGGCTAATCTGTGGACAGAATACATAAACAATCCGAAACTGGCAGAGTATATGATCTTTCCGCGAATGACAGCGTTGAGTGAAATATTATGGAGTGAAAAAGATCGTCGGGATTCAGCGGATTTTGAGAAGAGGTTATTTACGCAATTTAATCGATACGAATTGTGGGGAGCGAGTTACAGTAAGGCATTTTTTGAAATTAATTCGACAATAATTCCGGGCAAAGATTCCACTGCAGCAGAAAATTACGTGGTGTGGAGATTAAACACAAAAAATCGGACCGATACCATATTTGCTCAAAAAGTAGTAAACCAAATTCCTCCTGAAAGTAATTCATTTGAACTGAAGAAGATTTCGGCTGAAGGATCCGCTTACAATGATTTTATAATAGGTGAGACAGGGAACTACATTGGTTATACTTTTTCACATGACATAGGAACACAAAGTGATAAACGAAAAAATCGGGTTTATCAGCAATTCTACTTTAATAAGGCCACAGGAAAAAAAATCGCGCTTTCTACTCAACCCGCAAGAACTTACCAGGCGGATGGTCCCTTTACTTTGATCAATGGAGTGCAAAACAATAAAGGGATCGGAAAAAGAAAAGAATTTCTGGGATTTAGTGGAACAGATTGCGAAGCTATCATTGACCTCGGTACAACGCAACAAATAACCAATGTGAAGGCTCATGTCCTGGAAGTAATATCGAACTGGATCTGGCGACCAAAGTTCATGCAGGTATCCATCTCATCAGATGGCAAGACATTCACTGACATGGGAAAGACCGATAAGTTTGAGGCAAATGGTGCGAATGGAAATGCAATTATGACCGTTCAGCAAACTGCCACTGCGAGATATATAAAGATCAAACTGGTAAATTATGGTACCATCCCCGAAAACTATGTCGGTGTAGGTAATAAGGCCTGGTTGTTTGTGGATGAGATCGAAGTCAATTAATCGCTTATCATGTCGAACGAAATGAAGTGAAATGAGAGAGCGCCAAGCTTGGAATGGCACACAATTTTTGCGCCTCTATGAACCTTTGCACCGTTGCGTGGAATCAACTTCCCTAACAGTCATTCGAATTACAAACGTTGATTATCTAACTCTGTTTCCTGACAGTTATTTATCTTTATCGCTTAAACGAATCTTTAATGCCAAAACCAGTTGAAACGCTTAATCTTGCCGATAGTTTAGAAAAAATCCCTGTAAAAATTTATAAAGATCTCCAGGAAGGCTCTCTCTTCGCTGCACAAAAAATAGCTGCCCTCATAAAAGAGAAACAAAGCAAAAAAGAGAAATGTGTGCTTGGTCTTGCCACCGGTTCTACCCCAAAAACTTTGTATGAAGAATTGGTCCGAATGCACAAAGAAGAAGGCCTGAGTTTTAAAAATGTGATCAGCTTTAACCTTGACGAATACTACCCTATTGATCACGATGCCATGCAGAGCTACAATAGTTACATGCAGCGGCATTTGTTTGATCATATCGATATTGATCCAAAGAACATTCATATTCCAAATGGCGAACTTCCAAAAGAGCAAGTGAAAGCTCATTGCGCTGAGTATGAAAAAATGATCGAAGACGCAGGTGGTATTGATCTGCAGGTGCTGGGCATCGGTAATAATGGACACATTGGCTTTAACGAGCCAGGCTCGAGTATTTATTCAAGAACAAGACTGATCACGCTGGAAAATTCAACAAGACTGGCCAACTCATATGAGTTCGCGAATATTTCCGAAGTCCCGCGTATGGCACTCACCATGGGAATCAGTACCATCATGAAAGCAAAGCAAATTATTTTGCTTGCGTGGGGACCCGCGAAGGCTCCCGTGTTGCAGCGATCGGTGGAAGGGCCGGTTAGCGAGCAGGTGCCCGCGAGTTTGTTGCAGCAACATCACGACTGCTCATTTATCGTAGATGAAGCAGCAGCTGCGGAACTAACAAGAAATAAATCGCCCTGGCTTACCGGCGATATCGAATGGACAAAAGAGATGATCAAAAAAGCAGTGGTGAATATGGCTTTGAAAGCAGAGAAACCAGTGCTCTCTTTAACCAACAATGATTATAACGAATATGGGCTGGGTGATCTGCTTGTAGAAAAAGGTGACGCCTACGAGATCAATTTGCAGGTGTATTACATGTTGCGCGATACCATAACAGGATGGCCGGGTGGAAAACCCAATGCGGTCATACCTGCTCATCCTGAAAGATCAGAACCCTATCCAAAAAGAGTGGTCATCTTCTCCCCTCACCCCGATGATGATATCATTAGCATGGGCGGAACATTTCAACGCCTGTACGACCAGGGTCATGATGTTCATGTTGCTTATCAAACCAGCGGCAACATTGCTGTCACCGATGAATTTGTGACGAGGTTTTTAGATTTTGCTGTTGGATTTGAAGAGATCGCAGGCATTGATACCAGCAAGTCTTCAAAAATTTTAGCAAGCGCACAAAAATATTTGTCGCAGAAAAAAACAAACCAGGTTGACACGACAGAGATACGTGCCATCAAAGGATTGATAAGAAGAGGCGAAGCAAAAGCCACTTGTCGATATGTCGGCATTAAGGATGAGAATATCCATTTTCTCAATCTTCCATTTTATGAAACGGGTGCTATTGAAAAGAAACCGATGAGCGAGGAAGATGTAAAGATCACAACGGAACTGCTGCAAAAAATAAAACCGCACCAAATATTCGCTGCCGGAGATCTTGCCGATCCGCACGGTACGCACAAAGTTTGTTTGGATATAGTACTGGCATCTTTGCAGCAAATGAAAAAGGAAAAGGCCCCCTGGTTAAAAGATTGCTGGCTATGGTTATATAAAGGCGCATGGCAGGAGTGGAATATTGAAGAGATTGAAATGGCAGTTCCCATGAGTCCCGACCAGGTGCTGCAGAAACGCTATGGCATTTTCATTCATCAGTCACAAAAAGATATGGTTCCCTTCCAGGGAAGTGACAGCCGTGAGTTCTGGCAGCGTGCGGAAGAAAGAAATGAGGACACCGCAAATCTTTATGCACAACTTGGATTGACACACTATGCAGCGATGGAGGCTTTTGTGAAGTGGAAGTATTAGTGGGTTGTCGGCGTCAGTAACGTCATCAGCGCCTGTTGTGTCTCCGAAGGAGTCCTTTCGACACTCACTTGTACGCGCTGTCCCGCTGCGCAGCAATGCGGGATCCTGTAATTCTATTAGGCAGTTATTCCTATGTGATCAATTAATTCAAACTAACACTATCCAACAACCACACTTTTTGCATTCCCGCATTTTTGTGAAAATTTGTGACACCTGTAACGCTTGATAGAAGTGCCAATATTTAGTTTAATCCGTAACGAAGTTTTCTTACCGTGGCCATTTCTTCTTTCCGGAACAATGAATAAGTGATGACCACGCAGACATTAAGGAAGAAGTAGCCTACTGCCAGCAATGTCTGATTTGTTACTGTGAGGAAGCTCACAGTACCGTAGCTCGAGAAAGAACTTATGATGTAAGAAGCTCCGCCTGTCATTCCCGCCACTATACCAGCATTACGGGAAAAACGGCCCAGGCAGTACGCAAAGAGATTATTAAATACAAATCCGGCAACTCCATGTTGCAATATCACAAAGGACATCATCACATAAATATTTGCCCATCCTAACATGGAGACAATTATTGCAAAGGCACCGGATATCAATTGTATTCCTAAAGCCACCGGCAATTTTTTCTCCAGGGCTACCCTGAGCATTGACCTGGAAATGATACCACCTGCCATCATTGAAACTCCGGATAATAAAGCACAGTAACCCGTAACTACAGGAGTCTGATGCCATTGATGTTCGATGATAAAAGGACTGGCCATTCCAAATAACAATACCATACCGTAGTTCAATCCCAGTATCACAAGACCTAGTGCAAAATCTTTTGCGGTCAGAACGGAACCATAAACTTCAAGCAATGGCTTTAACCGGAGCGGCTGAAGATCCTTTGCCGACTCCCCACCATATTTTAATGTCAAAACGAGGATCGCAAGTGGCAAAGCGCCCAGCAAATAAAAACTCGCTTGCCATCCGAAAGCTTTTTGTAAGTAACCTCCTAGAAATGGGGCAACAATGGGTGCCGTAGCCCAGATAATAGAAAATAAACTGGTATAACGTTTCAACTGGTCCCCTGAGTAAGTATCCATAAAGTAAGCCCGTCTTGCGACAAGGACAAACGCAGCAGAAACACCCTGCACGATACGCATTAAGTACAACACATGCAAATTGGGAAACCACCCGATGAAAAAGCTTGCGATCGAGAAAATAAGCAATGCACCATTACTCAATTTATACCGGCCAAAGCTATCCAGCAAACTACCGACAAATAACTGGCTGACGCCAGCGCTGGCCATAAAAAGCAGTAATGATAGCTGAATTTGAGAAGGCGAAGCATGCAAACTCACAGTCATCGACGGCAGCGATGGCAAATAAATATCTGTAGCAAACCCGGCCAAAGGGATAAGACTAAAAGCTAAAATGTTGACTATTTGCCGGTGTTCTTCTTTGATTGTTTTCATGATTTGAAAAAATAATTTTCATAAAATGGTTTACAAGGATCCCAGTCACTTTCCTGGTTGAGATTTATCTTGAACCATAATACATCAGGAACCCGCAGAAATCTATGTGAATCCAGGTGCCTGCGTTTCCATCTGGTCAATTAATTTCATCAAGGCACTGCTGGATCTCTTCCTGTAAAATTATCCCGGCAATGAGGAAGACTATTGTGAAAATGATTTACCGGTAGCTGTGCGACGATAAAATGCGTATCCCAATCATCGAACGGTATTTTTGAGATGATAACTGACAGATGATAGTGAGATAAAGAGATAAAACCCAGATAAAAGTTAAATACGCATGCGGTATTTTCATTTTGATTAGTAACGTACATTTATCGACAGATCAGCCAATGAAACTATCGAAGCTATTTAAAGAATTTTTTGAGAGTGAAAAAACCTCGGGAGTGATCCTGATCTTCTGTACAATTATTTCTCTTGCACTAACAAATTTTTTGGGACGTTCTTATGCAGCTATCTGGCATGTTCATATTTTTTTCAAGCCTCTTGAGTTTTGGATCAATGACGGATTGATGACCATTTTTTTTCTGCTGGTCGGGTTGGAAATAGAACGTGAAATTTATAAGGGCGAACTTTCAAATATCAGGAGCGCTATGTTGCCGGTACTGGCTGCGATCGGCGGCATGCTTGCTCCGGCGATCATTCATTTTTGTTTCAATTTCGGAACAGTATCACAAAATGGTTTTGGAATTCCCATGGCAACAGATATTGCTTTTTCCCTGGCCATTCTCTCTTTGCTGGGCAACAGAGTTCCCGTTGGCTTAAAGGTTTTTCTCACCGCACTAGCCATCATTGATGATCTGGGAGCTATCATTGTCATTGCTTTGTTCTATTCAAAAACTATTTCCCTGGCCTATCTTGGACTTGCTTTCCTGCTCTTCTGCACGCTGCTCATATTAGGCCGGTTAAAAGTTTACTACATCTGGATTTATTTGATCCCCGGTGTTGCAATGTGGTTCTTCATGTATCGTTCGGGCATTCATCCGACCATCACAGGGATCTTGCTGGCATTCGCCATTCCATTTGGCGAAGGACATCAAAGAGACCTATCGTATAAATTGCAACACTGGCTGCATAAACCAGTTGCATTTGTAATTCTTCCCCTGTTTGCTCTTGCTAACACCGCTATGTTAATTCCGTCTTCCGTTTTTACTGAGCTGGCAACACCTAATAGCTATGGAATTGTTGTCGGTTTATTTATTGGGAAACCGCTGGGAATATTTTTGTTTTCCCTCGCAGGAGCAGCTATTGGTTTATGTTCCATTCCTGCCGATATTGAGCGACGGCATTTATTATGGACAGGTTTCCTGGCGGGGATTGGTTTTACAATGTCCATCTTCATCACCCTTCTCGCATTTAAAGAAGAGACACTCATCCACGGCTCGAAAATTGCGATCATCGTTGGTTCAGTTTTGTCAGGAGTATTTGGATATTTGGGACTACGACTGACATTGAAACAAGCAGCCTCATGAAATAACTTTCCGCTATCCGGGAAAAGATTCAAAAAATTTTGTGAAACCGGATAGTTGCATATATTTGCAACCGATCAGTTTCATAAAAAATTATACGCCGATGAGAAGAGATGTTTTCCAGGCCATTGCCGACCC
>Ga0068868_100003083_pt1 | contig 11599 bp, 12 predicted proteins | sample KBSMisM42_FD_64660 | JGI IMG/M metagenome (GOLD analysis project Ga0068868, IMG submission 64660) | Miscanthus rhizosphere microbial communities from Kellogg Biological Station, Michigan, USA - KBS Miscanthus M4-2 | ecosystem: Host-associated > Plants > Roots > Rhizosphere > Soil ...
CGGTAGCAGGGCCTTCCGCCGCGCGCGACGGCGAGCACCGTTCCGTGCAAACGAACCGCCGCGGCATGAACGACCGGCACGCCCTTCAACGCGCACGCGTCGGCGACGAGAAATTTGGTCGGAAAATTGTCCGCGCCTTCCACGACGACGTCGCAGCCTTCGACGAGCTCACGCGCGCGATTCGGCAAGAAGCGCGTCGCCACCGTCTCCACGTCCGCGCCCATCGCTCGCAACGCGCGCGCGGCTTCATCGAGCTTCGGCTTTCCCACCGAGGATTCGTCGAAGAGGATTTGCCGGTGCAGGTTCGACGCATCCACGAGGTCGTCGTCGCACAATCGAAGCGCGACGCCCGCGCGCGCGAGCGCGATCGCACAAGGACACCCGATGCCGCCGACCCCGACGACGAGGACCTTCATGATGCGATCATGACGCCGTGAAGAACGTACCCAGCGAAAAATAGCGCTCGCCCGTGTCCGGGAGCACCGTGACGACGTTTTTCCCCACTCCGAGCTCGCGCGCCACGTCGAGCGCGACCGCCATCGCTGCGCCCGCGCTGATCCCCACGAGCAAACCTTCGCGCTTCGCGAGCTCGTCCTTCACGCGCCACGCCGCGACGTCGCTCACCGTGCGCACTTCGCCGACGACGCTCGCGTCGTACGTCTTCGGTACGAAGCCCGCGCCGAGCCCTTGCAGCTTCGTCGGCCCGCGCTCGCCTCGCGAAATCGTCGCGCACGCCTCGGGCTCGACCGCGATGATGCGTGTATTCTGCAAAGTCTTGCCGACGCCGCTCACCGTCCCACCCGTACCCACGCCCACGACGAACGCGTCGATCGCGTCCGCGCCCATCTGCTCGAGGAGCTCCTTCGCCGTCGTGCGGGCGTGAATCGCAGGGTTCTCCGGGTTGTCGAACTGGTGCGGCATGAACGCGTTGGGCGTCTTCGCCGCGATTTCCTCCGCCTTCCGCACGGCGCCTTCCATCTGCTCGTCCTCCGGCGTGAGCACGACCTCCGCGCCGTACGCCGCGAGGAGCGCGCGCCGCTCGAGGCTCATCGACGCGGGCAGCGTGAGGATGCAGCGATAGCCACGCACCGCGCACACCATCGCGAGCGCGATGCCCGTGTTGCCGCTCGTCGGCTCGATCACGACACCGCCGGGTTTCAAACGTCCGTCGCGCTCCGCCGCGTCGATCATCGCGAGCGCGATGCGGTCCTTCACGGAGCCTGCGGGGTTTTGCTGCTCCATCTTCGCCCACACCTCGGCGCGAGGCGTCGCCTCCGGCGTTTCGCGGCCGAGGTTGCGAATGCGCACGAGCGGCGTCTTTCCGACGAGCTCGAGGATGCTTTCGCAGACGACCGCCATCGCGTCGTGACATAGCATACGGAAATGTCCGACGTGGCAGAGGCGCGAGCCCTTCATGATCGTCATCCGGCGATCGATCTGCATGCGGACACGCTCATGTGGGGTCGCTGGTTTGGGTACGACCTGCTCACGCGCCACAATCCGCCGCTTCCGAGGAAGGCGCTCCTCGGGCACGTCGATCTGCCGCGCATGCGCGAAGGCGGCGTCGGCGGCCAGTTCTTCGGGCTCGTCTCGCTCCCCGTCCTCGGCAAAGTGCGCGGTCTCGCGCGGGCCATCGACGAGCAAATCGACGTGCTCGACGCCGCGCTCGGTCGTTCGCGCGAGATCCGTCTTTGTCACACCGGGCGGGACATCGAAGCCGCGCACGCAGAAGGTGCGATCTCCGCGATGCTCGGCATCGAAGGCGCGCACGCGCTCGAAGGGGATCTCGACAACCTCGAACGCTTCGCGCGACGCGGCCTCCGGTACTTGGGCCTCCTGCATTTCTCGGCGAACGAGGCCGGCTATCCCGCGTACGGGCGCGGCTCGCGCGATGAAGGCCTCACCACGTGGGGCCGCGAGCTCGTCACGCGCTGCGAGGCGAAGAACGTCCTCGTCGATCTCGCCCACATCAACAAGCGCGGCTTCATGGACGCGTGCTCGATGTCGACGAAGCCGCCCATCGTCAGCCACACGGGGATCCTCGGCGCCTTCCAGCACTGGCGAAACATCGACGACGAGCAGCTCCGCGCGATCGCCGATCGAGGCGGCTGCGTCGGCGTCATCTTCTGCCCGCGCTACCTCGGCGCCGACGGCCTCGAGCCGGTGGTGAAGCACCTGAAGCACATCCTCGACGTCGTCGGCGAGGACGTCCCCGCGCTCGGCAGCGACTGGGACGGCTTCATCGTCCCCACGCGCGAGCTCGCCGACCCGACGGGCTTGCCCCTTCTCACTGCTGCCCTCCTGAAGGCCGGCCTCAAAGAAGAAACGATCGGGAAGATCCTCCGCCGAAACGTCTTGCGCGTCCTCGACGCGTCGTGATCAGCGCATGAGCTCGCGATACGCCATTTGATCGTCGTACATGCGCAAGAAGACCGAGTGTTTCTTGTCGTGGAAATCGGCGACGGCGCCGCCTGCGGGCTCGACGATCGCGCCGGCGTGGCACATCGCGGCCATCGCTTCGGCGACGGAAGACGAGTCACCGGATGCGACGCGGCCCAAGATCGCGGCGCCGAGCATGACGGCTTCGGGCTCTTTGGGAAGGACGATGCGGCAACCGGTGACGTCGGCGTGCTCGCGCACGAAGACGGGGTTCTTCGTGTCGCCGCCGCACATCGCGATCGACTCGATGACGTGACCCGCCGCGCGCATCGCGTCGATGACGTGGCGCGCGCCGTGGGCGATGGCTTGCACCGTCGCGAGGTACTCGATCGCGTGCGTGTCCTCGTCGTCGTCGAGCGTGAGGCCCGAGATCATCCCACGCAGCGTCGGATCGGCGCGCGGCGAGCGATTTCCGTGGTGGTCGGGCAAGACATGAACGTCCTTCGCGAGGAGCGCGGGAAACTCCACGTTCGCGGACAAAGCTTCGAGCCGATCGTTGAGCTTCGCGATCGGCACACCGCGCGCGACGTGATCGATCAACGCGCCCGTCGCGGATTGCCCGCCTTCGGTGAGCCACATCCCGGGCACCATCGCGGAGAAATACGGACCCCACACGCCCGGGACGAAGATCGCGTCCTTCGAGACGCCCATCGCGCAGCTCGACGTCCCGCAAATCAGCGCGAGCCGCGTCGCGAGATCTGCCCCGCCGAGAAGACCGAGACCGCCCGCGTGCGCGTCGATGATCGACACCGACACGGCCGTCCCCTTCGCGAGCCCCATCTCTCTCGCGGCCGCCTCCGTGAGGCCACCTGCGCGCTCACCCATCGGTCGCACGTTCTTCCCGATGCGCTCGAACGATCCCTTCGCGAGGACACCGAGCCCCACGCGCTCGAAGAAGGACGCGTCCCAACCGTCTTTCGTGTGCGTCCACTTGCAGACGGTCGTGCAGAGCGAGCGCACGTCGTTGCCCGTGGCGCGGTACGAGAGAAAATCAGGGAGATCCAAGAAGCGCTTCGCCGAGGCGAACGACTTCGGAAGATTCTCCGCGAGCCAAAGGAGCTTCGGCGTCTGCATCTCCGGCGAGATCGTCCCGCCGACGTATTTCAGGACATCGTGCTTCGTCGCGTTGATGCGCCGCGCTTGATCGACCGCGCGGTGATCCATCCACACGATGACGTTCTGCTCGGCCTTGCCGGTCGGCGAGACCGTCACGGGCGCGTCGCCTTCACCGAGCAATACGAGCGAGCACGTCGCGTCGAATCCGATCCCCGCGATCGACTCCGGCTGGAGCTTCGCCTCCGCGAGCGCAGCGCGCGTGGCTTCACACACGGCGCGCCAGATGTCCTCGGACGAATGCTCCGCGTACTGCGGCGCCGGCCGAAACACCTGGATCTCGCGCGCCGCCGATGCGTGCATTTTCCCCGCGTCGTCGAAGATCCCTGCGCGCGCCGAGTGCGTCCCGACGTCCACCCCCAAGTAGAAACGCATCTCAGAGGTTCTTTCCGAGCACGCGGACGCGGAAGCCGAGCTCCTGCGAGAGCGCGACCATCTCCTCGAAGACGTCGCCGTACGCCACGGCGACGTGGTTCGACAGGTAATGCGCCATCAGCGTGTCGCGCGAGATGCCCATGTCGGCGGCCATGAACGGCCACTCGCGCGTCGTTCCTTCCCACCACTCGTCGCGCACCTTCGGGGGAAGCTTCACGACCTCGCCGCGCCCCACGTCCATCCAGAGCACGCCGTCGCGAATGTACGCGCGCGCCCACGTCATGTTGCCGGGCAAGCTCTCGCCCGCGAACGTCCCGCCCGGCGTCGGGAAATACAAAGCCGGCTGCCGGTACGAGTGCGCGCCCCGCAGCGTCGACGGATCGTGATTGAACGCGTACGCGCCGCACGAGCCCGAGTTGAGGAGCACCCACAAGAAGCGCCCTTCGTGCATCGCCCCCCAACGCACGTCGTGGAACATCACGGCGTGGTGCAGCCCCTTCTCGTCGCAGAGGCGCTTCAGCATCTCCATCGGCACGACGTTGCCTTGGTCGGCCTCCGTCGACGTGATGATCACGTTCCCGTCGCCTTCGGGCCGGCACGCCGAGTTGAACAAGCCTTCCGCGAAATCGCTGGGCGGCCGCAGAGGAATCAGCCCGAGCTGGTACTGCCAGCCGATGCAGTCGGCCTTGAACTCGCTCACCATGTCGAGCACCGCGAGGTAGTCGCGCAGCTGCTCGCGCGTCGCCCGGGCGTCGAAGTCGTCCTTGTAGTGGAACGTGACGCCTTTCTCCCGAACGAAGGCGAGCGCCGCGTCGATGCGCTTTTCCTCGATGCGACGACCGCGATCGATGATCCACGCCTGATCGATTTTGTGCTCGGTGAAGTGGTGCTGGTTGAGAAGACGCGGCCCGAAGTAGCCGTTGATCATCCCCATCGACGTGTCGCCGAGCATCATCACGAGCGGCGGCCTCGCCTTGATCTGCGCGGCCACCTTCTTCGCGCGCGCGGAGGCCTCTTTCGAAATGCATGCATGATGCACGATTTCGTCCTCGGGATAGGCGATGCGACCCGTCGTGCACCACTCGTCGAGGCGCGCCATGAACTCCGGATCCGCGCTCATGTCCGGCGCGTCCGTCCACGCACGCGAAAAGCCGCGGCCGATGCTCTCGAGACACGCGCCCGTGTTGAGGAGGCCCACGAGCCCGGGCCAACGACCCGAGAAGTTCGACGCCAACAAAAGCGGATTCTCTTTTCCGAAGACGCCGTCGCACGTGTGCGGGCCGTAGAACCAGTGCACGCAGACGCCGACGAGCGGGTCGTCGATCGGCCTGAGCTTCTCGATGGCCTCGTGTGGCTTCGAGAGGAAGCCTTCGACGCGATACGTCTCGCGGCCGAGCTTCTTCAGCGCGCGCTCGATCTGCGCGGTGGCTTCTTGGACGTTCGGCAGGGCGAGCTCGTTCGGTTTGGCGCGTGCGTCGCCCGGCCAGAAGAGCGCGATGCGTTTGGGCATGCGCCGAGCGTAACTACTCGACGTGCACCGTGTCGACGGCGATGCCGCGGGCCTCGAGGCGATTCGCGATGCGCGTCTTCCACGCGTCGGCGTCCGTTCCCGGAGGCGCCGCGACGTGCACGCTCACGCGGCCGTTCTCCGCGCTCACGGTGAGCGTCCCGCCGGCGAGATCACCTGCGCCGAGCTCCATGCGGACCATCCCGCGCTGCGCGTCGCCGCTCCACGCGATCTTCTTCACGAGCTGGGGCACGAGCTCCTCGAGCGACACGCGCGCGTTCGTCTGCGCCGCGACGGTCTCCCGCTCGACGGGCGAGGTCGTCATCGTCTGTGGCGGGGCGAGCTGCGCAGCTTGGCGCGCCACCGGATCGAGATCGCCGTCGCCGTGAGCGTGGCGGTTCCGTTTCTCCGGCTCGGCATGAACGGCGAGCACCGCCTGTGGCAAAGCCGTCGTCTGCGGTTTGGCCTGTGGGCCGACCATGACCTGGGGCTTGGGCGGCAGGGCTTGCGCGAGGATGTTCGCGAAAGGCATCCCTTTCGGCGGAAGCTGCGGATGAGGCGGCGCTTTTTGCTGGGGGCCGTGGGCCGGCGTGCTGGTGACGGGTTTGGTCATTTCAGGGGCAAATCGGCCCCGATCGTGCGTCTGTTGCGTGGTTTCTGTCGGGGAACTACTTTTGTCGGACCACAGAATGACGGGGCCAGGTACCGAGACCGAATGGATTCTCGGCGCGATCGTCGCGTCCGTCCTCGGATCCTTGTTCGCCGCCGGGGATGAAGCCGTCACGGCCATCCCGGAAGCCGTCGTCCAACAGCTCGCGCGCGACCCGAAGCACCCCTTCGCCCGCTACCTCAAGCACCGCGCCCGCGTGCTTTCCCGGTGGCTCGTCTGCCGCATCACGGCCATCGCCATCTCGGCCGCCCTCTTTCAAGAGGCCGCCGACGAGGCTGGGATCCGCCGCTTCGGGCCCCTCTTCGCGATGCTCGGCGCGCTCGTCGTCTACGGCACGCTCGCCGAGTTCTTCGGGACGCTCGGCCGCCAGCGACCCGAGCGCGTCGCCGCCATCGCGCTCGTCGTCCTTCGCCCGCTCGAGTGGGCCGCCGCGCCGCTCGCCGAGCCGCTCGCCTGGCTCGGTCGCACCATCGCGCGCATCTTCCCCAAGCCTCGCCGCGACGCACGGACGACCGAGACCGAGGTCGCGTGGATCGTCACGCAAGGCGAGCGGACGGGCGCGCTCGGCAACGAGCCCGCGCAGATCATCCGCAACGCGCTCGAGTTCAAGAAAATCAGCGCCGGCGAGGTCATGATCCCTCGCGCCAAGATCTCCGCCATCGACGCTGCGACACCGCTCGCGCGCGCGCTCGAGATCGTCGCCAACGACGGCCACTCGCGCTACCCGGTCTTCAAGGAGTCGCTCGATCAGATCGTGGGCCTCCTCTACGCGAAGGATCTCTTCCGCGCGGTGCGCGACGACAAAATCGAAACCGGCAAGCTCCCGGATCTCGTGCGAACGCCCGCGCTCTTCGTCTCGGAGAGCCAGTCGCTCGCGAGCATCCTGCGCGAGATGAAGCAGAAGCGGCAGCACCTCGCGATCGTCGCCGACGAGTTCGGCGGCACGGCCGGCGTCATCACGCTCGAGGACATCCTCGAGGAGCTCGTCGGCGACATCCGTGACGAGTACGACACCGAAGGCCTGCTCGATCCCATCGGCGAGAATCGCTTCGTCGCGGACGCTTCGATCTCGATCGCCGATCTCGCCGCGCAGCTCAAACGCGACATCCCCGTCGACGGCGATTTCGAGTCGCTCGGCGGGCTCATCATCCACCGCTCGGGAGGCGTGCCGCCGCCGGGGACGACGATCACGATCGACGGCTTGAACTTGACCGTGCGCGAAGCCGACGAGAAGCGCGTCGTGAAGGTCGAGGTCTCGACGACGAAGCGCGCGCCGAGCGTCTCGCAGCCCGACGCGTCTGGTCCGACGTCCAAGGTCGAAGCGACTTGAGCGACGACGACTTCAGGCTCGAAGATCTGCCCGCGGCGAGCACGCTGACGAGCGGAACGCGCGTCGTCGTCTTGCCGGAAGCCGCGCGCGGCAAAGGCCTCCTCGCAGCGTTCACGAAGAAGACGCACGCGCGCAGCGCCCGTTGCTCGGCACTCCTCTTGAGAGGGTACGTCGGCATCGGTGCCGAGACCGATCCGAAGACCAAGCAGGACCTGGTCTTCGGCTTCGTGCCGTGACCTACTTGTTGCCGACTTTTTCGAGGCCCTTCGAGAGCGTGTCGGCCTGCTCGAGCAGACCGGGCTTCCGATAGGCTTCGTTCTCGTCGGTCTTCGGCTCGCCGCGGATCTCCGTGATGAGATCGCCGAGCTTGATCGCGAGCTGCGCGATGGCCGACTTCGTCTCCGACGGGCAGACGGCGTCGTAGCTGCCGGGCGTCACGTAAATCGCCGACGGCTCGTTGATGGCGCCGCCCTTGTACTTCGTCACGCCGACGTTCTGTCCGGCGAAGTTCGCCTTGATGTCGTTCGGCATCGTCGGGCTGTCGCCCGTGAACGAGATCGGCGGGTTCAGCTGCGCGATGTTCGCCGTGTAGTTGCCGCCCGAGTCCTTCGCGCTCGTTCCACCGAGGAGCACGACGTACTGAATCGAGTGCTGCCCAGACGACGACGCCGTGATCTGATCCGTGATCGGCTTCTCGAGCTTCGTCAGGAGGTTCTTGATCGCCGTCTTGTGAGTGTTGAGCGCCGAGACGTTCGTGACGTAGTCGAACAGCTGCCCGGACGTGTCCGTCGGGAAGCCGGCGAAGCGACGACCCGCGAGCTTGGTGCCGTCGAAGTCGACGTTGATCGCGCCGAGCTGGCTGGCGAGATCTTTCGGGAACGCGCGCCCCTCTTTCGCGGTGAGCTGCTTGGCGCCCGCTTCGAGCTTGGCGGCCATGTCCTCGATCTTCGTCTTCGAGCCGTCGACCGCGGTCTTCAGCTCTTTCGCGTCGTTCTTCGCCTGCTTGTTGCCGTCGCCCGTCTCCTTGGCTTGGCCACCGACGAAGCCGACGCCGGCGCCGAGGAGGAGCGCGACGAACGCGAGGATGAAGCCCGTCTTCCGAGCACCCGCGGCGGCTTGATGCACCGCGGTCTCGTCGACCTCGATGCGTTGTGCTTGAGCCGGCACCGACACCGACATCGGCCGAGGCGCGACGACTGCAGCGAGCGGGTTCGACGGATCGATCGCGGGAGACCCCACGGGAACGCCCGGCGGAACTGGAAGACCGGGACCTGAAACGCCCGGCGGAGGCCCTGCAGCGGGCTGTGACGCTACAGCTGCAGGCGCGCCGACGGGTCCCGGCGCAGGCGTCGGGGCGTCCTTCTTGAGGCGCGATTTGAGGTCGATCTTCGGCTTTTTCTCTTCGGCCATGTCTGCGCGAACGTTACACGAATCGTTTGGGAAAACTCAAACGCGATATCTTCTTGGCGGCTTTGTTGCCAAGCGGCACATACATCAACCTACAATTTGCGCATGGAACGTCGTACCTCGCTCCGTGCAAAGCTCGGTCAATCACTTTGGCTCAACAAGTTCGTCGAAGGATGCCCGCACCTGGCGGAGCTGGTCGAAGTCTCGGAGAGCGGTCTCGTGATCCGCACCATCCACGAGCCTTCGAACCGCGAGCGCACGTTCACTTTGGAGCTTTCGATTCCAGGCAGCACGCACCGTATGTGGCTCTGGGGCGAGCGGATTCGCAGCATGGGGAAGCTCCAGGCCGTTCGCATCGTGCACGCGGATTTGTTCGAGCGCGCGGCGTTGCGGCAGCTCGCGCGCTGGCACTCTGCGGCTGCCTGATCATCGGCTGCTCGCACGACGATCGCCCGGCGCTCCGTGAGGCGCTCGCGAAAGACGAGGTCACCGACCGTGAGCTGATCCGCGCTGACGACGCGCTGCGGAAGCTGAACGGGACGGAGGCCGATAATATTTTGAAAATATCGGCATTGCCCGCGGCGGACGAGGCGCTCGCGGCGGCGAACGCGCTCGCGCCGAACACGGATTGGGGCCGCAGCCGCAAGGACGAGCTCGTGAAGCTCACGTCGGATCGCAAAGGCACGATCTCGCGCTACGAGGACGCGCTCGCGAAGCACGACGACGACACGATGCTAGCCTCGCTGAAGGAGCAGATCGGCATCGAGAAGCGCGCGGCGGCTTTGAAGCGCGAAATCGACAAGGGACCTTGAGATGGAAGTGCTCGTCATCGACAACTACGACTCGTTCACGTTCAACCTCGTGCAGTACCTGGGCGAGCTCGGTGCGACGTGCGAGGTCGTGAAGAACGACGCCATCGGCGTCGAAGAGATCGAGAAGCGCGATCCGGACGGTCTTCTGATCTCGCCGGGACCTTGCACGCCGAACGAGGCGGGCATCTCGCTTAAATCCATTGAAACGATTTCTGGCAAGATCCCTATTTTGGGGGTGTGCTTGGGACACCAAGCCATCGGGCAGGCCTTCGGCGGCAAGGTCGTGCGCGCGGATCGGCTGATGCACGGGCGTGTCTCGCCGATCGAGCACGACGAGAGATCGATCTTCGCGAACGTGCCGAAGCCGTTTCAAGCCACGCGCTACCACTCGCTGATCGTCGAGCGCTCTTCGCTTCCGAGCTGCTTGGAGGTGAGCGCCTGGACGGCGGAGGGCGAGATCATGGGGCTTCGTCACAAGGAGCTTCGCGTCGAGGGCGTGCAGTTTCACCCGGAGAGCATCCTCACGCTCGAGGGCAAGACCATCTTGCGCAACTGGCTGCTCGGCTTGTCTTCATGATCGCGTTTCCGAAAGCGATGGAGCGACTGCTCGCGGGGAGCGTGCTCGACGCGGGGCTCGTCGGGGAAGCGTTCGAGTCGATTTTGGCAGGGGAATGGACGCCGATTCAGGTCGGTGCGTTCGCGAGCGCGGTGCGTGTGCGTGGAGAGACCGCAGAGGCGATCGCGGCTGCGACGCGGGCGCTTCGCGCGCACATGACGGTCGTCGAGCACGGGCTTCCGCTCGTCTGCGACACGTGCGGGACGGGCGGTGATGGCGCGATGACGCTGAACGTCTCGACGGCGGCGGCAATCGTGGTCGCTGCGTGCAACGTGCCGGTCGCGAAGCATGGCAACCGTTCGATCTCGAGCAACTGCGGGAGCGCGGACGTGATCGAAGCGCTCGGCTTGCCGATCGATCTCACGCCTTTGAAGCAGGCCGAATTGCTGCGCGACGTGAACATCGCGTTTCTCTTCGCGCCTGCGCATCACCCGGCGCTCAAGCACGCGGCCCAGGCGCGGCGCGAGCTCGGCGTCCGGACGATCTTCAACGCGCTCGGGCCCGTCGCGAATCCGGCGCGCGCGACGCACCAGGTGATCGGCGTCTACGACGACGCGCTCCGGCCGATGCTCGCGCGTGTCCTTGCGGATTTGGGGAGCCAGCGCGCGTGGGTGGTTCGAAGCACCGACGGGCTCGACGAGATCAGCCCGGCCGCCGAGACGCGCGTTTCGGAGGTGAATGGGAGCGACGTGACAGAGCGCACGATCGCGCCGGAGGATTTCGGCCTCGCGCGCGGGCAGCTCGACGCGATCCGAGGCGGAACGGCCGCGGAGAACGCACAATCCATTGAAACGATTTTATCGGACGCCGAGCACGCAGCGGCGAGCGCTGTGCTTTTGACGGCGGCGGCGATGCTTCATGTCTGCGGCGTGGCGAAGTCGCTGCGTGACGGTGCGGAGGCTGCGCGCGCAGCGATCAAGTCCGGCGCGGCGAGGCAAACGCTCGAAGACTGGCGAGAGGTCTCGCGACCGACGGTGATCCCGACATGAGCGGGGTCCTCGATCGAATCCTCGCGAGCAAGCGCGAAGAGGTCGAGGCGCTTCGTCGCGAGAACCTCCCCTCTCCTGGGCGAGAGCCGCTCGACGTGATCGCCGCGCTCCGCCGGCAGGGAGAGCTCGCGCTGATCGCGGAGGTGAAGCGCAAGAGCCCGTCGGCGGGTGTGCTCTCGACGGTGCTCGGCCCTGGCGAGCGCGCGGCCGCGTATGCAAAGGCGGGCGCCGCGATGGTGAGCGTGCTCTGCGACCGGCCTTTTTTCGATGGATCGTACGAGCACGTGACCGAGGCGCGCGCGGTGGGGCTTCCGCTCCTCGCGAAGGAGTTCGTGAAAAAA
>Ga0068868_100003090_pt1 | contig 11585 bp, 10 predicted proteins | sample KBSMisM42_FD_64660 | JGI IMG/M metagenome (GOLD analysis project Ga0068868, IMG submission 64660) | Miscanthus rhizosphere microbial communities from Kellogg Biological Station, Michigan, USA - KBS Miscanthus M4-2 | ecosystem: Host-associated > Plants > Roots > Rhizosphere > Soil ...
AGATCCTGGAACCAGCCGGATTCTTCAATTGTTTTTGAATTGAAATCGTCGCCGGTTTCCTGGCTTACATGCAGTACCTGCAGGGTTGCGTTTAACTCCTTAACAAGATTTTTAATTTCAGTCACCGGCAATGTTTCAATTACGTCCCTGAAATCGCACGCAATGCCAACATTGTGCAGACCTTTAAAGCTGGCACCCGGTGGGATAATAATAACGGGAAAGGAAAGTTTTTTTACCGCGGAAACAGTATTGGCGCCAAATAGAAACCGGTCTGTTGCGCTGGCATCATTACGTCCCATGATTACTGCATACACATTAAGGCCAAGGCAACATTCTTTTATGCTTTCTATAATGTCGCCCTGTTTTGCCAGGGTATGAATTTTAACCCTGTCCCCGGTGCGGGTGATCATTTTTTCCTTAAGTTCGGCGAGTTTGGTTTCAGCTTCTTCCGCCAGCATATCCGTTGTGTACATTGCTACCGCAACTTCTGTCAGCGCTACCGCATAAGGGTAAACATGAACAATCATTAAATCGCAACGTGTTGCGCTGGCCATATCGGCAGCATAGTGTAAGGCATTCAATGAGTCGGTTATGAAATCGACCGGAACAACAATGGTTCTCATAATTGATGTTTTTATGCGTGAAGAAAATTAATCGTATTTAATCAGGGCGATGTGATCACGCGTTTGCAAAAAACCCTGGTCGGTGAATTCTGCATCCCCGCCATTTTCCAGTACCTTTTCTATGATTTCATCCACTGGGTTTCTGCAACCATTATCGGCTGTTGCGTACATAAAATTTTTTTCGACCAGCAGCAGTCGCCCTTTTCCTGCGGCTGCATCGCGCCGCACGGCGTCCATACCCGTAACCAGCTTGCCTGCACCTGCCGCAGCATTCAACTGATTGTGCCAGTCTTTTTGAATAACTTTTTTCCAGTCGGCGATGCGTGGTTCCAATATTGCATTCAGTTCCTTTTCATTGGCATCACAATAATCTTCCCGTATGTATTCTACTATTGCGTGGCGGTGTTTACTGATGTTTCTGAATTGGCCCAGCAATCTTTCCGGCCCGATAACAAAAAGGGGTAGTGGGTATGCATTCAGTATAATGTGCAGCGTGTTCTCAACCTGCTGCAATAATTTGCGGATCAGTATTTCTTTACGCGGACGATTGTCAGAAAAGTCGGTCGTTTTTAGCAATGGATCATCCGCAGCCGCAACAGCAGCACCGGGGGTGCCGGACACAATTTTTATAAGGTCTGTTGAACTGCCCAGGTACATACGGCTTTCCCGTTCATTTAACTGCAGCACCAGGTAACGGCGTAATTGCTTTTTGCAGGAGACCAGGCCCCGTATTCCGAACGATTCGTCTACAATAATTTTCGCTTCCACGGCAATATCAAGGTATAGCACTTTTTCATATACCGGCGATAGAAAGATGGCAATGCTTTTTTTATGAGTAGCATAATTAAGATGCTGAAAAATAGTATTCAACTTTTGCATCATCATCAATACGATGTCTGACGGGTACTTGTCAAGCAGTTCCCTTTCTATTTTCCTGGCAGCTATTTTCAGCGATTGTGCCAGCGCGTTACTGCCGCTCATCTTTGGTTCAAAGGGCATAACTACAGAAATGGCCGGCCGGAAATGCACGGCGTCCATAGTCGATTTTATTTCGGGGGCTAGTACCGCTTGCATAGTGATAGTTTTTCAGCAATAAATCTACACCCGCTGATTATCCAAAAAAATGATTTCCGTCATTCTTGTTAATGACCGTTGCAGAACCGGAAGAAATTGCGCGCCTTTTTATTATTTTATAGAGCATGTCTCCAAATTAATTGAACACGCCGGCTCACCAGCCTGTAAATTGCCACAGCCATGATTGCCGTACACGGGAAACCAGCACCGGTTCCAAGGGGAAGGATGGCAACCAGGAAAATGATAGCGCCTGTGCAACCTGCTTTGAATACCCAACCCTGTAGTAACATCGAAAAAGCTATCAATGCCTGGCAAATGGCGATTAGTCCAACTGTTGCCTGAATATGTGTGGCAAACCAACCCCTGATAAACTGAATGTACCAGGTGCTCCACGCCAATTGTGCGTAGTCCAGATAAAACTCAGGGTGCTGTTGTGAAGTGTGCCAGTTGGTCCATGCAGCCCATGCGAAAAGCAGGGCAAAAGAAATTCTTCCGATGCGTGGCCAATAAATAGCAGCTATTAACTGGAGTATTGCTACCAGGTTGGACGCTATCAGTAAAACAATGGTCAACTGGTTATCCCAACCTTTCATAATGATTTGATTTGTGAACGGTATAAATTGTTTGCTAATGGTGAGCGATAAATATGGGCTGTGTGATGGTTTTTATGACCAGGTCTGCCGTACTGGGTTTGAAAAATCGTGACAGTTCATTTCTGCCATAAGCGCCTATTACCAGGAACATATTTTTTGTTTTCAACAGGTAATCAAACAGCGCATTGTTACTATTGCCCTTTAATCCTTCAAAATGAATATCACTATAGTGCGCTTTCAGCCATTCGGTTAACTTATGCTTTTGCCTGTCTTCCCAATTACCTGTTTCCGTTACCTGCACAACCGTAATTTTTTTGTTGGACAGTTGTGGGAACAGGTACGTGAATTGTTTGATTGCGAAAAGAGCAGAGGCGGATCCATTGTACGCAAAAACGATCTCTGTTACCTCTTCAAAAGACTCCGGTGCAATAATAACAGGGCATTCCGCTTTTGACAGTACCTCCTGCACAAACGCAGAAGGCGGTCCTTCAATGTGTTTTCTGAAAGAAGTTGCTGCGTCCGTTACCAATATATCTGCATACCGGCTTTCTGTGATCATTTCTTCAGCGGGTACTCCGTGGTCCTGGTGAATGGTATAGTTCAATTCCCGGTTCGTGCATGCCTGGCGGAACAGTTCAATATTTTTTTTAAAGAGTATAGGTGTAGCTGTCCCGGTGTCCATTTCATCATCATCAGCACCGGCAGAAGTGGCCAGTTGAGCAGGGGTTTGCGCACTCACCAGGTTATCCAGGAATACCCCGGTAAGTTTTGATTTGGTAAGGCGGGCCAGGTAACAGGCAAAATCAAGAGCATTTTTTCCGGGGTCCGCGGCGTCGATGGCCAACAGTATCTTCTCCATGGCAATTTTATTTCAAAATTATGATCGGAAAAAAACCCAAAACATGACTTGTATGTGAAGCAATAATGATACTGCTCAGGATTCTGAGATCAATCATCCTGTTTGCTCAACCTGATACCAATCAGCTTTACTGTTAACGATTGTCAGACGAATAAACTGCCTGATTGAGTTGATTTGCATTCCAACATAACAACCTCCCGATCAACGACTATAGCATGAACTGGCACCAGCGCGATATAACAGAATTATACCAGGTTACTGATTCTTCTCCGCGTGGCCTCAGTTCAGACGCAGCGAAAAAAAAAATACAAGCCTGCGGGCTCAATGAACTACCTGCTAAAAAGAAAAGACCTGCCTGGATGCTTTTCCTGGAGGAGTTTAAAGATTTTATGATTCTTATCCTGGTATCGGCCGCAATTGTTGCAGGTATCAGCGGCGAGATAACGGATATGCTGGTAATCTTATCCATTGTGGTGCTTAATGCCCTTATCGGATTTATACAGCAATACAAGGCAGGCAAAGCCGTAGACGCATTAAAAAAGCTTGATGTTATCAATACAACCGTAATGAGGGATGGAAAAGCGTGTACCCTTTCATCGGTCCGGCTGGTGCCGGGCGATATTGTATTGCTGGAAGCGGGGAGCGTTGTACCCGCTGATATCCGGTTGATTGAAAGCCACTCTCTGCGGCTTGAAGAGGCGGCACTCACGGGTGAATCATTGCCTGTTGATAAATATGCCGGCGTATGCAGTGCAGCCAATACTTCGTTGGGCGACAGGTTCAATATGCTTTATAAAAACACTATTGTAATCAATGGAAGGGGATCGGGTATTGTGGTAGCCACCGGCCTGAACACGGAAATCGGTCGTGTATCAACGTTACTTTCAACAGCCGAGCCTCCTTCGCCATTGCAAATGCGGATGGCAGACTTTAGCAGGAAGCTGACGTATATACTGCTGCTGATATGCATATTCTTATTTGTAGCAGGATTGATACGGGGAGAGTCTCCGATGAAAATGCTTCTACTGGCCATCTCGCTGGCGGTAGCTGCTATTCCGGAGGCATTGCCCGCCTTAATTACCATTTCCCTGGCCATAGGTGCCAAAAAAATGGTCAGGAAAAATATCCTGGTCAGGCGGTTGGCAGCTGTGGAAACTTTGGGATCTGTCAGTGTTATCTGTACCGACAAGACAGGTACCATCACCTTAAATAAAATGAAGGTGATAAAACTGATTCCGGGACCAGACCAGGCACAGGGAGGGGATCCAATTCCATCCCTGCCTGTACTGATGATGCTGAATCATGATCTCGTTTCAGGAAGCACAGCCTGGAAGGGCGATCCAATGGAACTCGCTTTGATGGAATATGCAGAGCAACAAACTCCCGGATCGGCGCAGGAAATTATGCTGCGTTTTCCGAAAGTAGCGGAATGGCCCTTCGATGCAACCAGGAAATGTATGACAACCATACACGGTTACAATGGAAAATATTTATCGGTAACAAAAGGCGCTGCAGAAATCATCGTCTCTTTTCTGCAACCAGGGGCACCAAAGGAAATAATTTTATCAGAGATCAGCAGCCTGGCTTCAGCCGGTATGCGGGTGATTGCGTATGGATACCGCGTGCTGGACAGTATTCCTTCGTGCAACGTTAATGAAGGCATTGAAACAAACCTTGTTTTTGCCGGACTTGCAGCTATGATGGACCCTGCCCGTACGGAGGTGGCGGATGCTATAAAAATCTGTATGAGAGCTGGGATCACCACCATCATGATTACAGGCGATCACCCGGAAACAGCTATCGCGATAGCAAAACAGACGGGTATTATGTTGCCCGGGGACCTGGCTTTGTCGGGCGCAGCCCTGGGAGAATTATCGGTTCAGCAACTAGACCGCCAGGTGGCCAAAGTAAAAGTTTATGCAAGGGTCTCTCCGGAACAAAAACTGGCCATCATTCAATCGCTGCAAAGACAGGATCATTATGTAGCAATGACCGGCGATGGTGTCAACGATGCGCCTTCACTCAAAATGGCCAATATTGGCATTGCCATGGGTATCAGCGGAACAGATATCAGCAAAGAGGCAGCGCAAATGATATTACTGGATGACAACTTTGCGAGTATTGTAAATGGTATAAAAGAAGGGCGAAGAATTTATGCAAACATCAAAAAATTTGTAAAATATATTCTCACCTGCAACAGCGCAGAAATGGCCATCATTTTTTTAGCGCCTTTCGCAGGTCTGCCAGTGCCGCTGTTACCCATTCAGATATTGTGGATAAATCTTGTTACCGACGGATTGCCCGGACTGGCATTGTCGGCAGAACAGGCCGATGCCAACATTATGGAACGACCGCCGTCAAAACCGGGAGATAGCTTATTTGCAGGCGGCGTTGGACTGCACATCATCTGGGCCGGTTTATTGCTGACCATCCTGATATTGATTTTGCAGGCTTTTAGTATTCAGCAGCATAATCCTCATTGGCAGACCATGGTATTTACCGCATTGTCCATCTCGCAACTGGCCCATGTCTTTGCCATCAGGAGCGAAGAACAGTTTGTTTTTAGTAAAGGTATTTTCTCCAACGGTTACCTCAGTTTTGTTCTTCTTGTCACCATTATTTTGCAGATAATCGTTATCTATCTGCCTGCTGCCAATATGCTATTGAAAACCCAGCCTTTAACCTTGCCGGAATTATTTCTGAGTATAGCCGTTGCAGTTATTTTTTTTCACGCAGTTGAATTTGAAAAATGGTTGAAAATGGTCCGGAGAAAACTGAAGGGCGTCAAGCTTTGAACCAGCAGGAGCATAGGAGGTTGTTGCAAATCAGCCCTGCGCATGAGCAATGTTCTTAGCTGTTGTGCCGGCCGTTAATATATTTATGTTTAATTTTTTTCTAATGAATACCACTGCCTTCAGCTTTTCTTCATTAACCCGGTATCTACTAATCACCTGTTTGCTCGGCGTTATTTTGTATTTTGGAAAGACGCTGTTTATTCCATTAAGTTATGGATTGTTTATAGCCATTGTTTTTTATCCATTCTCCTATTGGCTGGAACATAAAGGCTGGCCGCGCAGTCTGGCAATTACAGTATCGCTGGTCTTGGTAATTGTATTAATGATAATACTTTTGGCATTGCTGCTGCTCGAAATGAATTCTTTCCGAAATGAACTGCCTGCCTTGTCGAATAAAATAAAATCACTGGTCTTTCACATTCAATCCTGGCTGCCTGAACATTGGAACATCAGCGTTGAATTGCAGAAAAGCTGGTGGGTAAATGCACTCAATAAAATGGCAGCCAGTTCTGGCAGTATTATTTGGGGAACTTTTGCAGCTACGGGCAATATGTTATTTACGTTGCTGATGTCGTTGGTATTTGCGGCGCTTTTTTTATATCATCGCGGTGCGTTTGTAAAGTTTCTTGAATTAACAGTTGGCCAGTCAAACGCAGGTTCGCTCCGCCTTATTCTAAACGAAACGGTAAATACATATTTTCGTTTCATCAAAGGAATGACATTCGTTTACCTGATAGTAGGTGTACTAAACAGCATCGGGTTGCTGATGTTGGGCATACCCCATGCCATTCTGTTTGGTATGCTCACCGCCATCATGACCATTATTCCTTATGCCGGCATTTTTATCAGTGCCCTGCTGCCCATTGCAATAGCCTGGATCAGCAAAGACTCCCTGCTGTATCCCCTGGGGGTGGTGGCGGTATTTACATTGGTACAATACCTGGAAGCGAATATTATTTTTCCCCGCGTGGTTGGCGCGCAATTAAACATAAGCACCTGGGCTACCCTGGTGGCAATTATTGCAGGAGGCCTGCTCTGGGGTGTTTCCGGTATGATCCTGTTTATTCCTTTTGTGGGTGTATTAAAAATCCTTACCAGTCATCTGAACGGATATGAAGCAATCAATGCACTACTAAGCCGTTGACTTTATCAACCCGAAGCAGCATATAACTATATGCGGCTTTTTTTTCAACATTCAGTTCCTGCCTTTTTATTTTGTTCTGGTCTGGTATCCATATTGCAAAGCAAAGGGTGGCCTGTCTATGGAGTCAGCATGAACAACCTTTTTTAGAAAGCTGATCAGATATATTATGGAGTTATTTAGATATGCTCAATCATTGTTTGTTGTGTGCTACAAACAAAGGCATTTTTAATTCCTTTAAAAGGGTATCTGCCAAACTTTCTTTAAACCACCTTGAAACGGTACCCCGGCGATAGGCTCCCAGTACAACCAGGGAAGATTGCTTTTCGGCTTTGAGATGATTGACAATTTCGGTTTGAGGGTCGCCTTTCAGTATCGAAAAAATGGAGGAAGGGAAATGGCGTCTCATAAATTCTTTCATGAGCCGGTTATCAGGAACATGCAGGTCGCCATAATAGCCTTTGGCTGCCACTACTTCCGTACTGGTATCCTGCTGTAACGGCAGGGTATAACTAAACATTTTTATCGCGTGTACGGCAGATGGATCTCCGTCGTATAGGAATATGATTTTCTTTACCGGCAAATATTTTTGAGGCACAACCAATACCGGGCATTGCGCATCTGCCAAAATATCCCTTACAAAGCGCGTTGGTAATGTTTCATCGTAATGTGTCAGGGTTTCTTTACTGTCAATGATCAGCAAATCTGCAAATATACTTTCATGCAGCAGGTCCTGGATGGCTATATTCTTATCACGATGAATAGTGAATTCAATGCCTGCTTTTCTGCAAGACAGTTCAAACCGCGCCGCAGCAAGGTCCCTTGCCTGGCGATCCTTCTTACTATATTCCCTGATTGTTTTTTCTGACGCCGCCTTTTTTACAACCAGGTCATATATTTTGTAGCTGGTATAGGTGAAGTCATCCAGAAAAACACCCACCAGGTGGGCTTTCATTTGCCCGGCTATTTCCAGTGCGTATTTTTCGGTACTGTCTGAATATTTAAGGCCGTCGAACGCGGCAATTATTTTTTTCATAAATAAATTATTAAGATGGGAACCTCCTGGACAAACTTAGCGCTAATAGAAATGTTGGATAATGATGAGCGTCATGAAAAAATCTAAGTCTGGTCAGGTCATTTGGGGGTGCCAAAGAAATTGATCGTTTTGTCTGCATATTGCTTCAACTTCTTCAGCAATCCCGATTACTATGGGGAATAAATGCATCATTTTTTTTCTCAGCCATCAGTCAGGAAAAACCCCGCCAATAATTATAAGACATTCATGATGGCTGCTAAGCCGGTAATAAGGTGATTGCCATTGGAGAAATTGGAGATCTGCGCTTTCAATAACCATCTCAAAATGAATTTAAAAGCAAGCTGTATGCGCCTGCTAACGGTACAGATTTACGGGCATATTTTTTGAAACAGGTCATCTTAGTATCGAATGACCCGAACGAAATCCTGAACAGAAAAAGGGAATATGAAATGTGCAAAGTGAAAAATGATTTGCAGGCGCACGGTTGAATCATACGAGCAAGATCCATGGACAGAGACCTTCGCAAACCGGTTTATGCATTGGCAGCGTTATTCGGACTGCTATTGTTATTAATTTTCGTTTTTATGGAAATGGGCGACCCAACCCAAAAGCTATCCTTTCCGGCTGTGCTGGAACCAGCCACCTCGTCGGTCATGGTTTCCGCCAAAACCGATGCTCCTCCTGCTTACAGAAAGGTATCACCCCCTTCCGGCCAACCAAAGCCTGAAAACAATATACTGCAAAAAGACGGCCTTACTGATTCTGCCAGGTTGAAGAATGATTTATCCAACGGTACCTGCAGTTTCCAGGACGGCCTGCATGTCGCCACCGCAGAATTCAGTAATTCTGAAACTGCCTATTCGTCTACCTGCAAACTTGATGTAACCGTACTGAATTGCCAGGTAATTGCAATAGACATTCCCAAACTTGGTTGGCTGGACACAGATCACTTCAAAGCCGCCAATATTGATGAAAACGGCGATGCGAGTTTTGAAGACGACCAGGGCAGAACCTTTTACATTCACATTCATGAATAAAAGAAGCCACGGACAGTTTCGCATCACCACATAACGTTTTGGCGTATTTCAAGAAAAGACGGATGCTGATCAGCGAATAGCCTGAATAATTTCATGACCGCCGGTTACTTTCGTTGCAGTTGACATCATAATATTACATGCACCAGGAGCTTGGTATTTTTCAGGCTCTTTTTCTTTGCATAACAGGCATCCTGCAGGCAACAAAATACAAAGCTGCCGGATAGCGGCAGCTTTGTATCAGCAACAAATCAATGGTTTATTTTTTTATGAGGTAACCGAAAAGCCCATCTTTTTCATCGTTTGGGCCAGCGGTAAAATACAGCCTGTTCGGATCAACCGTTGTAGCAGTAGCCGGGGGGAACGACAACGCCCACAAGCCATCGATGGTTACGCGCCACCCGTTTGATTTTAACTGATCAAGGAAATTACCATTCTCGCGGAATACATTAATGCGGCCATCACCAAAATTACCCACCAACAGCACGCTGTCATCAACCATGCCATCATCTTTTCCACTGTTGCCTTTGCCGCTGTTGTCTTTTCCATCATGATCGTCATCCATATCCTTGATATCGCCAAGGAAAGACGATGGCGCTTTTACAATTCCCCAAGGTGCATTTAAAGTACCTCTTGCTGCAAAACGTTTTACCAGCGAACCATCCGTATTAAAAATATCTACATATCCATTGCCCGGTCCGGGCTGATCTTCGCCATCAGGCCCAACCTTAGCATAAGTAACATAAAGCCAGCCACCAATAGCCTGTATGTTAAACGGTGCATAGCCAGCAGGAATATGCTCGTCTTTGAACGACATGGAAACAGGCATAAAGCTATTGTCCCATACATCTATCCGACCGGCCCTGAAATTGGCGGCATAAAGAAAATTGCTTCCGCCTTTTGAGGCCAGTGCAAGACCTGTATACGCAGAAGTTGCAGCATTATTTTTAACAAGCTGCGCGTTGTTACCCCCGTTCCATGCAGATAACACACCATCTTCGCCAACAAAAATAAAACGTGCGGGATTGCCATTGGCCAGTTTAAAATCGGTAGCGCTGGAACTAAAGACAATACCTGTTGGACCGCCGCCGTTGGGTCCGCTGGGTGAAGGAATGGCTACTGCGGGTCTCGCGGCAATAGGTGCACCGTCTTTGTCGTATACCTCACTTACATGTCCGTCGGTTGAATTAACCCAGGGCGTGCCGCCTGAACTGAATGCGAGTCCCCAGGCATTCATTAAAGTAGGGTCAATATGGGCAGGACTGTAACTGCTGTTGTTCGCGACCAGGTTTACCTGGTTATAGGTTGCCGAAGGAGCGGGCAGGTCTCCTTTGCGACAGCCCAAAGAAAACAAGACTACTGCAAACGTCAAACAAAACAAACTTTGACTGGTCAGGTTGATGATCTTTTTCATACAAACATCGTTTTTGGTAAATAAATCGTGTTTTCACCGTTTCAAGGATACGTTAAAGCAGACAGAAGAATGATTGTTGCTGAGCCCGGCGGGGTTATATCTCAGGGGTAAGCACACTACGAAAAAGCGCCGCGAATGGTTGCCGGTGATAGTGGGTGATTAACAAAAACAATGGTAGTGCGATGATGGGTGAACAAGGGAATGCTTCAATGCAAAACCTGATTGTTACGCTGAAGAATACGCGGCCAGGAAACATTTCCGTCGGCAAATCAGCCGTAAAGCCGGGTAAAATAGTGTTCGCAGATGCGCAGATTTTGTTGCGGTTGCATGGTTGAACGACGCATGATCGATACCGGTTTGAAGATATTTAATCAGCGAATCGGCGGCTGTTTTCAATTGGCCGAGGATGCAGATTCAGGAGTGTCACCCGGGCACACAGCTTACTTCTTACCGTTGCCATCGTTCATGCCTTCTTCTTTCTCCTTTACTTCCAGTTTTTCTTTTTTAAGATCGATGCGTATTCTGCCAAATATGCTCATATACAAATTGGCAATCCATACAAGCGAAAAACCGGCAATAAGATAACCACGCCAGTCATTATAGAGCAGGTGAAAGCGTGTTATAAAAAGAACAGCGATGGTTACATAATGGCTGAAGCAGTATTCGCAGGTAAAAAGATAAAAGAATTTTCTTTTGGCCAGCCATTTACCTTCTACGCTCTGCCGTATACAAAATTCCCTTGGCTCCCTGAATACTTCTTCGTGGGTAACTGTCCATGCGATACAGGCAACGGGAATCGCCAGCAAAAAAAGATACCAGGTTTGAACTTGAATCGACATAACAAATTTTTTATAAGCGCACTAAATGGCGGGCACAAATTATCAATTCTTGCTGAGCAGTAAAAGTTGAACGCTTTTACCAACGGTTATTTTGCCATGAATGCGCGAATCGGCTTTTAGAACCCATCTGCGAATCTGCGGCCAATCGATCCTAAATTCATTGAGTAATATTGTGAG
>Ga0068868_100003098_pt1 | contig 11569 bp, 7 predicted proteins | sample KBSMisM42_FD_64660 | JGI IMG/M metagenome (GOLD analysis project Ga0068868, IMG submission 64660) | Miscanthus rhizosphere microbial communities from Kellogg Biological Station, Michigan, USA - KBS Miscanthus M4-2 | ecosystem: Host-associated > Plants > Roots > Rhizosphere > Soil ...
CGCGCCAGGCTGTAGGTCAGCCCCAATCCCGCCAGCACGGCGACGAGCCAAACCAGAATGATGTCACGGCCCAGAGCGTTGATCCGCTGCAGCGCGCTTTCGGTGGATCGCAGGATACGAAGCTCGCCGATGCGCCGCCCCGCGACGTCGAGCAGAGGTGTTCCCAGCGAAGTGTAGTGCGTCCCCGCGGCTTCGATTCTTTCCACGGTTCCGGCCGGTGAGGAGACCGCCTGGATGCGTGCATTGGCACTCGGGTCAAGCGTGGAAGCCACCACCGATCCTGCCGAAACAAAGCAAAAATCGCTACCACCGGTGGCGTCTTTCAGGCTGCGCACTGTTTCCTGATTCACCTCGTAGCCCGCCACCAGTACATTCAGCAATCCCATCCCGGCGCCAGATTGCACGTATACCGGGGTCACGGCAATCTGGTACAGATGCCCGTCGAGGCTTACAAAACCCGAAGTCTGCTGGGGAAAACTCGCCGCCGCATCCCGCACCGCCGGCACATCATGTTTGAGCGACTCACCTAAGCTTCCGCCCAGTGATGCGAGTACTCGGCCTTCCGGATCGGTCACCAGAAAAATGGCATCTTGATTTGAAATTTGCTTCCACAGCTCATTCGCTGAATCGCGAATGGTGGCCTGATCGCCGGTGCTGAACGCGGCGCGCACGTCCGACATGCGGCTGATCACCAGGCTCACGGCCGCCAGCGTTTGGGCTCGCGAGCGCCACAAGGAATCGTAGGCGCGGAAGCTCGCCTTCACATCCTCATCCACGCTGGCGGACATCGCGCGGGTAGCATTGTCTTGAACGATCCCCCCTACTAATGCGAATAGCAGCGTCAGGGCGATGGAAGTCGCGAGGAGTATTTTCCAGAGCAGCGAGAGGCGTGAAAACGAGCCGAGCATGTTTGAAAGTTACTCGCTGGGAGGCATTACGGCTTGCTTCCCGGATATGCCGGGTCGCCCGCATCCGGCGGATAATCGTGGCCGTACTTATTTTTATGCGGAATCGAAAGGTAGCCGGCTTCGGAAATCACGATATTCGGTAAGCTAGCGCCGTCCGGTCCAACGGAAATTGTCCGGCTTAATTCCCCCAAGGCCGCCTCGCTCGCGCGCTCGTGAAAGACAGTGAGATTGTATTGGCCCGGCGGCACGTCGCCTATGTTGAAAGCACCGTCCTTTTTTGTCGTAGCGAAATACGGACTCGCAATCACCACGATCACGGCGTTCATTGAAGAGTGGATATTGCAAAAAACCCGCACCACGCCCGGACGCGCGAATTTCACCGAGCGCGTAGTACCTGGAGGATACAACCCAATGTCAAACACTTGGCCGTTATAACTAGAAAAAGCATTGTGAAAAATCGGATCGGCGTTGGGAAATTCGACCAGCGCTCCCGCCTGCACGGCGAGAACGTGGGGAGAAAATGTTTTGTCTTTCTGCAGCATCACCGCATGTTTGGCCGCTGCCGATGGCGCCTTGCTTTCTAACGGCGTCAGCGCGATTACCACGCCCGAAAAATCGTGGCGATTTCGAACCGTTGCGTTGCGCGAATCCCGCAGCTCCACGCGTCCCGAAACCGCGGCGGCGCAGAGCGGTAAAACACCCGCACTAAAACAAATAAGCCAGCGCAAGGTCATAGTGATTCAGCAGCCGGATTCTCCCGCCCGTATAGGCGGTACGCGCCTGGCTAGCCTCCAGACCCAGTAGTATATTCGGCCCCAAGCGGTACTGCGAGTTTACCGCGTATACAAAGTTTCGCGAAATCTGCCCGGCCAGCAGATCGGAGACACGATCGCTCTCCTGCCCGCCATACATATTGAAGGTCAGGCGTCTGGTGGCCAAGAACGAAAGCTGCGCCCAGCCGCCGGAAGTGTGGACTGACGTGAATTGGTTAATACCGGCAAAGGTGAATCCCTGCCGGAGTCCCCCTACGCCCGCGGCATTGCGCCCATGAAAGTACGTTCCCGTGAGTCGCAATTTCGCCAGCGGCTGCAGCATCCAGTCAACCGTGAAGAGTCGGGAAGGAATGGTTATGCCGCCCACCTTGGTCTTGCTTACATGGAATCCGGGAGCAATCTCGATTCGCCCGCGGGAAGCATATTGATCGAAGAATTCGAAGCGCCCCTCCAGCGCGGGGCTCGCAGTAGAAAGGGTGGATTGAAATTGCGGCGTCACTCCCGCGGACGGCTCGCTGGTTTGATACACACTGGCCTGCGCCCGGAAACCGGCGTTGTCCCCGATGGCAAAGCGTTGCTCGATGCGCGCTTGTGGTGACCACAGCCACAGGTTCCCGGCGGAAGTCAGCGGCGAGAACGCCACTTGCGCCAGCGAGTCGGGATCGCGCGGCGCGATCAACGGCTTGTCCTGGCCCACCGTCACGGTAGTGTTCTTCCAATCGACTTGAATCGTCGCGACACGCAACCGCACCAGATGGTTAAGAGAACTGGCCGTGCCGCCCCATAGGTCCAGATCGATCGATCCGCGCACTTGGCCGCCGCCGAGGATGCGCGGGCCCTGCAAGCGTAGGCCGATGATGCTTTGGCTCAAGCTGGCGCCCCCCCGCGAAACACTGTCCAACAGCGAGGCCGTCAGCGGGTCCTGCGCGCCCCCGCTCGCCCGCCCGTTTATGAAGCTATTAAATAGGACCATGCCGGAGAGCGTGACCGGCATGCGCTGCGCCGCCTCGACCTTGCTTTGAGAGAGTTCTTCGGTCCGCTGCTCCGCGACAGCCACTCGTTCTTCGACGGGCACGGGCGACACATTCACCGGGCTCGCCGCGGCCGCAACCTCAGACTGTGCAGGCGCCGAGGGCACTCGAGAGCCGGCGATTTCGGCGCGCAACGCGTGCACCTCTTCGGCAAGGTTGTGATTCTCCTGTTCGAGTTGGTCCAGACGTCGCAGAATTTGCTGAAAATCTCCGCGTTCCTGCGCGGAAAGCAGGTACGGAAACAATGCCAGGATCAGAGGCCAGCGTTTTGGAAACATATATGGATCGCTCCATTCGATTCAGAAATGCGGGTCGATTGCAAAGTGCCGAAGGCGAACAACAGGTGCGTAAGCATTTACAGCAGGAAGCGATAGCCCACACCGTGCACGGTGACGAAATGCCGCGGCATGGTGGAGTCAGTCTCTAGCTTCTGCCGCAGACGCACCACGTGCGCGTCCACTGTGCGCGTGTTCGGAAACGACTCGTAGCCCCACACTGAATTCAGGATCATGTCGCGCGACAGCACACGATCTGGATTGTGCAGGAAATAGGTCAGCAAGTTGTATTCTGCGCGCGTAAGCTTAGTCTCTTCGTTATTCTTCAAGACCACGCGGCGCGACAGATCCACTGCGACGTCGCCAAAGGAAATAACCTTGGTGTCGTCGGCCGACGACCGGCGCAGGAGCGCGCGGATTCTGGCCAGCAATTCCCGAGCGCCGAACGGCTTCACCACGTAATCGTCGGCGCCGATCTCAAGCAGCAGGACCTTGTCCATTTCGTCGCCGATCGCACTCAGCACAATGAGCGGAGTGTTCATGCCCGCGGCGCGGATCTGCTTGCATACCTCCATACCGCTCAGGCCGGGCATTCGCAGATCCACCAGCACCAGAGTGGGTTTGAGCGCCAAGGCTTGCGTGAGGCCGACTTCGCCGTTCTCGGCGAACGCAGGGCTAAACCCCTCGGTCTCGAGCATAACGCCGATGGTGTCTCTCAGCGTGGCGTCGTCGTCGATTACTAAAACCGTTTTCATGCGTTCAACTTACTTTAGCCGCCGCAGGCCAGCCCATGCCACCTGCTTTGTTGGCAGTATCACGTGTTTACGAATTATTTACATTTTATTCACAACCAGAGCAAAGACAATGTTTAAACTAGCCGCTAACGGGGATCTTGTTTGGGCGGGCGGCATTCGAAGGGTGTTGCCCGCGCCCGCCCTAAACGTTTCCATCCCAAAAATTCACAATTTTTTTGCAAGTCCATTGCAATCGACAGGACCTGCGGCAGCATACTGAGCCATAGCTATAATCGTCCAACGGCTTTTTGGGCGATGGGGCTTACATAGCTAAAGTTAGAACCGAAACAAAGGGGCAAAATGAAAAACTATTTAGGCTTCGCGCCATCAGTGCGCTTGATGGCGTTGTGTTTATTTATGGCTGCGGGCCTGGCATTCGCCCAGGTCAACACAGCCGATATCCTTGGAACCGTAACCGACGCTGGCGGTGCAGTGATACCAAATGTCAAGGTGACGGTAACCAATACTGCAACCAACGACACCAAGACCACTACAACCAGTTCTTCCGGCGACTACATTTTTAACCTAATGCCGTCGGGATCCTACATGATCTCTGCGGAAGCGCCGAGTTTCAAGAAAGCTACTATTTCTCTAAATGTAGTATCTGGCGATCGCGCCCGCGCTAACGTGCAATTGCAGGTCGGGGACGTGACCCAAACCGTTGAAGTCGCGGCGCAGAGCCCGGCACTGCAAACCGATAGCGCGACGCTTTCAACCGTAGTCGCCGCGCAATCCGTGCAGGATCTGCCGTTGAACGGCCGCAACTACGTCACCTTGGTGCAGAGCACTGTGGGCGTGGCGATTGGTCCTTCCAACTCGATTCTGAGCGGCACGCGTCCCGATGAACGGCGCCAAACCGCCAATGTAAGCGCCAACGGCCAGAACGAAGTTTTCAATAATTCGCTGATCGACGGCATGGACAACAATGAGCGTGAGCAGTTCACAATCTTGATGCGTCCCTCGATCGACATGATCCAGGAAGTTAAAGTCGATACCAATAGCTATCCTGCTGAAGTGGGCCGCGCGGGCGGTGCGGTGGTTAACCTGCTCACAAAATCGGGAACCAACGATTTCCATGGCGGTGTTTATGAGTTCCTGCGCAACGACAAGCTCAATGCGAATGACTTTTTCTCTAACAAATCCGGCACGCCGCGTGCATCATACCGGCAGAATCAGTTCGGTGGCTCCGTCGGTGGCCGCATTCAAAAGGACAAGACGTTCTTCTTCGGCGACTACGAAGGCCTAAGAATCCGTTCAGGGAAACCCACCGGTATTATCTTCACTCCGACTCTATTCGAAGAGCAGAATCCCGGAAACTTCTCCGATGTTGGCGGTCCGATCATCCCTTCGAACCAGTTGGACCCGGTCGCTTTGAAGTACTGGAAGCTCTTTCCGGCCCCCAACACGGGATCGACCACGGCGCTCGGCCCGAATTACAATCGCAACGTCCAAAGCACTTACAACAGCAACACCTACGACGCCCGTGTCGACCATCGCTTCTCCGACAAGGACAGCATGTTCGCGCGTTTCTCCTATAACCCGACCTTTAACTCGCAGCCGGCGCTATTTCCGGACACGACCGTAGATGGTGTCGCGGTGAGCGCGGGCGGCGGAATCTTCCCCGGTCCGTCGGAAGCCGACGCGCAGAATTACATGGTGGACTTCGTTCACATCGTCAGCCCGACGATGGTGATGGAACTGAAAGGCGGCTTTACACGGCTGTGGCTCTACACTTCCGCTCCGAATCAGGGCACCAATGCCAGCCAGAAGTTCGGCATGCCGAACACCGATGTGAACGACCAGATCTCTGGACTGGCCACCATCGATATCACGTCCATGCGCGGCACCGGCAGCAGCTTTACTCTGGGCGACGACCGCTTCGTTCCCATCTTCGACGTGAACAACGTGTTCCAGGAACAGGGTTCGCTGACATGGACCCGCGGCGCGCACAATATCAAGATGGGCGCCAGCTTGATCCGGCGTCAACTCAACTATTACCAGAACACTTTCGGCTTGGGATACTTCCGCTTCACACAATCGGGCGGCGAGTTACCCAATCTCGTGAACTTCCTTAAAGGCACGCCCGACGAGATCGCCCGGCAGGTCAACGCCAAGCGGCAGTACTTCCGCTTCTGGGAGCCTGCCGTTTATTTGCAGGATGACTGGCACTTGAATTCCTGGCTAACGCTGAACTTGGGCCTGCGCTGGGATCATTTCAGCCCAGTCACAGCATCTCAGGGAGAGCGCTCCAACTTCGATCCGGCCCTCGCCGCGAAGTGCACAGCCGCCGCCTGCAATCCGTTCCAAGTCGGAGCGACAGCTGGTGTGAAATCCTATTGGACGAACTTTGAGCCCCGCTTCGGCTTTGCCGCTACGCCGCGCAAAGGTCTAGTGGTTCGCGGCGGTTTCGGCATGAGCCGTTTCGCCCAGGACTTCGCTTCCGGCTCTCTCAACCTATACAATCCTCCATTCATCGCGCAGAACATCGATTGCTTCACAGCGAAGGCGCCGTTATGCCCGAATGGCGCGGGGACGAGGCTCGCGCAAGGCGCTCCTCCCGATCCGATTCCGGCAATTAATAATCTGATCCCAGGGGTCATGGCCGCTCACGCGCTCGATTATCCGCAGGCGTACATCATGCAATGGAATTTGACGGTCCAGAAACAATTTGGCGCCAACGTGGTCAGTGCCGGATATGTGGGCCAGGTAGGCCGCCATCTGCAATACGCTCCGAACATCAACATCCCGGCGTCCATCAAAGGTGCGCCGCTGGGAACCTACGCGCCGCTGGTTTATTCCGGCGTGTTGCCGAACGTGACCAGTATCAATTACTACACGGCCACCGGCGCTTCCGAATACAACGCGGCGCAGTTCAGCTTTGAGCGCCGTTATTCGAAAGGCCTCACGGCCAACGTCAATTACGTCTTCGCCCGCAACCTCACCAATATTTCCGATGGTGGCGCGACCGGCGCCGCGACCGTTGGCGCAATTCTTCCCTATGACAGAACTTACGACTGGGGCAACTCCGACATCGGCATCAAACACCGCCTGTCCTATCGCCTCAACTATGAGCTGCCGTTCGGAAAGTCGGGAAGCCGGATGCACAAACTCGCGGTCGGCGGCTGGCAGGCCAACCTGCTGGCCTTCTGGCAGTCGGGTGTGCCGTTTACTGTCCTGAATACCTCAACGCCGGTTCCCTCGAACGTAAGCAGCTTGGTGACGACAGACCGCCCCAACGTCGTGTCCGGGGCTTCCTACGCGCCGTCGAACCAGGATTACAACAATTGGATCAACCTAGCCGCATTCGTTCGCCAGCCGACCGGCCTGGCGGGGAACGAAGCGCGCGCGCAACTCTATGGACCGACTCAACGGAGCGTGGATTTCTCGATCTTCAAAGACTTCCAACTTCTCGAGCGGATGAAGCTGCAGTTCCGGGCCGAGGTCTATAACCTCACCAACTCGGAGAACTTCGGGCAGCCCAACATCAATATCGGTGCGTTTGATTCTGCCGGCCATCCGACCAGTACCAACGCCTTCGGTCAGATCACGGCGTCGAACTTGGCGCTCAATCCACGGCAGTTCCAGTTCGCTCTGAAGCTGATTTTCTAAGCTGGCTGGCAGTACTTTGGACAAAGGCCCGGCTCCTCGATGGAGTCGGGCCTTTTCTACGAGTGGCGCAGAAATGGGTCCGGTGTTGTGGTCCTCGTTCCGGTTATCTCCCCAATCACCTCCGATTGACGGGATGGCGGGGTGGAAACGTCTGAAAATTACAGTGGGTGCAGTTCCAAACCCCTTATCTCCTAACCCCACCGCCGATCGCGGGAAGCGTGAAGTAGAACTCCGCTCCTTTGCCGGGCCAGCCGGTCGCCCAAATCTTGCCTCCCAGGCGCTCGACGATGTGCTTGCAGATCGGCAAACCCATTCCGGCCCCGGCAACTTCCGTGCCATGCAAGCGCCGGAACACTTTGAAGATGGACTCAGCATATTCCGGCTCGAAGCCCACGCCGTTATCGCTTACGACGAATACCCAATCCATTCCCCGCGCTTGAGCCGAAACGTGAATCTCCGGTTGCACCTTGGGTTTCCGGTACTTGAGAGCGTTCCCAATTAGATTTTGAAATAGCCGCGTTAGTTGAACCGCATTGCCAGTGACCAACGGCAAACTATCGTGCGTGATCTTAGGGCTATTCTCCACCCTGCAAGCGCCTAAGTTTACGAGCGCGGCTGCGAGACACTCTTCCAAAGCAACCACTTCGTCGGACTCGGCGTCGCCTCCGGCGAGTGTCGCAAACTCCAGCAGGTAGCGTAACATCATCTCCATGCGCGAACCGGCTTCTACGATCATCGTGATGAGCTGTTTGCCGTTTTCGTCCAATCCCTCACCATGTTTGAGATCCAGCAACTGCGAAAGCGCTATCACCGTACGCAGCGGCGTGTCCAGATCGTGTCCTACCGCATAGACGAAATGCAGCAGTTCCTCGTTGGCACGCGCCAGACGTGCGTTATCTTGCTGCAACTGTAAGGCCTTGCGCTCGAGGTCGCTGATATCGCGGTTCACCACCCCCAGCGCGCCTCCGCATTCCGCCGGTAATTGATTGTTCGCCGCTGTCGCAGCTTGAAATTTCAACTGCCGTTTTTCCTTAGTCTGGTGTGGGCGGGGCTTTCCTTGATCCGGTCTTGCGGGGGTCTCCAAGGGGGGGAGGTTTTGTGCGGTCATCGCTTGGCTCCTGCCGTCGTCGGCGGCGAAGCAGGCTTTGTTTCCCGCTTCGCCGCGAGCTACGAGGAGGCTACGCTAGGCGTCGTAGCGATCCTCTCCTCCGAAGGACAAGATTAACCGCAATAACTGCTCGGTACTAGCTGGATAAAGTACTAGGCTCGCGTCGGGACCGAACTAAATCAAACCTTCTTCCAAAGCATATTTGGTCAGCTCCGCAGTGGTTCGTAAACCCAGTTTCCGCTTCAGGTTGTCCTTGTGGAAGCCGATCGTCTTTTGGGAAATATCAAGTAAGTGAGCCGCCTCCTTGGTACTCTTGCCCTCGGCTACTAATTGCAAGATCTCTCGCTCACGCTGGCTCAATCGCAACGAGGCCGCTATCCGCGTAGGGTCCGATCCCTCACGCAAGCCTTTCGGCCCCACCCCCGGACTTACAAAAAGTCCTCCGCTCAAGACCTTCTCCACCGCCGCTACAATTTCTTCCCGCGCAGAGGTTTTTAGGACGTATCCCGTGGCCCCGGCGTCGAAAGCAGCGCCTAAGTAGGCCGGGCTCGCGTGCATAGTGACGAACAACAGCTTCATTTCAGGCAGGCGTCTTTTCACGTCGCGAGCGGCATCAAGGCCATTTTGCAAAGGCATCGCGATATCCAGGATGATCAGATCCGGGTTCAGCCGGAGCGCCGCTTCCACCAGGCTTCGTCCGTCCGTCACCATACCGACGACGGTGTAGCTGGGTTCGAGTACATTCCGGAAACCTTCCAGAATCAGGGCGTGATCGTCAGCCAGAAGCAGCCGCGCGGGTTTCATCGGCATTTCAGGGCAAGTTCACCAGCACATCGATTCGCGTGCCATGACCCGGTATGGATTCGATCGAGAGCTTCGCGCCTAGCAACCGCGCGCGCTCTTCCATACTCACCAGTCCTAGCCCGCCTTGACCCTTAACGGCCGCTACATCGAATCCCGCACCATCGTCCGCGATGCATAGGCTCAGCCCCCCATCCAAGTGTGCCAACTGGACATTTACACGCTTGGCGCGCGCATGCTTCGCAATGTTGTGCAGACTCTCCTGAGCGATACGGAACAAGCCGGATGCCACTTCAGCGGGAATAGTCAGCGACTGGCTGTCATTCTTGAATTCCACCATGATGTCCTGCTCGTCTGCCAATTCGTCGCACAACGCCTTAAGCGAAATTACCAGTCCCAGATCGTCCAGTACGGACGGATGCAGTTCGTGAGCAATATGGCGGGCTTCCTCCGATACTTTGACCACGCGGGCCTGAAACGCCCGCAGCCGTGCGCGAGTGCGCTCCGGCGAGGGTAGATCGGCGGCTAGTCCACCCATGTCGAACGCCAGCGAGGCAAGGCGTTGGACCAAATTATCGTGCAGTTCTCGCGAAACCCGGCGGCGTTCTTCTTCTTGAGCGCCCAGCAAACGGGCTGCCAGGGATTGCACCTCGGCTCCCCGCAATTCCATGGAATTTTCCAGATGTCTTCGTTTCGTAATATCGCGCCCAATCACCAGCACGGATTCCACTGTACCGTCCGCACCCGATTCTGGGACCCCCCGCTCCTCCCAAATAGTCTCCGCTCCGCTCGGAGAAGCAAAAGAGATTTCAATCACCCGTGGAAGCCCCGACTCAAACATGCCCCCTAAAAACGAGTCCCAAATTTCGCATAGGTTCTCCGGCAGCCCCAATTCCCGCGGCGTTCTCCCTGGGAAACTTTCGCGCGGAATTCCTGCCACCTTCGCAGTGGTGGAGTTTACAAACCGATATCGCAGCTCCCGATCGATCCGCATGATCACGTCGGGCGAATTGTCCAGCAGGGTTTTAACTTCCCGCTCGCGCTCCGCCAGCAGCGCATCCCGGCGCTTCCGTTCCGTGATATCGGTCACGAACGCCACCCCCAACCGGCCTTCCGGCGTCTCTGCCGCACTCAGGCCGATTTCGACGGGGAAAACACTTCCATCCTTGCGGCGGCCTTCTAGTTCCAGGCCTAAACCCATTGATCGCGTCTGGGGCGCGTCAAAGTATCGCTGGTGGTGTCCGGCGTGTTTTCCCCGCCTGTCGTCGGGGACCAGAACCTCCAGGCTTTGCTGCAACAGTTCGTCGCGCGTATAGCCGAACATCTTCTCCGTGCAGGCATTTACGATCGCAAACTTTCCCCGCTGATCTACCGCCACGATAGCCTGCGTCGCGGAATCCACCAACGCTTGAATAGTGGAGGCATTTTTTCCCAGCCCAATCTCCGCGCGCCTGCGCCGGGTAATATCCAGGTGTGAAGTGACGGCGCCGCCATTCTCGCCCTCCAGCGGCGCCACGTTCATAGCGAACCAGTGTTGCTCGCTGCCAGCGTCGCATGGGTACTCGGCGCTGTAGCGTCTCCGCTTACCCGCCAAAACTTCCGCTAACGCTGCGTGGATCGCAGCGGCGCCCGGCACTCCGTCGGACGCTGCCTGCATCCACATAGCTAAGTAATTCGCGCCTGGACCGGCAGCCCGCAGCGGCGGATCGCCGTGCTCTCGTGCAAACTGTTTCCATGCTTCGTTGATGAACACCACCGTTCCACCCGCATTCAACACGGCGATATGCCCAACCAGTGAATTAAGGATGGCGTAGCTTTCCTGCGGGGGAGGAACTGGAACTACGTGGCTCTTGGCCCGCGTCGGCGTCCAACGTGAACTTGGTCTGGCGCACATAGCCGATTCCCTTACATCCAGATGCGTACACGATACCTCTTTTTTAGACTCCGTTCCACATCACCTTCCGTTTGCCCCCCCGAAAACTCCCTGCCGGAAGCCCCCTGGATTAGCAGTTTCGGTTTTAAGTTTTCTTGTACAGTCGAGACCCTCACGAGACCGCATCCAGTTAAGGCGATGCAGTTTCGAATCGCCCAATCACCTAACCCGACCGCCGATTGACGGGATGGCGGATAGAGGGGCGAGAAAAAGGAACCACCCCGGTTCCCCACCACTAGATTTCATTGTTGTGAGATGTAAGCCCGGCGTTATTCGGCTCGCTCGTTGCTTGCTGCACGTCGTCTCGCAGGCAATCAACTCTGCTCAAATTGCGCCC
>Ga0068868_100003099_pt1 | contig 11568 bp, 12 predicted proteins | sample KBSMisM42_FD_64660 | JGI IMG/M metagenome (GOLD analysis project Ga0068868, IMG submission 64660) | Miscanthus rhizosphere microbial communities from Kellogg Biological Station, Michigan, USA - KBS Miscanthus M4-2 | ecosystem: Host-associated > Plants > Roots > Rhizosphere > Soil ...
CTGATGATGGTCGGCGTCAACGGCACCGGCAAGACGACGACGATCGGCAAGATCGCCTGGCACTTGAGCAGGGAGATGGGGCTGAACGTGGTGATGGCCGCCGCCGACACCTACCGCGCCGCCGCCGCCGAGCAGCTGGAAACCTGGGCCGAGCGCGCCGGCGCCGAGCTCGTCCGCGGCGAAGAGGGCTCCGATCCGGGCGCCGTCGCCTACGACGCGATCAACGCCGCCCGCACGCGTGGCGCCGACATCGTCATCGTCGACACCGCCGGCCGCCTCCACACCCAGACCAACCTGATGGAGGAGCTGGCGAAGGTCCGCCGCGTGATCCAGAAGCAGATCCCCGAGGCCCCGCACGAGACCCTGATCTCGATCGACGCCACTACCGGCCAGAACGGCCTCCGCCAGGCCAAGGTCTTCTCCGAGGCGGTCGAGGTCGATGGCGTCGTCCTGACCAAGCTCGACGGCACCGCCCGCGGCGGCATCGCCCTCGCGATCGCCTCCGACCTCGGCATCCCGGTGAAGCTGATCGGCGTCGGCGAGACGCTCGAGGACCTGCGTCCCTTCGACCCGGGCGACTACGCGAAAGCCTTGCTCGCCGAGTAGTCATCCACCTGTTCCTTTTCGTTGCCTGGGACCGATAAGGAACAGGCGAGCGTCCCGTAAGCTGCTCGGACATGTTCGACCAGCTATCCGAGCGCCTGCAGTCGACCCTCTCCGAGGTCCGCTCGCGCGGAAAACTCAGCGAGTCCGACGTCGACTCGGCGATGCGGGAGATCCGCCTCGCCCTGCTCGAGGCCGACGTCAACTTCAAGGTCGTCAAAGCCTTCACGAAGACGCTGAAAGAGCGTTGCCTCGGCTCCGACGTGCTGGAGAGCCTCGACCCCGGCCAGCAGGTGGTGAAAATCGTCAACGAGGAGCTGGCTTCGCTGATGGGCGGGACCGGTTCGGAGCTGGCGATGGCAACGAGCGGCCCGACCGTGATCCTGATGGCGGGTCTGCAGGGCTCCGGTAAGACGACCGCCTGCGCCAAGCTCGCCCAGTTCTTCAAGAAGGAAGGCAAGGACGTCGCCCTTGCCGCCTGCGACGTCTACCGGCCCGCCGCCGTCGAGCAGCTGGTGACGATGGGCGGCCGCGCCGGCGCCCACGTCTACGAGCGCGGCACCGACGCCGACCCGGTGGACATCGCCTCCTGGGCGCTGGAGGAGGCCAAGCGGGAGCGCCGCGATGTCCTCATCGTCGACACCGCCGGCCGCCTCCACATCGACGAGGACCTGATGGCCGAGCTGGCGAAGATCCGCAAGCAGACGCGCCCGCACGACGTCCTCCTCGTCGTCGACGCGATGACCGGCCAGGACGCTGTCGGGGTCGCCGAAACCTTCGCCGAGGTGGCCGAGTTCGACGGCGTCGTCATGACCAAGCTCGACGGCGACGCCCGCGGCGGCGCCGCCCTCTCGGTCAAGGCCGTGACCGGCAAGCCGATCCTCTTCGCCTCGACCGGCGAGAAGATCGAGGACTTCGACAAGTTCCACCCCGACCGCATGGCGCAGCGGATCCTCGGCATGGGCGATGTCCTCAGCCTGATCGAGAAAGCCGAGCAGCAGGTCGACGAGAAGGAAGCCGAAGAGCTGCAGGAGAAGATGCGGCGCGACCAGTTCACGCTGGACGACATGCTCACGCAGATGAAGCAGGTCCGCAAAATGGGCCCGCTGAGCGGGATTCTCGGGATGCTCCCGGGCATGGGGGCGATGAAGCAGCTGAAGAACGCCGACGTCGACGAGCGGGAGCTCGACCGGGTCGAGGCGATCATCCTCTCGATGACGCCCCAGGAGCGGTCCAACCCGGGGATGATCAACGGCTCCCGGCGCAAACGGATCGCCAACGGCTCCGGGACCAAGGTGCAGAACGTCAACCAGCTGGTCAAGCAGTTCGACCAGATGCGGGTGCTGATGAAATCGATGGCGAACGGACGGCCGCCGACGCCGCAGCAGATGGCCCAACTGGCGGGCGGAAACCAGCGCGCGCCGCGCCCCAGGGCCCGTAGACGCTAATCCCAGATCAGTCGGCGCGTCCTCCGCTTCGCGTCCGGGCGCGCCTTTTCTGTAACCTGCCCCGCCTTATGGCAGTCCGAATCAGACTTAGACGCGTGGGTTCCAAGAAGAACCCGATCTGGCGCATCGTCGTCGCCGACAAACGCTCGCCGCGTGACGGGCGCACCATCGAGACGATCGGCCAGTACAACCCGCAGACCGAGCCCTCGACGATCAACATCGACGAGGAGCGCGCTCGCCACTGGCTCGAGCACGGGGCCCAGCCGTCGGAGACGGTCGCGACCCTGCTGCGGACCAAGGGCATCAAGGCCTCCGGCAGCTAGCCGGTTGCGTCGATGACCGAGCTGCTCGAGTTTCTCGTCAAGGCCCTCGTCGAGGACCCGCAGGCCGTCGTCGTCGAGGAGCTCGAAGAGGACGGTGACCTGATCTACGAGATCACCGTCGCCGACGGCGACCTCGGCCGCGTGATCGGCAAAGGCGGGCGGATCGCCAACGCGATCCGAACGATCGCCAAGGCGGCCGCGGTGCGGCTCGACCGGCGCGTGATCGTCGACATCCTCGACTGAGGCGATCCCCGAACCGACCATCTAGAGTCGCCGCGTGCGGCTCGACGTCTTCACCCTCTTCCCCGAGGCCTTCGACTGGTTCCAGACCCAGCGCCCGGTCCAGAACGCGCTCCGCGAAGGCAACGAGTTCCGGCTCTTCAACTACCGCGACACGACCCCGCTGACCGCCGGCCAGGTCGACGATTCGCCCTACGGCGGCGGCGCCGGGATGGTCCTCCGGGTCGACGTCGTCGACGCGGCGCTGCAGGCGGCCTACGGCGAAGGTCCGCGGCCGCGGATCATGCTGCTCTCGCCGACCGGGCCGCTGCTCGACGATCCGATCGCCGACGAGCTCGTCGGCGAGCCCCACGTCGCCCTCCTCTGCGGCCGCTACGAGGGCTTCGACGACCGCGTCCACCAGCACCTCGCCGACGGGGAGATCTCGATCGGCCGCTACGTCCTCGCCGGCGGCGAGCTGCCGGCGATGGTCGTCGCCGACGTCCTCATGCGGAAGCTGCCGGGTGCCCTGGGGCACGAGGACTCCGCGGTTGAGGAGTCCTTCAGCCACGCGCTCGAGGGGATGCCCGAGTACCCGCATTTCACCCGCCCGCCTGACTACCGCGGCTGGGACGTCCCCGACGTCCTGCTCTCCGGCGACCACGAGAAGGTGCGGCAGTGGCGGCTCGAGCAGAGCAGGCTCCGAGCCGAGCAGTTCGAAAAAGATGCGGAATAGCTACCATTCCGCGACCGCGCGGTTCCCGCAACTGGGTCCCGGCGGTTTTTTCTCGCAGCAAACCTCAGCAACACACCTCAAATGAGCTCCGTAATCGACAGCATCGAGCGCGCCCAGCTGAAGCAGGGCTTGCCCAACTTCGCCCCTGGCGACCGTGTCCGCGTCCATTTCCAGGTGATCGAGGGCAACCGCAAACGGACCCAGGTCTTCGAGGGCGTCGTCCTCAAGCGCCAGGGCTCCGGCGTGCGCGAGACCTTCACCGTCCGCAAGCAGTCCTTCGGTGTCGGCGTCGAGCGGACCTTCCCGCTGCACTCGCCGAAGATCGAGAAACTCGAGGTCGCGGCGCGCGGGGCCGTGCGGCGAGCGAAGCTCTACTACCTGCGCGGTCGCATCGGCAAGGCTGCCCGCGTCGCCGAGCGGCGCTGGGGGATCGACGACGACGTCGTCGCGGTTGCCGGGACGGCCGACGGCGAGTCCACGGCGGTCGACGCCGAGGGCGTCAGCCAGGAGGAGGTCGTGCCGGTTGCGCCCCCGGTCGAGGCCGAGGCTGATGCCGATGTCGAGGAGACCGCCGAGGCCGCGACGGAGGACGAGGAGGCACCCGAGGCCGAGGCTGAGCAGCCCGCGGCGGAGGAGCCCGAGGCTCCCGCAGAGGAGCCGGAGGAGGCAGAGGCCCCCGCGGAGCCGGAGGCGGCGGCAGAGACTGAGACGGCGGCAGAGCCGGACGCGGATGCGTCAGAGGCAGGGGAGACCGAGGACACTTCAGCGCCCGACGACGCCGAGGACGAGGAGCCGTCAGGCGACGGCGACTCCGACGAGGACTCGGCAGCCTGAAACGCCTGATCCCGAAGCCGGAATCAAAAGGCGGCGGGCTCCTCGAGTTGGTCGTCATCGTGGCGCTCGCCCTCGGGCTGGCGCTGGCGATCCAGGCCTGGATCGTGAAGCCGTACCAGATCCCCTCCGAATCGATGGAGCCCACCCTCGACGTCGGCCAGCGCGTCCTCGTCAACCGCTTCCTTTACCACTTCAAGGACCCGGAGATCGGCGATGTCGTCGTCTTCCACCCGCCGACGGGCGCCGACAGCGGCCAGGTCTGCGGGGTCCCCGGCGGCTCCCCGGAACAGGGCGAATCCTGTCCCGAGCCGACCTCCGAACAATCGGACCAGAACTTCATCAAGCGGATCGTCGCCGGCCCCGGCGACACCCTCTCGGTGAAAGACGGGCACCCGGTCGTCAACGGGGTGGAGAAGACCGATGAGCCCTACATCAACCCGTGCGGCGCCGCCGAAGCCTGCAACTTGCCGAAAGAGATCACGATCCCGCCCGACCATTACTTCATGATGGGCGACAACCGTGGGGCAAGCGACGACAGCCGCTTCTGGGGACCCGTCCCCCGAGACTGGATCATCGGTGAGGCCTTTGCCACCTACTGGCCCCCGAACCGCATCGGCGGACTCTAAGCCGGCCAAGCCGGGGAGGACCCACCGGCGGAGGCTGGCCCGCAGCCGCCGTCTCTTCGCCTTCGATCGCGGCCTGCAGAGCCGCCTCGTCGCCGGTGCCGACGAGGCCGGGCGCGGCTGCCTGGCGGGGCCGCTGGTCGCCGCCGCGGTCCTGATCGACTACGAGCGCCTCTCCACCTCCGACCGCCGGGCGCTGAGCGGCCTGCACGACTCCAAGCAGATGACCGAGGAGCGGCGGCTGGAGATGTACCCCTGCGTGCTGCGGGCCGCCGAGCGGGTCAGCGTCGTCATCCGCAGCCCGGCCGGGATCGACCGGCGCGGCCTCCACGTGACCAACATCGAAGCGCTCTCGCAGGCGCTCGAGCGGCTGGCGCCGGGGGAGGAGGCGACCTGCCTGGTCGACGGTTTCCGGCTGCCGCGCTGCCCGGTGCCGCACCGTCCCGTCATCCAGGGGGACGCGACCAGCGCCGCGATCGCCGCCGCCTCGGTCATCGCCAAGGTCACCCGCGACCGCTACATGCGCGACGTCGCCACCCTGCACCCGGGCTGGGGCTTCGAGGAGCACGTCGGCTACTCGACCCCCGAGCACCGCCAGGCGATCGAGGAGATCGGGATCTCACCGCTGCACCGGCGCTCGTTCCAGAGCGTCGCGTACTCCCAGCTTGAGCTCGGCTAGAACGCGCCCTTGATGTGCTCGATGTCGAGCGGTCGGCCGTCGGCGTCGAGGATGACGCCGACGGCGTCGAAGCGGATGTCGTCGTACCGGGGCTGGTCGCGGCGTTCTGACATCCAGGCGGTGGCGAGGCGGCGGACGCGGCGCTGCTTGCGGAAGTCGATCGAGCAGATCGGCCGCTCCGGACCGTACTCGGCGCCGGCGCGGGCGCCCTTGACCTCGACGAAGACGAGGACGCGACCGTCGCGGGCGACGATGTCGAGCTCGCCGTAGCGGGTGCGGGCATTGCGTTCGACGATCTCCCAGTCTTCGGCGGTCAGATACTCGGCGACGAGGTCCTCGGCGATCTGGCCGGTGCGGCGGCGAGCGACGGTCATATCGGCCTAAGGGCCCGGAAGTCACGAACTCTCCCCCCTTGCGGTGCCAAAGATTTTGTTTCTGCGCGTAACGCGTGAATCGAAGCCGCCTAGCGTGCCCACCGTGCTCGCAACCGCCCGCACCTTCACCCTTGACGGTATCTCCGCCCGCCCCGTGCGGGTCGAGGTCGACGTCCACCGGGGCCTGCCGAACTTCACGATCGTCGGCCTTCCCGACGCGGCGGTCCGCGAGGCCCGGGAGCGGGTGCGGGCGGCGCTCGTCAACTGCGGCTTCGAGTTCCCGCTGCGCCGGATCGTCGTCAACCTCGCCCCGGCGAGCCTGCGCAAGGCCGGGCCGGGGATGGACCTGGCGATCGCCGCGGCGCTCCTCAGCGCCTCCGAGCAACTGCAGTGGGAGGGATTGGCCAACGCCGCCCTGGTCGGCGAGCTGGCCCTCGACGGCTCGACCCGGCCGGTGCACGGCGCCCTGGCGATGGCCGAGGTGGCGCGGGAGAGCGGGGCGGAGACGATCGTCCTGCCGGCTGAGAACGGCCCGGAGGCGGCGCTGGTCGAGGGGATCGACGTGGTCCCGGTGGAGGCGCTCGGCCAGCTACTCGGTCTGGCCGACGGCGACTGGAGTTCGCCTCGGCCCGAGCCGTTGCCGCTGTTACCGAGCGTCTCTCCCGGCGCCCCCGACCTCGCCGACCTGCGCGGGCAGCCGCACCTGCGCCACGCCCTCGAGGTCGCGGCCGCCGGTGGCCACAGCCTGATGATGGTCGGCCCGCCCGGGGCCGGAAAGTCCCTGGCGGCGAGCCGACTCCCTTCCATCCTGCCCCCGCTGGCGCCCTCGGAGGCGCTCGAGGTGGCACGCATCGCCAGCGCCTGCGGCCGGCTCGGCACCGGCCTGCCGGGAGGGCGGCCGTTTCGCGCCCCGCACCACACGATCAGCGCCGCCGGGTTGGTCGGGGGTGGACAGGCGATCCGGGCGGGTGAGGTCACCCACGCCCACCGCGGCGTCCTCTTCCTCGACGAGCTCTGCGAGTTCCGGCGCGATGCCCTGGAGGCGCTGCGGGCGCCGCTGGAGAGCGGGGAGGTCGCGATTGCGCGGGTCGGCGGCCAGCGCAGCCTGCCCTGCCGGTTCATGCTGGTGGCCGCGGCGAACCCCTGTCCCTGCGGCCGCGGCGAAGCCGACCCGGACTGCTCCTGCTCGCCGTACGAGGTACAGCGATACCAGGGGAAGCTGAGCGGAGCGCTCGCCGATCGCATCGACGTCCTCGCCGCGGTGCGGCAGCCGAGCGCGGCCGATATCGGCGGTCCGCCGGGGGAGTCTTCCGCCGCGGTGAGGGAGCGGGTCTGCGCGGCGCGGGAGCGCCAGGAGCACCGGCTCGGAGCGGGCCGGTGCAACGCGGAGATGACGCCGGCGGAGGCGAGGGGCTGCGCGCTCAGCGAGGGAGCTGCCCTGCTGCTGGCGGACCTCTACGCGCGCCAGCGGCTCAGCGGCCGTGCTCACGACCGGGCGCTGCGGCTAGCGCAGACCCTGACCGACCTGGCGGGGCTGAGCGAGATCGGCGATGAGCAGATGGCGCAGGCCCTGCAGATGCGGAGGCGGGACCGTGGTTGAGACCGGTGCCTGTGTCGAGTGCCTGCGGCGCTCGTGGCTGCTGGCCGCGCTGGGGCCGTACGTGGAGCGTGTCGCCACCGGCGAGGTGGGTTTGCGCTCGCCCGAACTGCTGCGCCTCTCCAACGAGGAGCTGGTCGAGGCCACCGCCCCCAAGGTCGCCGAGCAGCTTCTGGCGCGGATCGCGGCGCTGAGCGAGGAGCGGCTGAACGAGGAGCTGCTGCTTGCCGACTGCTGGGCCTGCTGCTGCCACGGCGACCTCTATCCGGTTGCGCTCCGCGACGCACCTGATGCGCCCTGGGCGCTGATCGGCCGCGGCAGCCCGAGTCTGCTCGACGGCCTGCAGCCCTATGGCGCGGTGACCATCGTCGGCGCCCGCCGCGCCACCTCCTACGGGCGCGAGATCGCCCGCGAGCTGGGGCGGGAGCTGGCGCGCGCCGGGCTGGTGGTGGTGAGCGGGATGGCCTTCGGGATCGACGGCTGCGCCCACCGCGGCGCCCTCGACGGAGGCCGGACGATCGCCGTCCTCGGCTGTGGCCCCGACGTCGCCTACCCGTCGAGCCACCGGGCGCTGTGGCGTCAGATCTGCGACTCCGGCCTCGTCCTCTCCGAGCTGCCGCCCGGGGCGACGCCGTGGAAGTGGACCTTCCCGGCCCGCAACCGGATCATGGCTGCCCTGGCCGGGATGACCATCGTCGTCGAGGCCGCCACCCGCTCGGGGTCCCTGATCACGATGGACCTGGCCGCCGACCTCGGCCGCGACCTCGGAGCCGTCCCCGGCCCAGTCACCTCCCGCGCCTCCGCCGGCCCCAACGCCCTCCTAGCCAGCGGCGCCCAGGTCGTCCGCGACGCCCAGGACGTCCTCGACGCGATGCTCGGGCCGGGCAATCGACGGATCGAGCAACAGCGGACCCCTGCTCTCGGCACCGACCTGCAAGCGGTACTTGCCGCGATCGAGGCGGGGGAGTCGACCTGCGACGCGGTGGCGATCGTCACGGGACTTTCCGCCTCCTCGACCGCGGCTGCACTCGCCAAGCTGGAGCTCCTCGGCTACCTCACCTGTTCGACCCTTGGGACCTACTCGCGGACCTTGGTTCCTTCAACCGGCAAAGCGTCTCTCTAGGCTCCCGCTTCCATGGCTCGCAACAAACCACCGACTGCGCTCTCGATCGCCGGTTCCGACTCCGGCGGCGGCGCCGGGATCCAGGCTGACCTGAAGGCGTTCGCGCGCTGCGGGGTGCACGGGATGACCGCGATCACCGCGATCACGGCGCAGAACACGGTCGGAGTCGAGGCGGTGGAGGCGATCTCGCCGCGGATCATCGTCGCTCAGGTGCGGGCGGTGGCCGAGGACATCGGGGTCGATGCAGTGAAGATCGGGATGCTGGGGACGGTGGAGACCGTGGAGGCGGTGGTCGAGGCGCTCGGGCATGTGGGGGAGGCGCCGGTGGTGATCGACCCGGTGATGGTTGCCGAGAGTGGGGCGGTGCTGCTCGACGACGGTGCACGTGCTGCGTTGGTTGAGCGGTTGTTGCCGCTGACTGCGGTTGCGACGCCGAACATTCCCGAGGCTCGGGTGTTGACCGGCCTGGGGGAGGGGGTGAGCCAGGAGGAGCTGGCACGGGCGGTGGTGGCGCTCGGTCCCGAGGTGGCGATCGTGACCGGCGGGCACAGCGAGGAGATGGTTGACCTCTTCTTCGACGGCGAGCAGGTCGTCGAGATCCCCGGTGACCGCCACCCGGACGGGGCGGCTCATGGCTCCGGCTGCACGCACTCCTCGGCCTTGGCCGCGTATTTCGCCCTGGGTGAGGAGCCGCTCGCGGCGGCGCGGAGGGCCCGCCAGGTCGCTTCGGCCGCGGTGGGGGCGGGACTGCGCGAGATCGGGGCAGGGCCGGGGCCGGTCGACGTCTTCGGCCTGCGGTGAGCAGATTGGGCATCCGGCGGACCAAAAGGGTGCAATCGCGGCCCCCTTTCCCTCAGTAGATTCCGTTCCCATGAGCACTAACGGCGACTCCGCAACCAAGCTGCCCCGTCCCCGCTCGGCGACCGTCTTCGACGGCCCCGACCGCGCCCACGCGCGCGCCTACATGAAGGGGGTTGGGTTCGACGATGAGGCCCTCAGCAAGCCGACGATCGGGATCGCCAACACCTGGACCGAGGCGATGCCCTGCAACTTCCACCTGCGGGCGCTGGCCGAGCACGTGAAAGCGGGGGTTCGCGCCGCCGGCGGCACGCCGATGGAGTTCAACACCGTCGCCATTTCCGACGGGGTGACGATGGGGACGCAGGGGATGAAGGCCTCGCTGGTCAGCCGCGAGGTGATCGCCGACTCGATCGAGCTGATGGCGCGCGGGTACCAGTTCGACGCGATCGTCGCCCTCTGTGCCTGCGACAAGACGATCCCGGGCTGCGCGATGGCGCTGGCCCGCCTCGACGTGCCCTCGGTGCTGCTCTACGGCGGCTCGATCGCGCCCGGCCACTGGCATGGCCGCGACGTCACCATCCTCGACATCTTCGAGGCGATCGGCGCCCACAGCGCCGGCGACATGTCGGACGAGGAACTGAACGAGCTCGAGGGCGTCGCCAGCCCCGGCGCCGGGGCCTGCGGCGGCCAGTTCACCGCCAACACGATGGCCTGTGCCTTCGAGGCGCTCGGGATCAGCGCCGGCGGCTCGGCGATGGTCCCGGCTGAAGACGACGAGAAGCCGACCGTGGCCGAGAAAATCGGCGAGCTCGTGATCAACGTCCTCGTCAACGATCTCCGGCCGAGCAGGATCATCACCCGCGAGGCGCTGGAGAACGCGATCGCCTGCGTCTGCGCCTCCGGAGGCTCGACCAACGCCGTTCTGCACCTGATCGCGCTCGCCAGAGAGGTCGGGATCGAGCTGACGATGGATGATTTCGAGCAGATCTCGCGCCAGACGCCGCTCTTCGCCGACCTCAAGCCAGGCGGCCGCTTCGTCGCCACCGACCTCTACGCGGCAGGCGGCGTGCCGGTGATCCTCAAGCGGCTGGCGAAAGCCGGGATCCTCCACGGCGAGGCGATCACGGTCACCGGCAAGACGATCGGCGAGGAAGCCGCGGCCGCGACCGAGGCGCCGGACCAGGAAGTGGTGCGCGCGGTCGAGAACCCGCTGAAGCCCGAAGGCGGCCTCGCGATCCTGCGCGGCAACCTCGCCCCGGAGGGCTCGGTGGTCAAGGTCGCCGGCACCGAGCGGCGCCAGCAGACCGGTCCGGCCCGCGTCTTCGAGTGCGAAGAGGATTGCTTCCGCGCCGTCAAGGACCAGCAGATCAACCCCGGCGACATCGTCGTCATCCGCAACGAGGGCCCGGTCGGCGGCCCCGGGATGCGCGAGATGCTCCAGGTCACCGCCGCGATCGTCGGCGAGGGCCTTGGCGAGAGCGTCGCGATGGTCACCGACGGGCGCTTCTCCGGCGCCACCCGCGGCCTGATGATCGGCCACGTCGCCCCCGAGGCGGCCAGGGGCGGGCCGATCGCGGCGATCCGCGAGGGCGACGTGATCACCGTCGACATCGACAACCGCAGCCTCTCGGTCGCCCTCTCCGACGAGGAGATCGCCGATCGTGTTGCCGCGTATGAGTCCCCGCCCTCGCCCTTCGGCCACGGCGTGATGGCCAAGTACGCCGCGACCGTCTCCTCGGCCGCGCGCGGCGCCGTTACCGGCTAACCGACCGCGGTGTCCTGCGCCGCTCGCAGCGGCTGCGAGGACTCGATGAAGTCTTCGACCAGCGGGTTCCAGCGGGCCGGGCGCTCCAGCTGCGGCAGGTGGCCGGTGCGCTCGAAAAGCTCCAGCCGCGACCTCGGGATCAGACGGTGATATCCCAGCGCTCCCTCGAGCGGGACGACCTGGTCGTTGAGCCCCCAGGTGATCAGGGTCGGGATCTCGATCTCGGGCAGGCGCTCGCGGGTGTCGTAGCCGAAGATCGCCATCAGCGCGTCGGAGAAAGCCGGCGCCTGCAGCCCGGGGCGCACCTGCTCGGCAAGCAGCTCGGGCCGCAGCCCGTTGGGGTTGCGGAAGATCCGGCCGAAGGCGAGCTTGCGACCGCGCGGCCGGGTCCAGTAGGAGCGGCGTTCGCCGCTCATCATCGGGATCGCGGCTTTGAAGATGCG
>Ga0068868_100003101_pt1 | contig 11564 bp, 10 predicted proteins | sample KBSMisM42_FD_64660 | JGI IMG/M metagenome (GOLD analysis project Ga0068868, IMG submission 64660) | Miscanthus rhizosphere microbial communities from Kellogg Biological Station, Michigan, USA - KBS Miscanthus M4-2 | ecosystem: Host-associated > Plants > Roots > Rhizosphere > Soil ...
CACGACGGCGTGCCGCAGCCAACGCTTGTCGCCAATCGCGGTGGCAAGACCCTCGTCACCAACGCCGGCAGCAACGGCAAGTTCCTGGCGGTCCTCGATCTCGACGTCAAGTCTGGCAAGGTCGCCGACTATCGCTATCGGCTGCTGCCAGTATTCAGCGCGCTATTGCCGCCGGACAAGCCCATGGAAGCGCTGATCCGCGACGTCCGCGCACCGTACCTCACGAAGCTCAACGAAAAGCTCGCGACGACGGATGGCCTCTTGTACCGCCGCGGCACCTTCAACGGCACGTCCGACCAGCTGATCCTGGAAGCGCTCCTCGCCGAGAAGAACGCAGAGATCGCCTTCTCCCCGGGGTTTCGCTGGGGCACGACGCTGCTGCCCGGCGAAGCGATCCGGATGGAGCACCTGATGGACCAGACGGCCATCACCTATCCCTATGTGACCGTCAATGAATTCTCCGGCGAGACGATCAAGACCATTCTGGAGGACGTCGCCGACAACCTGTTCAATCCGGACCCCTATTATCAGCAGGGTGGCGACATGGTTCGCGTCGGCGGCCTCAGGTACAGGATCGACCCGAATGCGGCGATGGGCGCGCGCATCTCACACATGGAACTCTCGGGCAAGCCGATCGATGCGCAGAAGAAGTACAAGGTTGCCGGTTGGGCGCCGGTCTCGGAGGAGGCAAGGGCCGCCGGTGGCGAGGCGATCTGGGATGTATGCGCGCGCTATTTGCGCGCCAAGAAAACGATCGCGCCGCGAACGCTCACCCTTCCCGTCATTGAAGGCATGCAGGGCAATCCGGGGATGGCCTAGCCGTCACCGGTAGTGGCCGAGTTCGTCTTCCCCGCGCCGCCGAGCAGCGTGACGGGAATGAGCGAAGCGAGGAACACGACGTGGTACCAGATCGGGAACTTGTCCCACAGCGCGTAGTGGACGGGGATGAACAACAGCAGCAGTAACACCGCCAGCACCCTGACCGGCGTTGCCGATCCCTTTGCGACAACGACAGCAGCGAACCCGGCACCCAGCGACGCAAGCGCGCCGGTCAGCAACCGCGCAACCTGCATACCGAGCGTGAAGACCATCAGCTTCTCCGCTGCGGCGTAGTCGGGCCAGGAAACGCGCAGCGCGAGATTGACCATGGTGGCAACGCAGAACCATGCGACCAGCCCGACCAGCACACTCGCAATTCCCCGCCTCATGCCTGCGCCTCGTCAGGTAACGGTGACCCGTGCGAATTTACGCTTGCCCGCCTGCACCACGACGACGGTCCCGGCGCGGATGACGAGCCCCTTGTCGCCGACCACGTCGCCGTCGACTTTCAGCCCGCGCTGCGCGATGAGACGCAGCGCCTCGGACGTCGATTCGACGATACCGGCCTGTTTCGCCAGCTGCGCGATGGCCATGCCGGCGCCCGCCGTTGCCAGCGCGACCTCGGGCATCTCGTCCGGAACAGCGCCGTCCTTGAACCGCGATTCGAATGCGGCCAGCGCCGCTTCGGCATCGGCGGCCGAATGAAACCGGGCGACGATCTCCTGCGCAAGCATCACTTTCGCATCGCGCGGATTACGGCCTTCGGCACAGGCCCGGCGCAGCGCTTCGATCTCGGCCATCGGGCGAAACGACAGCAACTCGAAATACCGCCACATGAGGTCGTCGGAGATCGACATCAGCTTGCCGAACATCTCCGCGGGCGCGTCGGTGATGCCGACATAATTGCCCTTCGACTTGGACATCTTCTCGACACCGTCGAGGCCGATGAGCAGCGGCATCGTCAGGATGCATTGCGGTTCCTGCCCGTAATTTTTCTGCAGCTCGCGTCCGACCAGAAGATTGAATTTCTGGTCGGTGCCGCCCAGTTCGATGTCGGACTTGAGCGCGACGGAATCGTAGCCCTGCATCAGCGGATACAGGAACTCGTGCACGGCGATGGGCTGGTTGCCGCGGAAGCGCTTGGAAAAATCGTCGCGCTCGAGCATGCGCGCTACTGTGTAGCGAGCGGCGAGCTTGATCATCCCGGCGGCCCCCAGCGGCTCGCTCCATTCGGAGTTGTATCGGATTTCGGTTTTCGCCGGATCGAGCACCTTCGAGGCTTGCGCGTGGTAGGTCTGCGCGTTCGCGACGATCTGTTCGTGCGTCAGCGGCGGGCGCGTCGCATTGCGGCCGGAAGGATCGCCGATCATCGACGTGAAATCCCCGATCAGGAAGATCACCTGGTGGCCCAGGTCCTGCATCTGCCGCATCTTGTTCAGCACGACAGTGTGGCCGATGTGGATGTCCGGCGCGGTCGGATCGAGCCCGAGCTTGATGCGCAGAGGTGTCCCGCGTTTCAGCTTGGCGGCGACTTCGGCTTCGACGAGGAGTTCATCCGCGCCGCGCTTGAATATCTCGAGCTGGTGTTCGATGTCGATGGGCATTGCCGTACCGGTGCGCCGGACTCTGTGTTCAATCCGGCCGTTTGTTAGAATCGCGGCACCCGATGCCAAGTGGCATCCACCCTGAAGGCGCTTCCACTCTTGGCCGCATGCAAACCCCCGATTTTAGCGCACGGCGAGTCTCGCGCCGCCGCGGCCTAGGGCATGCCGGTCCGCCGCGAACTCTATGCCGGCGTGATGTCCGGCACCAGCCTGGACGGCGTCGACGCCGTGATCGCGGAATTTCCGGCGTCTCCCGGCAAAGCTTTTGCCCTGTTGGGCGTTACCCACATTACCTTTCCGTCCGCGCTGCGCGACGAATTGCTGGCACTGCAGGCGGCCGGCAACGATGAGATCGCGCGGGCAGCGCGCGCAGCTAACGCGTTGGCCGATCTCTATGCCAAAGCGATCACCGACGCCTGCGACGCTTGCGGCGTGGCGCCTCACGACCTGGTGGCGGCCGGCGTCCACGGCCAGACGGTCCGGCACCGTCCGGAGCAGGGCTGGACGTTGCAGATCAACAATCCCGCGCGCGTTGCAGAGCGTGCATACGTCACGGTTGTCGCGGATTTCCGGAGCCGCGATGTGGCCGCCGGCGGACAGGGCGCGCCGCTGGTGCCGGCGTTTCACGCGGCAACGTTCGGGGATCCGGAGATTCATCGCGTCATAGTCAACATCGGCGGCATCGCCAACGTCACCGACCTGCCATCGCGGGGGACGGTCAGCGGCTTTGACACCGGACCGGGCAACGTCCTGATGGATAGCTGGTCGGCGCGCCATCGCGGGACGCCTTTCGATGTGAACGGCGCATGGGCCGCACAGGGGCGGGTCGCCCCGGCGTTGCTGACGGCCCTGCTCGCGGAACCTTACTTCGCCGCACCGCCGCCCAAGAGCACGGGACGGGACCTGTTCAATGCCGGATGGCTCGACGTGATCCTGGGCAGCACGCATTGGAGCGGCCGGAATGAAGATGTGCAGGCGACACTGGCAGCGCTCACGGCCCGTACCATCGCCGATGCGGTGCGTGCCCACGCTTCCGGCGCGACCGAGCTTCTGGTCTGCGGCGGCGGCGCGAACAACGCCACGCTGCTGCGCATGCTCGCGATGGAACTCGAACCGCGCGCTGTCGCGACGACCGCTGAGCGCGGCGTCGCGGTCGAGCACGTCGAGGCGCTCGCGTTTGCCTGGCTGGCGCGCGAAGCGCTCGCGGGCCGGCCGGCCAACCTGCCTGCCGTGACCGGCGCCCGGGGGACGCGTATTCTCGGCGCCATCTATCCGCGCTAGACTTTACTCGGCGCAGTGACGGGATGGGCACGAGGGAGGCCAAATGCCAATTGATGTTCGCGCGACGCGGAAGCTGTCGGGAATCAAGGGCGTTAGCGGATTGGCCGAAATCAGCTCGGCGCGTGACGTGCCGCGGCGCCTCTACGATCTGGAGACCAAGCCCAGCCGCGCCGCACCGAGGCGGATCGCGGAGTCGTTCCTGAAACAGGTGGCGTCGCGTCTGGGCCTGTCGCCCGATCTTTCGCAGGTCCGTTTCGACAAGGTCAAAAAGACCTTGTTCGGATGCCACGTGCTCTTTCAGCAGCGCCATGCGGGCAAGCCGATATCCGGCGCATGGCTGCGCATCGACATCGATCCCGACGGCCGCGTGTTCAACGCGCAGAACGACCTCATTCCCGAGCGCCTGCTCAAGCAAGGCGACCGCGAAGCGCGTGCGCGCAAAGTCGCCGGCGCGCGGCCTCTGACGCAGGCGCAGGCGCTTGCCAAGGCCTTCGACGTGGCACCCATCGCATCCGGTGGCAGGCGTGCGGTGCTGCATGCCGAGTTGATGTACGGAACGGTGCAGAGCAAGCCGCGCCTCGCGTGGAAGATCGTCGTCCGCACCACGAAGCCGCTCGCCGAATGGAAGCTCTACCTTGACGCCTATACCGGCGAGGTCCTCACTCGCTGCAACATGCTCAAGCACAAGGCTGCGCGCGGGCGTGTCTTCGATCCCAATCCGGTCGCCGTGCTCAACGACACGACGCTGACCGACCGATCGATGATTCCCAGCAAGGCATATTCCGATGTCGACTTGCCGGATGTGGCGCCCGGCGCGCTTCTCGACGGGCCGTTCGTGACGACGGTTCTCACCAGCAATCGCGTCCGCTCCCCCGCGCGCAAGTTCCTCTACCGGCGCGGCAAGCGCGGATTCAAGGAAGTGATGGTGTATTTCCACATCGATCGCGCCCAGCGATACCTGCAACTGCTCGGTTTCAACGGTGTCCTCGACCATCCGATCGGCGTGAACGTCGCGGGTGGGCGCGACGACAACTCGTTCTACAGCCCCGGAACGTCGACGCTGTCGTTCGGCACCGGCGGCGTCGACGATGCCGAGGACGCCGAGATCATCCTGCACGAATACGGCCATGCGATCCAAGACGCGCAGGTGCCGGGCTGGGGCGAGGTCGAGGAGGCGATGGCGATGGGCGAAGGCTTCGGCGACTATTTTGCGGCAAGCTTTTTCGCCGAAGTGAAGCCCGCGGCGATGCGTCCGACCGTGGGCAATTGGGACGCCACGTTCTACAGCGCCGAAAATCCACCCGCGTTGAGGCGGCTCGACAGCAACAAGAAGTATCCGAAGGACCTGACCTCCGACGAGCACGACAACGGCGAGTTGTGGTCGGCGTCGCTGTGGCAGTTGCGCGCGGCGGTCGGGCGGAATGTCGCGGACCGGCTGGTGATCGCGCACCATTTCCTGCTCAACCGGCGCGCGCGCTTCGAGGACGCCGCCAACGCGCTGCTCACCGCAGACAGGCAGCTCTACCAGTCCAACCATGCCGAGACGATCCGGCAGATTTTCGTGGCCCGGGGAATGTTGCCCAATCCCAAGCGCAAGCTGCGGCGCGCCGGACAGCGCTTCGATCAGTAGATCTTTCGCGCCGCCGCGTCAGCCCATCATCGGCATGTGGAATCCGGGCGCGGCGCTGCCGTCGTCGGGCCAGCGCGACGTGAGTGTCTTCAACCGCGTGTAGAAGCGCACTCCGTCCATGCCGTGCACGTTGAGATCGCCGAAGAGCGAGCCGCGCCAGCCGCCGAAGGAAAAGAAGGCCATCGGCACGGGAATCGGCACATTGACGCCCACCATGCCGACCTCGACGTCCTGCTGGAAGCGGCGGGCGGCATGGCCCGAGCGCGTGAAGATCGCCGTGCCGTTGGCGTAGGGGTTGGCGTTGATGAGGGCAATGGCCTCGGTCAGCGATTCGACGCGGACGACGCCCAGCACGGGTCCGAAGATCTCTTCACGATAGATCGCCATGGCGGGTGTGACGCGATCGAACAGCGTGGGCCCGACGAAAAAGCCACCGGCATGGCCGCCGACGCGCACCGCGCGGCCGTCCACAACCAGCGTGGCGCCGTCCGCGACGCCGCCATCGATGCAACCCGTGATGCGCGTCTGCGCGGCGCCGGTGATGACCGGCCCCATTTCGATGCCTGGCGCATTGCCCGGACCCACGCTGACGCGGCGGGCGCGCGCGGCCAGCCGTTCGACCAGTGGGTCGGCCGCATCGCCGACGGCGACGACTGCCGAGATCGCCATGCAGCGTTCACCTGCGGAGCCGTAACCGGCGCCGATGATCGCTTCCGTCGCGAAATCGAGATCGGCGTCGGGCATGACCACCGCGTGATTCTTGGCGCCGCCCAGCGCCTGCACGCGTTTGCCGTTGCGCGCGCCGGTTTCGTAGATGTATTTCGCGATCGGCGTCGAGCCAACGAACGACACCGCCTTCACGTCCGGATGCGCGAGCAGCGCGTCGACCGCTTCCTTGTCGCCATGAACGACGTTGAACACCCCGTCCGGCAGGCCCGCTTCCTTGAGCAGCTCCGCCATGCGAATCGACAGCGAGGGATCGCGCTCGGACGGCTTCAGGACGAACGTGTTGCCGCACGCGATGGCGACCGGGAACATCCACAGCGGCACCATCGCGGGAAAATTGAACGGCGTGATGCCGGCGCACACGCCGACCGGCTGACGCAGCGAAAAGCTGTCGACGTCGGTGCCGACGTTTTCGCTGAACTCACCCTTGAGAAGATGCGGAACGCCCGTGGCGAACTCGATCACTTCGATGCCGCGGGTCACTTCGCCCTCGGCGTCGGCCAGCGTCTTGCCATGTTCTTCCGAGATCACAGCCGCGAGATCCTTGCGGTGCGCTTCCATCAATTCGCGAAAGCGCATCAGGATCCGCGCGCGGCGCAGCGGCGGGAACGCGCGCCACGCCGGAAGCGCCGCGGCCGCCGCGGCAACTGCCGCGCCGACATCGGCCGCGTTGGCCAGCGGCACATGACGCACCACTTCGCCTTTGGCGGGGTTGGCGACTTCGCCGAAGCGCGCAGTCTGCCCGGCAACGGCCTTGCCGCCGATCCACAGCGGCAGCCGCTCGAGTGTGGTCAGGTCCATCCCGTCTCCTCAACCATGCGAGGACAAAGCGCCGGCGAGATAGCCGCGAACGCGCTCGTCACCCACCAAAGTAGCGAAATCGCCGGCATGGGTCAACCGGCCGCGGTCGACGAAGATGAATTGCTCGCACGTGCCGCGCAGGATGTCGAGATGCCAGGCCTCGTTGGGATGCAGGCAGACGAAGACGAGCCTGCCCTCGGCGCGGAGTTTGCGGAAAAATTGCACCATGAACCCGATGTATCCGTCCTGCGTGTTGAACTGGGGCTCGTCGAAGAGATGGACCAGCGGCGAATCGCTTCCCGCCGGCTCGAGCATGAACGACGGGCGCGATCGCTTCCACGCGCGCACTTGGTAAGACTGGTGGTAGTGGATCGCCAGCCGGTCGCGTTCGCGATAGCGGACGCGATGGATGTCGCGGCCGCCGACGATCACTTGGCCCGCGGAGGGCCGATTGCTGCCGGTGATCAGTTCGAACAGCGTCGTCTTCCCCGATCCGTTCGGACCCATGACACCGACAATGGCGGGCGCTTGAAGGGCGAAGTCCGCTTCCAGCGAAAACGTGACCTCGCGGCCGAAGATACCGCGCGTGTAACGCTTGGCCAGCTTGTTCACCGAAAGCAGAGGAATACTCACCTCACTCATCGTTCACTCATTGCTCACTCATTTCTCACATCCCCAATAGCCGCGCGCGCAGCGCGGCATCGTCGCGAAGCGCAGACGCCGGACCTTCGTGCACGACGATGCCGTGATCCATCACGTATGCGCGGTCGGCGACCGCCAGCGCAGTCGCGACATTCTGCTCTACGACCAGCACTGCGATGCCTTCGCTCTTCAGGCGCAGGATCGTGCGCATCACGTCCTGGACGACCTTCGGCGCAAGGCCCTGGCTCGGCTCGTCGAACAACACCATGCCCGGCGCACCCAGCAGCGCGCGCGAGATCGCCACCATCTGCATCTCGCCGCCGGACAGGTTCTCGCATTCGCGATGCATGAGGTACGGCAGGGCGCTGAAGATGTCGAAGCAGTCCTGGTCGCTCCACGCCCTGAACCGGGTCTTCTTTTTTGCGATGGCCAGGTTGCGGGCCACGGTCAACGTCGGAAAGATGCGCCGGTCATCGGGGACCCAGCCCAACCCCCGACGCGCGATTTCGTGCGTAGCGTCGCGGGTGACGTCGCGTCCGTCAAACCTGATCGTTCCGACGCGGGGCGGCGTCAAGCCCAGGATCGAGCGCAGCAGCGTCGTCTTGCCGGCGCCGTTGGGCCCGAGCAACGCGACGACCTCGCCGGCCTCCGCGTTCAGCGACACGCCATGGAGCACCTGCGTCTCACCATAGAATGTCTCGATGCGCTCGACCGACAGCATCATTGCTCCAGCGCGCCCAGGTTCGAGCGACGCACCCAGGGATCCGCGCGCAGTTCATCGGGCGTCCCCTCGGCGATGACCTGGCCCCAGTGGATGACCGAAATGCGGTCGGCAAGGCCGAACAGGAAGTGCATGTCGTGCTCGATCACCACGATGGTCAGCGTGCGCTTCAATTCGGCGATCAGCGCGGACAGCCGCGCCGTGCCCTCCGTGCCGAGTCCCGCGGTCGGCTCGTCCAGGAACAACAGGCGCGGCTGTGCGGCAAGGGCCACGGCGATTTCGAGAGCACGGCGTTCGCCGTAAGGCAGGCTCTTGGCGGCAATGCGCTCGCGCCCGGCCAGGCCCACGCGGGTCAGCACGCCGGCGGCCTCGTCCTGCGCGCTGGAATCGCTTGCGAGGTCGGACCACGCGTCGAAGCCGCGGCGGCGCACCGCTGGCAGCGCCACCATGATGTTGTCGAGCGCCGTGTAATCGTTGAACAGGTTCATCACCTGGAACGAACGCGAGATGCCGAGCCGCGCGATGGCGCGCGGCGTGGCGCCGGTAATCACGCGGTCGTCGAACCGCACTTCGCCGCGGTCGGGCTTGTAGCGCCCGGTCAGCACGTTGAAGCACGTCGTCTTGCCCGCGCCATTCGGCCCCATGATGCCGGACAGCCGGCCTTCGTCGAACGAAAGCGAAATGTCCTCCAGGACGACGGCGTCGCCGAAGCGCTTGTGCAGGTGTTTCGCCTCGAACAGCGGCATGGCTTCAGGCCGCCTTGCTGGCGGCGAGTGCGGGCGCCGCCGGCCGATGCGTACGACGCCATGCTTGCCACGCGCCGGCGATTCCCTCCGGCTGCCACAGCACCATGGCCATGAACAGCAAGCCGTACCAGAGCAGCCAGGTTTCCGTATACGCGCCCAGCAGGTCACGGGCGAGGATGAAGAACAGCGCGCCGAGCACCGGCCCCCAGAAGCTCACCAGGCCGCCGCCGATCAGGACCATCATCACGACGAACCCTGACGAATGCAGGCTCATCACGTTTGGATAGGCCGACTGCTGCGCCATCGCGAACAGCGCGCCGGCGACTCCCGCCACTGCGGCGGACAGCGTGAAGGCGATCCACTTGTAGAGCCAAACGTCGTGGCCGACAAATGCCGCGCGCATTTCATTCTGCTTGATCGCGGTCAGGATGCGCCCGAACGGCGAGTGGACGAGGCGCCACAGCGCGAATACGGCCAGCGTGAAAATACCGAAGGCAAAGTAATACAACGCCTGGTTGCTCGCGAGATCGAACGAGGCGTAGCCAAAATCGGCGCGCAGGCGCTTGATGTTCAGCAACCCGTCCTCGCCGCCAGTGACCGAGTGCCATTTGATCGCCACGAACCAGAACACCTGCCCGAAGGCAATGGTCAGCAACGCGTAGTAGATGCCGCGTCGATGCGAGATGAACGCCGCCACAACGGCGCCGAAGGCGGCAGCGATGACGGCTGCGCCGATCAGATCGAACCAAAGGTTTGGCCACAACCGCAACTGCAGCAGGCCGAACGCATAGGCGCCGATGCCGAAGAACGCGCCGTGTCCGAACGAGGGCAGGCCGCCGTAGCCCAGCAACAGGTTGTAGCCCAGCGCGAACAGCATCCAGATCATGATTTCCAGCGCCAGGTACTGGTACAGCCCGACCCGCGTCAGCCACAGCGGCGCCGAGGCCAGGCCGACCAGCAACAGCAGCATGGGCAATGGCACGAAGGCGGCGCGGGGGCGGGCGGACATGGAGCGATGCGGAGCAGGGGATCTGGACAACGGGAAATATACGTTCTATTATTTCAACATGCAAGAATATATGTTCTAATGCGTTCCAGCGCCGATGCCTTCCATGCCACCGACCAACTACGACGAATTGAAGCAGGCGATCACCGAGCGCTTCCCGGGGATGTCGAAGCAGCTCCAGGGAATCGCGCGCTTCGCGCTGGAGCGGCCAAACGAGCTGGCGCTCGGCACCGTGGCGGCCATTGCCGGCGCCGCCGGCGTGCAGCCGTCGGCCATGGTGCGTTTCGCCAACGCGCTGGACTTCAGCGGCTTCTCGGAAATGCAGCAGATCTTTCGCGGCCGCCTGGTTGAGCGTTCGGTCAGCTATCGCGAGCGCATCGAGCAGCTGCGCCAGGGCAAGCGCAACGGCGGCCCGGGCAGCGCCACCGGCGTGCTGCACCAGTCCGTCAGCGACGCCATCTCGGAACTCGGCCATCTCGAGGAGAGCGTCAAGACAGCGCAGTTCAACGCCGCGATTCGCCTCATCGCAGGTGCGCCGCGCATCCACGTGCTGGCGCAGCGGCGCGCGTTTCCGGTGGCCTGCTATCTCGCGTACGCACTGAGCCAGCTCGAACTGCGGACGCATCTGCTCGATGGCGTGGGCGGAATGCTGAGTGAGGTCGTGCGGGGAATCGCGGGGCGCGAAGTGCTGATCGCGGTGAGCTTTCGCAATTACTCGGCCGGCGTGATCGAGGCGGCAGCGGACTGTCACCGGCGCGGCGTGCCCGTCATCGCCATCACGGACAGCCCCCTCTCGCCGCTGAAGGCCAACGCCCGCATTTCGTTCGAGCTGGGCGACGACTCGAGCCGCCCGTTCCGTTCGCTGGTGGCGCCGTTGTGCCTCGCGCAAGCGCTCGTGGTCAGCACCGGGCATCAACTGGCCGGGACCATCGAGCATCGCCGCGCAGCGTCGCCGCGCAAGGCCGCCGCATGAGCCCGACGGGCCGCCGCGAGGGTCTCAGTGGCCAATGCGCCGGAGCGCGCTGCGCGAAGGCAGTCCAGTGAGCGTTTCGCGCCCGTTCGACGTCATCTGCGTCGGTCGCGCGGCCGTGGATCTGTATGGCGAGCAGATCGGCGGGCGGCTGGAGGACATGCTGACGTTTGCCAAATACCTGGGCGGCTCGCCGGCCAACACGGCGATCGGCACGGCGCGGCTGGGCCTCAAGCCAGCCATGCTCACCCGCGTGGGCGACGAACACAACGGGCGCTTCGTGCGCGAGACGCTCGCCGCCGAAGGCGTGGACGTGAGTCACGTGATCACCGATCCCAAGCGTCTTACCGCGCTAGCCATCCTCGGCATCCGAGATCGCGAGACGTTTCCATTGTTGTTCTATCGCGAAAACTGCGCGGACATGAATATCTCGGCGGACGATTTCGACGCGCAGTTCATTGCGTCGTCGCTTGCGTTGTGCGTCTCCGGCACGCACCTGTCGCAGCCGCAGACCTATGCGGCCTGCGTCGCGGCGATGCAGGAAGCACGCAACGCGGGCACGCGGGTCGCGCTGGACATCGACTACCGGCCGGTATTGTGGGGACTGACTAGCCCCGG
>Ga0068868_100003110_pt1 | contig 11552 bp, 12 predicted proteins | sample KBSMisM42_FD_64660 | JGI IMG/M metagenome (GOLD analysis project Ga0068868, IMG submission 64660) | Miscanthus rhizosphere microbial communities from Kellogg Biological Station, Michigan, USA - KBS Miscanthus M4-2 | ecosystem: Host-associated > Plants > Roots > Rhizosphere > Soil ...
GTGGAGACCACCGCGGTGAGGTCGGTCCCCGCACCCTCGACCACCTTCGCGATCTTCACGCCGAGAGCGCCGGCCAGGCCGAACTCGAGGTGAAGCCGGTAGTAGTTGTTCGCGTCGGTGTATCGGACGACGGTCGAGTCGACCCATGCGGCGCCGGTGACCACCGCTCCCAGGGACGCGACATGCGTGATGTCGACGTCGTCCCCGGCCGCGTCGGCGAGGATGGCTGTCGCGGCGCTGTTGGCTGCCGGGAACGCGGCCAGCGCGGCACCGCCGTTCGTCGACCAGATCGACGCCGACGTGACCGTCCACGTCAGCCCCGAGTTCGGCTCGGTCCCGAGTCCGCTGGCGGTCGTGCGGGTGAACGAATCAACGATCCGGGTGACCCGGATCTGCAGCGGGGTGCCCTTGTCCAGCTGCCCGTAGTAGGCGCCGAGCGGGTTGGTCCGGCAGTAGTCGCCGGTGCCGTTGTCGACGGTGGCCCGCAGGTCGGTGGCGTCGACGGTCAGGCCCTCGTCGCGGCGGCCCACCTCGATGGTGACCGCGCCGGACTCGCGTACGTCGGCGCTGACGTCGGTGAAGTTCCACAGCGTCGGGTCGATGGGATTCGCGCCGGGCGAGATGCCCGCCACCATCGGGAGCGGAACGGACGGGAACGACGCCACTTCAGGACGCCCTCACGCGCAGGTACTGGCCGACCGCGGCCGCGAACGACGGATTGGTCCGCAGCGCTTTGAGGAGGACCTGACCGATCACCGTGTCCGAGCCACGCACGTCGAGGGTCAGGGTCGCTCCGGCGCCGGCCGCGGCCATGCCGCCGCCGGTGAACTTGCTGATCGACGGGATGATCGTGCCGGATTGGTTCGGCACGAACACCTCGGGCCGCTTCTCGCCGACGATGTACGCCTTGCCCGCCGACACCGAACCTCCGGAAGCCCGGAAGCCGCCGATACGGTGGCCGGCCGCGTCCAGTCGTTCCAGCCCCGTCACGGACACGTTGACGTTCACGTTCTTGCCGTGGATCCCGTTGATGGCGTCCCTGGCCGCGTTGGCCCGGCCGACGGCGTCGTGCGTATTGACGTGCACGTCGACCGACTTCGGCTTGATCAGGCCCATGGAGTCGGCCAGGTCGTTGGCCGCCGCGCTGCCAAGCCCGAATTGACGCGCCAGATTCACGAAGCGGGCCCGGTTGTCCTCGGCGATCTTGCCGGCTGCGGCGCCCTCGCCGTTCACCTTGACGTAGGCGTCGTAGGTGCTCACCAGCTTGCCTGCGACGTCGGACAGCACCTTACGGTTGGCCCGGCCCTTCTCGCTGTTGATGTCGAGCGTCTTGCCGTTCTTCTCGACAGCCTTCTGCGCGTCCGCGAACGCCTGCGCGACGTCGGTCTGCGAGTCGTAGAGGTTGCGGCCCTTGCTCGCCGCCTCGTCCATCGCATCGGCGAACGTTTGCATCTGCTGGCCGGCCTTGCCGGCCGCCTCGGCGGTCGACAGCGTGGTCTTCGCGAGCTTCTCCTGCACCGAGGCGAAGGTGCTCGCGATCGCACCGGCGACCGAGGTCTCCGCGGTGGCCTTGTCGACCCCGGTGATGTACTTCGTGAGCCAGTCGGTGAACGCCCGGTTCGGGGCGGAGAGCACGCCGTACAACTCGGTGAGCCCGCGGACCAGCCAGCCGGCCCCTTTGATGACCGTGCTGATGTCCTCCGACAGATCACCCAGCGCGTGGGCGGCCGCGTCGCTGCCGCCGGCGATCGTCTTGAGCGCGTACCCGGTCGCATTGCCGATCTGGGTGAACGTCTTGCCCAGCTGGTTGATGACCGGCTTGCCCTTGGTGACCAGCTGCTCGATTCCGCCGAGGATGCCCTTCACCCCGCCGAGCAGGCCGTCGACCAGCGGATCGAGGAACCCGGACGAGCCGGAGAAGATCGAGCTGATCTTGTCGTTCATGCCGCCGAACGCCATCTGAATCTTCGTGATGTTCTTCAGCACCGGGCCGACAAAGACATCGGCGTCCTTCTTCAGCTGCCCGAAGATGTTCTCGCCGAGCGCCTTGCCGGCCGATTGGACACGCGGGTCCTTGGAGGCCAGCAGCACCCCGCCGATCACGCCGCCAACGCCGGCGCCGCCGATCACCGCGGCGGAGACCACCCCGCCCAGCATCGGGGCCAGCGCTGCGATCGCCGGGCCCTTCAAGGCGGCGAGCCCGTCGCCGAAGCCCGCGAACAGGTTCGAGCTGAGCTTCTTGACCTCGGGCTCGTCGGGGATGAGGTCCTTGAGGACGTTCTTGTTCTTCTTGAGCTTGTTCAGCTCGGCCTGCGTGTTCCGGATCCCCTTGGACAGGTCGGCCCGGTCGGCGGCGGTCTTCGCCTCGGCGAACGCCACGGCGAGCTTTTGCAGCTCGCGTTCGCACAGCTTGATCTCGCGGTCGAGGTGCTCGACGTGCCCGGCCGCGGTGCGGCTGGATTTGCCGTACCGCTCGACCTTGCCGTCGGTCTTACCCGCTTCCTTGCCGAGGTGCTCGGTGCTCTTGGCCGCGTCGTCGGCCGCGTCGCCGACATCCTCGAGGTTCTTCGCGGCCGAGCTGGTCGCCGGGCCGGTCTTGTCCCGGGCGAGCAGCTCGAGGATCAGCTGACGAGCGGACACGACTCACCTCCCGTTCGACTGGCGCAGGAGATGGTCGCGGTGCAGGGCGACCTGGTCGAGGGTCCAGCTGTGCAGCTCCGACGGCATCACGCCGTGGTCGAGGAAGAACGGCTCCAGCTGAGCTAGGAGGTAGCGGACTCCGTCGCGGGCTCCGGCGAGGAACTCGCGTCCGGCTCCGGATCCTGGCCAGAGTCCAAAGGGGGCTCGGCCGGGACCTCCTCCCAGACGGTGAGGTACACCGTGGGATCGAAGTCGGCCCAGACGACCTCGTGGCCGGCCATGTGCATCGAGAGCCACAGGGCGCCGAGCTGGCCGAGCGTGGTGCGCTGGTCGAGCTTCTCGAGGAGGTCGGCGATCGACATGCCGATCGTCTCCTCGATGCCGATCAGCTCGCGGCCCTTGAGCCGGATCAGCGCCCGCCCGTCCCACATCCACCAGCGGTCGCCGAACGCGGCGACGTCGTCGACCGCGGTGAACTTCCAGCGCATCGGCGCCGACAGGTCGAAAGCCACGTGCTACTCCTCGGTCAGGCGCTGCGTGAAGTCGTCGAGCACGACCAGCAGCTGCTTCTCGGCCGCGTCGGCGGCCTTCTCGGTGCCGCGGTCGTAGAAGCCGCTAGTGATGGCGGTGACTGCCCACGGGCTGCGCCTGCGGCCGAAGACCGGGTGCCGCAGCCGGCCGGCATTGAGCGACGGCAGATCCCGCAGGTCCTGCTTGCCCTTCGCCGACGTGGTGAGCCGCACCGACGCCTCGGCGCGGCTGTTCCGCACCGACCGCCGATGCTGGAGGCTGCGGGTCAGCACCGGCTCGTAGCCGGACGGGGCGACGGCGGCGGCCTCCCGGTTGATCGACTTGCCGATCGGGTCGACCGCCCTCGTGAGCGCCCGGGCCATCTCCCGGCCCAGACCGGCGTCGCCCAGCTCCTTGATGCGCTTGGCCAGCGCGTGGATCTGCTGGGCGCCGGAGATGCTGACGTCCATCAGGAGGTGTTGCGGGCGATGCCGTCGGAGTCGGACAGCGGCCACGAGATCTGCGTGGTGGCCAGCTCGCCGACCTGGTTACCGAACGGGTTGTGCTGGTTCGGCAGGTAGGAGGCGACGTACTCGGGGTTGGTCGCGCCGATCGCCGAGGTGGTCGGCCGGACCTTGACCACCACCGGCGCGCGGGTCGCGTACGCGGTGTAGAGGGTGACGTCCGTCGCGGACGCGGCGAAGTCCTGGTTGAACTGCGCGGCCAGCGTCGAATCCTCGAGGCCGGCCTTCCGCGACCGGGCGGTGTCGCCGAAGGCGGTGTCCTCCAGGGCCTCGAACTCCATCGGGAGCGTGACGCCGGTCGTGAACGAGGACATGACCACCGAGTTGATCTCGAACCGGCAGTCGGTCAGAGCGAAAGCGGACACAGATTGCTCCTTACCTGATGCCCACGGTGCAGGCGAGCGAGAACGTGCCGGTGCACGCCGTGACGTTGAACAGCCAGTAGTCGTCGGTGATCGGCCCGGCAACCCGCGTCATCCAGGTCCCGCCCGTCGTCGTGATCGGGCCGACCGAGCCGCGCGTCGTGCCGGAGGTGAAGCCGAGGTTGTCGTCGCTGGCCAGATCCATCGAGATCGTGGTACCCGCGCTGAACACGTGTACGGCCGCATACAGGTACTGGCCGGCGCCGACCGCCCCCACCTGCACGACCGACCCGAGACCGCCGGTGCCGGAGACGTTGCCCTTGGTCTTCAGGACCCGGCCGCGGATTCCGCCGACCGACGCCAGCCCGGTGCCTCGGGCGGACTGGGCAGTCAGCCGGAACGGGGCAACCTCACCGACCTGGCCGAACAGCTCGTAGTTGAACGCCCGCACCCGGTACAGGTACGCGACCGACGACTCCAGGCCATCCGGAGAGTTGCTGACGGGCTGTGACGAGCCGCCCAGCGCGGCGAACGCGACAGGGTCGACCGCGTCATCGGCCGCCTGCCAGAGCCCCGCCTGATCGAGCTGTACGGACTCCAGCCCCGCCACGCGCACCCGGCCCGGCTTGGTGACCGTGCCCGGCTTGAACGCGTCCGCGCCGAGGGCGTCGTACTCCATGGCCAGCGTCGTCGAATTCAGATCGCCGGTCATGTCGTAGCCGCCGAACCAGGTCGTGATGTTGTTCGCGGCGAACGAGCTCATCGATCAGGCCTCGGTGGTGCGGGTGGCCTTGTCGGCGCCCTTGGCCGGCTTGGCCGCGGCGATCTCGACGAAGCCGGCGTACACCAGCGCGCTGATGTTCGTCTCGACCGGGTCGAGCCAGGCGGTGTCGCCGGCGTAGCGGTCCTCGCCCGTCTTCGCGCAGGCGATCGCCATCGCCTCGCGGTCGATCCCGAGGTCCCGGTACGGGATGACGACCTTGACCTCGACCATCTCCGGGCCGTAGGTCTCGACGTAGCAGAGGCGGCAGTGTTCGATCGGCCGGTTCCCGGTGCCGATCGCGATCCGGCCGTCCTCGTTCTTGCAAAACTTGATCTCCACGCTGGAGCCCTTCAGGTCTTGTAGGTCATGAGGCTGACGGCGATGGTGGGCGCCGAACCGACCCCGTCGTCGTCGGTCCACGGCTCGCCCATGTCGACCGCGACGACCCGCGCGCTCTTGAGGCCGTCGATGCCGAGGGTCCAGTTCGCGGCGATGTAGTCCGTGATCACGTCGCAGATCGCCGCGGCCCGCGCCTCGGCCGCCTCGGTGGTGCCGTTCGGCAGGTAGACCCGCACGTGCAGATTCAGGGCGATGTCCTCGGACCGCTTCACCCGGCCGCCGGCCGCCATCGCCTTCAGCTCGACCGGGCCGACCATCGCGCCGCCGTAGACGAGCTCGCGGGGAATGTCGCGAGGCAGCGAATAGTGGACCTTCACTCCGGCGGGCATCAGCGGAGCCAGGACGCCGGACTCGCCGACCAGGGCCGCCTTCGCGGCTGCCGCTATGCCGCTCACCGCGGCGTCCCGTGGAACATGGCGCCGCGCTGCGGCGCGTAGGTCAGCGTCCGCGACGCCGGGACAGCGCGGCCGGTCGACCCGGTTCCGGTGGAGCGCCGGGAGTAGCGGCCGTACGCGGCGTCGACTGTCGGGACTCCGGTCTTGAACGGGCCCGGCATGTCGAGCCGGAACGTGCCCCCGTCGGTCATCGTGAACGAGCTGGCCCGGTCCGGCACGCCGGACTTCGGGATGTTCAGCACCGTCCGCAGCCGGACGAACGCCTGCCGGACCAGGTCGACCGGCGGCGAGCTGAGGCCGTACTCGAACTCGATGATCACGTTGCCGCGGCCCTCGGTGAAGATGTCGCCGGAGGTGCGGATGACCGTTCCGTCGTCGGTGACATCCAGGGCGGCCAGCTGCCCGCTGGTGAACGCGACGAACGTGCCGTCCGGGGCGTTGGCCATCTTCACCGACCGGATCGTGCGGACCGACGCGACGGAGCGGCCGGGCGCCGAGTGCTTCAGCACCAGCTTGCTCGTGCCCGTGCCGTCGAGCACCACCCGGTCATAGCGGGGCACGAACGCCTGGTCGCAGATGTTCTCGCACTCCACCTCGACCTCGAGGCGACCGCCGACCAGGTCCGCGGTCGGATAGTCCTCGTTGTCGGCCAGAACCTCGTCAGAGTTCCGGGCCTGCTGCAGTGTGAAGAAGAACCCGCCGACGATCTCCGCGTACGTCGTGAGCGTCGTGGACGACCCGGCCACAGTCGCCGACCAGGTGACCGTCAGGGCGGCCAGCGCCGACTGAGCGGCCAGGACGAACGAGTACGTGCCCAGGCCCGAATGGGTGGCCGTGCCCGTGGTGACCGAGGTGCCGGCCGCGTCGACGACCGCGTACGTGACCGAGCCGGTCGCGTCGGTCGGCACCTCGTCCACCAGGAACGTTGCGCTGAGGGTTCCCGCGGTGCTCTTCGCGATGCGGGTCAGCGTGCTCATCCGGTCCTCACGTGCCCCTGAATCGCCGCCGTGGCCGTGAGGTGAATACCGAGTTCGCAGCGGGCGCCCGCCGGCACGTCGACGTGCTGGAACCCCTTGGCCGCGAGGGTGAACTGGGCCAGCACCGTGCCGGACGCCGACGTGTTGTCGTAGATCACCACGTCCGCGCCGGCGGTCGACGCGATCGAGAAGCCCCGGTACGAGCATGGCCCGTTGAAGACCGTGCCCGTCGCCGTGACGTTGATCGGCCGGGCCTGCGCGGTCACGTCAGCTTCCGGCCATCTGGAAGCGGACCACCAGCAGGCCGTCGGGGATGACCAGGCCGTTGCCGCCGTGGGTCTTGACGACCGCCAGGTGGTCATCAGCGGCCAGCAGCAGGTTCGCCGCGGTGGCCGACAGGGTCATCGCCTCCGGGGTCTCGGCGGCGGAGTCGGTGGCCGCCCACGAACGGGTGGCGACCGTGGTCGCCGACGCGCCGGCCGTGTACCGGGTCAGCGTGTAGACGGAGTAGTGGGTCGCATTGGCGGTAACCGCGGCCGAAGGCACGAAGTTCACCGACGTGACCTTGACCTTGGCCGGCGCCTGCCAGACCGGCCAGTCGTCGTCGGTGCCGAGGGTGGCCTGGCTCGGCACGTAGGCGGTCACCTGAAGGGTGCCGCCCAGCTCCTTGAACTGCATGGACGTCTCTCCTGTGGGCTCGGGCTCGAACGGGGGGAGCAGAGGGGCCGCCCGGGCGCACTGCCCGGGCGGCATCAGATCACTGGGTGCCGCGCTGCATGCCGCGGTATTCGATGACCGCGCCCTTGTAGATGTGGCGGATCTTGTAGGTGATCGTGTCGCTGTTGAACACGCTGCCCACGTTCGGGTCGGCCTGGGTAAACAGCTCCGGCTGCTCGCGGCCCTGATAGAAGCCGAGTTCGATCGTCGGGCAGAGCGCCGGGTCGGCGGTCACGTACCAGTCGTTCGCGTCGGTGAAGTAGTCGACGACGATCGGGGTCATGCCCTGGTGCAAGTTCGGGGTGTCCGTCGGGCCGGCCGGGGTGGCCGGGATCGCGACCGCGGAGGTGCAGATCTGGAAGGCGAGCTCCTCCAGCTCGTTCGGCACGATGAGGAACTTCGGCACCAGCGACAGGATGTTGCTGGTGTCGCCGTAGCCGGTCTGGTCGCGCATCTTCTGCCGCAGGCTCGACAGGTTGGACTGCGACAGCGCGACCGCCGTGGTGTTGGCGTGGGTGGCGTGGAACAGCGCCACCGAGTCGTACAGGGTCGGGTTCGTGGCCAGGAAGTCCCACACGAAGTTGTGCAGGGTGCGGGCCGCGGCCAGGCCGAGACGCTGAGGGATCTTCCGCACGGCGCCGAGGTCGTCGTTCGCGACCATCTCCAGGGTCAGGTCGTCGGTGCCGCCCTTCTTCTCGATCGCGTAGGTGGCCTCCTCGTCCGTCGGCGAGGTCAGCGGCTGGTAGGGCGCCCCCTGGTTGACGACCGGAATCGTGCCGTACCCGCCGACTCGGGTGCGGCGCTGGGTGCGGAAGTCGTTGACCGGCACGATGTCCGAGACGATCTGCCGCCACGACTGCAGCGACGGCTGGTTGTAGTCGGCGATCATCCGGCGGGTGATCGAGTCGCCGAGGACCTCGGCCCACGAGGATGTGGACATGGATTCCGTCGATCGGTCGGCCGAGTCGTAGAGGGAGCCGATGGACTCGCGCATCACGACGCGGTTCTCGTCCTCACCCCAGACCCGCGGCCGGTAGCCGGTGAACGCGGAGTGCGCCTGCTTGAACGACCGGAAGACCGAGTAGTCCCCGGCGAACATCTTGTCGAGGCCCTCGACGACCTTCTCTCGGGACTCCTTGGTGACCTGGGCGGTCAGGGTCGGGGCCAGCCCCGAACGCTCGGCGACGCCGAGCACGCTCTGCAGCGCAGCGATCTGCGCGTCGAGGGCCGACTCGGTGAACCGGTCGGGCAACGTCGCGGCGAGCTGGGGGGTGACGGACGCGGGCAGGCCGGCCGCCTCGACCTTCCGCTCGATCATCAGGCCGCCGAGGAACGAGGCCTTGTCCAGGCCCTCGGGCGCCGGCGGGGGTGCGGCTTCGCTCGAGCGCTGGAGGCCGACCGCGGCGAGGTCCTCGGGCGTGGCGGTCTTCAGCGCGGCGAGCACGTCGGTGGCAGAAACGGCCACGTCGGACTCCTTGCTCTCTTCGGGATCGATACCGCCCGCGAGGACGCGGGTGGCTTTGCCTCCGGCGGCGGGGTCAGCGACCACGTCGGCGGAGTTGACTTTGGTGATGCGGGTGGCCTCCTGCATGCGGCGGCCGCCGACGGTGATCGGCTTCATGACCGTCATCGCGTCGTGGGAGATGCCGACCAGCGGCGGCAGGCCCTCGTCCTGCGCCGTGATCGTCGCGTCCAGCGCCTCCGCGGTGTGCGAAGCCGACGGCAGCAGGACCAGATCGCCGTCGAGGCCTTCGCTGCTGGCCTTGACGTTGCGGTAGTAGCCGACCAGCCCGGAGATCGTCGACGAGCGCAGCTCCTCGGCGGTGCGGTGGTGGTCGTACGCCTTCGCGCCCTCGTACAGCGGCGCCGCCGACTCGAGGACGTTCGCCGGGTAGCGTCGGCCGTTGAGGGAGTCGCCGGCCGCGATGATCCGAACGCCGAAGATCCTGTTGCCGGCAGAGTCGGTGCCCTTGCCCTCGAGGACCCGGCCGTCGATCCGCTCGACACTCTCGGTCGTGGCCACCTCGACCGACTCGGTGGTCTCGTCCGCGCCGCCGTCCAGCATGTCTTCCTCGTCGACGGCCGGCATGGTCGGGTCGCCGCCGGCGGCCGGCACGTACCAGGTCTGCGCGACGACCTCGGTCGGCTCGCCCAGCTCGGCCTCGCCGGTCGTGCCGGTCTCGGTGAGGGTGTAGTCGGCCTGCCAGGTCTTGCCGTCCCACTCGAAGACGACCAGGCCGTCGGTGAAGTCGCAGACGTAGCCCCATGCGTAGCTGCTTTCCGACTGGACCTTCGCCCACTCGGTCACCGCCCGGCTCAGGATCTCCCGGGTGTCGCCGGTCGATCGCTGCCCGTCGATCGCCTCGTGTGCCTTGCCCTTCACTGGGGCCTTTGCGGGCGCCTTGGGGGCGGCCTTCTTCGCGGGTGCGGCCTTCTTGGTCGGCAGGGACTTCGCGGCGACCAGCTTGGCCAGCAGCTTCGGCGTCACCTTGCCGTCGGCCGGCAGGCCGAGGCGCCGCTGCGCCGCCTTGATCGCCTGCGTGGTCTTCGGGCCGAGCTTCCCGTCGAGGACCAGCTTCTTGCCGCGCGAGTCCGTCAGCCCGAGCCGGGTCAGCGCCGACTGGAGCTTCTTGACCCGCGGGTCGCCGCCCTTGCGGCCGTAGCCGGCGCCGCGGCCGGACTTCGCGTCGAAGGACAGCGAGCCGTCGTCACCCGTGCGCTTCTTCTTGCCGGCCGACTTCTTCGACGTCGACTTGCTGGAGCCCGACTTGCTCGACGAGGAGCCGCCACCCGAGGTGAACTGGCCACCGCCCGCAGCGCCGGCCGCGGCGCGCGGGTGCAGCTCGCCCTGCCAGACCGACGCCGCGTCACGGTCATCGTCCTCGTCCTCGTACCAGGACTCCAGAACGGCCTCGACCGCCTCAGCGACCTGGTCGTCGTCGAGGTCCACGTCGTCGACCGCTTCGGTGAGCGCGGCGAGGATCTCGTCCGCGTCGTCCGGGGCGGCCTCGCGGACCAGTACGGCCGCTTCGTCGATCCAGCTCACCGGTTGGACCGCCGCTTCGGCGCAGGCTTCACGGATCCGCCCTCGGGCACCACGACCTCTTCGGGGTCGCTTTCGCCGACGAGGACGGGCTTCCCCTTGACGATTCCGCCGTTGGCCAGCTCGCCGATGAACTCGAGCTCGCCGTTGTTGCGGATCAGCGTCCACTGGCCGTCGTGGGTCTGCACCGCCTCGCCGTCAGCGACGGGGACCACGTCGGTGATCTCGCTCTGCTTCATGCCGAGCCGCTGGGCGATCTCTTCGATCTCGCTCATCTCTGCCTTCCTCTCAGCCCGGTCCGACGGGATTGGAGCCCTTGGTTTCGCCAGGCCAGATGCCGAGCACGCTGTGGTACCACTCGCTGGCCGTGCGGTCCGCCCGATCCGTGCTCATGTACTTGGCGAGGTGATCGCGCAGCGCCGTCCACGGATGCGGGTGATCGATCCACTTCTTGAGCCCGGCGCCCTTGGTCCAGTACGACTTGAGCTGCTCGCCGCCCTTGCCCTTGCGGGCCTCCCGGACCAGCGCCTCCTCGACGACCTGGGCCACGTCGTCCGGGTTCGCATCCGGGGTGTCCAGCTCGTGCACGTACGGCACGCCGACGTAGTCCTCCCACGCCTTCCGCGCCGCCGTCGCCGCCGCGCCTTTCGACAGGGCGCCGATGTTGACGAGGTTCTCGAGGCCGGTCGACAGGTTCAGCAGCACCTGCGCGGTCAACTGCGAGTCCGACGCGGCGATCTCCGGGCCGGTCACGATGACCGCCTGCGACGCCGGGATCTGCGTGACCGCTCCCGTGCGCGGATCGGTCGCCTCCACCATCGCCGGGAGCCGGCCCGCGGCCACCGCCCGGTCGACCGCGTACCGCACCAGCTCGGTCTCCTGCGCGAGCCACGTCTTCTGGATTCCGCCGACCCGGCGCCGCACCGGCTCGGCCATCGTCAAGCTGGTGGCCCGGTTGGCGTCCTCCGGTTCGGCCAGCCACGTCTTCGCCAGGCCCGTGCCGGAGGCGATGTTCGTCAGCACCGACCGGTTCGCGGCCGAGTCCTCGGCCGCACCCGACGAGACGGTCTGCGGCTTCCACGTCACCGAGGAGTTGTGCACCTCGACCGACCCGGACGGCGGGACGTGCGTGCCACCGCGGCCCTCGATGAACTTGTCGACCTCCGGCTGGCCGCCCTCGACAGTGACGTCCCAAACCATGTACCGGGCCAGCGCGGTCCGG
>Ga0068868_100003118_pt1 | contig 11539 bp, 10 predicted proteins | sample KBSMisM42_FD_64660 | JGI IMG/M metagenome (GOLD analysis project Ga0068868, IMG submission 64660) | Miscanthus rhizosphere microbial communities from Kellogg Biological Station, Michigan, USA - KBS Miscanthus M4-2 | ecosystem: Host-associated > Plants > Roots > Rhizosphere > Soil ...
GGGCGCTCAAGCGCCGTCGTCCGCACCATCGACCTCGGCCGGCAACACGTCATCCAGAAACGGCTTGCCTTGCACGGCGAGCGTACCCGAGCGACCGGGCACTTCGCCGACAGCGACGTTGTGCCGAGGCAGCGACTGATATTCGAGCGACTCGCAATAACCGCGCAGAGAAACGAGTTCGACACCTGCGTTTCGCCAGCCTTCGAGCAGACGCTCGAACACCGGCGCGAGCTTCATCCCCTCCAACTCGGCATGCAACGTATAGACGTGTCCACAGGTTGTGGGCGCGCTGCTGAGTTCGAGCACACGTTCAGCGACGTTGTCGGGCGTCAGGCCATCAAGACCGATCAATTCATCGAGCGTTGGCAGTGTTGTCGGCAATTGCGGACATGCGATGATTTCCGCGTTCTGAATCGGGATGAATGGATGCGTGCCGCGCATGTCAGAACAGTAATTGAAGCCCAGCCGCTGGGTGAGACGGTACGCATGACGGTTCATCTGCCAGCCGGCAGCCCCATGCACGCGGGCGGGCTCCCCGAAAATTTGTTCGAAGCGAGCGCAGGCACGCTGCATTTCACGCGCGGTCCATGGCGCGTCCTCGTCGACGACATGGTCCTGCCATTTCACATGGTCCCAGGTATGGATGCCGACTTCAAAGCCGGCGTCGCGCACCGAGCGCATGATCGCGGCACACCGGCGCCCGATGTCAGGACCCGGCAACACGGTTCCATAAAGCAGTGTCATCACGCCATAGTGCTCGAGTACCGAAGTTCGAGATACTTTCTGCATGAAGCCCGGCCGCAGCGCGCGTCTGATAGCGCGGCCGGTGTGATCGGCGCCGAGGCTGAAGAGAAAAGTGGCGCCTGCCTGATATTTTTCGAGCAGCTTTACCAATCGTGGCACGCCTGCTCGCGTGCCGCGGTACGTGTCAACATCCACCTTCAGTGCTAACTTCATTTCCGCAAGTTAACGCGGCTGACTACTGACCGGCGAGACAAGCGGTCAATCCATGAGGTTGCGGGCGTCCGCAACATGCGTGCGATACGCATCGAAAATGTGTTTCAGCGCCGTCTTCATATCGACACGGGGCTGCCACTTCAGGTCCTTGCACGTATTGGTAATCCTGGGCACGCGATTTTGCACGTCCTGATAGCCGCTACCGTAGTACGCCGCCGCTGTCGTCTTTACCAGCTGTACTCTCTTGGCGCTGCGTGCATATTCCGGGTACTTGAGCGCGAGATCGACCATCATGCGCGCCAGATCCTTTACCGAGAAGTTGTTTTTCGGATTGCCGATGTTATAGATCTTGCCGTGCGCTACACCGCCGGGATTGTCGATGATCTTCATCAGCGCATCGATGCCGTCGCTGATATAAGTGAACGCGCGTTTCTGCGTGCCGCCATCGACGAGTTTGATATTCTCGCCGCGCACGATGTGTCCGAAGAACTGCGTGATTACGCGCGAACTGCCCTCTTTCGGGGTATGGATGCTGTCGAGTCCGGCGCCGATCCAGTTGAAGGGGCGGAACAGGGTGAAGTCGAGCTTGCCTTCTGCGCCGTACGCCCATATGACGCGATCCATCAGTTGTTTGCTGCACGAGTAGATCCAGCGCTGTTTGGCGATCGGACCGAGCACGAGCTCGGAATTGTCAGGGTCGAATTCCTCGTCACGGCACATGCCGTACACTTCCGACGTTGAGGGAAACAGAATGCGTTTGCGGTACTTCACGCACGAGCGCACGATCGGCAGATTTGCCTCGAAGTCGAGCTCGAACACGCGCAGCGGCTCCTTGACGTAAGTCGCCGGGGTGGCGATGGCAACGAGCGGCAGCACCGTATCGCATTTGCGCACGTGATACTCGATCCACTCCTTATTGATCGTAATGTCGCCTTCGAAGAAATGAAAGCGCGGGTTATCGAGGAGATCGGACACGCGCTCGGTCTGCATGTCCATGCCATAGACGTCCCAGTCCGTCGTCTCGATGATGCGCTGCGAGAGATGGTGTCCGATAAAACCGTTGACGCCGAGTATCAGAATCTTTTTCATCAGGGCTCGATCTGCAAGGGTAGGGAGTTCGTTCCGAAGCGAGTGGAGAAATCGGCGGCGCTGAAGGGCTTGCCGTCGAGCGTCATTTCAATGATGCGCAGCGTAGCGCCATCGGCACACTCCGCGAAGCATACGCCGCGGTCCACATAGACGCGCGGCGCCGTGCGAGCGCCAGCCTGCGATTCGATACGTGTGCTCAGCAGATGCAGCGTGCGGCCGGCAATAACCGTGAAAGCGCCGGGATAAGGAGGTGCGACACCGCGCACGAGATCGTGGATCTCGCGCCCTGAACGTCGCCAGTCAATGCGTCCATCTTCCGGTCTTCGTCCACGGCAATAGGTACCTTTGGACAAGTCCTGCGGTGTTCGCGGCGCCGTACCCGCGATCAAGCCCGGTAAGCTGCGGTCGAGTATGTTTGCGGCAGCCGCTGCCACCTTTTCGAATACTTCGCCGGCGGTCTCATCGGGAAGGATGGGTACTGCCTGTTGCGCGACGATATCGCCGGCATCCGGCTTGACTGTCATGTAATGAAGAGTTGCGCCAGTCTCGCGCTCGCCGTTGATGACCGCCCAGTTAACGGGAACCCGGCCGCGATATTTCGGCAATAGCGAGCCGTGCATGTTGAGCGCACCGCGCGAGGGCGCCTCGAGAAGCGCGGGCGTCAACATATTGCGGTAATAGAATGAAAACAGGAAATCCGGCTGCAGCGCGCGCACGCGATCGACCACTGCGGGAACGTTTGAGTCGTCCGGCGCAATCACGTCGAGGCCGTGCCCGGCAGCAAGCTTAGCTACGCTTCTGAACCAGATGTGCTCTGCAGGATTGTCCTCATGAGTGACAACGAGGGTGACGTTTACGCTGTGCCGCAGCAGGACTGACAGGCAGTTGTAGCCGACATCATGGTAAGCGAAGACAACAGCCGTCGTCATGACGCAGCGGTGTCATCGGCGACCGCGCCGGTCATTTGGACTGAGGCACAAGCCGGGCCGCGTCGTGGGCGGGGCGGCCGCTCGAAAGGTCACGCGCGGCAAAGCTGTCGACATCCGACTCGAGGACCGCCTGCACGACGTAACGTGGCCGGCTGCGCACTTGCTGGTACATACGGCCCACGTACTCGCCGAGCAGGCCCAAGCCGAAAAGTACCAGACCCGTCAGAAAGAACTGCAGCACGTCACGGTCCCACAGCGCCAGCACGCCTTCCCGCATCGTGTCGGCGGCTATCCAGCGCTGGATGATGATACCGATGTAAACGACAGCCGATACCAGCGCTACGAACATGCCGAGCAGCGAAAAAACCTGCAGCGGAACGATCGAAAAACCGGTGACCAGATCGAAGTTCAGTCTGAGCAGGCTGTAGATAGAATATTTCGACTCTCCGGCGGCGCGCTCTTCATGTGCAACTTCGATTTCGATTGGACTACTCGCATAAGTGTATGCAAGCGCCGGTATGAACGTATTCACTTCGCAGCTTACTTTGATCGCGTCGACAATCTGACGATCGTAGGCGCGCAGCATGCAGCCTTGATCTGTCATGCGGATCTTCGTGATGCGCTCGCGCAGCCAGTTCATGGCCTGTGATGCGCAGCGGCGGAAAACGGTGTCCTGGCGATTCCGGCGGATCGTGCCAACGTAGTCGTGACCGGCGTCCATGGCAACGAGCAGGTTGCCGATTTCTTCAGGCGGGTTCTGCAAATCCGCATCAAGTGTGACGACTCGTGCGCCGCGGCAATATTCGAAGCCCGCCATGATGGCCATGTGCTGTCCGAAGTTCGCGCTGAACAATATGACGCGCGTGACGTCGGGGCGTCGCTGGAATTGTTCGCGCAGTACCGCTGGCGAGCGATCCCGGCTACCGTCGCTCACGAACAGCACCTCATAGTTCACATTAAGGCTGTCGAGAGCCGGATACAGACGCCCGAAGAGCAGCGGCAGCGTCTGTTCTTCGTTATAGACAGGAATAATGACGGAGAGAATTGGCGCGGTCATGATGGCGACATCGAGTTCGTGCGTATGTTACCCGATGCGTTGTGCACGCGTCGACTCGATGCAGCCGCATCATGCGGAAACATCATGCAGCCGCATGATGCACGTTACGAGCGTGCAACGATGAAAACGCCGAGGATGATAATTGCGATACCGGCGAGCCGCAGCGGGGTGACGGCTTCACCGAACAAATACGATGCGGCAAGCGCGTTAACCACATAACCGACAGACAGCAATGGATAAGCGATGCTCACTTCGACTCTCGAGAGCGCCATGATCCATACCACCACACTGATGACGTAGCACGTCAGTCCGCCGATGATGTGAGGCTCGGTCGCGAGCTTCCAGCCAACAGGAACGATGTTGTCGCGGCTGAACTCAAACACACCGACGCTGTTGGTGCCGGCCTTGAGCAGCAGCTGAGCCCCCGCGTTTAGCAGCACACCGGTCATCAGCAGCGCAAGACTGGTCGCATTCATGACTTACTCCTTACTACGGGCTGGCGTGCGCACGAAGACGCGCTCGGTGTCACGCACGATCAATTGCATAGGCAGGCCGGCGTGCCGGAGTTCGTCGTACGTTTCAAGTCCCATAACCGCTAGCGCGTAATCGTCGTGGCGCCAGCGGCGCTCGAATTCCGCCAGCGTCGGTATCCATAATTGCGGCTCGTGCTCGAGACCGTACGCCATCTCATCTTTATACTCGACGAGTGTCACTGTGCGATCGATGTAGAACGGCAGTGTCTGCTCGTAAGTGCGCACGCTATAGAACGGTATGCCGGGCTTGAGGTACGGTTTCAGCTCCTGTGCCGCATGATAAGTTGAATGCGCCGGCGACAGGCTGTCCTCGCTGGCAACGAATAACTGCCACGCGATCAGGCTGCAAAACGCGCACGTGACGATCGCCTGACGAACATGTCCGCGCCAGCTTAGCCATGCCGACGCCGCCACGCCGGCCAACGACGTCCCCGCGCCTGCAAATAACCACGGCATCTGGTTCTCATACAACGACGCTGGCAGCGCATCGCTGGCGAGCCGCGGCGTAAACGGCACTGCAGCCAGTCCGGCCGCAGCCAGCACGGCCACCGGCATGAGCTGCCACGCAAGCCGGCGGCCGTCGACCGTTGCGAGCCGTGCACCGAGGAGCAGGGCAAGCGCAGGGAACATCGGGAGGATGTATGAAGGCAGTTTCGAACCGGACAGCGAAAAGAATACAAACATGAAGCCGGCCCACACCAGCGAAAAGAGCGCAGCATCGAATTCGTTAGCTTCACGTGTCCGCCTGCAGGCTGCTGTCACGGCATCGACGAGTGTTACCGTCCAGGGCAGCATCCCGGCAATCAGTATCGGAATGAAAAAATACCAGGGTTGATAGCGCTGATGAATCGTGCTTGTATAGCGTTGGAGATGTTCGTGCACAAAGAAAAACCACGGAAACTCGGGGTTCCGGATTGAGACTGCGATAAACCACGGTGCGCATACAGCAATAAATAAGAGGCCGGCAGTCGCCAGGTGGAGCTTTCGGAGCAGAGCGATATCACGCTTGATGAGCATGTACAGCACCACAATCGCCCCGGGCAGTACGATGCCAATGAGACCTTTGCTGAGGACGGCCAGCGCACACCCGATGGCCGCAATATTTATCCATAGCCGGTTGGTAGCTGCGTCGGCGCGCGGATCGAGACCGAGTACTATTCCCGCGAAAGCAACTGTCAGGAAAAACGAAAGCCCCATATCCAGCGTGAGTATGTGGCCGAGCGCCGCATACAGGAGACTGCTGGCGAGTACCATGGCCGTGTAGAGGCCCGCAGCGCGACCGAATACATGTGCACCAACGACAAACATCAAAAGTACGCCGCAGAAACCCGTCAAGGCCGGCCATATTCGCGCCGTCCACTGATGTTCACCGAAAGCTTTGTACGCACCAGCCGTCGCCCAGTATTGCAGCGGCGGCTTTTCGAAATACTTGATGCCGTTGAGCCGCGGCGTTATCCAGTCGCCGCTTTGCGCCATGTAGCGCGGGATTTCCGAATAGCGGCCTTCATCGCTGAGCGACAGCTTACGGTATTCGAGATTCGCGCCCCAGATAAGGACCGCGAAGAAGAGCATAAGCCACCAGCCGCGTTGCGCAGTATCGGCTTTCGCCGCGGCAGGGTGGGGAGGAAGACTGCTCAAATGGGAGGAAATTATAGCATCGCTGCCTGCAACACCTTGCTAGCGCGGCATGCAGCGCCCGTATTTCGTATGATACTCAGCGGTGGATTACTTTGCCATTCCCGCACAGCTCGCGGCGAGTTGCTCGAACTCGGCGTCGCTCGCTTCGGTAAGCTTCATGACGGCAGCATGCGTAAGCCGCGGATAGTGCTTCAACGTTGAGCGCGTGTAAGCGGGATCGTAGTGGAGTTCAAGCAATTCACGCACAAGTGTGTCGCCATCGCGCGCGGCAGCCATCGCCTGCCAGGAACTGATGCGCGCTTGCCCGTAGATTGAAACCAGGCAATCGAGCTGCTTCGACATCAAAGCGGGATCCGCGACGAAATGCTGATATTCGTCATGCAGAATTTTCACACGCAACGCCATCGACGCCTCGACCCGTATGCAGTCCGCTTGCCACATGGCGGCGATTACCGCTTCGGGAACGCGCAGCCGGCCGATCCGTTTGCTCTCGGCCTCGACGAAGACGGGCTTCGCAGGGTCAAACTTGCGCAACTGCGCCCATATCAGACTTTCGAACATTTTCTGCGACGGTTGTGGTTCATCAGGCAGATTGCCCAGCACCGAACCACGATGTGCCGCCAGCGCTTCAAGGTCGAGCACCTGCGCGCCGTCTGCCTGGACCGCACGCAGCAGCCGGCTTTTGCCGGATCCGGTTAGTCCGCAGATCACATGCCAATTGAATTTCGCAGGCCCGGTTTCAAGGTCGGCGATCACGGCGCGGCGGTATGTTTTGTAGCCGCCGTCGAGCCGGTCTGCACGCCATCCGATCTGGCGGAGAACTTCGGCGAGCGAGCTGCTGCGCGTGCCGCCGCGCCAACAATAAATGACGGGTCGCCAGTTACGGTCGCGGCTTGCGAATGTAGTCTCTACGTGGTTCGCGATATTGCGTCCGACGAGCGCAGCGCCGATTTTCTTGGCCTCGAATGAAGACACCTGCTTGTATATGGTGCCGACGCGCGCGCGTTCCGCATCGTTCAGCACCGGGCAATTGAGAGCGCCGGGGATATGGTCTTCGGCAAATTCGGACTCTGACCTTACGTCGATAACCTCGTCAAATTCGCCGACTTGTGCTACGGTGACCGCTTCACTGTTGCGCAAAAAAAAGACCTCGATGAAACCGATGGATCTGCAAAAGATCAGGCTGACCGCATTTTCCCACGGCGGCGGATGAGGCTGCAAACTGCCGCCAGCGTTGCTGGGGGAATTGCTTTCTAAGACGCCCCTCGCAGGTGCGTACCCTGATTTGCTGGTCGGTAGCGAGTCGAGTGACGACGCCGCTGTTTATCGCATCAATGATGAGCAGGCGGTTGTCGCGACCACGGATTTTTTTCTGCCGATCGTCGATGATCCTTACGACTTCGGGCGCATTGCGGCGACCAATGCAATCTCCGACGTATACGCAATGGGTGCTAAGCCGCTGTTCGCGCTTGCACTCGTCGGCATGCCGGTTGGAAAACTGCCTGTCGGCGTGATGCAGCAGATACTCGCGGGCGGACAGGCCATATGTGCGAGCGCCGGTATTCCGGTCGCCGGCGGTCATTCCATCGATAACCCGGAGCCGATCTACGGACTCGTCGCCATTGGTCTCGTACACCCGTCACATATCAAGCGCAACAATCGCGCATGCGAGGGCGACGTGCTGATTCTCGGCAAGGCGCTCGGCGTGGGAATCTTGAGCGCGGCGCTGAAAAAGGGCGAACTGCGAGATAAGGCCTATGAGCAAATGGTGGAAACCACGACTCAACTCAACACACCGGGTATCGCGCTGGCGCAATTGCCGGCAGTGCATGCGATGACAGATGTGACGGGTTTTGGACTCCTCGGCCATCTGCACGAGATCTGCCGCGGGTCCAACTTGCATGCAGATATCAGGTTCGATGCGCTACCGATACTGTCGGCAGCGCGACATCTCGCTCAGGACGGTTACGCGACCGGCGCGTCCGAGCGCAACTGGATGAGCGTCGAGCCGTATACCGCGTTGCCTGCATCGATGCCGGACTGGCAGAAGAAACTGCTGACCGACCCGCAGACGAGCGGCGGTCTGCTCGTTGCCTGCGCAGCGGATTCAGCCGCGAGCGTGCTCGAGATCTTCAGGCAGCAAGGATTTTCTTACGCGCGTGACATCGGGAGACTGAGCGCCGGTCCTTCTACTATCACGGTGACCTAGCGCTGCTGCTAACGCGTTGTTACCGCCGGTCTCACGAGCAACGGCTGCAAGTGCGGCCACACGGTATCCAGCATTGGCCGTTGTGCTGCAGCGGTCGGGTGTATGCCATCGGGTTGGAACATCGCGCGATTCTCCGCGAAGCCCTCGAACAGGAACGGCGCTAACGCGACGCGTTTTGATTTCGCAATATCCTCGTACACCGAGCGGAACTTTTGTTCGTACTCACTGCCGTAGTTGGGCGGCACGCGCATGCCCAGCAGCAGAACCGAACTCTGGTATTTGCGCACTTCAGCGATCATCGCGGACAGGTTCGCGCTGATATCAGCGGCCCGCGCACCGCGGAGTGCGTCGTTCGCGCCGAGCTCGAGAATGACGATTTGCGGTTTATGCTGAGCGAGCGCCGCGGGAAGACGGTTCTTGCCGCCGGTAGTCGTCTCGCCGCTGAGACTCGCATTCGCGACCTTATAATCGTAGTGCTCAGCCTTTAGACGTTCTCGCAGCAGATCTACCCAGCCTGTGCCTTGCGGAAGCCCATATCCGGCGGAAATGCTATCGCCGAATACGAGAATCGTCGGTGCAGCTCGTGCAATACCCACAGTGGCACACAGCAGAACAAAAAGGAAAGTACGCAGCATGGAAGGAAAATCAGGCGCGCCAATTGTGCAGGCAATCGGGTTGACCAAGCAAGTGGCGATGTCTGACACGCAGCTCACAATTCTCGATGACGTGAGCTTCGATGTTGCATCCGGCGAGGCAGTCGCAATCGTTGGCGCATCAGGCTCGGGCAAGTCAACGTTGTTGGGCCTGCTGGCGGGACTCGACACGCCGAGCTCGGGTGTTGTTCGCATCGATGGCGCTGATTTATTCGAGCTCGATGAGGACGGCCGCGCTGCGTTGCGTGCGCAGTGGGTCGGTTTTGTCTTTCAATCATTTCAGTTGCTGCCCGCCTTGACGGCTCTCGAAAATGTGATGCTGCCGCTCGAGCTTGCCGGTGCGGACGATGCACGCGCGAAAGCGCATAGCATCATCGAACGCGTCGGCCTCACCGCGCGCGCCGCTCACTATCCGCGACAACTGTCCGGCGGTGAGCAACAGCGCATCGCTATTGCGCGCGCTTTTGTAGCGCAGCCGAAGCTGTTGTTTGCGGATGAGCCGACGGGCAATCTCGACTCCGCCACCGGGACGCAGATCATCGATCTGATGTTCGATCTCAATCGCGAACGACGCGGGACGCTTGTGCTGGTCACGCACGACGAGGAGATATCGCGCCGTTGCACGCGCTCATTGCGGCTCGCTGCCGGGCGTCTGGTGGTCGCATGATCGCGCTTGCTTTGAAATTGTTATGGCGCGACTGGCGTGCCGGCGAACTTACGTTGCTGTTCGCGGCAATTGTCATCGCGGTCGGGAGTCTCACGACTGTCGGGTTCTTTACAGACCGGGTGCGTCTGGCGTTGACGCTGCAGTCAAATCAACTGTTGGGCGCCGATCTATCGATCGTCTCCGACCGGCCCTTCACGAATGAGTTCGCCGCTGAAGCACAGACGCGACATCTGCAGGTGACGAGCGCATTGCGTTTTCCCAGCATGGTGACACGCGGTGGCGACAGCTTGCTGTCGGACGTCAAAGTGGTGGCGCCTGGTTATCCCTTGCGAGGTGAAGTGCGGCTCGCCGATACGTTGTTCGGCCAGAATCGGGTCGCCCATGCAATTCCGGAACGCGGCACGGTATGGGTAGATGACCGGATGCTGACGCGTCTCAACGTCAAGCCCGGCGACGCGCTAGGCGTCGGTAAGATTCGCCTGCGAATCGCGGCACTCGTCACTCAGGAACCGGACAGTGTAGTCGGCTTCCTGAATAGTGCGCCGCATCTGATCATGAACGAAGCAGATGTCGCCGCCACCGGACTCGTACAGTCCGGGAGCCGTGTCCGCTACCGTTTGTATGTTGCGGGCGATACCGCTGCGGTGGATGGTTACCGGCAGTGGGCAGACGCACATATCGGCGCCGGTCAAAACATCGAAGGCATACGCGATGCGCGGCCCGAGATACGATCGGCGCTCGAGCGTGCCGAGCGCTTTCTCGGTCTCGCAGCGCTGGTCAGCGTCGTGTTGTCTGCCGCAGCCATCGCTCTAGCGGCACGTCGCTTTGTCCGGCGCCATCTCGACGGCTGCGCAGTCATGCGCTGCATGGGCGCCCGGCAGGCGTTAATCGTGTCGCTTTATTTCACGCACTTTCTCGCCCTGGCAACCATCGCCGGCATCGCCGGATGCACCATCGGCTACCTCGCGCAGTTCGCGCTGGCGACATGGCTCGGCAGCTTTTTAGCTGTAGCCTTGCCATGGCCGGGTCTGGCGCCCGGATGGCAGGGACTCGCAGCCGGCGTCTTACTGCTGCTTGGATTTGCGTTGCCGCCGATGATGAGCCTCGGACGTGTATCGACGCTGCGCGTGTTGCGGCGCGACCTCGGCGTCCCGGGCGGCGCCGGCATATTCGGCTATGCGCTCGGACTCAGCGTCATCTGCGCGATGGTGCTGTGGCAGGCACGGGATCTGCGACTCGGCGCTTATGTACTCGGCGGGTTTCTTGCCGCTGCCGGCGTTTCAGTACTGGTCGTGCTTGCGGTGTTGCATCTGTTGTCCCGCGTGCGCGCTGATGGCGGGGTTAGCTTCCGCTACGGTCTGGCCAATCTGCGCCGTCATGCGCTTGGCAATACCATTCAGGTCGTCGCGCTTGCGCTAGGCATGATGGCGCTTCTGACGCTGACGCTGATACGCGGCGATCTCTTGCATAGCTGGCAGGCGACGCTGCGCCCGGACGCGCCGAATCGGTTCATTGTCAGCATCCAACCGGACCAGGTGCAGGCCCTCAATGCTTTCTTCGCCGCTCACGGCGTCGGGCAACCCGAATTATTTCCGATGGTGCGCGGCCGCTTGACTGCGGTTAATGGCCGGGCGGTGTCGTCAGCGGATTACAACGAGGATCGCGCCAAGCGTCTCATCGATCGTGAATTCAACCTGTCGTGGGGCGATGACATGCAGCCCGATAACCGCATCGTGGCAGGGAAATGGTGGCTGGCGGGCAGTGGCGGCGATGAGCTTTCGGTGGAGGAAGGCATTGCACGAACGCT
>Ga0068868_100003120_pt1 | contig 11534 bp, 10 predicted proteins | sample KBSMisM42_FD_64660 | JGI IMG/M metagenome (GOLD analysis project Ga0068868, IMG submission 64660) | Miscanthus rhizosphere microbial communities from Kellogg Biological Station, Michigan, USA - KBS Miscanthus M4-2 | ecosystem: Host-associated > Plants > Roots > Rhizosphere > Soil ...
GCGAGCAAGGCGCGCTACTCGATGCCCTTCTTCCTGCACTTCCGGTCGGACTTCCTGATCGATCCGCTGAAGGAGACGATTGCCGCCGGTGAGCAGCCCAAGTGGCCGCCGATCACCGCTAACGATTACCTCCAGGAGCGGCTTCGCGAGATCAAGCTGGTCTAGCTGTTTTCGGCCTCGACCTGCGAACTCGTAACGCTGATCTGCGTCGCGCCCGACTTCTCGATCAGGTCCAGGAATTCCCAGAAGGCGTCCGGCCCTGCGCTGCCAAAGTCGACGCTCAGCCGCCCCCGCTCGGCACTTAGCGAATGGATCACGTTGCCGAGATCGGCTCCGGCCCGATAGCGCCGGTCGTCTGGGTCGAACCATCTCTCGAACCAGCTCCCCAGCACCTGATCGACGTCGAACGAGCCGTTGTGGTCGACAACGACGTCGTCCCAACGCAGCCGCTCGATTTGCAACTCGGCACCGCCGAGCGTCGTGCTGATCGGCTCGAATCCCAGCATTCGATCGGGCTCGAACTCGACGATCTCGGGCGTGCCGTCGTTGCGCACGAAGTCGGCGCAGGCGAGCGAGCGGAAGACCGGGGAGCCGGGCTCGAGCTCGATCTTCACCTCGGATTCTCCGCGCAGGCTGTTGCGGCGCTGGTCGGCGATGAAGACGAGGAACTGGTCGACATAATGGTCGCGGATCCGCGACAGGAAGAGCCTGGAGCTGGTCGTATCGACGTCGGTCACAGCGGCTCTCCAAGATTGTCCGGCCCGAAGGCGCAGGGGATCAGCTCATTTATCCGGTGCCGCTCAACCGCGGAGCCGTCGCCGCTGCCGCACAGGATCTCGACATCGCGGCCGCTGAGCTGCGCGGATTCGAAGATCGCCTGGCGGCATCCGCCACAGGGCGTGCAAACCGTCTCATCGCTTCCGCCGGCGACCGCGATGCGCGCCACCTTGTCGAGGCCGAACGCATGCTGAGCCGCGGTCAGCGCGCTCTGCTCGGCGCAGATCCCGAGGCGGTAGCAGGCATTCTCCATATTGGCGCCGGTCACCACCTCGCCATCGACCGATTCGATCGCGCAGCCCACATGGAAATTCGAATAGGGCGCATAGGCTTTCGCGGCGGCCGCTCGCGCGAGTGCGAGCAATTGTTCATCTGTCATGCTCTTGTCCTTAACCGCCGCCACGGGGCATGCGCCAGACATGCCGACTCGTAACCGCATCAAAATCCTCGCAGCGATCAGCGCAGCCGCACTGCTGCCGTCATCACCTGCCCTCGCCTGGGGCAAGACCGGACACCGCGTCGTGGCTGCGATTGCGGACAGGCAACTTTCGGGCCTGGCCCGCGCCCAGGTCGAACAGATACTCGGCTATGGCGAAAGTCTCGACGAGGCCGCCAACTGGCCGGACGAGATGCGCGCCGCGCCCGGTGAGTTTTGGCAGAAGACGTCTGTCCCGTGGCACTATGTGACCCTCAACGGCGTCGTCTATGATCATGCGCCGCCCGAGGGCGACGCGCTCGAGGCGCTGGACCGGTTCACCAAGACGCTGCAGGACCCGAACGCCAGCCGCGCCGACAAGCAACTGGCGCTCCGTTTCATCGTCCATCTCGTCGGCGACCTCCACCAGCCGCTCCACAACGGGAAATGCTGCGATCGCGGCGGCAATGACGTGCTGGTGACCTTCTTCAAGAAACCCACAAACCTCCATGCCGTATGGGATTCGCAGCTTGTCGATGATGAGCAGCTGTCCTTCACCGAACTCGCTGCCAAGCTCGAAAGGCACATCACCCCTGAGGACGTGGTGAAGTGGTGGGACGCGAACGCGCGCGACTGGATCAGCGAGAGCGCGCAGATCCGGGACACGCTTTATCCCACCAAGGCCGACATGCCGAAGCCGCCGAAGGGTAAGAAGAAGCTCAAGAGGGGCACGCTTCCTGACCTTTCCTACACCTATGTCTTCAAGTTCACGCCCGTGATGGAGCAGCGGTTGAGCCAGGGCGGGGTGAGGCTCGCGGCATACCTCAACGCCATCTTCGCCCAACAGCAGTTGCAGCCCGTCAAATGAACCGTCCAATCGCCGCCGCTCTTGCGGCGCTGATCCTCGCCGGTTGCGTTGCGCGAGTTCCGCCGCCCGCATCGGTCGCACCAAAGCCGCCGGTCGAAATCCAGATCCTCGCATTCAACGACTTCCACGGTAACCTCCAGCCGCCCGACCCCGTCGAGATCACCGAGGCGGACGGGACGAAGCACAAGGTGGCGACCGGCGGCGTCGCGCACCTCGCAGCCGCGCTCGCCGGCCTCCGTGCGGGCCATGCCAACACGATCACCGTGTCGGCGGGCGACACGATCGGCGCCTCTCCGCTCATTTCGGCCAATTACCTCGACGAGCCCACCATCGACGCGATGAACCTGCTCGGGCTCGAGCTCAATTCGGTCGGCAATCACGAATTCGATCGCGGCGCGGATGAGCTTAAGCGGATGCAGGCGGGCGGGTGCGCCAAGTTCACGAGGCGTGTGCCCTGCGCGGTCGAGCCTTTCGCCGGCGCACGCTTCCGGTACCTTGCCGCCAACGTGGTCCAGGCCGACGGCTCGACCATCTTTCCTTCGACCGCAATCAAGACATTCCAGACCGCGGTAGGGCCGATCACGATCGGGTTCATCGGCGAGACGCTCAAGGGGACCGAGCATCTGGTAACACCGTCCGGCGTCCGCGGCCTCACCTTCAAGGACGAGGCCGAGACCGCGAATGCGCTCGTCCCGAAATTGAAGGCGCAGGGCGCGGACGCGATCGTGCTGCTGATCCACCAGGGCGGGAAGACCCCGACCTTTACCCGAGGCAACACGTGCGACGGCCTCTACGGAGACATCCTGCCGATCCTTCCAAAGCTCGACCCGGCGATTACCACGGTGGTCTCCGGTCATACCCATTGGGCTTATGTCTGCCGCGGTACGCCGCAGGTCGGCGCTGGCCGCTTGATGACCAGCGCGGGCAAGTACGCCTATTTCGTCACGGATCTTCGGCTTCAATTCGATCCGGTCACGCACCGGCTTATCAGCCAGGATGCCCAGAATCTCACCGTCGGGAACGGCGAGCGCGGGGAGGACCCGTCGGAGAAGGCGCTGGTCGATCGCTACGCTGCCGCCGTCGGCCCGATCGGCAGCAGGATCATCGGGCGTCTCACCGCACCGGCTCCGCATGCAGTGGATGACTTCGAAAGCCCCGCGGCGGATCTGGTGGCTGACTCGATGCTTGCTGCGACACGCGCCTCCGAGCAGGGAGGCGCGCAGATTGCTTTGGTCAATGCAACGGGCGTCCGCGTCGACCTTCCCGGTGGGGACGTCCGCTACGACCAGGCCTTCGCGATGATGCCGTTCGGCAACAACCTCATCGTGATGACCTTAACAGGCGCCCAGATCAAAGACGCGCTGGAGCAGCAGTACAAGGGATCGATCCGGCCGGGTCTCACCAGGCCGAGCGCAATGGTGCCATCGACAGGGGTTACTTACGCCGTCGACATATCGAGGCCAGCCGGCGCCCGAATTTCGGACATCCGCTTCAACGGCAGGTCATTGGAACCCGCCGCGAAGTATCGCGTCGTAGTGAACAACTATCTCGCCTCGGGCGGCGACGGGATCAGTGCCTTCACTGCCGGCACGAACGTCACCGACAAGGGGATCATCGACCTCGACGCGTTGGTTGCGTGGATCGCGCCGGGGCGGACGCCACCAGAACCAAACCGGATACGCTTGATAAGCGCACATTGACCGGCCATTCTCGCTCGCGCTCGGGTAATTTGTAACGGAGTTTGCCCGTGCGTTTCACTGTTTTGCTTGCTTGCCTTTTTCTGGCCGTTCCCGCCGCTGCTCAACAGCATCAGCTCGACACTCTGACTCCTGTGCAGGCGATCAGCCGGGCCGCAGCCGCTTCGCCAAAATCCGTACGAGCCGTTTTCGAGTTCAAGGTGCAGAACGCCGCGAAATCGCGTGGCGGCTATTATCTGGACAGCGAGCGGGACTTCCATTCGGCGACCAACCTCGGCGTCATGATCCGGCCGTCCGCCATGCCTGAGCTCACAAAAAAGTATGGCGAGGATCTCAAGGCCGCTCTCGTAGGAAAGACCGTGAAGATCATCGGGCAGGTCCGCCGCAGGGTCGTGGCCGGCGGCCGGGCTACGGCAACCCAGGTGGAGGTCACCCACGCCGGGCAGATCCTCTCGGTTAGCTAACGCAGCGGCGGCTCGTCGAAGCTCCTGAGCTTGCGGCTGTGGAGGCCTTCGCCCTCGCGCTGCAGCAGGTTAAGGGCTTCGATGCCGATGCGAAGGTGTTGGCTGATCGCGCGCTCGTAAAAAGCATTGGCCTGACCGGGCAGCTTGAGCTCGCCGTGCAGCGGCTTGTCCGAGACGCATAGCAGCGTGCCGTAGGGAACCCGGAAGCGGTAGCCCTGCGCCGCCACGGTCGCCGATTCCATGTCGATCGCCACGGCGCGGCTCTGGTTGAAGCGGAGCGCCGATGCCGCGTAGCGAAGCTCCCAGTTGCGGTCGTCGGTGGTGACCACCGTACCAGTGCGCAGCCGCTGCTTTACGCTGTCCTCGTCCTCGCCGGTGACCTCCAGCGCGGCATCGAACAACGCCTTCTGGACTTCCGCGATCGCTGGCAGCGGGACCTCGGGCGGAAGCACGTCGTCGAGCAAATGGTCGTCTCGCAAATAGGCGTGGGCGAGTACGTAATCGCCGATCCGCTGCGTTGGCCGCAGTCCGCCGCAATGGCCGATCATCAGCCAAACTTCAGGCCGCAGCACCGCTATATGATCGCAGACGGTCTTAGCGTTCGCCGGCCCGACGCCGATGTTGACCAACGTGATCCCCATCCGATCGCCGGCCATCAAGTGATAGGCCGGCATCTGGTGGCGCCGCCACTGGCCGGCCGCGATCTGCGCTTCGGCGTTGGTGAGCTCGCCGGGCTCGTAGAGCGCGCCCGGCACGGACAAAGCGGTGAAGCGTGAGTCCTTCCGCCGTAGCGTGTCGATGGCGACCCCGACGAACTCGTCGACATAGCGGACATAGTTGGTGAACAGCACGAACTGCTGAAAATGCTCGGGCGGGGTGCCGGTGTAATGGCGAAGCCGGGCCAGGCTGAAGTCGGTGCGCGGGCCGTCGAACAATGCGAGGGGACGCGGTTCGTCGGGAGCCCGCATCCACACGCCGTCAGCAATCTCGTCGCCAAGGTGCACCAGCTCGTTCGACGGAAAGTAGCGCGACAATTCGGTGGTGCTGATGTCTCCGACCTCGATGCCGCTATTCTCGATCACATAGGCGTATGGGATCTCACTCGCCGATCGGCCGACCGAGACGGTCACATCATAGTCGCGCGCGAGATGCACGAGCTGGTCGACCAAATACTCGCGGAACAGCTCGGGACGCGCGATGCTTGTGGCGTAGGTGCCCGGCTGGTTGAGCCGGGCGAACGCTCGCGACGGTGCTGCCGCGGGCTGCTGGCCGCCATAGTCGATGCGAAGTTCCGGATAAGCGAAGACGCCCTTCTTGCGGGACCGTGCGTCGGGAGCGGTACGGTCGTCGACGTAGCGCGCAAGCGCCTGGCGGAGGTTGGCGACGGATTCGTTGTAGATAGCCGCGAGCTGATCGACGACAGCGTTGGCGTTGAACTGACGTTTCATGGCCTGCACTACGCCGGTGTCCGTCGCCGACGCAAGGCGTCAGCGGACTTGCAACGCCCCACCACCAAGGATCGATGCGCTGTCGTAACGGTACGGAGAGCACGCATTCCCCGCCGAACTCACCTATAAGACTTGCTTAGAGGAGGTTGTCTAGATTAGTACTAAGAGCACTACTTGCGTTCAGAGAGGGATGACTGAGTGCATCAGGTCCTGGATATCAGCTCGAAGATCGACGGCCCACCGCAGATCGTATTGAACCTTGCTCCGTCGGAGCGTGAGGTTGCACTGCTGGTCTACCAGCTGGGTGGCTGCACCGCGAAGGAGGTTCAGGACCGCTTGGGCAAGCGTGTCACGAACGCGACGGTTCGCACCGTGCTTCGGCGCCTGATGAAAAAGGGGATTCTGAACAGGCGCTCGGCGGGGCAGTACAAGACGTTTCTCTACGTCCCGGCGATCACGACGGAATATGTCCGGCAAAGCGCGATCCTCCACCTCGCGCAGCAGCATTTTGCCGGCTCGTTGCCCCGACTGGCCGCTACCCTGGATGATCTCCTGCACCTTCACACGGCGCCGGGACACAACAGGGTAGCGGCCGGCTAGACCCTCACGAAAATTGGTGCGGCGCAAAAGACACAGTGCGCGAAGAACTACCGTTTGCGACTGCTCATCTGGCGTTCAATCCGTTGAACTCCCGGAACGGCTAAGTTAGCCAGAGTCCTTGAAGTACTACTCAGGGGAGCTACAACATGCGCCGCATTTCGACCGCCACTCGGCTGGCGTTGACCTCGTCTACCTTTGCGATCGCCGCGGGCCTGGCCACTGCGGCCTCGGCCAAAGCAGCCCCGGTCGATACGACGACAGCCGCGCCTGTGACCAGTGTGACGGCGCAAGACGTGCAGAACCTGCCGACGAATTCGACCAATCCGGCCGACGTCGCCAAGCTGACCCCGGCCAGCTCGACAGGCCCCGGGATTACCGTGACCGGCTCACGCATTCGCCGTCCGAACCTTGAATCGGTGGTCCCGGTCACGTCCATCCAGGGCGAGCAGTTCTTCCAGCGAGGCGGCAACGATCTCGGCGACGCGCTGAACGACCTGCCCCAGCTGCGCAATACCTTCGCCCAGCAGAACCCGGGCAGCGGCATCGGCATCGCCGGCCTCAACCTGCTAGACCTCCGCGGCCTCGGCACCAAGCGGACGCTGGTCCTGGTCAACGGCCGCCGTCACGTCGCTGCGGACATTCTGAACACGGCATCCAGCCCCGACGTCAACACGATCTCGTCGGACCTTATCGACCGCGTCGATATCGTCACCGGCGGCAATTCGGCCGTCTACGGTTCAGATGCCATCGCCGGCGTGGTCAACTTCATCCTCAAGCGTAACTTCGACGGCGTGCAGGTCCGTGCGCAGGGCTCAGAAGCCGCGGCGGGCTTCGGCACGACATATTTCGCCTCGATCATGGCCGGAAAGAACTTCGGCGACGGCAGAGGCAATGTCACGGTCCAGGGCGAGTACAATCATGACAACCGGGTCTTTGGCTCGGAAATTCCCTGGTTCCGCCAACAAGACCTATTCGTCGTCTCTGACGTTGATGGTGGGCTGACTCCAGACCAGCATAACAGTGACGGCTTTCCGGACCGCGTCCTAATTCGTGACGTCCGCAGCTCGACGATCAGTGCTTTCGGCCTGGTGCCGATCAGCCAGCAGCAATCGATCGCGCCATGCGGCACCGGGCTAGGCGCCACGAACGGTGGGCCATCGACCGTCGGCGGCACGGCCTTCAACTGTACCTACGTCTTCCAGCCGGACGGATCTTTGGTCGGGCAGACCGGTACCCGCGCAGGCACGGGTCCAAATCCGAACTACATTGGCGGAAACGGCCCGACGACCCGCGAAGGCCAGCAGTTGTCGGTCTTTCCGGAAAACACGCGCATCAACCTCAACCTGCTTGCGCACTACACGGTCAGCGATGCGTTCGAGCCGTTCGTTGAAGCGAAGTGGGTCCGCCTCGACAGCACCGGCAACAATTCGGGCCCAAGCTTCATCCAGGGCGCGCAATTCGACTTCCGTGAACGACCTCGCCTCGACAATCCGTTCCTGAGTCCAGCTGCTCGGGCGATCGTCGCCAATGCGATCCTGACGTCAGGCTGCAACCCGGCAATCGCCGGCACTTGCAACACGGCCGTTGATACGACCAACCTCAGCTCTTCCGGTGGCCCCAGCCAAGGGACCGGCGGCCGACTGAGCGCCAACGACATCGCCCTGATCAACTCCGGAGCATATCGGTTCCTCGATCTCCGCCGCCTGGCTGACTTCGGTCTCCGCGATGAGGTCTTCAAACGCGACACATGGCGCGTCGTCGGAGGAGTTCGCGGCAACTTCAACACGGACTGGAACTACGAGCTTTCGGTCAATTACGGGCAGTTCGACCAGCACACGACAGCCAAGGGCTATGTCGACCGGCAGAAGTTCATGCTCGCCATGGACGCTGCGCGGGATCCGGTCACCGGCCAAATCAAGTGCCGCTCGCAAATCCCCGGCCTCGATGCCAGTGCTTACGCTCCGTACTTCGTGTCGAATACCGATCCGCGTAAGCCGATTTTCGCGGCGAGGCTGGCGGCCGATATTGCCGCGTGCGTCCCCTACAATCCGTTCGGCGGGGCGGACAACTCAGCCTCGGTGGCGTATTTCGGAGCGCCGGGCTTCAAGACCGCGCGCATGACGCAGTTTGACGTCCTCGGCTTCGTCAACGGCGATTCCAGCCAATTGTTCGAACTCCCTGGCGGACCGATCGGCTTCGTGCTGGGCGGTGAGTACCGCCGGGAGACCTCCTTCTATCACGAGGATCCCCTGGTTGACACGCCGGGTGGCGGCATCAGCATCACGAACGAGGTGGACGTCGGCAATTTCGACCCGTCGGCCTTCCATGTTTCGGAGGCGTTCGGCGAAATCAACGTGCCGATCCTCAAGGACATGCCGTTCTTCCACGAGCTGAGCGTCAGTGGTGCGGGCCGCTACTCGCGCTACGCGGCTCCGATCAAAGGCGTGTGGACGTATAATTTCGGTGGCGAATGGGCGCCGGTCCGCGACATCCGATTCCGCGGCAACTACGGAAAATCGGTTCGCGCACCGAACCTGGCCGAGACAGGCTTCCCGGTCGTGCCCAACTTCTCGCCGACGTACCAGGACCCGTGCAGCGCCGGTCAAATCAATACCGGCAGCACAACTCGGGCGGCTGCATGTCAGGCGGACCTCGGGCCGTTGCTTGGCTCGATCAGGAACGGCGTTTACTCGCTGGGCATCCTGAGCGGCAGTAATCCGAACCTGGTTCCGGAGGTCTCGCACTCGCTGACCCTTGGCGGCGTCTTGCAGCCGCGCTTCCTGCCCGGCTTCTCGATGAGCGTCGATTATTACAACATCAAGGTCGATAAGGTCGTTGCCTCGGTCACGGCTCAGACCATCATCAACAACTGCTATGACCTGGCGGCTGGTAACCCGTTCTGTGGCCTGTTCACGCGCTGGCGGGGTCCAGGGGCCGGTCCTGCGGCCGAGAACCCGGGCGAAGTGCTGTTCAACTCGGTTTTGCAGGGTCCCCAGAACTACGCCAAGCGCATCCGGCGCGGCATTGACATCAATGCGAACTACCGCGCGCGGCTGAGCAGCAACGTGACCCTGGATACGGGGGTGATCTGGGTGCACGGTTTGCAGAACAGCAACTTCGAGAACGTCCTAGACCCCAATTTTGAAAATCAGCTTCTGGGAGAGGTTGGCGACCCGAAGGACGAAGGCCGCATCGACGCCGACCTGAAGGTTGGCCACGTCACCTTCGGTTACAGCATGCACTATATCGGTTGGCAGTACGTGAGCGCCGCCGAGGATCAGATCAGCCTTCCTAGCGCATGCGTCACGCCGGGCAATCCGGACACCTGCCCGCCGAACAACGCGGATTGGGCGACGCCCTTGAAGCTTCCGGTCACCACTTATCACGCTCTTCGAATCCAGTGGGACACGGGCCCGGCGTTCGGGACCTTGAAAAACATTCAGATCTATGCGGGCGTCGACAATGTCTTCGATCGTCATCCGCCCTTAGGTCTGACTGGCACCGGTTCGGGCCCATTGGCGGGCGTCGGCAATGCCGGCATCTACGACGTGTTCGGCCGCAGGTTCTTCGGCGGCGTCAAGGTCCGCTATTAGGGGCTCGCGAATTTCAGAAGCCTTTCGAGCCGGGGGGAAACTCCCGGCTCTTTTTTGCCTCGGCGAAACTAGTGGGACTTCATTGTGACAAAGGTTCCCTCCAGCACCGAACTTCGTCTATGCACCGGTCAAAGGGGGAGCTCATTGGCCACTGGCACCGACAGCCTTGCTGATGTCAACGAGGCCGAAGGGGCTGTTCTTGGGCTGCTTGCGAGGGCACAGCCCCTGTCGCGCTACCAGATCCTGCGCTTCTTCCAGAATTCGCCCGCCAGGTTCCAGAATGTCAGCAAGGGGAGCGTCTATCCGCTCGTTGCGCGGCTCGTGGACCGGGCCCTGATTGACTCGAAACCGGGAGAGGGCCCGCACGGCGCCCCGGTCTATTCGTTGACATCGCTCGGCAGGACAGCGCTACGCAGCTGGACCAAGCGGTTGGACAAGCGCGACCTCCTTCCGCTCGATGCGCTCGAGCAGCGTGTGTTCAGCCTGGCTGAGCTTCCGCCGGCGGAGCGGATCGCGTGGGTGGCAGAGGCGAAGGAACTCATCCTCGCCAAGAAGTCTGAGCTCCAGTCGCATCGCGATCGGATCGCGAGCTATATGTACGGCGAGATCGTCTACAATGCGGACCAGGAGCGGCTCGACGCCAAGCTGGCCTGGCTCGACCGCCTGCTGATCGAAATCGCGCGGGAGATCAGCCCTAGGGGATGAGCGTGCCGCTCATGTGAGAATGGTGCCCAGGAGAGGACTCGAACCTCCACGCCCTTGCGAGCGCCAGCACCTGAAGCTGGTGCGTCTACCAATTCCGCCACCTGGGCACGGGAACGAGATTTGGTGGTAGGCGGCGGCGCTTAAAGGGAGGGGCGTAAGCCTGTCAATCAGCTTCTGGGGGGCTCTGTGCCCGCCTGGGCAGGCTGGTATTCCAACAGGTCGCCGGGCTGGCACTCCAGCCTCTCGCAGATCGCCTCCAAAGTAGCGAAACGGATGCCCTTCACCTTGCCCGATTTCAATAGGGAGAGGTTGGCCTCCGTGATGCCGATGTCGCTTGCGAGCTCCTTCGAGCGGACCTTGCGCAGGGCCAGCATCACGTCGAGGCGGACGATGATCGGCATCAGACGATTTCCCGGTTTTCCTGCTCGATCTCGCCCGCGCGCTCGAGCAGGCGCGTAACGAGGAAGAGCAGGCCGGTGATGCCGATGAGCAGCAAGTCCTTGAGGTCCAGCGCGATCATAACCCGGTGGTGCATATCCTTGCCGAGCTGAGGGCGGCCCAGCAACATTGGGGCAATGAAGCTGTAGAGTGCCATCCCCAGGAGCCACAGTGCGAAATGACGAAATTGCCGGATGGTTTGGCGAGTGAATAATCCGCCGTTGGCGATGCTCTTCAGAGCCGCTGTCAGCCAGTAGATCGCGACTGCCAACAGCAGCATGATGCCGTCGCCGAGATAGCCGGCGCTCGGCTGTGCCCCGAGATGCGAGCGAAACAGGACGCCGGCGCTTCCGATGTGAAGCCCAAGGCGCCCAACGACGTACAGCAGGAGAATGACACCGAAGACGGCAAGGATGCCGATCCTCAGGCGAGCCGCCGTTCGCGCAGTCGCGGCGTTGGACGAGTCATTTTCTGCATTAGTTGACATTATTATTGTCTTTCGATAATTCGTTTCTATCTTATTGTCGAG
>Ga0068868_100003123_pt1 | contig 11524 bp, 4 predicted proteins | sample KBSMisM42_FD_64660 | JGI IMG/M metagenome (GOLD analysis project Ga0068868, IMG submission 64660) | Miscanthus rhizosphere microbial communities from Kellogg Biological Station, Michigan, USA - KBS Miscanthus M4-2 | ecosystem: Host-associated > Plants > Roots > Rhizosphere > Soil ...
ACCTTCTTCGCGTTGTCCCAAGCGCCGCCGGCGTTCGCCATGAAGAGCGCTTGGAAGAGACCGAAGAGCGCGATGCCGATGAGGTACCCGATGAAGAAGTACGACTCGTAGAACGCGAAGGCGAGCGCGCCGAGGAAGACGGTCATGAAGATGTTGAACATGCCGCGCTGCGCGTACTGCGTGCAGATCTCGACGACCTTCTTCGAGTCCTTGATGTTCGCCTTCTTGGGGCCCTCGACGTCGAGCTTGATGTGCTGCTTGATGTACTCGACCGCGCGATACGCGCCCGTGGAGACGGCCTGCGTGGAAGCGCCCGTGAACCAGTAGATGATCGAGCCGCCCGCGATGAGGCCGAGCAGGAACGGCGGGTGGAGGATGGACAAGAATTCCATGTGCTGCGTGAAGCGCGCCGTCAGGTCGACGATGATCGAGAAGATCATGGTCGTCGCTCCGACGACTGCCGTTCCGATGAGCACGGGCTTGGCGGTCGCCTTGAACGTGTTGCCTGCGCCGTCGTTCTCTTCGAGGAAGTGCTTGGCTTTCTCGAACTCGACCTTGAACTTGAAGTCCTTCTTGATCTCGGCCTCGATGCCGTCGATTTGCTCGATGGTCGAGAGCTCGTAGACGGACTGCGCGTTGTCGGTGACCGGGCCGTAGCTGTCGACGGCGATGGTGACCGGGCCCATGCCGAGGAAGCCGAAGGCGACGAGACCGAACGCGAACACGGGCGAGGCGTCGACCGTGTTGCCGGCCGCGGTGAAGACCATTCCGAGGTCCGCGCCGACGCCGAGCTTCGTCAGATAGTAGGCCGTGCCCATCAGGCCGATGAAGATCATGCCCATCCAGAAGGCGCTGAAGTTGCCCGCGGTGAGACCCGCGAGAATGTTCAGCGAGGGGCCGCCTTCGCGCGACGACGTGACGACTTCTTTGACGTGGCGCGACTCGGTCGACGTGAAGACCTTGACGGCCTCCGGGATGATGGCGCCGGCGAGCGTGCCACACGTGATGATCGCCGAGAGCTTCCACCAGGCCTGGCCGCCGCCGAGCTCCGGAATGAGCATCTTCGAGACGACGAACGTCATGGCGACGGACACGAGCGACGTGATCCACACGAGCACCGTGAGCGGGACCTCGAAGTTGAACTTCGGGGCGTCCTTGTAGCGGGCCTTCGCGATGACGTCGTTGATGAAGTACGAGACGCCGCTCGCAATGATCATCGCGATGCGCATGACGAAGATCCACACGAGGAGCTGGACCTGGAGCGTCGGGTCTTTGACGGCGAGGAGGATGAAGACGATGAGCGCGACGCCGGTGACGCCGTAGGTCTCGAAGCCGTCCGCGCTGGGGCCGACGGAATCGCCCGCGTTGTCGCCCGTGCAGTCCGCGATGACGCCGGGGTTACGCGCGTCGTCTTCCTTGATCTTGAAGACGATCTTCATGAGGTCGGAGCCGATGTCGGCGATCTTCGTGAAGATGCCGCCGGCGATGCGGAGCGCGCTCGCGCCGAGCGACTCGCCGATGGCGAAGCCGATGAAGCACGAACCGGCGTACTCGCCGGGCATGAAGATGAGGATGAGGAGCATGAGCATCAGCTCGACGCTGATGAGCAGCATGCCGATGCTCATGCCGGCCTTGAGCGGGATCGCGTAGCAGGGGAACGGCTTGCCCTCGAGCGCGGCGAACGCGGTGCGCGAGTTGGCGAAGGTGTTGACGCGAATGCCGAACCAAGCGACCGCCGACGAGCCGGCGATGCCGATGAGCGAGAAGAGCAGGATGATGACGACGCGCTCGACAGGCAGCTTCATGACGGCGCCGAAGTAGACGGCCATGATCGTCCCGATGAAGGCCTCGAGGATGAGGATGAACTTCATCTGCGTGACGAGGTACGTCTTGCAGGTCTCGTAGATGAGCTCGCTGATCTCGAGCATCGACTTGTGGACCGGCGCGTTCTTCAACTGCATGAAGATCGCGAGGCCGAAGATCATGCCGGCGAGCGAGACGCCCAAGCCGATCATGAGCAGGGTGCGGCCCGGCGTGCCGTTCATGAACGTGACCGTGCCGATCATGTCGTGCGGCACGACGAGGCTGGCCTCACCGCCACCGGCGGGAGCGGCTTCGGGGGCCGCGAGGGCGATCCCGGAGAAAAGGACGGTCGCCAGGAGCGACAAGAGTCCGACGACGACTTGGCTGAACGACTTCATACGAGATCTTCCTCTTTGGAGAGGGCTCTCGCGCCATCGAGACGGCGAGAGAACCCGCGATCTCGAGGGGTTGGCCGCCTGCCATGTGGCAAGCGCTTCAGCACGCCTCGAACTGGTGGCGGCTCTTTACCAGCGATTCCTGGGCCACGCAACGGGCGTCATGCGAGCATGCGCACGTGGATCGGTGGCGAGACGTCGAATCCGGTCGTGACGTTTTCGTGATCACGATCGCGAGCGCCGAGGACTGGCCCGACATAACCCCGTGGTCTTGCGAAGGATTCGGCCTCCTCGTCCTCACCGAGCACGCCCGCGACGTGGGGCCGCTCGCCACGCGCGCGGTCGCTCGGGGCGTCGCCGTGGTGTGCTCTTGGGGACCGGGCTGCTCGATGATCGAGGACGCCTTCGACGACGCCATCGTCGACGCGCATCCGACCGAGACCGAGAACGACGTGGTGCTGACGACATCGCACGAAGGCGAGTCGCTCGAAGAGGCGCTCGAGTTCTTCCTCGACGTGATTTTGCCCGCGAAGGATCGCGCCGCCTCGTGCCGCGCGTGGTGCATCGTCGCCTTCGGCGAAGATCTCCAAAAGCGCGTCACCCGCGCGATGGACCGCCGCGGCGCCACCCGCGCCTGACTCCTCGTCCGAGTTGGCCTCGGGACCGGTCCCGGACCTGGCCCGGCCACCCTCCATTCACGACTTTCTCGATGAATCTCCGTGGCACGCCGATCGCTAAGTGATGTTCGGCTGGCCAGCCTGAAGTTCTTGGTCGATTCACTTCATGAACCCAACGAATCGACAGGAGATGCGTACAAAGGGAACGAGAAGGGAGCGCATGAAGCTCGTCGTGGGACGGTTGTAGCGGCTCGCTGAGTCCGAACGTCGGAAGTCTCGACGTAGATGCCGGCGAATGGGCATCGCATCGGTAACCTATGAGTCCACAAACAACTCGGAACGTGCGCTCGCAAGAGCTCATGGCCGCCCTCGGTAACGACGAGCGAGGGTGACTCTCGCGGAGGGCGCGGCACGTCGGCAGACACCCGACGTGACCGACAAACGGCAACAGGCCGCGTTACAAATTAGGACTCGCAGCGTCGAGGCTGGTGTCGCCTCTCTCGAAAGAGAGAGGAGAGCTCACACGATGGCCACCCGGGCGTGACGCCCGAGGGGAACGACGCGGACGTGTACCCAAGGGGCGATGGGGTGTGGACGTCAGTGATAACGTCGCTCCATGTCCGATGAGCTCGTGACCGCCGAGCGGGATCTGTACCGGCGGCTCATCGAGCTTGCGGCGCACGATGATTTGGATGCGCTGCTCGACGAAGCGCTCGCAATGGTGCTCGAGATCACGGGGGCGAAGAAGGGCGTGATCGCGGTGCGCGAAGGCGGGGGCGAGAAGATCGCGTTCGTCGCGTGTGACGCGCGCGAAGAGCTTTCGAGTGGGATCGTGGCGGAGGCCCTCGCGAGCGGAAAGACGATCGCGACGGCGTCGGCGCGCGCAGACCCGCGATTTTCGGGGAACAAGAGCGTGCAGAGTGCACGCATCGAGGCCGTCGTTTGTGCGCCCGTTGGAAAAGGGGGCGCGCTGTACGTGGCGGGGCGGAAGGAGCCCGGGCCGTTTGGCGAGCGGGAGGTGCGCGTCGTGGAGACGTGCGCGAAGGGGCTCGCGCCGTTTCTCGAGCGGCTCGTGGCGCGGGCGCAGACCCACGCCGATGCGACGATGGACGTTCGAGCGCGGATGCCGGCGGCGGGAATCGTCGGGAAGTCGCCGGCGATCGCGCGGGTGCTGTCGCTCGCGCACGTCGCGGCGTCGTCGGACGTGGCGGTGCTGTTGCTCGGAGAGACGGGGAGCGGGAAGAGCGCGCTCGCGAAGGCGATTCACGAGGCGTCGCCGCGCGCGGCCAAGCCGTTCGTGGAGCTGAACTGCGCGGCGATTCCGGAGACGCTCGTGGAGTCGGAGCTCTTCGGCGCGGAGAAGGGCGCGCACTCGACGGCGACGCGAAAGATGATCGGGAAGCTCGCGGCAGCGGATGGCGGGACGTTGCTGCTCGACGAGATCGGCGAGCTTCCGCAGGAGTCGCAGGCGAAGCTCCTCGCGTTCTTGCAGTCGAAGAAGTTCTTCGCGCTGGGGTCGAACGTGCCGACCGAGGTGGACGTGCGCATCATCGCGGCGACCAACACGCAGGTCGCGGAGACGTTGCGCGAGGATCTCTATTACCGGCTCGCGGTGCTGACGATCACGATGCCACCGCTGCGAGAGCGGCGCGAAGACGTGGGCGTGCTCGCAGATGCGTTCGCGGAGCGCGCCGGGCTGCCGCTCACGTTCGCGGCGAAGGCGGCGCTCTCCGTGGCGGAGCTTCCGGGTAACGTGCGAGAGCTCGAGGCGGCGATCGCGCGCGGAGCCGCGTTTGCGCGCGCGGAAGGTCAGAGCGCGATCGACGTGCGGCACGTCTTTCCGAACGCAGCGAACGAATCGCGAGAGGGCGGTTCGTATCAGGACCAGATGCGGCGTCACCAGGCTCGCGTGCTGAAGGACGCGCTCGATCGGTCGCCGAACGTGAGCGAGGCGGCGAAGGCGCTCGGGCTTTCGCGCTCGCGGTTCTACGAGCTCCTGCGCGCGCACGGCTTGTCGAAATGAAATCGGGCGACGTCGTCGCCGGATGGACGCTCGAGGATCGGCTCGGCGAAGGCGGCACCGCGACCGTCTGGCGCGTGAAGAGCGGAGATCGCCGCGCCGTGCTCAAAGTTTTGAGGTCGGAGCTGAGAAGTGACGCGGATTGGCGGGCGCGCTTGCTGCGCGAGGCGGACGCGCTGCGAAAGGTGAAGCACGACAACGTCGTCGCGCTGCTCGATGCGGGGACGACGGAAGAGGACGAGCCCTTCGTCGTGATGCCAGAGGTCGACGGCGAGACGCTCCGCGCACGGATCGATCGCGAAAAGAAGATCGACGCGCGCGAGGCGTGGCGTCTGTTGCGTCCGATCGCGGAGGCGCTCGCGGCGGCGCACGACGCGGGGATCATTCATCGCGACGTGAAGCCGGACAACGTGGTGCTCGGCGCGGCGCCCCTGACCACAAAGCTCGTCGACTTCGGGCTCGCGCGCGGCGAAGGCGTGCCGAAGGTGACCGCGACGGGCGCGCCCGTGGGGACGCCCGCGTACATGGCGCCCGAGCAGTGGTGGAACAAAGGCGTCGGCCCTGCGACGGATCAGTACGCGCTCGGCGTCACGCTGTACGAAGCGATCGCGGGCCGCGCGCCATTCGACGATGCGTCGTTCGCGGAGCTCGTCTCGTCACACGTCTCGAAGCCGGCGCCGCGTCTCTCCATCGAGCATGACGACGCGATCGCGACGTTCGTCGCGCGCTTGCTCGAGAAAGAGCCGAGCGCGCGCTTCGAGTCGATGCGCGAAGCGATCGTGGCGGGAGACGCGGCGTTCGGGTCCCCTGCCCCGCGCCTGCGTTTTTCGCCCGCTTCGATCTTCTTCGCGGCGTACGGCGCGCTGTCGCTCGTGCTCTTTGGCTATCCACGACAGAGCACCGCCTTCGAGTGGTTTCGCGTGGCGGGTTGGGGCATCTACATCACGCTCGGCGCGTTCGCGCTCGCCGCGATTTGGATCACGCTTCGAACCGGAGCGCGAGGACGCGTGGCCGTCATCGTCGCGGCGGCCGGCACCTTCGCGACAGCGAGCGGCTTCGGGGCGGTCTTCCGCACGCTCGCGAAGACGCCGCCGGAAGAAGGCTTCGTGCTCTTTCACCAGGGCGCGTGGGAAGCGCAGGCGAACCGCTACGTCGGCTTCACGCTCGCGTCGGCGCTTCTCCTCGCGGCGGAGGTGCGTCGCGCGCGGCCGCCTTCGAACGCGTCGCGCATCGCGAGCATCGCGGCGCTCGCCGTCGCGTGCGTGTGCGTGACGCTCGGCGTACCTTCCGCGGCCATCGCGATCGCGGCCTTCGCGTTCGCGCTGATCTTGCCGCGCACGCCGTCGGCGCTCGGCGCGGTCGCCGCCGCGAGCATCGCAGCCATCACGCGCGCGCACGCGCTCGGCGACGCCGCGTGGAGCCTCGAGCCCACGCGTGCCGCCCGCGCCGCTGCGCTCGTCGCCGCTTCCCACGAGCGCGCGATGGCGTGGCTCGCAGGCACGCTCGTCACCGCCGCCATGCTCTTCCTCGTTCGTGGATCGCTCCGAGACGTCGCGAAGGCGCCGCGTGCGTGGCTCGCGTTCGCGGCCATCTGGGCGCTCGGCGACGCCGCGCTCGCCGTTCGGACGACGCTCACGAAACGTGCAATCTACACACAGCTCGAGCCGGAGTTCGCGCTCCTGTCGCAGCTCGATCCCCCGCCCGCGCGCGAAGGGACGCGCGTGCCGCCGATTCGTCCGACGCTCAAGATCGCGCGCGATCGCGTCGCGCTCGACACGACGCCAGCGCTCGTCGTCTCGGCGCTCGACTCGGACGCCGGTCTCGGCGTGCTTCGAAGCGACATCGCGCATCGCCTCGCGAGCGATCCTCCGGGGACGCTCGCCGCGACGGACATCCTCCTGATGGCGGATGCCTCGACGCCTCCGCACGTCGTCACCACGTGTCTCGGAGCCGCCTACGACGCAGGCGTTCGTCGCGTCGCTGTCCTTCTCCTGCGAGGCGCCCCGCTCACGAAGACCGCAGACCTTCCGGAAGAAGCTTCGTACGTTCTCCCGCGCGACTTCGACGTCCTCGACGTACGGCTCGCGCAGGGCGGCGCCACGCTCTCGGGCGCGACGTTCGCCGCTTCGCTCGACGCCGTGAAGAGCGGCGACGTGATCGACGTTCGTTGATCTCTAGAACGTGGCGGTGACGGACGCGAGGAAGCTGCGGCCCGGTTGGGGAATGACGCGCTGGGCGAACTCGACGCTCGGCGGCGCGGCGTAGCCCCAGTCCATCACGTTGTACGCGCCGACGGCGTAGCGCACGCCGAGCTTCTCGACCTCCCCTGAAAAGACGACGTCCCAGATGAGGCCTGGATCCGTCGTGCCTTGCGGCTGGCCCGTCTGCGCTTGAATCGCGTTGTCGAAGCGCATGCCTTCGAACGACAGGCGCGACATGACCATCAGCGTGCGGCCGATGATCGGAACCGCGCCCTTGAGCGACGCGAGGAAGAGCGGCGAGTTCGGCACCTCACCGAGGCCGCCGCACGTCTGCACGAGGCCGATGCACTGGTGCGAGCGACCACCGCCGTCGTCGACCGACGTGATGAAGCCCGCGCGCGAGAAGCTCACGCTGCCCGAGAGCATCCACCCGCCGCGCCACTCGCGGCGCACCTCGGCTTCGGCGCCCACGACGAAGACCGGATTGGCCGAGTTGTGGTACTCGTTCTTGTCGCCGCCGCCGTTCGGATCGGCCACGTTGATGAGCTCGATCAAGTTCGACACGTAGTTCGCGTAGCCCGTGATGAGGCCCGTGACCGTCGGCGAGAAGTGGTGCGAGTACTCGACCTCGGCGGAGAAGATCTGCTCCGGCGAGAGATCGCACGACGCCTTTCCGTTACGAATGGGATCGCCGGGCAAGCAGACCGTGCCCGAGCGGACCTGCTGCGGCGCCTGGTAGTAGAGCTCGTACGGGCTCGGCGCGCGGAACGCCTTGCCGCCGATGATCTTGATCGCGTCCTTGTCGCTCGGCTTCACGATGACGGCGAGGCGCGGGTTGAACAGATCCGTGAACTGCGGATTGACGACCGACGAGTAGTAGTCGAAGCGCGCGCCCGCGGAGATCTTGAGCGCCTTCGCCGGAAGGATGTCGGCGTTGACGTAACCGGCGGCGACGCCGAAGGGATCGTTTCGGCCGGGGTTGCCGTTGTTGTCGAAGAGCACCGGCGAGACGTCGTTCGCGCCCTGCTGGAGCGTCTGGAAGTCGTAGATGCCCGTGCCGCCCGCCATGAGACGCAGCTTGTCGCTCGTGAACTGGATACGCGCTTCGACGCCGCCCCAGCGGCCCGTGTACTTGTCGACCTCCGGCCCCGTGCCGCCTTGCGCGATGCTCGGATACCCCAGGTAGTCGTCGAAGTTGTACATGTCGACGTGCGCGCGCGTGAAGAGCTGCACGCTCTGCCCGAGCTTCGGCTCGTAGCGCGCCTCGACGAAGCCGCGCGTGTCCGTGAAGTTCGTGTTCGGGTCCTTGAACGTCGTGTAGTACTCGCCGCCCGCGAGGAAGTGCTTTCGCGTGGTGAAGAACCACTGCACCGTAAAGTCCTTGATCCAGAGCCGCCCGTTCAACGTGAAGGCGTTCATGGAGTCGAGGCCGCGAGCTTGGCCGTCGCACGGCAGGCCGTAATAGTCGGGCGTTCCACCCGCGCACGCGTTCTGGTTCGTGTTCGAAGGGATGTTCGAGCCCGTTCGGAACTCCTCGAAGAAGAAGTCGCGGCCCGCGCTGTGCGCCGCGGCGACGCTCATCCACGCGCCCGCGTCCTTGCCGAGGCGCCAGTAGCCCGTCACGCGACCGCGGCCTGCGCCGAGCACCGTGTCGACCTTCGCCTCGAGGTGCGTCGGCATGTCGTGCGAGCGCGTGATCAAGTTGATGACGCCGAAGAACGCGCTCGTACCGTAGAGCACCGATCCAGGGCCGCGGATGACCTCGATGCGCTCGATGTCGTCGATGTCCACGCGCCCGTCGAAGCCGACGTACGACGAGAAGATGTAGTTGTCGTTGGTCGGATGCCCGTCGACCATGATGAGCACGCGGTTGCCGTAGTCGCCGAGGTGGCTGAACCCGCGAACGCCGATCGAGTCGTAGCTCGAGTCGTTCGAAAGATACATGCCGCGCACGCCGCGCACCGCCTCGGCGATCGTCGGGTAGTGCATCGCGCGGAGCTCTTGCGCCGTGATGATCGTGACGCTCGCGGGAGCGTCCTCGATCGACTCCGTGTAGCGCGACGCCGCCTGGACTTCGTCGCTCGTCGTCAGCTGCAGATCCAGCTTGAGCTGCCCGGTCTTGAGCACCTCGATGGTCTGCTCGATCGGCTTGAAGCCCGAGAGCGTGACGCGCAGCTTGTGATGGCCGATCGGCACGTTGACGACAGCGGGCGTGAAGCCGCTCGGCTGATCGTCGATCGTGATGAGCGCATCGCGGATGTCGGTGTTGACGACGACCGCGCCCGTCTCCGCCGTGAGGTGCGCTCGCGCCGTGAGGCTCCCGCGCGGCGGCAAGTCGATCGGGATGTCCTGCTCGGCGAAGCCCGCCTTCTGCACGACGAGGTTGTGACGGCCCGGCTTGATCTGGAGCGTGCACGGGATCGTGCCGAGCACCGGGCTGTCGTCCGTGTCGAGCTTCACCGTCGCGCCGTCTTCGCCTTCGACGCGCACGGTTCCGAGGATAGGCACGAGCGTGAACGAGACGTTCTGCTCGCGACCGACGACGAGATCGACGTTGTCCTTCTCCGCCGTCTCGTAGCCGGACAGCTCGACGATCACCTTGTGACGGCCCGCGGCGAGGCCGAGGTTCGCCGGCGTGTTTCCGCGCGCGCCGAGATCGCGTCGATCGAGGAACACGGTCGCGCCCGCGGGCTCCGTCGTCACCTTGAGCACCGCGACGAACGGCGCGACGCGCCTGAGAGCGTCGTCGATGCGCTTGGTCTGATCGGCGCGCGTCTCGCCTTGCAGCGCTTCGACGTAATATCGATACGCGTCGGGCGCGGCCTTCAGCTCTTCGTACGTGCGCGCGATGTTGAAGATGACGTTGCGGTTCGGCACGAGCCGGTTCGACGCGAGGAAGTGCTCGAGCGCGCCGGTGAAATCGCCCTTTTGGTACGACTCTGCGCCGAGCTTGAACTGCAGCTCCGCTTCGTCGGCCAGGTTGTCCGCGAAGGCGCGAGGCGCCCAAGACATCGAGACGAGCAGCGAGAGCGTGAAGGTGAGAACGGCAAATAGACGCGTGAGCTTTTTATCGGTCATCTTTTTCGACGAGCCCGACTGCTGCTCAGCGCGTTAGTTGGATGTCGAGGGTCGGATGCGTTGCCGTGGCAGTCGCGGTCGTCGTGGTGGTCGTGTTCGGCGGACGCGCCGTGGTGACGGTGCCCGTGTTGCGAGGACGCGCCGTGGAGTGCGCGGTGGTCGTCGTCGTCGTCTCCGTGGCTGTCGCCGTGGCCGCGATCTCGGTCGTCGCGCTCGTCGTCGGCTGCGGCTTCGCGGAGGCAGTGGCGGTCTCGGTCGCGGTCACGGTCGGCTGGGCGGCCACGCTTTGGGTCGGCCTGAGCGAACGGATGACGCCGTACGCGAGCAAGACACCGCAACCGAGGAGGAGCAGCGCACCGAAGGCGAGCACGACGGGCGAGAGCTGTTTGCGCGGCGGCGCGAGCGTCTCGATCGAGTTCGCAGGCAGCGAGGGCGAGGACTCCGCATTGTGGATGGGCGTCACCATCCGCGGTGGCATCACCGTCTCGGCGTTGAAGTCCACGTTTCCACGCTCTCCTGAGGCGAGGCCACGCGGCACGTTCGGCGGCGTGAGCTGCTGCGCGCTCGGGTACGAATCCGAGTGCGCGAGCTGCGGCGGCGCGCCGGGCGGATACACCGAAGGCGGCACGTGGAAGTTCGGATCCGTGATCAGACCCGCGGACCTCGTGATGGATGTCGTCCGCTCCGCCGTGATGCGCGCGCGACGCGGCGCGTACGGCAACAGCGCGACCGCGAGCTCCGCCACGTTCTGCCAGCGCTTCGCCTTGTCCTTCTCGAGGCATTTGTCGATGACGGCTTCGAGACCCGGCGGCGCGTCCGGCCGGAACAGGCCGAGCTTACGGTGCGGCGTCTCGAGGATGTCCGCGACGAGGCCGGTGAAATCCTTCGTCTCGTCGAAAATCGTCATCCCCGTCAAGAGCTCGAACAACACGACGCCGAGCGACCAGATGTCCGAGCGATGATCGACGGTGCGCGTCGAGCGAAGCTGCTCGGGCGACATGTAATAAGGCGAGCCCATGATGCTCGTCGTGTTGTTCGACGCGAGGTCGACGGAGCTCGGCCCGACGAGGACGGCCTTCGAAATCCCAAAGTCGAGCACCTTCACGACCGCCCAGCCATCACGCTGCACGACGAACAGGTTCTCCGGCTTCAAATCGCGATGGACGATGCCTCGCGCGTGCGCCTCACCGACGCCTTCGCACGCCTGGATCAGATAATCGACCGCCTCCTGAACCGGCAGCGGCCCGCTCTCGCTGAGCGTCTGCGCGAGATCGCGCCCGTTCAGGAGCTCCATCACCATGTACGGGATGCCGTCTTCCGTCTTGCCGACGTCGGTCACCTTCGCGACGTGCTCGCTCTTCAGCTTCACGGCCGAGCGCGCCTCGCGATCGAACCGCGCGACGACGTCCG
>Ga0068868_100003129_pt1 | contig 11514 bp, 12 predicted proteins | sample KBSMisM42_FD_64660 | JGI IMG/M metagenome (GOLD analysis project Ga0068868, IMG submission 64660) | Miscanthus rhizosphere microbial communities from Kellogg Biological Station, Michigan, USA - KBS Miscanthus M4-2 | ecosystem: Host-associated > Plants > Roots > Rhizosphere > Soil ...
TGGCGTTGTACTGGGCGCTGGTGCCGGTGCCGGTGCCGAGGCCGATGTTGGCGGCCTGACGGTCGATTTCACCCAGCAGCGTCGTGAATTCCTGGTTCAGCGTACTGCGGTTGCCCGAGAAGGTTCCCGACGCCGACTGCGTCGCCAAGCTCTTCAACTGATCCAAAATGTTGGAAATGTTGTTCAAGCCGCCGTCGATGGTCTGAAGAACGCTAGTGGCATCGTTAGCATTGCGGACGCCCTGGGTCAGCTCGGCCACCGTGCTGCGCAAGCTATTGGCTACGGCGAGACCAGCAGCATCATCGCCGGAAGAATTGATGCGGAAGCCGGAAGTCAGCCGGGTGATGGTCTGCGACTGAAAGTTGCTGTTCACCTGGAGGTTGGTTTCGGCCGTTAGCGCGGTTACGTTAGTTTGAAACGAAAGTGACATGTTCCCTATCCTTTTGTTCTAAATGTTCCGGCGTCTAGCCGAACCCGACTGTTTTCTTGCAGCGGTGATACACATGTCGCAGCGGTCGAGAAAAATTCTAGTTTTTTTACACAAATTTTTTGGGGGCGCCAAACGACGGGGAATTATTGCCTTCTATTCATTTAATTATTAGAAGAGGCCCCGGCTTTCTCGATATGGCCGGTGGGACTTATAAATGACCTCTACTCGACCACTTACAGCTTCTGAGCGATACGCGCGATCTATCCTTACTGCCTGGAATAAGCGCGAATTTGCAGAATTACAGACCGCGATAACGGAATTACCTCTCAAGCAGCCCGGAAATCTGCCCACCTCAGAGTATGAGCGGATGGACCTGATTCAGGACCTGGGCCGGGTCCTTCTTATGAGGAGCGCTTCCGGACCGGTTGCGAACGGTGCAGGGCACGACGCAGAGCTTGCTTTGGTGCGCCACCTCGCCCGGTGCGAATAAGGCCGCCGCGTCAGTTCTCTTAATTCGAAAAAATCTCTTCCACCTGAAACGCACGCTTCTGGCCGGCGCTTAAGATATGTCCCGTGAGGGATGAATCGCCATTCACAACGGCTCGAACGGTTACATGTAAGCCGTGATCCAACTTGACCACCTGCCCCTGCTGTAGCGCCATGAAATCCCTGAACGAGAGCCGTGGGCCTTCGAGACGAACCTCCAGCTCGACCTCTGCGTCTTCGAGTAGGCGCGCGTTGCGCTCCACATCAGCCTGGGACGCAACATCCTTCGCAGTTTCTTGAGGAAGGCTAGCAGTGATTACTGAAGCGAAGAATGAGCTTGGAACCGCGAATTCCAGCTGGCCCACTTGCCCAGCGATCTGCATCTCGAAGGAGATGCGCAGATCTGATCGAGTGGGCTCCGGGCAAGCCACCAAGCCCGGGTCACTTCCCATGCCCTCGACCACAAACTCAACGGGTTTAATAAGTTGCCAGCTCTCACCGAGAGGCCGCAGGATGGTGCGGCTGACCTCTTCGAGTAGGCTCCATTCGATTTCCGTCAACTCACGCGGCTGGGGAACCGGCTCACCAGTGCCACCCAGAAACAGGTCCAGCAGGGCCAACGCCGTTGCGGACTCCAGGTGCAGCATCATGGTTTCCGATCCCGGATGAAGCCGCAGCTGTATCAAACAACCTGGATTCGGAATCGCTTTCTGAAATTCTCCGGCGGTAGTCACGCGGATCCCGGCGAACTTGGCCTGAACTTCAGCCTCCAGGAACGTCGAGAGCGCATTTGAAAGCGACCGCGCGTAGGCCTCGTGGATGCTTTGCAGCATTCGGAACTGGGGAGTGGCGGTCTCCTGGCTGCTCAGATCCAGGGGCCGCAACACTTGGCCGGCTGGGGCGGTAACGGCACTGCGTAAATTCATGCTCAGCAAGAAGATCGTCTGGTTAAGGGAGATCCTTTAGGGAGCAAACTAAGTCCAAATCCACATAAACAATGGCTACTTTTCTTCGATATGCAATGTGCCCAAGGGCTCACGGAAGAGGCGCACCTAATGATCAAAGTAACCAGGCTCAACCGCACTCCGTTGATTCTGAATTCAGACCTGATTGAGCACATCGAGGTGACGCCGGATACGGTGATCGCGCTCACGTCGGGTCAGAAATACATGGTTCTGGAGACCACGGACGAGATCATCGACAAAGTCGTCAGCTTCCGGCAGTCCCTGATTCGCAATCAGCCGGCTCAATCCACGTCGGTTCCGTGCGCCAGGCCGGCTTTGAGTATTGCAACAGGAGAGCCGCCGTCCAATGGCTGAGAAATCTGAAGCCAAGTCAAAATCCCCAGGCAAATCAAATTTGCGGTCGTCGCGCCCGGACTTCGCCAGCATTCTCGGGCTGGTGGTCGCCTTCGGCGGCATTATCGGCGGATTGGTGTTGGAAGGCGGTAAAGTTTCCGACGTCACCCAGGTCACGGCCGCGATTGTCGTGTTGGGCGGCACGTTGGGCGCGGTCATGCTGACGTCCACGACGTCCGCCTTATTGGGCGCGGCCAAGAGTTTGAAGAAAGTCTTTTTCGAAGAAAAGGTCGATCTCGAAGCCGCTGTCGAAGAAATCATCGGCTATGCCACCAAGGCACGCAAGAGCAGCGTCATCTCGCTTGAAGAGGATCTCGATAAGATTGCAGATCCCTTCCTCCGCAAAGCGCTTTCATTGGCAGTGGATGGAACCGATCTGCAAGAACTTCGGACCATGATGGAAATGGAACTCACCCAGGCCGAGCAGCACGCTGAAGTTGACGCCAAGGTGTTTGAGGCCGCCGGCGGCTATTCCCCAACCATCGGAATCATCGGCGCGGTGATGGGATTGATCCAGGTGATGAAACACCTGGAAAATATCGAGGAAGTCGGACGTGGAATTGCCGTGGCGTTTGTCGCGACGGTTTACGGCGTGGCCGTCGCCAACCTATTCTTCCTGCCCGCCGCCAGCAAGATCAAGGCTCGGATCCACAACGACGTTTCGGCGAAGGAACTCATGCTGGAAGGCGTAATCAGTATTCTTGAGGGCACCAATCCAAAGCTGATTCGCGTGAAACTCGAGGCATTCCTTACCGAAAAGGGCGCCCCCAAGAAAGCGAAGGCCGGTTCCGAAGCTGCGAATGCGGGTCACGCGGTTCCGGCCCGGTAAGCATCATGGCCAGGAAAAAAAAGCCAGCGGCTCACGAAAATCACGAACGGTGGTTGGTCTCCTACGCGGACTTCATCACCCTTCTGTTTGCGTTCTTCGTAGTCATGTTCGCTTCTTCGCAAACGGATAAGTCGCGTGCCAAACAAATTTCCCAAGCAGTGGAAAAGGCGTTGGCCGATGGAAAGACGCTGGGGGTTCCGCCGCGGGTAGCCAAGATCCTGGGTGGAACGATCGACGACATTGGCCGGGGCAACGCACAAATGCGCGGGCCGGGTGGGGCACAGAAGGCCGCTAGCGAAGCTCCGCCGGAAAATCTGATTGAGCTGACCCCTTCGATGCAGAAGCTAACCAGCGAGCTCGAGAAGGAAATCAAGGCGGGCGCGGTAGAAGTGAACCTCGAACCTCGCGGTTTGGTAGTGAGCCTGAAACAGACGGCGTTTTTCCCTTCGGGCACCGACGCCATCGATCCTTCCACCTTCTCCATTCTCCAGAAAGTCGCGGACGCTCTCAACGCCGTATCGAATCCTTTGCGAATCGAGGGCCACACGGATTCTGTCCCGATTCACACCGCGCGCTTTCGCAGCAACTGGGAGCTCTCGGCCGCCCGCAGTATTTCGATGATGGAAGTGATGGCGACCCGCTTTCAGGTGGATCGCCAGAGAGTGGCTATTGTAGGCTTCGCCGACACTGCGCCGCAAACCTCCAACGATACGGTGGAAGGCCGTGCACGAAACCGCCGCGTCGATATTGTGATTCAGAACAACTATATGGCGGCATCGGCGGCGCAGGCGATGGCGCGGCCTGCGTCAGTGCCCGGACAAGTAGTCAAATAAACTGGTGCGAGGCATCGCCGACTCCGCCTGAATGGATGCTTGGTAGCTAGCCTGTTGCTGTGACAAGGCGATGCTCGCCGCGGCTACATCGGTGTCCTTCACGCTGCCGAGCGCAGTTTTATCCTGCAACTGGAATTTTTGCGCGATGTCCAGAGCATTGGAGATTTGATTCTGCACGCCGCCATAGAACGCCAATTGCCGGGATAAATAGTCCTGCGCCGACTTGATGGAGCCGATCGCCGTATTGATTCCGGCCGTGTCGTTATTCGCCAGCGCGACCCGCAGGCTATTTACTGCGGCGAAAATATTATCGCTGGCCAAGCTTTCGTCCGAGTTGCGGTGATCGAAGATGTCCTGCGCCGTCTTGGAAACTGCAAAAGTGATCCCCGAAGCATCCTGAATCAACCGCGTGGATTGTGTGGTAACCAGGCGATCCACACCGTTGGGATTGCTAAAATTCACCTGATACGAAGGCGATGTCGACTGATCGCCGCCGAAGACATAAGCGCCGTTGAACTGAGTCTGGCTGGCGCCCACCAGCGTTGCTAGAATTTGTCCGACCTGTTGCGCGAAACTGGCGCGGCTCTCCGCGGAGACCGTGCTTCCTACACCTTGTGCCGCGAGACTGGAGACCTGATCCAGGAGTGATGTCGCTGTCTCCAACACCGATTCCGCGCTGTTTACTTCCCCCGAAACCAGATTCAAATTACTGGTGACCTGGTTCACGTGGCCTATGTCGGATTCCAGCTGCAACACGTCGCCCAAGGAATTCGGCGCGTCGGACGCCTGGCTGATCCTGCTGCCGGAAGAAATCTGCTGTTGGGTTTGCGCCATCTGCTGTTGCAGCAATTGCAGATTCGTTAGAAATTGCTGACTGACGGCGCCTGAGTTTTGAATCATGAATAGCCTCTTTCTTCCGCTACACCATATTGAGAAGCGCATCCGACAGCGAATTGATCACGCTGACCATTTTGCTCGCTGCCTGGTAGCCTTGCTGCAGTTGCATGACCTGCGCTGCCTCGGCGTCCAGCGAAATTCCCGACACTTGGGTTTGCAGTGACCGCGATTGCGCCAGTAACTGAGCATGCAGATTGCTTCCGGTTTGTGCGTCGGAGGCGCTTTGGCCCGCTTGGGTTGCCATACTGCTCAAGAATTGAAGAATAGTTTGTCCCGAGATTTGATCGGCCGGATTGGTCGACGTGCCGAGCCCCGCTAGTTGCAGCGCGGCGCCGTTCGAAACCAAGGGTGGTCCCGGATTCACCGGAGCAAGCGTATTGGCCGTGATGTTCGGATCCAACGCCAGCGTCTGTGCGATGCTCGCCGGGCTGCCCGAATTATAAGTGAACAGCGGTGTTCCTGCGGCGCCGCCAGCCGTCTGCGCCGAAGTCAGGATCGAATTCACGCGGTCCGCAACCTGCTGCGCCAGTTGATTGAGAGCGCCCTGCTGCTGTCCATCGCCCTGTAGCGACGGCAGCACGGTATTGCGGACGTTCAGAAGTCCGCCCAAGGTTCCCTGCGTGATGTGAGCGGTGATGTCCTGGCCGCTCGCATCCAGGATGCGCGCGTCCGGCGTTGCGTTCGGAATGAGCGGAGTGCCGCTAGGCGCAAAACTTGCATGAAGCGTGTACTGCTGGGCTCCAATGACCAGCGGCGTTTGTCCGCCGAGCAGAACCGTGGCGGTGCCATTCGGTGCGTATGAAACCGTTATATCCGCAATCTGCGAAAGCGATTCTAGAGTCGCGTGCAAATTAGCGTCCAGCCCCGCGTCCGGTGTGCTGCCGGTGGCATGTTGAATCGCCAGATTCGCCTGTTGAACCGCCGCAGCCAGCGTATTGATCTGGTTCACGTTGGAGGTGATCTGTTGATTTACGCTATTCGTGATTTGCCCCAGGCTGGCGGCGGCAGATTGAAAGCTCTGCGCCACGGCTTGCGCCTGATTGAGAACCGCCTGCGCGCTGGTGGTGTTAGGTGTCGCGCTCCACGCCGAGAAACTCTGGAACAAGTTGTTGAGAGCGCCGGTCACTCCCGTTTGCCCCGAAACGTCAAACAAAGATTGAATGGATGCCAGCGGGTTTGACGCTCCCGTAAAGTACCCCTGCGCCGAAAGCTGCGTGCGCACGGCCTGGTTGAGGTACTCGTTTTGAGTGGTTTGCGTCCCGCCGAACTGTACGCCGCCCATCAATCCCGTCGAAAGGTTGAATGCCTGCGACTCCAGCAGGGCAACTTGGCGCGCATATCCGGGCGTGTTCGCGTTGCTTACGTTGTTTTGCGAGACCGCGAGTGCGCTTTCGATGCTGCGAAGCGCGTCTACGGCGTTGCCCAAGGAGCTGAAAAGTCCACCCATGGCGTCTCCTAACCCTCGAAAGTGCCCCGGGCCTCGGTAGGCAATAGCACCGGCCGGCCTTGTTCTGAATAACCCGTTCCCAAGCGCACCTGCAGCAAGCCCATGCAGTAGTTCGATCCATGCTCGAACTTGGCTTGCAGCGTGCCGCCCATTCGCCGGATTTGCTCCAGCGACGGCCGGATGCCACAATCGGCCGTGGCGCCTGCGTCCTTCATCGATTTGTGTATTCCTTCGAGCATGGCTGCCGCCTGTCCGAGCTCGGTTTCCCAGTGGGCCAACATATCGGTCCCCGGAATGAGCACAGTCTGCTCGACTTCGCGAAGAATGGCTTGGACGTGCTGGCAGGTTTCCAGCGTCGATTCCTGTGAGGGGAGCATACGACTCGGCCTAGTCCCCAAACTGGGACGCGGTGAGGATCGATTCGCTCAAGGCTGCGCTATCCACGCGATACTGACCGGATTGAATCAGCCCGCGCAAATACTGGACGGTGTTTGTACGCTCGTCCTGACCAGCGCGTTGAGCAGCCGCAACCAACCCGCCCTGGCCCCCAAGCTCGACGCCATCCCCCGCCGCCGTAAGTGACAACTTTCGGGACGAGGAACTGCTATCGGGCTTTGAAGGCTCTTGGACTCGGTCGCTTTTGGACATTGAGATGTTCAAGAGATTACTCTCTATCTTCATTGCGCTGCTCCTTATATATCGCAACAACCTTCCGTTTGTAGAGCGATTTTCCAACAAACGTTCGGAGGCGGCTAAAATTCCCCGATGCGCTCACTCGGATGGGATTTGGATGCATCGTTTTAAGCTGCTTTTTCAGGCAGTTCCCGTCTAAGGTCCCCGTTTTGCGGCGGCGCCATGCGTAGAATGCGAACTGCATAGTTGCCGTCTACCGACACCACTTCGCCGTAGGCGATCACGCAATTGTTCACTCGAACCTCTACTTCTTCGTCCAGCATCTGATCCAGTTCGACCACCGAACCATTGGTTAGATTGAGCAGATCCTTCAAGCGCATGGCAGTGCGCCCTAAGATGATCGTGACCGGAATTTCTACGTGCATCAGGATATTCGTGGAATTCCTGGTTGCCGTGGGGCGGGGCGCCGATTCCTGTTCCTTCATGCCGGACGTGAATTCCGTCTTAGCTCCAGGAGCCGCTGGCGATCCTCCCAGCGCGGTTTCCAGGCCCGCACTGATGCAGAAGTAAACCGGCATGCTGGCGCCGGGCGCGGGCTCGATCGCGTAAGGTGCGGAAGTCCATTCGCGGGGCGGCTCCTCCGAGCGTTCTGCCGCCCCGCAAGTGACTTCCGAACCGAACTTGGTTTCAGCCGCTTCCTGAATTGCCCCGGCAAGAGCTACCAAGGATTCGGCACTGAAACTGCGCGGCGTGGTCTCTTCATCCAGGCCGCATATTTCCTTCCATGCCGCCCAGGACGCACCCGCCAGTACGCGGCACGCCGGATCGATGCTCAGGCTCCACGACCACCAGATCAAATCAGCGGGTGTTTTATCCGCGCCTTCAGAAATTCGAGCGTCTGCGTGATGCCCGTTTGAAGCACGCGCTTTTATAGCAGACGCCAGGTTATCGAATAAGCTTTGTACGGATGGGTTGAACTGGTTCACGGTTAGTAAACTCCTCGCGGCGTGGGCCAGCGTCGCTCGATATAGTTGCGCAGGCGAATGACGGCCTGGGCTTTGATCTGCGAGATGCGCGTCACGTGCACATCCAGGATGGGAGCGATTTCCCGAATGTTCTGCCCTTGCCGGTAGTACAGGTCCAGGACGATACGTTCGGGACCAGGCAATTTCTCCAAGCCTTCTTGTATTAGCTTCTGAAGCTCGGCGCGTTCCAGAATGAAGGCCGGGGAATTGTCTTCGCAATCGGCCACATAGCTGATGAGGCTTCGCGAATCGTCTTCACTCACCGGAGCGTCCAGGCTTCCAATGCTGATTCCGCGTAACTCGACCAGCCATTCCTGATACTCGCGATGCGGAACCCCCAGTTCCAGTGCGATCTCCTCTTCGGAAGGAGGCCGCTGCAAGCGCTGCTCTAGGTCGCCAATCGCCGTCTGGACGACTTTCAACCGTTTGCGTTTATGCGGAGCGATCCCATCCATGCCGCGCACGCTATCGAGAATAGCGCCGCGAATCTTGTATTCGGCATAAGTCTTAAGCTTGACGTTGAACGAAGGGTCGAAATTATCGATTGCGTTGATCAACCCGATAATCCCGATCGAAATTAAATCCTCAAGATTGGTATTCCCCGCCAGCTTCTCGTGAATCCGCCCGGCAATCCAATTCACCTGCGGCAGATGATCCAGAATGAGCTGTTCCCGGGACGCAGTTGGATTTTCGGGTTGCTCGGAATACGAAAGTGCGCCGAGAGTTGCCATTCGTGTCCTTAGGCGACGCGCTGTGCGCGTGCTCCTTCGCGCTCCAGCGCCATACTCAGCAGATCCTCGGATGACACGGCGCGGATGTCTTGCGGGATCGCAGGCCCGTACGCGACGAACGAGAGTTTCAACCCCGCCCGTGCGGCCTCGGAGAAAATCGAGCCGAACGAGTACGTCTCGTCCATCTTCGTGACCAGCAGCTTGGTGGGCCGGAAACGTGCGTATCTTTCGATGCAAAGACGCAGATCGCGCGCCTTCATGTAACCGGGCACTACCAGGTGAACATCAACTTGCGGGCACTCCGCCAGTGCGGCTGTTGCTGCGTCGGCGGCATTCGTGTCGGCAGCGGTATAGCCGGGAGTATCTACGAATATGGTTTCTTGCTGGCGCGCTTCGGCGATGAGTCCCGGCAGCAAGTAGGCCGCGGGAACTTCCTGGAATGTCATCTTGTACGTGTCTGCCAAAGACTGGAGTTGCAAGTGGGCGGCAGTCCGCGACATATCCAGCGACAACAGCCTCAGGGGACCACAATTCGTAGATCGGACTCGCGACACCGCCAGTTTTGCCAGGCTCGTGGTTTTTCCCGCGCCTCGCGGTCCGACCAGAATTACCACCGGATTACCTTGCTCGTCTCTTGGGCCCGCGCCGAGATGCGGCGCGAGGACGACGCGATTTTCCATTTCCACGCGGACGAATGCTTCCAAGCGCCCTGCATCGGAACGCAGCGTCTTCCAGCGGTTCGCGGTGTTGGCTTTGTCGGGGCCTGCCGCCGCGAAAAACGCGTCGGTGGCCATCGAAGCTTCCAGGCGATCGATGATGTCTTTGCTCAACGCCGGGTCGACATCGGCCGATCTCAGGCGAGCATGAACATCCGCCAGCTCCGGGACAGTTCGTCCAATCGTAAGCTGCGCTCGTGATGAGCTGACAAGCAAATCCCGAATCTCGTCGATTTGATTGTGCAAACGTCCGAGCTCAGCCGCGAAATGCTCAGGGGCTCGTTGTTCTATGCGGCTCTCCACTTCTGCAACAGGCGCAGCGGCTTCTGGAGTAACAATGCCCGGAGCCTCTGGAGATTCCCCAGCTAATCCAAAAATGACCTCGTAGCCACCGCCCTCGATCTGATCGACCTGCGCCTTGCGCGTGTTAAGGAGCATGGCCTCCGGGCCGAGCTCTTCTCGTGCCTGTGCCATGGCCTGGTCTACGGATCTTGCAAAGTAAGATTTGATTCGCATCTGGTCGCGGTTTGTCATGCAATTACTCCTCGCGAACGCACCTTGATATCGGCCGGGAGCTCATTGTGCGAAAGCACGGTTAAGCTCGGCATCGACGACTCTACAATTTGACGCAAGAAGAATCGGGAGCCTGAACTAGTGATGACCACGGCCGCTTCCGCCTTCGCGATTTGGCGCGACAGACGTCCGAGAATGTCGCGAATTCCCTCGGGAGCCATGGTTAAGACGCTGTTCATTTCTCCGTGCTCTACCGACGATTCGATCGCGCGCTCCATCGAAGGATCCATCAGATAGGCCGGAATCTCTCCCTGTGCATTCACAACCTGTTTGACGATGGCTCGCCTCACACCTTGACGTACGTATTCGGTGAGCAGAACCGGATTCTTGCTGCTGTGCGCGGCTTCGCCCAGGGCCTCCAGGATTCCCACGCCGTCTCGAATTGGCACACGTTCCCTAAGCATGTTTTGGATCACACGTTGGATCGTAGCTAGTGGAAGCAATTTTGGAACCAAATCTTCAATGACCTTGGGATTCTCTTGCGCCACCCGGTCGCAGAAAGCCTTGGCATCCTGCCGCGTGAACAATTCATGGGCATGCCGGCGCACCACTTCCGTGAGATGGGTTCCGATGACGCTGGTCGCATCCACCACTGTGTAACCGCTGCTGCGGGCGCGATCCACTTGATCCGGGCGGATCCAAATTGCCGGCAGTCCGAATGCGGGATCCACCGTCGGTTTTCCCTGCAGCGAAGGATCGGGATTTCCGCTTGGAATGGCCAATTCATGGCCTTGCAGCAGCTCAAAGCGGGCGATTTCGCTGCCGCGCATTTGGATCACGTATTCGCGCGATCGCAGCGCCACGTTGTCCTTTACTTTTACCGGAGGCATCAGATAACCGAGCTGCGTCGCAAGCTGCCGGCGGATGCCCGCAACGCGTCCCAGTAAGGGCGAGTCCGCGCCGCGCTCTACCAGGTTGACCAGGCCCAAACCTACTTCTACCGAAAGGGGCTCGACCTTCAACAGGACGTCCAGATCTTCCTTCGCTTTGGCCGGCGCTACTGTCGAATTCACGGCGGCAGTGGCAGATTTTTGACGCATCCTCCAGCCAACCGTACCCAAACCTCCACCCATCAGCAGGAATGGAATCGTGGGTAGGCCGGGCAGTAGCGCCAGAGCCACTAACACTCCGCTAGCCAGAAGCAGAGGCTGTGCGCTTCCCAATACCTGTCTTTGAAATTGATTACCCAGGCTGTCTTCCGAGCCAGTTCGGGTGACGATCAGGCCGCCTGAGATTGAAATCATCAACGCGGGGATTACCGTAACCAGGCCGTCGCCGATGGTCAAGACGGTATAGGTTTCGAGCGCATGCCGAAGATCCATGCCGTGTTGCAGGACCCCAATGAGGAAGCCGGCAATGATATTGATCCCAGTAATTAGGATTCCGGCCACGGCGTCGCGCTGCGTGAATCGAGATGCACCGTCCATGGCGCCGAAGAATTCCGCTTCGGCGGAGAGATGCTTCCTGCGGGCGCGTGCTTCGGTTTCATCGATCATTCCGGAGTTAAGATCGGCGTCGATCGACATCTGTTTTCCAGGCAGGGCATCCAATGTGAA
>Ga0068868_100003130_pt1 | contig 11512 bp, 9 predicted proteins | sample KBSMisM42_FD_64660 | JGI IMG/M metagenome (GOLD analysis project Ga0068868, IMG submission 64660) | Miscanthus rhizosphere microbial communities from Kellogg Biological Station, Michigan, USA - KBS Miscanthus M4-2 | ecosystem: Host-associated > Plants > Roots > Rhizosphere > Soil ...
GGGAACGCATCGATACAGGCGACCTATCGCATCAAATCGACGATGAGCCTGAACATGGGAGCCCAGTACACGATTCAGACGCACTTGAAGGACTACAACAACATTGGTCCCACCATGCAGTATCAGGCCCAGATCAAGAAAAACAGCATCATCAGCATCGGCGCGCGGCTGTCCTATCCCAATATCGGCTTTTCCATAGGCTCCTATGAACAGTTGCTGCGTGGAAACGGCACGACGAAGCAGTTCAACACGGTGATATCGAACCCGTCCTATCCGGATCCCACTCCTTCGCTTCTGGAGGCAACCGCGATCGGTGTGAACAGTTCGTTTCAGACGCGAGTCAAGGATATGGTGTCTCCCTACAACATCAATATGCAGTTGGCGTTGAACCAGACGCTGAAGAAAGGCTGGAGAGTTTCACCTTCTTTTAATATCAACCGCGGCGTGCACCAGCTCCGGAATCGCAACATCAACGCGCCGTATCCAGGCACGCCGCTGGATCCTTTCATCACACAGGACCAGATCGATCTGCTGCGGCCGTACTTTCCAATCGTCAGCCGATTGAACCAGTTCGAACCGACTGCAAATTCTCTTTCGAAAAATTTGAATGTCACCGTACAGTTTCCCTCCACGAAAAAATATCTGAAGACTCAGCTTTCGGGACTGGTCCAATACGGCCTGACGTGGGCAGCGGACGATAATCAGGTTCAGAACCCATACGACATACGATCCGATTGGGCACGAAACGACCAGCGTCAGCGATTTCAGACCCAGTTTTCCGTGAGGCCTCCATGGATCGGCACGTTTAACTTTAATATCAATGCGAATTCCGGCCGCTCCTACAGCATCACCTCCGGCAAGGACGATAATTTCGATCAGAACATCAACGATCGGCCGGCTGGAATTCCGCGCAATTCGCTCCGAGGTCCCAGTGTTTACACCGTTAACCTGAACTACAACAGCCCCCAGCTGAGCTTCCGTAAGAAGAAGCCGGCCCCCGCAACGGCTTCAGGGCCTGCTGCTGCTGCGACAGGCACCAATGCCGCATTGGATTCTCTGATTCAATCGGCGATGGCAGCCGGACTGCCGGCTGCGGCGATTCAACAGTTGATTGCGCAGGTGAGCGCGCAGCCCGGGCTTCTGGCGGGACGACCGGATGCTCCAACATCGACGACACAACAGCCCACGCTGCTGCATCCCCAGACGACGCTGAACGTCAGTGTGAATAACCTGCTGAACAACTCGAGAATGAATGGCTACAGTGGCGTGATAACATCCCCGCTGTTTGGTCAACCGACGAGCTACCAGCCGGGAAGAGATATCCGGTTCACGCTGAATTCCAGATTTTAAGCATCGGGAGAGGTTATGAATCGACATCTGAGTGTACTGGCCTTGATTGTGTTCGCCACGCAAGCCTACGCGCAGGATGTGGACTTCGGAGCGTTTGGAGACGCCGGCAGCCTGTTAACCCCCAACGCTCCGGCTCGTGGAGCGGCCCCTGCGCCTGCACGCGGTGCGGCACCGGCACGTGGCGCCGCACCCACTGTTCCTCCACCGGATCGTCTGGTGCGGTTGCGTGACGCGCTCCTGAAGGCAGAAGCGCCGATGACAAAGGAACAGGAAGTGGGCCTGAATAAGTTGCTGGATTCGGAAATTCCGGCGATGCAGCAAACATTACGGACTCATGGCCAGCAGATGATGGCTTCCCGTGCCCCAGGCGGCCCGACTCCGAATCCTGCTGCAGCTCCGGCACCGGGAACTGCAGCTCCGCCTCCGGCTGCCGCTGCCGCACCAAACCCAACGTCCCCGGCCCTGGCGGCTCCGGCACGAGGCGCCACTGCACCTCCGGCTGCAAATGCGCCACCTGCTCCAGGCGGCGCTCCTGGCGCACCCAATCCCGCTCTGCTTGCGGCAGCGTTGGCGGCGCGCGGCGCACCGCCAAGCTCTCGAGTTCCTGCGGAAGTGCTCGACGCTCTTGAAGTGGAGATGCGCCAGATGAACGATGCGCTATTCACGAAGGTTGCTTCATCTCCCGTGTTGGATGCGAAGCAGCAAGCTGTCCTGACAAAGATGTCCCGCAACCAGATCAAGGCCCGCGGCGGATTCGATGCGCTGCGGCTTTCCATGGAAGATGCCGGTGTGCCATTTACCGATGAACAGCTGCCTCAGGTCCAGGCCATGTTCGAGGAGCAGAAGAAATCGCGTGAGGCGTTGGCCAAAGAAACCCAAGGCACGCCGGATCCCGCAAAACTGAAGCAGCTGGAAACGGACACTCTCACGAAAGTGGTGAGGCTTCTCGTTCCCGCACAGAGAACCGCCCTGCTGGCGGTTTTGAGAGCGCAGCAGTAAGTTCATTGACCTTCTGATACAATCCGCTTCGTTTTACCACTCGGTCGGTAATGCGCCTTTTTGAATTGAAGGTGCACTCATGTCCCAAACCGTTCGCTTATTTCTCAGACTCGCATTCTGTTGCGCGCTACTGGCATTGCTGGCCGAGCCGGCATGGGCGCTTCCGATATTTGCCCGGCGTTATGAAACATCCTGTACAACCTGCCACGTCGTCATACCCAAGCTGAACGCGTTTGGAACCGCTTTTCGTAACAACGGATATCGAATTCCAGTCGACGATGCGGCCCTTGTAAAAACCAAGGACGTCCCTCTGGGCGCGGACGAATGGAAGAAGCTGTGGCCCAAAGCCGTATGGCCCGGCGCTATTCCGGGAATGCCGCCCGTGGCAGTTCGTGTCATGACGGATGTGAATTTTCGGCCGTCCACTGCCGTCAATGTCAATTTCGATTTTCCAAATGGCATTGCCGGTTACTTTGCCGGATCGGCCGGCGAGAGTTTTTCGTTTTTTGGATCGGTGTTTCTTCAGGGCGCGACAAACGCCATATTTCTGGATCGCGCCTACGGACAGTTCAAGCTCTTCAAGGAAACTTCCGGTCAGAACTGGCTGACAATCAAGCTGGGTCGAATCGATACGCGCGCGGAACCCTTCTCGTCGACCAACCGCAAAACAACCAGTCAGAATTTCAATGTCGGCGATTTTCGCGCCACGGGTGGAGGATTCGCATTTCGCGATCACGATGCCGGTATTGAATTGTGGGGCGCCGCGACGGGGCCGGACGACCACGGCGGTTTCGAGTATGCCGCCGGAGTCGTGCAGGGCACGGCCGGGCGTCCGGAAAACAACAACTACAAGGATTTTTACTGGACCGCTTCATACAAGTTCGGGGGGCTCGGTGTTGTGGGCTCACGCATGAGAGAGACCGCCAATCCAAACTCGCCTCAGGGCTATACGGAAACGGCGTTCACTATCGGCACCTTCAGCTACGTCGGGAGAAGTCTACCCACACTGACTGGTGTCACCGAAGATCGGTTCAGACGCCATGGCGTCAAGGTCGATGCGTGGCTGGGAAAGCTTAATGTGTTTGGGACAGCTGTTCTCGGGACGGATGAACTGCTGGGCGCGAGTCCCAGAACCGTGGATTCCAGCGCGTTCATGGGGGAAGCCGACTATCAGCTGCTGCCCTGGGTCATGCCTGTGTTTCGATTCGAGAAAACCAATTTCTCCGACGGCAGAAGAGCGACAAATCTGGCCATCCCTGCCGTCAACTTCCTCGTGCGAGCGAACGTGCGGGTTCTGGCGGAAGGCCGGTTTTATAACCGCATTGGCACGGACGTGAGTGGCCGAACCGGCCTTAACGAAGGTCTCATCCGCCTGGACTTTTTGTTCTGAGTTGACGGCGAGATTGCCCCTGGCAGGAAGGGTGCCGGGACAACTTGTCTCTAAAGTAATCAATCCGGTCTGGCGATAACCCCAATTGAGGTTTTACCTTGCTGGTCCGGATCATATTCATTCTCCTGGCTGTGCTGGTACTTGCCGTTGGACTTGCCACTGGCAGTACCGAGGAAACCACCATCGACGGCCGGGTTATCGTGCGTGGATTGCCCGACAGCAGTGATGCCGTGGTGTATATCGACAAAATCCCCGGCAAGACCTTTGCGCCGCCCACGACTCCGATAGTCCTCGATCAGGTGAATCTCCGCTTCACGCCACACGTTCTTCCAGTTCTGGCCGGTACCAACGTCGCCTTTCCCAACAGCGATCCAGTGCGGCATAACGTCTTTTCTCCGACGGCCAGCTGGAAATTCAATCTTGGAACCTATCCGCGCGGCAGCACGAAATTCCACATCTTTGATAAGCCGGGTGCCTTCACGCTGCTGTGCAACGTTCATGCCGAGATGTCCGCATACGTGATCGTTACGGAAACTCCGTACTTCGCCGTCACCGACAAGGCCGGCAATTTCACGATTCGAAATATCCCTCCAGGAACGTACGTTTTGAAAACGTGGCATGCAAAGGCGAGGCCGTCGGGCATGAGCATCACAACTGGTGAAGGCGGAATCCGGAATCTCGAAATCGAGTTGAGGAAGTAGCCGGGATGAACCTGAAGCAGAGAACACTCTTCTTTGTCGCACTGAGTGTCACAGGACTCCTTGTGATGTATCTGGGCTTCAGCCACTACTATGTTCGCCAGCAGGAGACGCAGTTTCTCGACGGGCGTCTGCAATTGACACGGACTGTCGCTCGCGAATTCGACGAGTTCTTCAGCCGGGGCATTTCACGGCTCGATATGATTTCGCAGCTGCCGGGCCTGGCCTACGGACTGCACACTCTCGAAGCCAACCGGGAGGGGAAGCAGATACCGGCGTGGACAACGCTTCACTATCTCTCCTATCAATCCGACGTTTTTACCAATGGCATCTATCTTCTCAACAAACAGGGACAGGTGTTGTGGAGTGAGCCACCCGATGTCGGATTGCTGGAAACCCGCTACGAACCCTTCGTCAGCATTCTCAACCTCATGAAGGGCGAAAGCTCCGAAGTGGCATTGACGACCTGGAAGAAGCGGGAACGCATCGATATTCTTGTCTCCTCGCGCATTCGAGATGACAACGGGGATTTCGTCGGCATGCTGGTCGGCGCAATACCCACCGATCATCCTCAGGTTCAAGCCATTCTCGATCGAAAACCCAGCGGTCACGTGATTGCACAGTTGATGGATGGAGATGGTATCGTCGTCGCGAGCACGGATCCGGCGCGTCAATCGAAGACCCTGCCGTACCTGCGGCCAGCTTCCTTTTCCGGTGGCTTTGCCGTTGGCAGAGAGAAATTCGAGTCGAGGGAATCCATCGCGGCGACGGCGGCACTGGCTTCTTCTTTCACATCCCCGGCATGGGCGGTCAGCATGGATCAGGATGCCGGCGAAGCACTTTCTCCGATTTCCGGATTGAAGTGGCTGCTGGCCGGATTCGGTTTCGTGATCATGGTCATCGCGGTGTGCAGTCTGCTGTTCATCCTGAGAAGTTTCACCAGGCCCGTGGAATCCCTGACGGCCGCAGCAAAGCAGATCGCAGAAGGCAATCTGGAAGTCCGGTTCTCGCTCGATCGCAGCGACGAGATTGGAGCGCTCGCGAAAACCCTCGACGATATGAAGACGAAGCTCAAGTCGTCCTATGACATGTTACTGGCATCGGAAAAAATGGCGCTCATGGGACAGATCGTCGCCGGTATTGCGCATGAATTGAATAATCCACTGACCATTGTTCTCGGAAACACGCAGTTGCTGCTGATGCGTCATCGTGACGACGACGATGCAAAGGCGCTCCGGAAAGTCGGCGAAAGCGCGGAACGTGCATCGAAGATCGTCCGCAACCTGCTGAGTTTTGCACGCCACGAGAATCCCGAACGCAAGTTGACGGACATCAACGCGGTGATTACAAAAACGCTGGAGTTGCACGGTTACGAGCTGAAGGTTCGCGACATCAGCGTGGAACTGGACCTCGAACGAAGCCTTCCGCAGACGATGGCTGACGCGAGCCAGCTTCAGCAGGTCTTCCTGAACCTGATCGTCAATGCCGAACACGCGATGATCGATTCGAATGGCAGCGGACGCCTCTATATCCGGACTCGCACCGAGGGGGCTGCGATTTTGGCGGAGTTCTCGGATGATGGTCCCGGGATTTCTCCAGAGAATATCCGGCGCATCTTCGAACCCTTCTTCACGACCAAATCGATTGGCAAGGGAACAGGGCTGGGATTGAGCATTTGCCAGAACATCATCCAGGAACACGGCGGGCGGATCGATGTGAGGAGCGAACCGGGAAGCGGAACGACATTCGTTGTCCGGATTCCAGTTCAGAACCAGGCGGCCACCGAGGAAGTTCCTCTACTGGTATCCAGGGAATCCGGTGCCGTTAAGAAAAGAATCCTCGTCGTTGAGGACGATGCATCCATACGTCAATTGTTCAGCGAGGTGCTGACTTCGGAGGGCCACAGTGTCGACATGGTCGACAACGGCATGTCCGCTTTGCAGACGATCCAACAGCATGAATACGATTTGATTTTCAGCGATATCAAGATGGCGAAATCGAGCGGGATCGATTTATTCAACGACCTCAAGCGCCACGGTCACGGCATGGAACAACGGATGGTGTTTGTGACCGGGGATCTGATGAACCCCGACACGCGCAATTTTCTCGAATCGACGGGATGTTCCTGGCTTGGAAAACCCTTCGACATCGCGGCAGTCAAGAGGATCGCCGCCGCAGCCCAGGCAGATCGCAAGGAGAGTCGCGCCCCTGTAGGCGCGGTCTGTGACCGCGCACGCTCTATCATCCACAACGATTCCGACTGAAGGATCGGCGCGGTCACAGACCGCGCCTACAGGGGCATCAAAGGGAATTAAACCCCGCGAGCAGGGACGCGACGCCAAATAAAAGAAACACTCCCGCCGCAGCCCAGCGAATCCACTTCATCTGAGCCGTACCGGCCAGCTTCTCTCCTAGAAAAACCGCGAGGCCGTCGGAAAGCATCATCCCCATCGTCGTACCGATGGTGACGGTTGCCACAGAGTGATAGCGGGCCGCCAGCGCAACCGTCGCAAGCTGTGTCTTGTCTCCCATCTCTGCCAGGAAGAATAGAAACGTCGTTGTGAGGAAAGCGCCATACGTTGGCCTGTCGTCGACCTCGTCCATTTGATCCGGCTTCAGCGTCCAGATTCCAAATCCAATGAACAACGCCGCGAGGATGAATGCCATGAGATCTGGCGGTACGCGATTCGACACCCACTGACCTACCGAAGAGGCGAGACCATGATTCAGTATCGTGGCGACCAGGATTCCACCCATGATGGGAATGGGTTTCTTGAATCGCGCCGCCAGCGAAAACGCCAGCAGCTGTGTTTTGTCGCCCATCTCACTGATTGCCACCAGTGCGAACGAACCCGCGACAGCCTGGAAATTCATGAAGCCTATTGCAGCCCCGGATATCCCATGTTCCTGCCCCTCCGACGGAGCTGGAGCAACACCACGGTGCTGAAGCGGATGGCATAGACGACTTCGGTTGTCGCGCACGAGAATGCCTTGAGATGCCACACCCATCGATGCGGCAGAAGAAGCTCCCATTCCAGTCGCGCGTAGCGTTTCCAGAATGCGTTCAACCATTCTCGATGTGCTGCACGGCCGAACGTTCGCCGGAACCATCGAGAGTGGCGGACATCCCGTCGCCATCTGCGGAATCGGTCCTCCCAGGGTTCGTGCCCGTCGGCCGCGAGGCCCAGTGTGCAGCTTGCGAAATACACCCGCTGCAACACGAAGAATTCCCGGAAGCCAAGACCGACGTAGCGGACGAACCGCCAGAGCTCGCGGATGGTGTGTTCCATCCGCGACATTTTTGGCGCCGACGGCCGCCGGCTCGCGAAATGCTTGTGTCGAACAAATCCCGCCAGCATCGGATGAACGTCTTCGACAATGGCACTCCATCGGTACCAGAGAAAATTTCGGAACATGCCCCAGTATTCGTCCCTGGAAATTCTTCGCAACGCCGCGCTCATCTGGCGTGCCGTGTAGAACTGCCGCCACGCCCGGTTGTACGCTTCCTGCCATTCACTTCGAGACATCCGGGGATGGTCCGTCACGGGCTGAAAAGAATCGTAGTTGTTCAGATCTTCGTCCATCGGGATACCGGCCACATACTGGCGAATATGATCTTCCGAGCCGGGAAGAGGGGTCAGCATGAAGAAGGATACCTGGTCGAATCCGAGTTCTTTCAGAACATCCACATCTTCGGCGATCGTCTGCGGAGTGTCATTCGGGAACCCGAGAATATATCCGGCGTGGCAGGCGATACCGAACTCGTGATGCAGCGCGCACATGTCCGCATACTCCCGGACCTTGTTTTGCCGCTTCCGCGTGGCATTCAAGGTTTCCTGCCGTACCGTTTCCACACCCATGAACACCTGGTTGCAGCCGGCCCGTGCCAGAAGCTCGACGAAGTGCGGAATCTTCCATGCCACGAGATCCGCCTCAACCATAAATCGGAACGAAAGTCCTTCGGCTCGCAGCTGGATCAGCCCCTGAAGGATTTCTTTCCAGCGGGGATTACGCGCAAAATTATCGTCCGTGAAAAAGAAAAACGGAGTTCGTTCTTCACCGCAGGCCCGTCGCACGCGGCGCACGATCGTATCGACCGTCCGGTATCGCGGATCGTGCCCCTGGACATTAATGATGGTGCAAAAGCTGCATGTGAACGGGCAGCCGCGCCCGGTGTCGAGTGTATGCATCCGGCCGAAGAACCCTTCGAAGTAGTCGGACGGATACTCTGGCAGCGGCGCCGCGACGAGAGCCGGACGCCCACCTCGATAGAGTGGCTTCGGTTCACCTCGCACGATGTCCCGCAGAGCTTCATGCCAGATTCCTTCGGCTTCTCCATGAAACAGAACAACTCCCCGTTCCAGAAGGTCGGCGCATTCGGGGGGCATGATGTGAGGACAGGGAATTTTCGATTCACCGCTTCCGTCGTGGAGCATGGTGATCGATCCACTGATATGGAATCCACCCATCAGGACCGTCGCGCCCAGCGATTTAAATTCCAGCGCAACTTCCCTGGCTCGCGGGAACATGTTGGTTTGAACGCCAACCAGGCAAACGACCACCCGGGTGTCAGGCGCGGAATATTCTTCCATCACCTTCGAGGCGTTCACTCCGCCTCTCATTGTTCTTTCATTGAATGCGAGGACTCGGCACTTTATACCGGCAAGCTCAGGCGAGGCAAAAGCGGATTCGGTCAATGACCACATGGCCGCCAGGGTGTTGCATGGGAGGACGCCCTTATAGAACTGGATAAGGTAGCCGTCTTCGTCGTACTTCGTAACCTCCACGAGTATGACAACCAATTGTCGGGTACACGCACCGGTTTCGATCATTCGGTTGCTAGCATAGTTCCTTTCGATTGCTGATGCTGAAGAAAATCCCTTCATGGGCTTGCCGCGGGTCTCCTTCGGTACGTCGGGTTTGCACGCGCGGTCATACAAGGTGTGAATGAATTCAGCAATGATAGTGATAAGGACGTTTCCCCTCCTGAGTCAGGAGGGGTGGGACTTCAATAGATGGCGCGCCGGGGTGGTTCCGAAGCGCGATATCCCGCGGGAAGGCGGCTTTGGAACCACCCCTCGCGTGATTGCTTCGCAATCACGCTGCCCTCCTAACTTTAGGAGGGCAGCGTTAATTTCTTACACTCATTCAATTTACTCACAGCTTCATGGATCCCGCCTGCAGCAATTTGGTTGACACACACGCCCGTGTGAAAACATGCTCGCAGATCAAAATAGCGGAGGAACAAACATGAAACTGGTCCTTGTGGGAACGTTCGCCATTTCGGTGACCGTTCTCCTCGCGCGGATGTTGTCTGGAACCCAGACGGCAGCGCAGAAGAATGCCATTGGAATGGAGTTCATGCGGATTTCATCCGGAGAATTCATGATGGGTTGCTCGATGGGGGACACCACCTGCAAAGACGACGAGAAACCCCCACATCGGGTTCGCATTACGAAAGCGTTTGAGATGGGCCGATACGAAGTGACGCAAGGACAGTGGAAATCCGTGATGAACGCAAACGAAAGCGTCTTCGTCGGCGACAACAATCCCGTCGAAAATGTCACGCGAGCCGAGGCGATCGATTTCGCGAACCGCCTGACCATGCGCAACGACGGATATCGTTATCGGTTGCCCACGGAAGCCGAGTGGGAATACGCGGCGCGCGCGGGAACGACAGGCCCCGCCTACGGCCCGCTTGAAGAAATTGCATGGTTTGGAAAAAATTCCGACGATGAGTCGCACCCGGTGGGCGGAAAGAAAGCGAACGCATGGGGACTTTACGACATGTTGGGCAATGTTCGGGAGTGGACTGCCGACACTTACCTTTCGACGTACTACGCAATGTCACCGGAAGAGGACCCGCCGGGACCTCCCGCCAATACGGGTCTTGCGCCTCCGGGTCGTGGGACACCGGGCGTCGCGCTGCCGATCATGCGTGGAGGCGGATGGCCAAACCCCGAAGTATTTCTCCGCGCTTCTGATCGTTATCACTACTTTGGTCCCACACTCCGCGTCAGCGACGTCGGCTTCCGACTCGTTCGCCAACCGGCCGTGCCGTGAATTGGATGCCTGTTTCTGGAGGTGTAAGTATGAGGAGAACTTTCGTTGTACTCGGCGCGATCCTGGCCACGCTGCTGCCGATTGCGTTAGGCGCGCATCATTCGTTTGTGGCCGAGTATGACGGCAGCAAGCCAATGAATCTTGTCGGCGTCATTAATAAAGTCGATCAGCAGAACCCGCATGGTTTTTTCTATCTGAATGTTCCGTCTGCAACACCCGGTGGCCGGGTGGTCAACTGGGCGATGGAAACACCGGGTCCGAATCAACTGGTCCGGACCGGTTTCACGAAGGAAATGTATTCGCAGATGATCGATAACAAGGAGAAGGTCACGGTGAAGGCCTATCCGGCAAGAGACGGTTCAAAACGCGCGTTTGCCGAAACCATCACACGGGCCGACGGCCGTACGGTGATTCGGATCAGCGAAGGCGGCGTTGATACCGCGGTGGGCCGCGCCCCTCGAGGCGATGCGGTCACGGTGGATGGCGTTCCCGTGCCCGATCCCACCGCACCCGCACGCGGTGGTGGCGGTGGCCGCGGAGCGCCGGCAGGCCCGCCCGCGCAAGGTGGCGCGCGATAGGGAATTAAAAAAGAAAAATATTGAAGAAATACTTGTGCCTCTCCTGTTGGAAGAGAGGACATTGCGGCATTTCATTTTGCTGCAATCTAATGCTCCAGTTCCGGTATTAAATCTGCAAATCGCGGGTCTTTTCGCAGTGCCGCGAAATCGGAATCCTTGAAAACCTTTTCCATCCCCTTGAATCCCTCCGCGATGGCGCGCTGCAAATACTCCAGGGAACGATCGATCGCTCCGATCCTGGCGTAAAGCCTGGCCATGACAAACGCGTATTGCGCGACGTCCACCGAGTGCGGTTGTTGCGCGGAGATGCCGCTCCGGGCGTGACGTTCCAGAACATCGGGATCCAACTCCAGGGCCCTGGCATAACTCCTGCCCGCTGCTTCGAAGTCTTTCTTTGCGAAATACGCTGCTCCCATGTTGGCGTGGAAACTGGC
>Ga0068868_100003133_pt1 | contig 11511 bp, 12 predicted proteins | sample KBSMisM42_FD_64660 | JGI IMG/M metagenome (GOLD analysis project Ga0068868, IMG submission 64660) | Miscanthus rhizosphere microbial communities from Kellogg Biological Station, Michigan, USA - KBS Miscanthus M4-2 | ecosystem: Host-associated > Plants > Roots > Rhizosphere > Soil ...
CGATCTCGATCTCGCGGACGCCTTCAAAGGGTGCGTCCTCGCCGCCGCGCTCGAAGCGGACAGCGATCGCGACCGCGTCTTCGAGCAGCTCGGGAAGGGCGCGCTCGTGAAGGGGCGCAACCACCACAAGGTGCTCAATCGCGAAATCGAGCGCGTCGAAGAGCTTTGCAAGGCGGTCGCCGAGCCCGCCACCGAGCTGCGTCTCCTCAAGGGATAAGACGCGCGTTTCTTTCGGACGCAGCGCGTACGCTGCGGACGCGCACATCCGTGCTCGCGACGGAATTACGCGCATTTGTGCCTCGGCATGATCGGTGCAGAGAAATAGGGGGGATCCGATCGTGAACGTGACGAGCACCACGTCCAGCGAAGCTCTCGACGAACGAGACGTCACCTGCGTCATCGCCTCGTACCGCCGCATCGAAGACCGGACGTCGGCCGGCGCCCTCGCGTTCTTCGTTCGCGTCCAGAATGGCTCGCACCGCATCCGCCGCGTCTTCAAGCAAGACGACGTCGATCAGCGCACGCTCGCCAAAGATCTCTTCGAGGTCGTCGTCCGTCACCTCGAGTCGCCGCGAGAGCTCCGCGCTCTGCTCGAGCGCCTGGGTCGCCGTGGTCTGGTCGATACGGTGAGCCCGAGCGACATCGACGCGATCGGCGCCACGCTCGTCGCCACGCTCGCGGAGTTCGACGAGGCGTGGTCGTCCGACGTCGAGCAGGCGTGGATGGCGATTTGGAATTGGACCGTCGCCGCCGTGCGGCGGGGGCTCGCTGTTCGGAGGGGTTCCTTCGGATGAGCGGCTTCTTTGGGATGGCACGCCGCAACCGTCCTCACGCTCGGCGTGGAGCTTCCAGAGCCTGCGGTCGACACGCTCATCCGCGAAGACCTTGCCGTCTCGACCGCATCGAGCGCGCTCAGGCCCTGTCGCAGCTCGCGCTCCTCGACGCGCTCACGCTCCTCCACAACCGCCGCTTCATGACCGATCCATATGGGCGGAGCTCTTCGACGCCGCCGACCGCCGCATGCTCGACGCAAAAGTCATCGCAGCTCGTCCGGCGACGGGCTGACGTGTCATAGTTCAATCGATGCGACTCGGCGGCTTCGCATGGACCGCGATCCTCCTCGTCGCGCTCATCCCGCATTGCGGTGCTCCTTGTGAGGTCGGCGCGCCGTGTTCGCAGAGCCAAGCTGGTGAGGCTTGCCGTTCGAACGACTGTGAGTCGATGCTATGCGATGGGACGCAATACGATCTGCTGAAGAAGGGTCCTGGCGACCCGTGCACGTCTCCTGGCGCCACATGTCCGGATCCGGCGACCGAGCCGTCACCAGGATCGTGTGGTGGTGGGACGTTGACCTGCGGCCCGGAGGGCACGTTCTATTTCAAAGAAAACGTGTGGCCCGGCTCTGCGTGCAACACGAAAGGTGCCATCTGCCACTTTCCCGAGACTGAGTGTCAGAGCTGCACATGCGATGGCAAGGAATGGATCTGCCAAATGAGTGCGTGCTGCCAGCCAGGTTGCTTCGAGGCGGGAACTTGCCCTTCGATGGACGACATCATCGCCGGCGCTCCATGCCAGTCCGCGCTTTCGTGTCTCGGGGCGCACGCGTGCGGTTTCTCCACGCAAAAATTCGCCTATTGCAATTGTGTAGGCGGGGCCTGGAGCTGCGCGGCCATGTGTGACGGCGGCTAGTTCACCGTCTTCATCAGAACCTTCCCGAATATCCGAGGGTGAATCCCTTGCCGGAGATCGCGACGGATGGATCGAACTTGTCGAGCGCGTTCGCGTAGGAGGCCGCGCGCGCGTTGTTGATGCAGTCGGTGATCAAGAAGGGCGCCCAGATCGTGGAGATGCCGAGCCCGACGCCCTTGAGCACGTCCTCGTTCGCCGCGAAGCCGCCGATGGCGATGCCGATCCCCGTCGCGAGGAACGTCGCCTCCATCAGCAGATACCAAACGAAGCGCGAGCGCGTGCCGTGGATGTGCGCGATCTCTTCCTTGCGGAACGCGGCGCGGTCCTTCGCGTAGGCCTCGTCGTAATGGCGAATCTCGCCGCCCACTTGGAGCGCGTAGTAGAGGCCGCCGAGCGCCTCGAGCGCCCCGAGCGCGATGAGCGGCACGCCGAAGCCCCGCGGGAGGTCCTCCGGTCGCGTCACGAGCACGATTCCGCCTGCCAACGAGGCCAATCCGAGCGACCCGAAGACGACGGCCGAGGCGCGTTCCCCCGCGTAATACCCGTGCATCTCGTCACGGATGTCATCCGCTCGAGCCGGCGCGGCGAACAGTGCGATGAGCACCCCCAAAAGCAGGCACAAGACGTGCTTTGACACGAGCCCCTACGTAGCGTAAATCCGCTGACCCCGCGGGAATTTCCCGCGATTTCCTCAACCCTTGCCCCAGGGGAACCTGGGCAGAGAAGCGTGTAAAGTGCAATCAATGTCCAACATGTCCGGAGGAGAAGGTAGCTTCGCGAGCCTTTTCGAGCAGAGCGTTTCGGGGGGCGGTTTCGTCAAAGAAGGCGAAATCATCCAAGGCACCGTCGTCGCCATTCATCGCGACGAGGTGGTGATCGACATCGGCGGGAAGTCCGAAGGAATCATCGCCGTCAACGAGTTCATGGACGCGCAGGGTCAAGTGTCGGTGAAAGCCGGCGACAAGATCGACGTCTACATCGAGAGCCGCGAGAACGACGACGGCCTCGTCACCTTGTCGAAGGAAAAAGCCGACAAGATGAAGGTGTGGGATGAGATCTCGGCCGCGTGCGAGCGCGACGAGCTCATCGAAGGCACCATCAGCCAGCGCGTGAAGGGCGGCCTCTCGGTCACCATCCGCGGCGGCGTCAAAGCATTCTTGCCCGGCAGCCAGGTCGACCTCCGACCCATCCGCAACTTGGACAAGCTGATCGGCCAGACCTACCAATTCAAGGTCATCAAGTTCAACAAGAAGCGCGGAAACATCGTGCTCTCGCGCCGCGTCCTCCTCGAGAAGGAGCGCGACCAAATCAAGACCAAGACCCTCGAGACACTCGAAGAGGGCAAGGTCGTGAAGGGCGTGATCAAGAACATCACGGAGTACGGCGCGTTCGTCGACCTCGGCGGAATCGACGGCCTGCTCCACATCACCGACATGAGCTGGGGTCGCGTCACGCACCCGAACGAGCTCTTCAAGGTCGGCGATGAGGTCACCGTCCGCGTCCTCAAGTACAACGCGGAGACCGAGCGCGTTTCGCTCGGCCTGAAGCAAACGCAAGAGGACCCGTGGAGCCACGCCGAAGAGGCGTATCCGCCGGGTAAGCGCCTCAAGGGCAAGGTCATGAGCATCACCGATTACGGTGCGTTCGTGGAGCTCGAGCCGGGCGTCGAAGGCCTCATTCACGTCAGCGAAATGAGCTGGACGAAGAAGGTCAAGCACCCGTCGAAGGTCCTCGAGATCGGTCAAGAGGTGGAGTGCCAAGTCCTCGAGGTCGACTCGAAGTCGAAGCGCATCTCGCTCGGACTCAAGCAGCTCGAGCCGGATCCCTGGAGCATCTTCGTCGAGAAGTATCATCCGGGCGACAAGATCGGCGGCAAGGTCCGTTCGATCACCGACTACGGTGTCTTCATCGGCATCGAAGAAGGCGTCGACGGCATGGTTCACAAGAGCGACCTCTCGTGGACGGCCAAGGTCAACAACCCGGCCGACTTGTTCCACAAGGGCGACGACGTCGAAGCGATCATCCTCTCGATCAACCACGACGAGAAGAAGGTCTCCCTCGGCATCAAGCAGCTCTTCGACGACCCGTGGCCGAACATGTTCAACGAGTTCCCGCCCGGGAAGGTCGTCGAAGCGACGGTCGTCTCGGTCGTCGACTACGGCGTCTTCGTGCGTGTGCGCAACGGCGTCGAAGGTCTCATCGCGCAGGGCGATCTCGTCCAGACCGAAGAGAAGCCCCTCAAGATCGGCGACGCGGTGCAGGCGGAGATCGCCAACATCGACTCGCAAGATCGCCGCATCACGCTCTCGATGCGCATCGGCGAAGGCGCCTCCCAGCCCACCAAGGCCGAGAAGCGTCCCTCGATGATGCCGAAGAAAGCTGCCGCGGACGCGGACAAGGCCGGCGGAACCATCGGCGAGCTCATCAAGCAGAAGCTGGGTGACAAGCTGAAGGAAGCCGTCGCCAAGGACGACAAAGAGGAGAAGAAGGACGAGGAGTGATCCTCGCGCTTCTCTGGTGAAGCGAACGCCGCGCTCCGAACGGGGTGCGGCGTTTTGCTTTTGTGCGTGCGCGTGCGCGTGGGCGTAGGCGTGCGCGTGGGCGTGGGCGAGCGCGTGGGCGTGGGCGTGCGCGTGCGCCTCAGATGACGAGGCGAATGAGGGTTGCGATGACGCGCTCGAGCTCGTCGAGGAGCTGCGCGTCGACCGTTTCGACGTAGCTCCACGCGAGCGCGACGTGAATGCACGCGCGAACCTCGCGCGCTGAGCCGAGCGCGTTGAAGTAGCGCGCATTGCGATTGCGCCCTTGCGAGCCGCTCCCTTCCGCGAGATTGAGCGTAACGGAGCTCGCGGCGAGACGAAGTTGCCGCGCGAGATCGGAATCGTGACGTTCGATTGCGGTGACGATGGGAGAGAGCTTGCGAAGAACGGAGAGCGAGACGTCGTAGATTTTGAGCATGGGAGACTCCTTGCGAGCCACTCGCGAAGTGCGAGGGCATTGAGCCCCGAGCTGCCGCGCGCAGGCGCAGTCAAGGTTCGCGAAGCGACCGCCGCGCCTTGGCGGCGGCTTGACCTTGACGGCGCCGAGCACGGCAGCACGATCTCAATCCCGAGCACGAGCCTTTCTGGCTTCAGCGTGTTGTTGCTCGATGCGCGCCCGCGCGTGTCGGAGTTTGCGTTTGCGCGTGCGTGAGCGGGCGCGTTGGCGTGTGCGTGTGCCTGCGCGTTGGCGTGCGCGTTGGCGTTGGCGTGTGCGTGCGCTTCTCGAGGATGTCGGCTGGTGAAGTGTGAGGGTGGGCTCGCTCGCTCGCATGTCGATCGTGCCATGGTGCTCGGCCTGTTCAAGGTCAAGCCGCCGCCAGAGCGCGGCGGTGGCTTCGCCAACCTTGAGCAGGCCTCCGCTCCATGGCGTGGGGGCCTTTGCGAGCAATCGCAAGGAGAACACCATGCTCAGAATCTATTTCGTCGCCTTGGACATGTGCCGTGACGCTTCACGCATTGCGAAGCAGATCGAAAAGCACGACACCAGTCTCGCGAATCAACTTCGAAGGCTCAGAAGATGAGGCGTGCGCTTGGCGTGTTGCGTGTGCGTTGGCGAGGTCGGTTTTCACGGTGCAGAAATCTTCGAATTCGCGGGAAATTCGACGATTTCTGCGGCGTGAAATCGGCGGCCGGTATTCGAGCCGTCGCCCGCGCGTTCTCCTTCGGGCAGGTTCGAAGGAGCGAAGGCGTACGAAATGGTGATGGGTATTTCCCGGCGTGTAGTGCTCGTGGGTTTCCTTCTCGCGCTGACGGGCTGCCGGGCGTGCGCGACGAAGTTTCTCGGGGCGAAGGTCTCGACGACGACGCGCGCGGGGCACGAGAGCTGGGAAGTGACGCCGAGCGGGGGTGGCGTCATGCCGAGCGCCACCGTCGTCGATGGTGTCGCGATCGTGGGCGATGGGTACAGCTCGACGTCGCTCGTCGGGCTCGACGCGAAGACGGGAGCGACGAAGTGGACGACGGCGCTCGGTGACAACGGCGCGGGGCCTGTCGCCGTCTCGGGGAACGACATCGCGTTCACGACCGAGAGCTGCACCGTGTACGTCGCAGACGCGCACACCGGCGCGATTCGATGGCAGAAGTGGCTCGGCGATCCGCTCGTGTCGCATCCGGCGATCGCGGCGAACGTCGTCTATGTCGTCGCGCCGCAGGACGCATCGTCGACGACGCACGCGCTCTTCGCGTTCGACGCGAAGGATGGAACCGAGAAGTGGCACGAGATCGTCGGCGCCGATGCGATCGGCGCGCCCGTCGTGATTGGCGATCGGGTGTATGTCGCGACGCAAGACGGAACGGTCACGCGCATGTCGACGACGTCGGGCAAGGTGACGTGGTCCGTCGCCGCCGGAGCGATGAGCGCGCCTGTGTCCGATGGCGCGGGGAGCTTCTTCGTCGTCTCGAAGACGCACGCGATCGAGAGCGTGAGGCGAATCACGGACGGAGAGAGCCCGACGATGTCCGAGCCGTGGCACCCGTCGCCCGCGTCCGCGACGGACAATCCGGAAGGCGAGACGGCGTACGCGACGCAAGGCCGCTTCGATCAAGCCAAGCGTCACCTCGGCACGGCCGACGGCGCGACGCTCTGGGCGTGGCAAGGCGGCAAGCCGTTCGTCTCGGACGGGCGCGTCTTCGCGATGGTCGGAGGCCAGCTCGTCGCTTTCGACGCGAAGAGCGGAAAAGAGCTGTGGTCCGCTCCCTACGCGCATGGCGCGACGCCGCCGGTCGTCTCCGGATCGGCCGTCTTCGTCGTCACGGCGAGCGGCGATCTCGAGATCCGCGACGCGATCGTGGGCGCGCGCCGCGAGTCCATTCCGCTCGGCGTCTCTGCCGCGTTTCCGCCCGTCGTCGACAAAGACCGCGTCTTCGTCTCGACGACGGACGGCCGCGTGATTTCGATCAAGAAGTAGGCGGCTGCTCGCCCTGGTCGAAGACCTGGAGGATCTCGCCGTTGCCGTCGCCGGCGAGCTGCATGAACTCGGTCGCGAGGCGGATGGCTTCGTCCTTCGAGGCGACGTTCACGAGCGCGAAGCCGTCGATGAGCTCCTTCGTCTCCGCGAACGGGCCGTCCGTGACGGAGACCTTGCCGTTCTCGCATTTGACCTGCGTCCCGCGCGTCGGGCGCACGAGGCCGCCCGTCATCACGACGACGCCGGCGGCGATCATCTTCTGCGTGTGCGCGCCGATCGCCGCCATCTTCTCGGGCGAGGGCGGCGGCAGGTTCGGGTTCTGCTGATACGTCAGGAGGAATTTCATCGCGACGCCGGTTTTACCAAAGCGCGGACGCGCGCGTCGCGTAGATAGAGCCCGCCCCAGAGCATCGCGGCGACGTAGATCGGAAAGAGCGTGTGCGAAAAGAGCGGGTCGCCGATGCGGAGGTGCGTCGCGATGGCGCCCCCGAGGTAACCCGTCATGAGCACGGCGCCGAGGACCGCCGTGCGCGGGATGACGTAGAGGAGCGTGCAGGCGGCGAGCAAGATCCCGAGCGGCACCGTCAATGCGTCCGGCCAACCGATTCGCTCGGACGCCGCCGTCACGAAGGCGGGGTGCGCGAGCTTGATGCCGACGTCGAACACGAGGAACGCGACCGGGATCCCGGAAAGGATTCGGCCGGCCCAACGGCCGCGCGTCTTGGGTCGAGCGTTTTGGGTGGAAACCAGGGGAAATGACGTGGCTTGCATGACGTTTTTGTCTCCTTCACCGAGACGACAAACGGCCATGCGGAAGATCGACACGAAATCGAAAAGTTTTTCAGCCCTTGATTCGCAGGCTTCCGTCGGCCCCGAGGTGGAGGTCGGCCGGAGGCGCGCCAGCGAGGTGCTCTTCGAAGAAGCCCACGAAGGCGCGGCGAGCGAGCGTTCGCACCACGAACGAATCGGCCGTGCCCACGCGGCAGATTTGCTGGCCGGGGAAATCCGGATTGTCCATGACCTGCACGTGATCGGCGTCACGCAAAGTGAGCTCCATGGTGCCCGCGGGAGCGTGCTCGAAGAAGCGCTGGTAGTTGTGCTCCCGTGGGCAGCAGATCTGCCATCCGCGCCACGCGACCTCCGCGCCGACGAGAAGGAGCGGCGCGTGGAGCTTCTTGATCGCGCCCTTCGCGATGGTGATGTCGCCTTGATCATCGGGCTCGAGCGCGACCACGGCGCGGAAGCGCGAGTCGTCTGCTGCAGCCCACACCGCGTCCTTCGCGCCGCGCGAATGACCTGCCACGCCGATGCGCGACGGATCCGCGAAACCCCTCTCGACGAGCCATTGCGCGATGAACGACGCGTCGTTCTTCAGCGCGACCTCGGACTGGAACGGACCGTAGCCGCCACGCACGGCGACGACGAAGCCGCGCGACGCGAGATCGCGCGCGTAGCTCTCGTACTGCCACTCGGGCGCCATGAGCCCCGGCAAGAAGACGACCGCCGGCGCGCGTCCGTGCAACTGCGTCGGACGATAGAGCGCGATCGACACGCGACCGAGATCGAGGCCTTCGCCCGTCACTCGTTCTGGGCCAGCCGACGCGAGATCCGTCTTCGCAAGGCGCGACGCATCGCGCGAGAGCGCCGAGCCCAGACCGTCGCCGAGCGGGCCGAAGCGCATGCACGAGGCCAGCGCGAGCGTGAGCACGATGAAGCGTCGCAAGGCCCGCGCGGTTTAGCACGGCTCTCGCACGTGGACAGGCATGCTCGATGTTCGAAATGCTGCAGAGCTCGTCTGCCGATGGGGTGGATCCGTCTCGACCGTTCTCTTTGATCCGAGCGTCGAGATCTTCGGCGACGCGCAGGGTGTCATCGCGTACCGCACCGGCTTCGGCTGCGCCGTCGCAATCGGCGATCCCATCGCGCCGATCGAAAGGATGGGCCAGCTCGCGCGCGCGTTCCGGGACGACTGCAAGCGGCGCGGCCTTCACACCGTCTACACCGTCGCGAGCGACGCCTTCGCGACGTGGGCTGCGAACGCGGGGTACGGCGTCGTCGAGTTCGGATGCGAGCTCGTCGTCGATCCTTCGTACGATCCGCTCTCGGGTCACGCCGCGCAGGCCCTTCGAAGGCGCGTGAGGCGCGCCGCGAAAGAAGGCGTCGTCGCGCACGAGTACACGGGTGGCGACGCGCGTCTGGAAGGCGAGCTCGAACGCGCCGTCGCTTCGTGGCTCGAAGCGCGCAGCGGGCCGCAGATCTACCTCATGCCGCTCGATCTCTTCGCGGGACGCGAGTGCAAGCGTTGGTTCCATGCCACGCGTGGAGACGCGGTCGTCGGCGTGATGGAGCTCGTCCGTCTCGAGTCACGGCACGGCTGGCTCCTCAGCCAGCTCACCTGGACACCGGACGCGCCGCCTGGAACGACCGAGCTGCTCGCGGTGCGCGCCCTCCGTGCGATCGGTGAATCGGGTTGCACCTACGCCACGTGGGGACCCGCCCCGCTCGAACGTCTCGGCGCCATCGAAGGGCTGAGCGGTTTCTCCGAGAAGCTCGGTCGATTCGTCTTCAAGAACACGGCGCGCGCCTTCCACCTCGAAGATCGCAATCGCTATCACCGGAAATTCCCCGTCGCGCGACGCGCGGGTTGCCATCTGCTCTTCGACCCGCCGAAGATCGGTCTACGCGAGACGCTCCAGGTCCTTCGCACGTACCACGCGCGCGCGGCCTAGCGACAAGTCGCCGGTACGCACGCGCGCTTCGACTCGCGCCCTGCGAGCGACATCGACGCCGACTGCTTCGGCGAGGCCGTCTTCGACATGAACGTCATCGGCATCGTGAACGTCTTGCGATCGGGCGAGAGCGAAAACGACGAGAAGCGAATGTCGAGCGGCCCGTCGTGAAACGTGGATTGCCCGCGAGGCGGCGCGCCGAATTTCCCGCAGAACGAGCCCGAGCACGTGATCGTCCCGTCCGTGATCATTCCGCGCACGGGCGTTTGCCACCGAATCGAGCTGCCCTCGAGCGTCCCTTCGGCGACCGCGCCGCACGTGTTCGGCGTCGCCGTCGTGCTCGTGTCGCTCACCACGGTCGTCCGAAAGCCGATGTTCTTCGCGGTCACGGTCACGTGCTCGCGCATCGCGTACTTCGCCATCTTCACGCCGGCGCCGTCGAAGCGCAGGACGACGCGCCCAGGCCCGACCGCGAACGTGCCGTTGCCTTCGCCGAGCGGCGTGTCGGTGATCTGCAGGCTCGAGGTCACGTCGTACTCGACCTCGTCGACGCACGCGCCCTCGGCTCGCCCGCGCGGAGCGAGGAGAAAGAGAAACGTCGCGGCCGCGATGGCCATCGCGAAGACGTGTCGAGTCGCCGTCGGGTGCATGGCTCGGTTGGTGCAACTCGGGTGCCCGCGGGGTAAGGTTCTGCCCGATGTCCGAGAACATGTGGGCACCGTGGCGGATGGAATACATCCTCGGGCCGAAAACCGGGCCGTGCGTCTTCTGTACGCGCCAGCCGGAGATGCTCCTCGCCGAGGCACCACGCGCCTTCGTGTGCCTCAACAAATACCCGTTCGGCGCGGGTCACTTGCTCGTGGTGCCGAAGAAGCACGTGAGCGATCTCTCCGCATTGAGCGACGACGAGGCGGACGATTTCTTTCGCCTGCTGCGCGCTTCGGTCGAGCGGCTTCGTCGCGCGCTCTCGCCCGAGGGCGTGAACGTCGGCATCAACCTCGGCAAGGCCGCGGGCGCGGGCATCGCGGAGCATCTCCACGCGCATCTCGTCCCGAGGTGGAGCGGCGACACGAATTTCATGCCCGTGATGACGGACATCCGCGTCATTCCAGAATACTTGCAAGATACACGTAAGCGGCTCCTGCCGCATTTCGCCGATCTCGGGCCCTCGGCATGAGCGAGCTCGTCCCCTCGAAATGGCGCAAGCCGCTGCTCTACGCCGTCACCGTCCTCGTCCTCGGCGTGATCGTCGTCGCCGCGCACGACGTGATGACGCCGTTCGTGATGGCGATGGTTCTCGCGTACGTGCTCACGCCCGCCGTCTCGCTCGTCGAGGCGGGCTTCAACAAGCGGCGCATTCCGCGCGGCTGGGCGATCGTCATCGTCTACGTCATCGTCCTCGGCTCGCTCGTCGTCTTCATACGCATGGCCGCGCCGCGCGTCGGTCGCGAGATTGGAACGCTCGGCCGTGAGATGCGCCACAACGCCGCCGTCGCGCGCGCGGAGCTCATCCCCGTCGCGCAGCAGCGACTCACCGAGCTAGGCCTCGCCGGAAAAGCGCCCGAGCTCGAGCCCAAGCCGGCGATCACCGTCCGTCCCGAGGCCGACGGCAGCTACGCGATCGACGTCGGGCGCGGCGTCGTCATCGAGCCGAAAGGCCAGGACTCGTGGATCATCGCGCCGCACGAGCCCGAAGGCCGCATGGACCTCGCGCGCCTCTCCGACGAAGCCATCGCGAAGAGCTTCGCGTACGTGCACGCGAACGCGGTCGACCTCGTTAAGTTCGGCGGCAACCTCGTCGCGTCCTCCGCGCGCGCGATTTTCCTCTCCGGCCTCACGCTCATGCTCGCCGCGTACATGATCCTCACGCGCGAGAAGATCTTCGGCTTCTTCGCCTCGCTCGTGAAGCCCGACTCGCGCGGCGCGGTTGGTGAGCTCCTCGAGCGCATCGACGCGGGGCTCGCGGGCGTCGTGCGCGGCCAGCTCCTCATCTGCGTCATCAACGGCGCGCTCACGGCCGTCGGCTTCGCGCTCGTCGGCTTGAAGTACTGGCCCATCCTCGCGCTCTTCGCGACCGTGCTCTCGATCATCCCGATTTTCGGCGTGATCGTGAGCTCGGTCCCCGCCGTCGCCATCGGCCTCACG
>Ga0068868_100003141_pt1 | contig 11495 bp, 8 predicted proteins | sample KBSMisM42_FD_64660 | JGI IMG/M metagenome (GOLD analysis project Ga0068868, IMG submission 64660) | Miscanthus rhizosphere microbial communities from Kellogg Biological Station, Michigan, USA - KBS Miscanthus M4-2 | ecosystem: Host-associated > Plants > Roots > Rhizosphere > Soil ...
AAATAAATAAGTTGCTGTTTAGTTCAGGTAGCTGTAGTGCTTTTTGAAAGTGATGGTAAACAGGCGGCCCTGTTGGGGATCGGTACTTAGATTCATTACACCGCCGAATTGACTGAATACAGAACGTGTATGCAGGAGTTCCAGCGGTAAACCGTCGGGCCCATTTTTAAAAGAAGCCCCTATGCGTGGATATTCCCGTACAAAGCCGGGCTTTACATTGTCTTTTATTACCACCAACATTTTGCCGGCATGCTGAAAAACAGCCACGCACAGTTCGCCCTTGTTTGCCTTCATCGATTTCAGGCAATCATTTATGATATCCAGAAAAGCGTTTACCAGGCTGTCTTGCTTTTCAGGTATTACAAAACCTCTTTTTAATGATTTCTCCAGTTTACAACCCGAAGAGTTGATGGCGCTGGAGGCTTTTTCCAGTGCTTTTTCCAGTATATCGCATACATCTTTTGGTCCTGCAGTTGATACAATTGTTTTCTTGCCCATTACACGGTTCAATGTGTCGCCCGTTTTTTTTACATTACGGGAGATTGTGTTTAAAAAGCTCATACAATTTTATTTTATTGTTATTATCAGGATAACATATTTCAAGGCGCTTTGCCGATCAATATGGTTGAGTAGCCGGTAGTGCACCGGCAGATTGGAATGTCTTTACAGAAGATGTAAATGCTGGTTGGGTTAAAAGGAACAGATGGCGATGATTACTGCTTCACCAGGTATTCCGTAGGAAGATGAAGAAAAGAATCAGCAATGAAGAGAATGTCTGATCAGCGTGCAAATCCGGCAGGTATGTATAACAGGCGCCGATGGCGGTAACTAAAATTACAATTTTTCAATTGATTGAATTTATTTTTCAGCTTTTTTTTCAAAATACAACCGGTTTATACAGCAATTGAATTGCACAAAAGTCTTTACCAGGAACAAGTGGGTATTTTTTTATACAATATCCGCTAGTTGAGCAAGGCTTTCAGCAATACCGGCACGTTAGAATTATTCTGTTGGGTCGCGGCGTTGCCAGGAAAATAGTAAATCTTTTACCTTCTTAAGCAAATTTTTTATTTCGAAAGGTTTTGTAATGAAATTTCTGGCGCCCGAGGCGCGGGCTGTCTCTTCACTGCAGGCGCCGGCAGACATGATCAGGGTGGGAATAAAGAAATACTTTTTATCTACGACCAGCTTTTTACAAAGATCAAGGCCATTTCCATCGGGCAATGATATATCCATGATAAAAAGATCAGGCGATTTTTCTTTACTGAGCTGCTCATTAAAATCGCTGATTTTTTCGAATGCCTGCACCTCATACCCATCCCGGCAAAGGATAAATTTTACTATTGTCCGTATATCCGGATCGTCCTCAAGCAGGTAGATTTTTTTACTCATCATACACCGCAAGCATACCTGCCTGCCCCGTTTGCAAGCCACAACTTTTTAGCCAATACGAAGCAATGATTGAAGAAACTTCAATTTTAGCGGACATCATGCTAGTGAAAGCCCAAGTAAGCAGGGGAATGGCCCGGTCCTGGGGCAAAATTTTTCCGGGCGGGGAATTCTGATGCGAATTTTTATGGACAATACCAATGAAATAAACCGAAATAATTGTTGTTTGGCTAATGCCCGTAAATATTAGCTGGATACAGCACTAAGCTTTGGACCCGGCAAGATGGAAATCTATCGTTTGCAGCAGATGCTGCATCTGGAAAGGTTTTTCAAGAAAATCGGCTGCGCCGGACAGCAGGCATTCCTCTCTTTTTTTATTGTAAGCCGAAAACATAATAACCGGAATGCGTTGCAAATTATTATTGGCTTTTATTCTTTGGCACAATTCACAGCCATCAATCCAGCCCAGGTTTTTATCGAGCAAAATAAGATCGGGGTGGATTGCCTTAATGGTTGCTTCCCAATCATCCAATTTGCTTTGAACAGAAACCTCGTAAGATTTTTTTTTCAGTATGATGGTGAGCGTAGATAAAATTTCTTCGTTGTCGTCGATAACCAATATATGGCCGCAGGATGTCTTCATACAAGAAGTGGTGAAAACAATTGGGACAGCAAATGTACTGTACATTTTTAACTAATGCAGGAAATGTATTTATGTAAAACAAGGCAGGCGATCGACGGATGATACCCTGTTTTTGAAATTTAACCGATAGGGGCACTTAGTTGAAATAAAAACTCAGATAATATTCGCATACGGGCCGGGCAAAGTATTTATTTCAAAGCCTGGCGTTTTTTATCTACAGAACTGTTGCGACAAATGGCCAGCCACCGCAGAACAAAGGCGCATAACTGCTGCAAAAAACACGATAGTGTTCTGGCCCGATAGTTATGCTATGTACAAAAATTATTTTTTTACTATTGAACTTATAAATGTTTAAACATGAAAAACAAAGAAGCGAATACAGCTACCCTGCAGAATCCGTTGGATAAATACCCTGCGCCGCCTTATCCTGAACAGCAGCAAAACGAGCCGGGTCTTGAGCGTAAAATGCAACCCAGTCCTGATCATGGCGAAGAGTCATATATTGGATCGGGCAAATTAAAGGGTCGGAAAGCGATTATTACGGGAGGGGATTCCGGTATTGGCCGTGCTGTGGCCATCGCCTTTGCGCGGGAAGGCGCAGACGTGTTGATATCTTATCTGAACGAACACGAAGACGCAAAAGATACTGCCGGTTTTGTAGAACAGGCGGGTAGAAAGGCCGTAACCGTGTCCGGTGATATCAGTGAGGAAGCGCATTGCAAACAATTGGTCTGCCGCGCCCTGGAGAGTTTTGGACAGATAGATATTATCGTAAACAACGCCGCTTTTCAAATGAGCCGCGATTCGCTGCAGGAAGTATCTTCAGAAGAATGGGATTATACATTCAAAACAAATATTTACCCCATGTTTTATCTCTGCAAAGCGGCTGAACCATATCTTAAACCAGGTAGCACCATTATAAACACTACATCGGTGAATGCATATAAGGCACCGCCAAAATTGATAGCGTACTCGGCCACAAAAGGCGCCATTCAAAATTTTACAGTTAGTCTCGCGCAGTTATGGGCCGATAAAGGCATCAGGGTTAACTGCGTAGCGCCGGGCCCGGTATGGACGCCGTTGATTCCGTCTACCATGCCCCCGGAAAAAGTAAAAACATTTGGCCAGGATGTGCCGCTGAAAAGAGCCGGTCAGCCGGCAGAACTGGCGCCGGCTTATGTATTGCTTGCTTCAAATGATTCGAGTTACATGACCGGGTCAACCGTACAGGTTACAGGTGGATACCCGACGATATAAGATTAATCATTGACGCAACAAACCTGATAAATGATGTAAATACTTTGTATGGCAGTAATAACGCAAAGGCCGTCACGTTTCGGCCTGTGCGTTTGTAGCGAATAAATAAGATATACGCGTTCGTGCAAACAACTTAAAGCTCCATTTTTTTTATTGGGGAAAAAAGCAATCAGAATTGCCGACCGGCACAAACACAATAATCATACTGGGATATATTTCCACAGTAAAAGGTTAAGATGAGAAGGGGCCGGATGATGAATGCTTACAATGAGTATTCAAATGTGAAGAACAAAGAGTGGCGATTCGTATTTCTACTATTGCATATTAATATTTCAGCGTCTAATTTTACTATGGTTATAAAATGTAGCGGTCGGAGTTTTATATATGTTCGATTTTTCAGTATCACTACATTGATTGGCTGTTGGCACGAGGTTTGTATTTTTTATTGCAGCAGACTGCGTGTTATCCTTTACAATACTTTTTATCTTATCCTCAATTGATACTCCGCAATATTAAACTTTAATGTTGCCTTTTGCATAATTCCTAAGCCAGTCTCCGGTGAAACTTTTTTACTGATTTATTTTATGCTGCTGAATCTTCAGGCCAGCCCGTTGATTGCTATCCTTCATATACCCGTTAAGACCGGGTACGCAGAAATTGCCCGTTGCTGTATTGCGGCGCTTAATTGTATAGCAATTGACGGCGGAGCCCCTGTATAACACATTCTTTTTAAAAAAAATTGAAACCTTATGTTTAATCCGGCCAGAAATCTTGTACTGCTGTTGCTTTTAGTAGGAGCTTTTGAAAGCTGCAAAAAAAATAATGCACCCCAGCCTTCGGCTGCCAATAACAGCATTGTTGAAGTTGCTCCACCCTCGTTAAAACCGGTTACCGTAAACATCAACCAGTATATCGGCGGTTATTATGAGAGTCTGCCCAATCATTACCAGGTTACCACAAAAAACTATCCCCTGCTTATCTTTTTGCATGGTGCGGGACAGGAAGGAGATGGTGGAAGAGATTTGCCCCTGGTATTGAATGATGGCGTTGCAAAACTGATTAACCAAAAAACATTTCCGGCAAATTTTAATGTAAATGGAAATGATTTCTCTTTTATTGTTTTGTCACCACAGTTCCGGGCGGTGCCTTCAGATTCCATGGTTTTATCATTTGTGAATTATGCACTGGCGCATTATCGCGTCGATCAATCCAGGTTGTATCTATCCGGTCTAAGTATGGGAGGTATACTTGCCACCGAAATGGCCGGACATTTTACGCCCCGGTTTGCAGCCGCTGTACCTATTTCGGGCGCATCGACTGGTGCCGACAAACAATCCAATGCAGTAAATATCGCAGCAGGTGGACTTGCACTCTGGGCTTTTCATAATTCAGATGATCCCGTTATGCCTTCATGGATTACGACAGATTTTGTGAGTTTAGTAAACAGCAATCATCCTTTAATTCTGGCCAGGGGCACAATATTTCAATCGGCTGTTCATGATGCATGGACCAAAGCACTGGATCCTTCATATAAAGAAAATAATATGAATGTTTATGAATGGATGCTGCAGTATAAACGGGAATAAGCGCAGGAAGATCCGCCGGACCAAGACGGCACCAGAACAAAGATTCATTCGACGGATTTTCCTGAATAACTTGTACAGCATCGTTACTGCGGCAATGCCTGCTTCCGGAGCCGGGCAAGCAGTCTGTCAAACCGCACCCAGTAAAAATGGCAATCTTTTTCGCTGGTACCTTTCGTATAAAATAAATATTTGCCATCTGGCGACACATATTGTCCAAACCGATGTGCCAGGCCGGTGTTGATATTGGGGCCAAGGCTTAATGGTGAGGTCCAGCTACTGTCTTTTTTCCGGAAACTTATCCATAGCTCACATTCATAAGTTGGCTGTTCTTTTGTGCTGATGATAATATAAGACTCATCCGGCGCGATATAAAAATCGCCATCAAAGCCGGCCGTATTCAGTGGCTGTCCAAGGCTTTTTATCACAGTATCTGCCGCTGTCATCAGCAGCGTACAGAAATCATATGTACTATAATTTTTTTTGGTGCCGCCGTTTCCATTGCTGCCCACATAATATACGCCGCTATTGGTGGGCATGAAATTATATAAACCATATTCTTTGTTCAGCCAGGGCCTTGGCGCGCTCCAGCCTTTGCCTGTTTGTTCCGATATCCAAACCTCACTGTTTTTGCCGCCAAAATAAAGTTTTGTTTCATCTACAGACAAGGTAGGATTGCCGAGATCGGTTGCAATGATTATTGGTTTATTCCAACTGGTTCCATTGAAATGAATCTGTTTAACGCCTGTGCCATTGAAATCGAACCAATGGCGTGCGTAACCATAATAGAAATCTTTCCCGTCTCTGGAAAATGCTACCCGTCCCAGCACGATCCCCGAATCTACCAGTAATCCAGCCGCAAATATCTCCGGCATATCAGCGGGTGGCTTTTGTGCGAGATAAGCCTTATTTGTTTGCCAAAGGTTTTTTTGCGCGAACAGTGGATGGCCGCCAACATGTATCAGTATACATAAAAGAACAAACGATAACCTGGGCTTAATTTTCATGCTTTCCATTTTTTACCTGATTTTTGGATAAAGCTTTTATTTCCTGGTTGAAAAACAGGAGCAAAACGGGTTCAAGTTTGTTCAATTGCAAAACAAGTCTTCTTAAATGAGTGCTGCCGTCTCCGATATTGCGAAATGCCTGGTCATTATAGAAACAAAGTTGGGCTGGGGAAGCAGCATCCATTGGCAGAAGAAAGACTTTGAATCACTGAGCGAAAAAATTTTCGACAATACACATGTTTTGCTTAGTGCCAGTACACTGAAGCGGGTCTGGGGGAAAACAAAATATGAAGGGAACCCTTCTTTGTCGACCCTCGATGCGCTGGCGAAATTTGCCGGCTTTGAAAATTGGCGGGCGTTTGCAGCAACTGCACAGGCGATCCCGGCGCCGCCGGTTCAACCGGGAGCACGAAAATCGTTTGATCGCAAATGGCTGTGGATGCTGGCAGCGCTCATCATTGCAGGCGTTACAGGGTTTGCGTTATTTAAAAAACCAGTGAACAGGCTTCGGTTTCAGAACCTGGCATTCAGCAACGAACCCGTAACCAGGGGGCTTCCCAATACAGTCGTATTTCATTATAATGCCAGTGGTTCAAACGCCGACAGCGTATTTATTCAACAAAGCTGGGACAGAAGAAGAAGGTTTAAGGTGGATAAGCAATTGCACGAGTATACCAGCACTTATTATATTCCCGGGTATTACAAAGCCAAACTTATTCTCAACGATTCAGTGGTTCGCGAACAGGATGTGTTCATTGAGTCGCAGGGATGGATGACCATGGTGGAAAATGGCCCGGTGCCGGTATATCTTTCAGAAAAGAATGTTTTGCAAACCGAACCGCTGGCGATTACAGAACAGGAACTGGTCGCCAGGAAAATAGATCCGGCAATGGTGCCGGTTACGAGTATTACCAAGGTAGATAAAACGATCAATACAGCAAGCGATCATTTCTTTATGGAAATGGCTTTGCAGAATACTTGTTTGCAAGCCGCCGGTGTGTGCCGGATGAGTGCAGTGACGCTCATGGGTACGGACGGCATGATTAATCTGCCGGTTTGCGCAACAGGATGTACGGGTGAAATAGCCCTTTACCTGAACAAGCAGAAAATCGATGGACGAACGCATAATTTATCTGGCTTTGGGGTGGATTTTTCTAAAGAAGCGGTGCTTGAATGCCAAACAGGAAAGGGACGTATCAGCATTCGTGTCAATAACCGGCTGGCGTATGAAGGATCATTTGAAAGCATTGGCCGGATTGTTGGAGCAAAGATTGCCTTTAAGGGAACGGGCATACTTAAGCGCTTTGTATTGAAAGACTGAACAGTATTGTATGCATATAGAACTGCGTTTAAATACGGGCTGGAAGAAGCATGGCATATTTATTCAATCGTTGGCCCAATTCTCCGCTATTCGGAATCCAGATTCCTGCCTACGCAGGAATGACGCGCGATTTTGTGGATGATTTTTAAATTGATTCGAATCAGGTAATGCTTCTGCACGCTCTTTTTCCGTCATTCCCGCGCAGGCGGGAATCCCTTCAATTGGATCTTCGTTACCTTCCATAAACGAACAGTGGCTGTACGATTCCGAACAGTTACCGCCTGAACATAATCTGCAAGTGACTGAATAATAAAAAACTAGCAATACGGCATATTCTTCGATGACTGTCAGCTATGCTAACTACCTACCTCAAAATTGCCTGGCGCAACCTGTTTAAGAATAAACTGCATACCCTTATTAATACCGGTGGCCTGGTGATCGGGTTCACCATCGGGTTAACGATCTTATTGGTTGTTTACAGCCAGTATAGGTTCGATGCCTTTCATATCAATGGTAACCGTATCTATCAGGCCTATCAGGTAACAAAACACCAGGACAGGGATGAAGAGCTGACTAATGCATTCGGCTATGGAGAGGCAACAGTTTACAAAAAAGAAGCACCCGCCATTGAAAAGATTACGCGGATAACAGACGGCGGTAATCATGTTGAATACAATGGAAAAGAATTGGTGATGCCGGTTACAATGGCCGACCAGGACTTTTTTGACATGTTTAGTTTTGATATTGTCAAAGGCGCCCGCGCAAATCCATTGCAAAATTTAACCGATGCGGTTCTTACGGAAGACGCTGCGAAAAGAATCTTTGGTAATGCTGATCCAATCGGCAAAACTATCAACGCCTCTGCCGGCGACAGGCAAAAAACATTCACCATTACCGCCGTGGTAAAAACCATGCAATTGAGCAGTATTCAATTTGAATTACTGACGCGGATAGAAGCAAGAAGCAATTATGCATCGGCGGCAGCAAACTGGACTGATCGTGCGCCAGCGATGTATATTGAGTTGAAAGAGGGTGCCCGGCCCCAAATTGCCGAAACACAATTAAAAACTTTGGATGCAAAATATGTTCCCGATTGGTTTAGCGATCCCAGGATAGCGATCACCACTCATTTGTTGCCATTAAAGGAGGTTCATTTCTCGGCACGGGTCAATGGCCACAGAGCCGTCAGCGGCATACAACTGCTTACAGTGGCAATGGTAGGGCTTTTTATTATTTTCATTGCCTGTTTCAATTTTGTAAACATTAATCTTGCCACGGCCTTTACGCGCATAAAAGAAATAGGGGTGAGGAAATCCATGGGTGCTGCCAGTTGGAAATTGTTTATACAATTCTGGGGAGAAAGCCTGCTCGTTTGTTGCCTGTCCTTTTCCATTTCGTTGTCACTCGTCAATATTTTATTGCATTCGGTACAGGCATTTGAACCACTCAGGGCTGCGCTGACTCCGTTGTTGTGGCAACCGGGTTTTTTGCTGTTGGCTGCCTGTTTATTATTCATGGTTTCCCTGCTGGCAGGTGGTTATCCATCCTGGATAATGACAAGGTTTAAAGTTACCGAAACGCTCAAAGGTAAAGTGAGCATGAAAACAAAAAGCGGTCTGCGCGGTTCGTTGATGGTGGTGCAGTTTGTGATAGCCTGCGTTATGATCAGTGCGACCTGGATCATTTATCGCCAGTTTCAATATTTGCAAAATGCAGACCTTGGTATCAATAAAGACAATATCATCAGCGTTCGGCTGAATAAACCGGAAACCGGCCGGAAAACAATTGAAAAATTAAGAAGCCGACTGGCTTCCAATCCGGATATCTTAACTATCAGCGGTAGCGATATCAATATCGGTAAGGGACCCGATCGGCGCACCAGTAAAACAAGTTCCAATATCGGCTACGATGGAAAAAATATCAGTTTCAATGTGGCCGCAGTTGATTATGATTATCTAAAAACAATCGGCGTAAAAATGCTGGAAGGACGCGACTTTGACCAATCTTTTGGAACCGACACCATGAACAATGTACTGGTTTCTGAAAGTGTTGCCAGGCAAATCAACGAAAAAAATATTATCGGTAAAACGATCGGTGCAGACAGCAGCTTCCATGGGTTCACCATTGTTGGCGTGTTTCCCGATTTTCATTTGTATACCATGGAAGAAAAGCTGGAACCGCTGATGCTTACCATGTCACCATACAGCCAGTTGCTATACGTTTTTATCAAAACAAATGGGCAACACCCCCTGAAAGCTATGGAAGCAATCAGGAAAGAAATGGCTTCGCTGGAACCGGGGCAGGATTTTAACGCCAGTTTTGTAAACGAAAATATTCAGAACTGGTACCAGCAGGAAAAAATAATGGCTATTCTTTTCAGTATTGCTGCGATGGTAGCAATCATACTTTCCTGTTCGGGCTTGCTTGCGATGGTACTGTTGATTATACGGCAACGGGTAAAAGAAATCGGTGTGCGTAAAGTGCTGGGTGCAAGTGTTCAGAACATTGCTATACTTATCTCGAAGGATTTCCTGGCATTGGTGCTCATTGCTGTTGCCATCGCAACACCCTTGTCGTGGCTGATGATGAACAAATGGTTACAGGCTTTTCCCTACCGCACCAGTATTCAGGCGTGGATGTACATAGTGGTGGCCATAGTAGCCATGCTTATTGCACTGCTTACCATTGGTTACAGTACAGTGCGCGCGGGCCGGCAGAACCCGGTGAAGAGCTTGCGAACAGAATAAATAATAAATTATTATTGGTCTTTGACCGGATTCTGCATGTTCTTGTCCGTCATTCCCGCGCAGGCGGGAATCTCATCAATGAAATTCTTCATTCATTCATCATTATCAAATAAATTCCTGCTGTTCCGAATCCAGATTCCTGCCTGCGCAGGAATGACGCGGGATATTATTTGTAATTATTAAGATGATTCGAGGCAGGTAATGATTCTGTACGTTCTTGTCCGTCATTCCCGCGCAAGCGGGAATCTCCCCGCAAGAATATTTCATCTTCACCATCAAATTAAAATTCCCGCCTGCTCCGAATCCAGATTCCTGCCTGCGCAGGAATGACGCGGGACTTTGTTTGTAATTAGTAAGATGATTCGAGGCAGGTAATAATTCTGCACGTTCTTGTCCGTCATTCCCGCGCAGGCGGGAATCTCATCAATGAAATTCTTCATTCTTCATCACTATCAAAAAAAATCCGCCGGTAAAGGCGGATTATAGTTGTAGAGCAGTAAAAAAATAATTCATTTATTGGAAACCATACCCGTTTTTAATCAGGCCGTTTGATTTAGATACCGTTTCTGATGACAATGGAAACAAATAACGGGGAGGCACACCTGCACTGAAATACGCATCGGGATATCCTTTAAATATGCTGGTCGTATACTGACCTTCGTATGTAACAATATTGGCACCCCAGGCAACTTTTTTGTAACCCTGCGCCAGCAGCGCCGCGGCTTCTGCACCATTTGGATCGATATAAGTAAACAGCCCTTTGATGGCCAGGTTACGGTTGCCGGCAGTAGGCAGGTACCCAAGCGATGTCCACACATCGGAGTTTCCGCGCCAACTGGGAAAACGCACGGGATAGGAAGGATCTGTTTCTGCCACTGTATTTTGGGTAGTCAGCATTTTGGTCATACCGAAATCTGATACGTTGACCGCCTTGGTATAAATATAATTTGAAATGGTATTGCCATTTGGAAATGTATAGTAACCGTTTGTCTTCAGGCCATTCACCATAGCTATCTGGGCATCGCGCAATGCTTTTATTTTTTGGGGCAGCTTGCCTGTTCTGATAAGATCTTCGCGGCGATAACCTTCACCTGCAAATTCCAGTTTGCGTTCCTGTAAAATGGCTTCTTTCAATGCATCGCCTGACAGAGCGCCCAGGTAATTGGTCACTTTCTCTGCCTGATCCGCTGCCAGGAAAGCCCTGCTTCTTACTTTTTTCAATTCATTCTTTGCTGAACCTTCATCGCCCAGTTCTGCATATGCTTCCGCCAGCATCAATATTACATCGGCCATACGCATCTGTACCCAGTTGATACCCGACTGGCGCTGGCTGGCTGTGTAAGGAACCGGCATACGGCTTTCATCCCATTTGTTATTAGGTAAACCGCCCTGGCTGCGCGAGCCCGGCGTAAAATCAACAATAACTTCAGATGCACTGCCAGAATTTACCGTTACAGTTGTTGTAACGTCCCTGCGCAGATCTTTGGGATCAAAGTCGCCATAATAAAAAGACGCATGCATACGGCTTTGTCCGTACGATTTGGCCGG
>Ga0068868_100003145_pt1 | contig 11490 bp, 9 predicted proteins | sample KBSMisM42_FD_64660 | JGI IMG/M metagenome (GOLD analysis project Ga0068868, IMG submission 64660) | Miscanthus rhizosphere microbial communities from Kellogg Biological Station, Michigan, USA - KBS Miscanthus M4-2 | ecosystem: Host-associated > Plants > Roots > Rhizosphere > Soil ...
GTCAATGTCGAAGCGCCGTTCCTGTTGGCGCAGGCCCTGGCGCCCCAGATGGCCGTGCGCGGCTGGGGCCGCATCGTCAACTTCGCGTCCAGTAGCGTGTCGGCGGTGCAGCGCGGCATGGCACCCTACGTGATCAGCAAGGCAAGCGCGATCGGGCTGACCCGAGTGATGGCGGCCGAATGGGGTGGCAGCGGCATCACGGCGAATGCCATCTCGCCCGGCCTGACGCGCCACGAAGGCAGCGCCGCGGCCCAGCCGGAGTTCGTCTTCGAGGCGGTGCGCCAGCGCCAGTTCATTCCGCGCACCGAAGTGCCGGACGACCTGGCCGGCGTGCTCGCATTCCTGGTCAGCGAAGAGGCGCGCTTCATCACCGGGCAAGTGATCAACGTGGACGGCGGCGGCTTCGGGTATTGAGCGCGCCGGACGACCTGCAGGAGGGCGGGGCCCTTGGGGCGCCCGGTATCGACGCGAGAGAGGCCGTTCGCGACTCAGGACCACAGGCGGTGGCGTCCGGGGAATCTCCGCGCACGGCGGCAAGCCGTCATCGGATCATGCGAAGCTCACCTCGCGCGAGAGCGGAAGCTGCCTTACCCGTTTGTCGGTGAGGGCGAAGACCGCATTTGCCAGTGCGGCCACGGCGGCGGGCACGCCGGCCTCGCCGACACCGCCCATCTTGTGATAGTTCTCCAGGATGGCCACCTCGAATTGCGGACTCTGGTTGATTCTCATCGCGGCGAAATCGTGAAAGTTGGACTGCTCCACCTGGCCGCCCGAGAGGGTGATCTCTTGGTTCGTGGCCGATGACAGGCCGAAGACGGCGCCCGAGATGAGCTGCGCCTCGAGAATACCGGGGTCAATCGCGGTGCCAATGTCGGCGGCGATCCAGACCTTCTCGATGCGAATGCCGGATGGCGTGCTTTTCACCTGAACGACCTGGCTGACCCACGCGCCGAAGCCCAGCGAGAAGGCGATGCCCTTGGCCGTGCCTTGCGGCAGCTTTTCGTCCCATCTCGCCATCTCGGTCACCTTGTCGATGACGGCGCGTGCGGCGGGAAAGTCCTTCATCAGCCGGCGCCGCAACTGTGCCGGATCGAGGTTGCTCTTGTGGGCGATCTCATCGAGAAAGCTCTCGTGGAAGAAGCAGTTGAAGGAACAACCGACGGACCGCCAGAACCCTACCGGTATGCCGAGATCGGCCTCGATACCCGAGACGCGATAGTTCGGGACTGTGTAGGGCTGGTCGCACAAGCCTTGCGTTATCGTGACGTCTGTACCCAGCGGCGACAGGGACGGGAAGGCCCGGCGCATGATGTTGCCGATCACCGAAGGCACTGCGACTCGCAGGTCGAGTGCCTCGGGAAATCCGTCCACGCCCAGACGAGCGCGGCAGCGGCCCCTTGCGGCGGGCCGGTAGACATCGTGACGGAGGTCTTCCTGGCGGCTCCAGATGACCTTGACTGGCCGTCCCTCCATCGCTTTGGCCATGATCGCGGCGTAGATCGTCGCGTCTGCCTCGCGCCTGCCGAAGCTGCCCCCGAGGAAGGTCGTGTGGGCAGTGACGTCCTTGGCATCCAGTCCAATGGCGGCACCGGAGAGAGACTCCACCAGCGTCGGCGTCTGGTTCCCCGCCCAGATCTCCAGCTTGCCGTTGCTGAACCGAGCGGTCGCGTTCTGCGGCTCCATGGTCAAGTGGGCAAGGAACGGCACCGCGTAGTCGGCCTCCACCAAGCGCCCTTCCGGCACGCCGGCCAAGGCCGCATCGACGTCGCCTTCATCGCGCATCACCGTTGGCGCTCCGCCGGCGATCGCATCGTTCAGCGCCTTGGCAACTGCGGCGGTATCGGCCGGATAGTGCGGCGCGCCCCAGTCCGCCTCGATCAACTCCGCCGCACGAAATGCGGCCCAGGTGTTCTCTGCGATGACGCCGAACCCATGGCCATAGGTGGTATCGAGGGGCACGATTTTCACCACACCCTTGACCGCCTCGGCTTTGGAGAGGTCGACTCTTGACGGCTTCTCCCAGAACACCGGACTCATACGAACCGTTCCAAAGAGCATGTCGGGCAGGCTCACGTCGATACCGAAGATCGGTGCGCCGGTCACCTTGACCAACATGTCGATTCGACGTTGCGACTTGCCGAGCAACTTCCAGTCGGCCTTCTCCTTGAGCTTGAGGGGGGAAGGTGGCGAGACCTTCCCGGCATCGGCGGCAAGTTCGCCGTAAGTCAGCGAACGCCCAGAGCGGGTGTGAACCACCTTTGCGCTCTCTGTCTTCAGTTCGTCGGGTCTCACGCCGAACCGTTTCGCCGCGGCCTGGACGAGCATATGACGCGCGGCCGCGCCAGCCTGACGCATCCGATCGAAGCCGTCGCGGGTCGAGGACGATCCACCGACGGTCTGCAAGCCGATCACCTTGCTCATTGCGCCGAAGGCGTCGCGAAGGATCTCGGCTTGGGGACTGTCGTTGAACCACGGATATGGCGCTGACTCCCGCAGGACGGTGTCGTTGTAGTAAGCCTTGGAAGTCGGCCCCATCTCGACCTTCAGCATCTCCAACGGTACATCCAGTTCCTCAGCCACGAACGCAGCCAAAGTAGTCGAGATGCCTTGGCCCATCTCGGCGCGCGGCGCGATGACCGTGATCGTGTTGTCCGCCGCGATCTTGAGGTATGGATTGAAGGTCGTTTCGCCTTTTCCAAGACCCTTCTTCAGCGGGTTGGGGTAGGGCTTGTTGACGTACCAGTAGCCGAAGGCGACACCGCCGGCGACGGTCGCCGTGCCGATGAGGAAGGTGCGCCGGGCGATCTTCGCGATGTCGGCCATGTCTATGCCCTCGCACGCTTGAACGCGGCTGCCTTCTTGATCGCGAAGCGAATACGTGGGTAGGTACCGCAACGGCAGACGTTGCCGGCCATCGCACTGTCGATGTCCTCGTCGCTGGGATCTGGAGTCTTCTCCAGCAGCGCATGCGCGCTCATGATCTGTCCGGACTGGCAGTACCCACATTGCGGCACCTGGGCCTCAAACCATGCCTGTTGGACCGGTGAAAGGGCGCCATCCTTCGACAAGCCCTCGATGGTGGTCACCGCGCCCTTGACCGCACCGGCCGGCATCGAGCAGGAGCGTATCGGGGCGCCATCCACGAGCACCGTGCAGGCGCCGCAGGCGCCAATGCCGCAGCCGAATTTCGGACCGAGGATGCCGGCGAGATCGCGCAATGCCCACAGGAGGGGCATGTCAGGATCTGCGTCGATGTCGACGGCCTTTCCGTTGATGCTCAGTCGCATTCAGCAATCCTCCGGGACGTGTTCAAGGTCCCACCTCTTCTCGGATGAGCGCCGCCAGTTTGCGGCGCGCGCGGGTCGCTCCGGCATCGCCGGGCAGCAGCACGGGGTTGAGCGACGCCCATGACTGATTGCCGAGTCGGCGCTGCTGGGCCTCCAGCATCGGTTTGTCTTCGTTCTCGAACGCGTTGCGCAACAACTGCGCAATGAACGCGTTCGACTCGGGGTTGAGCGCCACGTTGCGAGTGGTCCAGTACCAGTAGTGGCAGCGCCCGTCGGACTCCGGCGTGGCCAGGTGCAGGGCGAGGCTGTCCATGCCTTTCTCGCGTGGCTCACCTTGCAAGGTCGCGCCCACACGCAACAAGAGCGCCGACGGTGCAGTCCACGTGACCTCCGTCCACTGGTCGGTCGGGCGCCCGTGTTCCCTCAGCATCGCGTCGAAGGCCGGGGGCGCCAGTTCCCCCGACGCGTACCAGGCGATCTTGAGGGTCCGCTCGTCGATGTCCTCCACCGTGGGCTGTACCCGCGACAACACGCCCGCTCCAAGTGACGTGGCGTGAAGGTAGTCGGCGTGGGTGAGGTCGAGGATGTTGTCCACCAGAAACTGGTAGTCGCAAGCAGTCGGCATGTACCCGCGCACGGTGCCGTGGGGATGCGCGGCCGGTGCAAAGGCATAGTCCGGGATGCGGGAAGGATCGGCGCGCGTCGAATCTCCGGGCCAGAACCAGATGATGCCGTCGCGTTCTTGCACCGAATAGCTCTTCACTTCGGCGGCCTTCGGGATCGTGCCGTCACCGTGCGGATTGAAGCGGCACTGCCCCTTCCCATCGAAGCGCAATCCGTGGTATCCGCATTCGAGGGTGTCCCCGCACAGCTTGCCGGCGGACAACGGGGCGAAGCGGTGCGGACAGCGGTCGTGCAAGGCGTGGAGCGTTCCCGCCGTGTCGCGGAAGAAGACCACCGGTTCGTCCAACAGCCGTCGCGCCAGCAGCGGCCCCTGCGGTCGAACTTCGTCGCCAAAGCCTGCGACGTACCAAGCGTTGCGTTGATAGGCCATGTCCGTGCGATCCGGTCCGTTGTGGATGGTCGCGACTCTAGGCACAACGACCGAACGAAACCATATCATTCGTCCGAATTTTCGATGGTACCGTTCAGATTCGGGTTTCCATGGAGTGCGGCGATGGATCTGCTTGACAAGGTGCTGCAGTCGCTGGAAGTCATCGACAGCGCGATCGCGACATTCGAGTTTGCGGCGCCGTGGGGCTTCAAGGTCGAATTCGTATTGAAGGACTTCGTCTATCTGTTCATGCCGGTGGCAGGTCGATGCCACTTGTTCGTTCAGGGGGTCGATCCGGTCTTGCTGGAGGTGGGCGATGTGGGGATCGTGGTGGGCCGCGACCACCGCTTTGTGTCAGACCCCCACGCCGCAGCAAGGCCCTTTCTGCAGGCCTGGCGCGACCAGCGCTTGCCTGACCTGGGGCCGCGCATCGAGCGTGCCGCCCCGCTGAGATTCACCTGGCCCCGCGGAATGTGGCATGAAGCCTGTACCGATCGCATGATCACCGCAGCCCTGCTGGTCCAGGACGTCGTTCAGAACCCGGTGCTCGAAGCGCTGCCACCGATCATCAAGCTGTCAGGGCAGGCGTTGTCGGCGTGCCCCTGGCCCCACGTGTTGGCCGGCTTCGTGAACTCGGAGCAAGATCCGCGGCCGGGGTACAACGCCCTGGCGCTGTTGATGACGCGCCTCGTGTTGCTGGCATTGATCCGCGAGCACGTCGTCCAGGAAGGGGCGGTCAGGGCCAGCTGGATGCGGGGCATGGGCGATCGGGCCATCGGCCACGCGCTGGTGTTGATGCACGATCGTTTCAGCGAGCCCTGGAGCCTGGCGTCGCTGGCCAAGGCCTCAGGGCTGTCCCGCACGGTCTTCGCGCAGCGTTTTGCCGCGCTGGTTGGGCAGTCGCCGATGGCGTACTTGACGTCGGTTCGGTTGCATGCCGCCGCACAAGAGTTGCGACTTGGCGCATCGGTGGCCGATGCCGCCGATGCCGCAGGCTACCGATCTGAAGCCGCCTTTCGCATGGCTTTCGTCAAGCAGTTCCGCGCCACGCCGTTGCGCTACGCCAAATCGACGCGATGACGCGCCAGTTGGTCGCACGGAGAGTGGTGTTGGACTCCGGCTGTCACACATCTCGGGCGTACTCGTGGCTGAAGGAGTGAGTCGCGCCCAGGACGGGGAAGCGGCGTCGCGCCGATGCATGCTGCTCAATCCGAAGCTGGTCGGTTACCGCGACCGGAGACGGCGGAATGCGACGTCGGGCAGCGAAGTGCGAGAGGTCGACTCGGTGGTCAGGCACTGGCCGACGCATGCTGGACACAGGGGTCGCGGAAGCGCACGGCACGACCGAATGAGTTCGAGCCCTTGTTGGGGCCTGGGGTCAATTCAACGATTCAACGCAACTTCAAAGGGTCGTCGGTGGTTGCTACGCCGACGACCTGTCGTCTGCCTTCGCGATTGAAAGGAACGGGAGATGGCGCGGGGTGCTTCTCAATTCGCGGAATTCATCCGGACCGCGCAAGGCGACCAGCACGCGGAGTAGGTGCAGCATTCATTTGCGCTGTAAATAACAAATTTAAAGAGAGCTTTATTGCCTAAATGTTGATGGGCGTCAATCCTCCGGCATGCGCAATTCGCTTGGTGAGTTGCGCCAAAACAGACGGAGACAAGACTTGAACATTCTCGTGGCGTGCGGCGGGACTGCGGGCCCGTACTTCCCGGCGGAAGCAGACCGGGGTACGGTGAACAGTTTAAGGGTGCCACGGGCATGCGGGTGCCGGTGCAGGTCACTCTCACGGCGTCGAGGACCTCAGCTTGACTGAGCATCTGCCTGGGCACCTGGACGCAATCGCCAAGAGCGGCGGACACCTAGGCTACGGCATCAACGTGCGCTGGTCCGGCATCCTGACGATCGCGGGCGGGCGGTCACGCATGTTCGGCGCAAGGTCCGCGGACGTGGAGGGGTTCGCGCTTGGCCCGAATGCCGACGTCCATCTCCGCGGCGTCGTCGAACACACGTTGCCTCAGCAGGACAAGCCCGTGCTCGAGGCGCAACAGCGCCGCATCGGCACGGCCGAGTTCTGGTCGCAAAAGCCGGTGCTGCTGGCTGGCGATGCCGGTGCGGTGCGGGTGCGGCGCAAGCTGCAAGAACTCGTCGTGCAGGAACAGGCGCAATGAAGCGCCTGCTGAGTTGCATGGCACTGCTCGTGGCCGGCACCGCGGCGTGCGGGGCCGAACCGGCCGGCGCTGCGCTCGACCGCCCGGCGCAGGCCGTGCGCGCACCCGAGCGAGCCGTGCTGCTGGGGGCTGCGCAGGCCGGTGCCAAGTGGATCGCGGTCGGCGAACGCGGCCTGGTGTTGCAATCGATGGACAACGGTGCCCTGTGGCGGCAGCTCGCCTCGCCCGTCAGCGTCACGCTGACCGCGGTGCGCTTTGCCGACGCGCAGCACGGCATCGCGGTGGGCCACGGCGGCACCGTGCTGGTCACCGCGGACGGTGGCGGTCATTGGGTGCGCCGCCTCGATGGCCGGCGCATCGCCGAACTGCTGCTCGCGGATGCGAAGGCCCGCCACGATGCGGTCGCCGAGAAGGCCGCCGAGCAGCTGCGTGCCGACGGCCCCGACAAGCCGCTGCTCGACGTGCTGGTGTTCGGCCCGGACCGCGCGCTCGTCGTCGGCGCCTATGGCCTGGCGCTGGCCACCGAGGACGGCGGCGCGACCTGGGCCCCCTGGTCCTCCAGGCTCGACAACCCGAAGGGCCTGCATCTCTATGCCGTGCGCCACCGCGGCAGCCGCATCGTCATGGCGGGCGAGCAGGGCCTTGTGCTCAAGTCCGACGATGGTGGTCAGACCTTCCAACGGCTGGCCGTGCCGTACAAGGGCAGCTTCTTCACCCTTGAATTGCCCGACGAGCGCGAGATTGTGTTGGCCGGCCTGCGCGGCAACGTGTGGCACTCGCTCGACGGCGGCCGCGAATGGACCGCGCTCACCGCGCCGATGCCGGTGTCCGTGATCGCCAGCCAGCTCAGCGCCGACGGCACGCTGCTGCTGGCCAACCAGGCCGGCTTCGTGCTCGCACGGCGCGGCAACGTCTTCGTACCGGTGAACCGCGAGCCGCTGCCGCCGCTGACCGGGCTGGCGGCTGGACGCGGCGGCGCGCTGTTGGCCCTGTCCGTCCAGGGCGTGATACCTGTCGCCTCCAAGCCATGACTCAGCGCCAGGACTTCGACCCGCGCTCGGGCTCGCTCGTCGAGCGGGCACTCTTCAACCACCGGCTGATCGTCGTCGTGCTGTGTGCGCTCGTCACCGTGCTGCTGGGCTGGCAGGTCACCAAGCTGCAGCTCAATGCGAGCTTCGAGAAGACGATACCCGCCGAGCATCCGTACATCCGCAACTTCCTGCAGCACCAGAACGAGTTGAGCGGCTTGGGCAATGCGGTGCGCATCGCGGTCGAGAATTCGAACGGGACGATTTACGACGCGAAGTACCTCGACACGCTGCGCCGCATGAGCGACGAGGTGTTCCTCATGCCCGGTGTTGCGCGCAACCAGATGAAGTCGCTGTGGACGCCGACCACGCGCTGGGTTGGCGTCACCGAAGAGGGCCTGGAAGGCGGCCCGGTCATTCCCGACGGCTACGACGGCTCGACCAAGGCGATGGACCAGCTGCGCGCCAACGTCGCACGCTCCGGCGAGATCGGCCAGCTCGTCGCGCTCGACGCCAAGTCCAGTGTGATCTTCGTGCCGCTGCTGGCGAAGGACCCCGAGGGCCGGCCACTGGACTACGGCGCGCTCGGGCATCGCCTCGATGAGCTTCGGGCGAAGTACGAAGGGCAGGGCGTGCAGGTGCACGTCACCGGCTTCGCGAAAATCGTCGGCGAGCTGATCGAGGGCGTGCGCGCGGTGCTGGTGTTCTTCGCGTTCGCGATCGCGATCGCTGCCGCCGCGGTGTTCTGGTTCACGCGCTGCATCCGCTCGACGTTGCTGGTCGTCACCGCCTCGCTGGTTGCGGTCGTCTGGCAGATCGGCATGCTGCCCACGCTCGGCTTCGCGCTCGACCCGTACTCTATCCTCGTCCCCTTCCTCGTCTTCGCCATCGGCATGAGCCATGGTGCACAGAAGATGAACGGCATCATGCAGGACATCGGCCGTGGCCTGCCCAAGCTCGTGGCCGCGCGCTTCACCTTCCGACGCCTGTTCCTCGCCGGGCTGACCGCGCTGCTGGCCGACGCGGTGGGCTTCGCGGTGCTGCTGGTAATCGACATCCAGGCGATCCGCGAACTGGCGATCGCCGCGTCGATCGGCGTCGGCGTGCTGATCTTCACCAACCTGATCCTGCTGCCGATCCTGCTCAGCTACACCGGCGTCAGCGCCGCGGCTGCGCAGCGCAGCCTGCGCGCCGAAGGTGCGGAGCAGAAGCAGCCGCTGTGGCGCTGGCTCGACCGCTTCACCGAACGCCACTGGGCATGGGGTGCGGTGGCGGTCAGCGTCGTGCTGGCGGCGGGCGGGCTGGTCGTCTCGCGGCACCTGGCCATCGGCGACCTCGACCCCGGTGCGCCCGAGCTGCGCGCAGACAGCCGCTACAACCGCGACGTGGCCTTCGTCAACGCGGCCTACGGTGCTTCGAGCGACGTGCTGGCGGTGATGGTCAAGACCCCCGCCGGCCAGTGCTCGCAGTACACAACGCTGAACAAGATCGACATGCTCGAATGGCAACTGCGGCAGCTCGACGGCGTCGAGACCACCAACTCGCTGGCCCTGCTGAACCGCCGGGTGCTCGCCGGCTTGAACGAAGGCAACCCGAAGTGGTATGAGTTCCTGCCCAACCAGGACATGCTCAACACCGTGACGGCCGGCGCCCCGCGAGGTCTGTACAACGATGCCTGCTCGCTGCTGACAGTCTACGTCTACCTGCGCGACCACAAGGCGCAGACGCTGGCTCGCGTGGTCGACCACGTCGAAGCCTTTGCAAAGGTCAACGACACGCCGGAGACCCGGTTCCTGCTGGCCGCCGGCAGTGCCGGCATCGAATCGGCGACCAACATCGTCGTCAAGGACGCCTGGCGGACCATGTTGCTGCTGGTCTACGGCGCGGTGGTGCTGCTGAGCTTCGTCACATTCCGCTCCTGGCGCGCGGTGCTGGTGGCGGTGCTGCCACTGATGCTGACCTCGGTGCTGGCCGAGGCGCTGATGGTCGCGCTCGGCATGGGCGTCAAGGTGGCGACGCTGCCGGTGATCGCGCTGGGCGTGGGCATCGGCGTGGACTACGCGCTGTACATCCTGTCGATCACGCTGGCGCAGCTGCGCGAAGGCAAGAGCCTGTCCGAGAGCTACTACCGCGCACTGCTGTTCACCGGCAAGGTGGTGCTGCTGACCGGCGTCACGCTGGCCGTCGGCGTGATCACCTGGGTCGCCAGCCCCATCAAGTTCCAGGCCGACATGGGGCTCCTGCTCGCCTTCATGTTCCTGTGGAACATGCTCGGCGCCATGGTGCTCCTGCCGGCGCTGGCACACCTGCTTCTCAAGCGCCAGCGAGTCGCGTCGGCCGAGAGCTCCGCCGCCTTCGTCGGCGCGCTACGCGCGAGGCCCTGATGAAACCTGCGATGAGCTACCCCCGACGCGTGCGCATCGCGCGCAAGACGCTCGAAGCGCCCGACATCTGCAGCTTCGAGTTGGTCGCCGTCGACGGCGGGGCGCTGCCGCCGTTCACGGCCGGCGCGCACATCGACGTGCTGCTCGACGGCGAGGTGGTGCGGCAGTACTCGCTGTGCAACCACCCGCGCGAGACCGATCGCTACCTCATCGCGGTGCTGCGCGAGCCGGCGTCGCGCGGCGGCTCGAGCAGGATGCATGCGCTGCGCGAGGGCGACGAACTGGACATCTCCGAGCCCCGCAACCACTTCGCGCTGGCGCCCGACGCGCGCCGCCACTTGCTGCTGGCCGGAGGCATCGGCATCACGCCGATCCTGTGCATGGCCGAGCAACTCGCGAGCGAGGGCGCCGCGTTCGAGTTGCGCTACTGCACGCGCTCGGCCACGCGCACGGCCTTCCTGCAGCGCATCCGCCAATCCGCCTTCAGCGCCAAGGCCCAGATCCACCATGACGACGGCGCGGCCGCGCAGAAGCTCGATCTTCCGGCCGTCTTCGCTGCGCCGCAGGCGGGCGACCATCTCTACGTCTGCGGACCGGGCGGCTTCATCGAAGCGGTGCTTGCCGCGGCACGTGCCGCCGGTTGGCCGACGGAGGCGCTGCACCGCGAGTACTTCGCCGCCGGCCCCACCAGTATTGCGGACGACGGCGCATTCGATGTGCAGATCGCCTCCTCCGGGGCGCTGATCCGGGTCGCACCGCAGCAGAGCGTCGTCGCGGCGCTCGCCGCCGTCGGCATCGAAGTGCCGGTGTCCTGCGAGCAGGGTGTCTGCGGCACCTGCCTGACTGGCGTGCTCGACGGCACACCCGACCACCGCGACTTGTACCTGACCGACGACGAACGGGCGCGTGGCGACCAGTTCACGCCCTGCTGCTCGCGCGCCAAGTCGCCGCGGCTGGTGCTGGACCTGTAGCAGCAGAGGCGACAAGACGATGCATGACCAGCTCCCTCACCCCGAAGCGAACACCGAGGGCACGGCGGGCCGCCGACTGCTCGATTGGGGCGATCGGCTCTGCTGCGCCGCGCTGCTGGCGGCGGGCTTGGGCGGTGCAGCCTTGCTGGGCTGGTACGTCTGGCAGATGCCGGCCCTGCACTGAATCGAGCCGATCAGCCGCTATGGATCCCGTGTGCCGCGACTTCCCCACTTGCGACTCAGGTGGAGCCGTTGCGCCCGTCCAAAGGGTTTCCGGAGTCGGCATCTCCCCCATAGCGGGCGAGGGCCGGGATCAGCTTGGCGAGAACTTGTGGCCCGATCACTGCTGCCATCTCGCGCTCTGCATCTGCAACCGCACGGCCAAAGGCGTCCAGCCACGCCAGACCTGCTGGCGTGAACCGCACGATGCGGACCCGGCCATCGGCCGGATCGGCAACACGTTCCACCAAACCCCGCGCGCTGCACATATCGATGAGCTCCGTCATGGCCGCGTTGGTCATGGCGGCCCTGCGCGCCAGTTCGGTGATGCGGGTGCCTTCAATGTCCAGATGACGGGTCAGGTGGACGTGC
>Ga0068868_100003156_pt1 | contig 11468 bp, 8 predicted proteins | sample KBSMisM42_FD_64660 | JGI IMG/M metagenome (GOLD analysis project Ga0068868, IMG submission 64660) | Miscanthus rhizosphere microbial communities from Kellogg Biological Station, Michigan, USA - KBS Miscanthus M4-2 | ecosystem: Host-associated > Plants > Roots > Rhizosphere > Soil ...
CTTCCAGTCCTGGGTCGCGAGCACCCTTGCTTCATCGAACTCCTCGAACAGGATCTCGACGACACGATCGAGCTCGCGCTGCTTGGTCGGCGGCAAATGATCGAGGTCGGTACGCATGATTTTAGCTAATCCTATTGTGTCGAAGCCGGTCTGCCCAGAGCGACGGGAAGATGGGAGGCAAGCGACCGGCGCGCATCAACGGAGACGCTCCCACCAGCTGAGCTTGGCGCCGTCCATCTGCTTCGCGATCTTGAGGATGGCCTTCGCCAGCTGGCGCTCGACGAAGCCTTCGCTCACCTTCAGCAGCCATGCGATCTCGGCAAAAGAGAGGTTCTCCAACCGATGGAGCCTGAAGATTTCCTGCTGGACCAAGGGCAGCTTTAAAAAGGCCTCGCGAAACCTGCGGGCGGTCTCGGGATCGACATCGACTTCCATGATCACGCCTCCAATCACCGCACCGGCGCCGAAGGGCGAGGGTGGGCGGCGAGAAGCGAACCCGACAAGGCCATCCGAGAAAGGCGGTCGGGCACCCATCGGGCCGCAACGAAGTGAAGGACCTTTGGCAGCGAAGCCCGAAAAGGTTGCCGGCCGCCGCGGCTGGCCTACAGGGAAGCGACGCCTACCCTGGCGTGCCGTGCCACGACTTCATCGGGCGTGAGACCGGTGGGGCTCGAAGATCAAAATCGCTAATCAGCGAACCCCACGCCGGGCAGATCTAAGGCGCGTCTAGAGCCACGCCGCCCCGCCGCCGTGATGACTGCATGTTCCGCGATGATTCTGGCTAAAGCTGTACGTGCCGTCCCGACACCTGGCGGTTGCTCCTGGAGGTGCACGCTCCGCGCGGACCGGACGGTGAACGCAATTGCCGTTCACATTGACATAGTAATCGCCGCCGCACGTCTGCGGTCCGCGCGCAATAGCGGCAGAGCCTGGGACAATCGGTGATGATGACCAGGGAGCGGTAAGGGCGAGAAGCCCAAGCGCAATGAGACCCGGTAGACGCATTACTCCCCCCTTCAACCGAGCGGGAGAATGAAACCCCCACCTGGCTCTGCCGTCAAGCGTCGAGGCCTCCTAGTGGCAGGAATGGGTGGAAAGCTGACACTCTTATGAGGTTGCCTGTTCCCATCGGACGATGATGACCACAATGTAATTTGCGCCATCGGTAATCAAACGAATAAGCCCTTGGCGTTCTATGTGATGTAATATTATCCTCGGCCCGTTCGGACCGTGGCTCGCCGTTCCCACTCGGAGACCGATGCAGGTGCACTTTCGTCGTCAGGCGATTCTTGCGATTTTCTCGCCCCTGATAACGGCGGGTTGCGTCGTCGGACCAAACTTCAAACAGCCCGGTCCGCCACCGGTTGCGAATTACACGCCACGGCCAGTGAAGACGACCGAAGGGGCGTCCGGCATCCCAGGCGGTGAGATCCAGCACTTCACCGTGGCCAGCGACATCCCCGCCGATTGGTGGACCCTCTTTCATTCGCAGGCCCTCAACACGCTGATCACGCAGGCGCTCGCCAACAATGCCGACCTTAAGGCAGCGCAGGCGGCAATCCTGGTCGCGCATGAGAATACGCGGTCCCAGCGCGGTGCCTATTTCCCTCAGGTAACCGGCGGCGCGAGCGCAACGCGGCAGAAGGATCCGGCCAACACGCTGGCGCCCGTCCCGGCAAACAACGCCTCGCTCTACACGTTGATCACCCCGCAGGTCAGCGTGTCCTATGTCCCCGATGTCTTCGGTCTCAACAAGCGCACAGTCGAAGGCCTCGCGGCACAGGAGCAGGCCAGCCGCTACGAGATGATTGCGACCGACATTACTTTGAGCGCGAATGTCGCGGCCGCGGTGTTTACGGAAGCCTCGCTCGACGACCAGATCGAAACCACCAACGAACTGATCTCCACCAATCGAGAGATCTTGAGCCTCCTCCAGTACCAGAAGTCGAAGGGTTATATCGCCGGGATTGATATTGCCGCTCAGCAGGCGCAGCTCGCGCAGCTCGAGGCATCGTTGCCACCACTCCTCAAGCAGCGCGACCAGCAGCATGACCTTATCGCGGTGCTGACGGGCGGCTATCCGAGCCAGTTACCGACACAAAAGTTTACGCTCGCCGATTTCACGCTGCCCTCCGACCTGCCGCTGAGCCTGCCTTCGGCGCTGGTCGAGCAGCGGCCGGACGTGCTGCAGGCTCAGGCAAATCTCCACGCCGCCAGCGCCCAGGTCGGAGTCGCCACTGCGGCGCGGCTGCCAAACATCACCTTGAGCGCCAATGCTGGGAGCAACGCGCTCGCGATCGGACAGATTTTTGGACCGGGGACTGGCTTCTGGAACATCGGCGCCGCACTACTTGCGCCGATCTTCGACGGCGGCACCCTGCTTCATCAGCAGCGCGCCGCGCGCTTCGCCTACCAGCAGTCGGCACAGCAATATCGCGGCACCGTGCTCGTGGCCTTCCAGAATGTCGCGGATACGCTCGCCGCGCTCCAGCACGATGCGGAGACGCTCAAGGCTACCGCCGCCGCGGCGGACGCCGCCAAGACCAGCCTCGATCTCGCCAAGGTCCAATATAAGGACGGTTATGCCGCTTATCTCTCCGTGCTGAACGCCGAGCAGGTCTATCAGCAGGCGCGGCTCAGTCTCGTCCAGGCCGAGGCCGATCGCTTCACCGACACCGCCGCTTTGTTCCAGGCGCTGGGCGGCGGCTGGTGGCACCGCACAGATCTCGCGAGTGTCACCGATGCTCGGTAGGTTCGCGATCATCGCGTTGGCGCTGTCGGTAGCGGGCTGCTCGTCTTCGCCCGACAACACGGATACGCCGACGAATGCAGTCGCCAACGTCAAGCTGACGAAGGCCCAGCTCGCCCACATCCGGCTCTTTATGGTCGAGCCAGTCGGCTATCGCCATCGCGTTGAAGCGCCGGGAGTCGTCGACTTCGACAATAATCAGGCCACCTCTGTCGTCTCGCCCTTCACTGGGCCGGTCACGCGAATCCTCGTTGCCGTCGGTCAGCCGGTCGCGAAGGGCCAGCCGCTGGCAACAGTTGCTTCCGCAGACGTCGCCAATGCCGTCGCCGCTTATCGCAAGGCAGTGGTAACCGCGGCCAACGCGCGGCGAATTGCGACGACAGACCGCGACCTCGCCGCTCACAACGGTATCTCCACCCGCGAAGCGGCGCAGGCCGAAACCGACGCGGCGAGCGCCGAAGCCGACCGGACGGCGGCGCTGCAAGCCCTAACGTCGATGGGTGCCGGTCCGGGGTCCGGCCTCAGCGGAATCATTCGCGCTCCGGTTTCCGGAATCGTCGTCGAAAAGCAGGTCACGCCAGGCCAATTGCTACAGGCCGGGTCGTCCGCCGCGTTTATGGTCGCGAACCTGTCGCAGGTCTGGGTGCTGGCGCAGGTTTCGCCGAGCGATCTCGCCCAGGTCAGTGCAGGCGATGCGGCACGGATCGACCCCGGCAACGGCACCGGTCCGTTCCGCGGCACAGTCGAGAACATCTCCGCGTCGGTGGACCCTGACACGCGCGCGATCGTAACCCGCATAGTCGCCCCCAATCCGGGCAACCTCCTCAAGAAGCAGATGTACGTCGACGTCTCGATCGAATCCGGCCGCGCCGCGACCGGCCTGCTGGTGCCGGTCTCCGCCATTCTCCGCGACGACCAGAACCTGCCGTTCGTCTACATTGCAATGCCCGACGGCAGCTTCGCTCGGCGGGACGTTACCATAGGCTATCGTGACAGCCAGAATTACGACGTGACGAGCGGCCTCCAGGCTGGCGACCGGATCGTCGCCGACGGAGCCATCTTCCTTCAGTTCATGCAGACGCAATGAGCGGCGATCCGGCGGAAACGCCACCAACCAGCTCGTCCTTCATCAACCGCATCGTCGCGGTAAGCCTCGAGCAGCGCATCCTCGTCCTGCTGCTGATGGTGCTCCTGATCGGGGCCGGCGTTCGCGCCTGGACGCGGCTTCCGGTCGATGCCTACCCCGATCTGTCGCCACCGATGGTATCGATCACGACCCAGTGGCCGGGTCATTCCGCGGAAGAGATTGAGCGCCTGGTCACGGTTCCCATCGAGCGCGAGATGAACGGCATACCAAAGGAGAACAACCTCCGCTCGGTCTCGCTCTACGCGCTGTCATCGATCGACATCACCTTCGACCAGGACGCCGACCGCACCGCGGCGCGGCAGCAGGTGCTGAATCGTGTCGCGGGCCTCGACCTGCCAACCGGAGTTTCGGCCGAGGTCGAACCGCTGACTTCACCGTCCGGGCTCATCTACCGCTATACTCTGCAAAGCCCCGACCGATCGCCGACCGAACTCAAGACGTTCGAAGACTGGACGGTGGAGCCGCAGTACCGGACAGTCTCGGGAGTCGCCGACGATTCCGGGTTCGGCGGCGGCACGATGCAATATCAGGTCGTGCTCGATCAGTTTCGCCTCGCCGGCGCCGGCGTCACGCCACAACAGGTTGAGTCAACGCTAGGGGCCAATAACGGCAATGGCGGCGGCGGCTTCTATTCGCAGGGCGGCCAATTCTATTACGTTCGCGGCCTAGGCCGCATCGGCAGCCTCGAGGACATCGGCAATGTGGTCGTTGCCGTTCACAACGGTATCCCGACCTTGGTGAAGGATGTTGGCCAGGTGACGATCGGCATCGCGCCGCGCCTCGGGCAGTTTGGTATCAATAAGCAGAATGACGCCGTTGAGGGCGTCATCATGCTGCGCACCGGCGAGAAGACGCAGGATGTGCTCAAAGGCGTTGAGGCCAAGACCCAGGAACTCAACACCAGCGTCCTCCCGAAGGACGTGAAGGTGGTGCCCTTTTACGACCGGACCGACCTCGTCCACGAAACGGTGCAGACCGTCGAGCGGAACCTGCTTCGGGGCATGCTGCTGGTCGTCGTGATCCTCATCTTCTTCCTTTACGACGTCCGCTCCGGCCTGATCGTTGCCGCGACAATCCCCCTGTCGCTGCTGTTCGCTTTCACTTGCCTCAACTTGCAGGGTGCATCGGCGAACCTGCTGTCGATTGGCGCCATAGACTTCGGCATACTCGTCGATGCCGCCGTCATCATGGTCGAGAATATCTACCGGCGATTAGCCGAGCGCGAGGATTCGCCTGCCGGCCTAATGCAGATCATCCGCGAAGCATCCGACGAGGTTGATCGACCGCTCTTCTACTCCGTCATCGTCATCGTCGTCAGCTTCCTCCCCATCTACGTCCTCACCGGACCTTCGGGCACTTTGTTCAAACCGATGGCCGATACGATGATCTTCGCGTTAATCGGCTCTTTGATCGTCACCCTGACGGTGCTTCCAGTCCTTTGCTACATGCTCATGCACAGCGGCGCTCGCGAGCGCCGCAACGCGATCTTCGAGCGGATCAAATCGAGCTACACGCGCGGCCTCGACTTTTGCCTCGCACGCTCGCGCCAGACGATTATTGCATCTACCGCCTTATTGCTGGCCGCTCTGCTGATCTTCGCCGACGTTGGAGCCGAGTTCATGCCCCATCTCGATGAGGGCGCGCTGTGGGTTCGCGCGACCATGCCGTCGACCATCTCATTCGACGAATCGGCTAAGATCGTGCCGCAAATCCGAACGATCATTTCCTCCTTCCCCGAAGTCACGGTGGTGGGCTCGGAACACGGCCGGCCCGACGACGGCACCGACCCCACAGGCTTCTTCAACGCCGAGTTCTTCGTCGGCCTGAAGCCTTATTCGGAATGGCGCGGCTCGATCCGCACCAAGCCGCAGCTGATCGCCGCAATCAATGACAAGCTGCAATCCTTCCCGGGCGTCACCTTCAATTATACGCAGCCCGCCGAAGATGCGGTCGACGAGGCTGAGACCGGGCTCAAGAGCGCACTCGCGGTGAAGATCTTCGGGCCCGACCTGACCACGCTCGAGAATAAGGGAAAAGCGATCAAGGCGGTGCTCGCTCATGTCCAAGGAATCCGCGACGTGACTCTCGTCCATGAGCTGGGCCAACCAAGTCTGTCGATCGCGATCAATCGCGCAAAGATCGCGCGTTACGGGATCAACGTCGATGACGTGAATGGGCTGATCCAGACAGCCATCGGCGGCGACGTCGCGACCCAGGTCGTCCAGCAGGAAAAGGAATTCGACCTCGTCGTTCGCCTTGCCGGCAAGTATCGCAACGACCCGGAAGCGATCGGCAACATCTTGGTCGCGACTCCAGGCGGACAGCACATTCCGCTAGAGGAGCTTGCCGATATCTCGGTGACCAACGGCGCGTCCTTCATCTATCGCGAGGACAACAGCCGCTTCATCGGCGTCCAGTTCTCCGTCGAAGGACGTGACCTCGCCGGGGCGGTTGAGGACGCGATGGGCCAAGTGTCGCACAAAGTGCAGCTGCCGCAGGGCTACCGCGTCGACTGGGGCGGGGAATACAGTGAATATACCGCATCGCGCTCTCAGTTGATGGCAATCGTGCCGCTGACCCTGCTACTCATCTTCCTGCTGCTCTTCATGCTCTACCGGAACTTCAAATTCCCAGCGATCGCGCTGATCGGCGTGCTGATGTCGGCGCCCGTCGGTGGCATTTTGGCGCTCTGGCTGACCGGGACCGCCTTTTCGGTCTCGTCGGGCATTGGCTTCCTCGCTTTATTTGGCGTGTCGGTACAAACGGCGCTCGTCTACATATCTTACGTCAATGAGCTTCGCCTCGCCGGTACGCCGCTTGCCGAGGCGATCCGCGAAGGGGCGATCCTGCGGCTCCGGCCGATCATGATGACGGCACTCGTTGCAGCGCTTGGCCTTCTGCCCGCTGCTCTTGCGACCGGCGTCGGGACCGATACACAGCGGCCATTCGCGATCGTAATCGTCGGCGGGCTGATTGCCTGCCTCGCGATCATCGTCTTCCTGATGCCGGCCCTATACGCTGTCGTCGCCCGCGAAGGCGACCGCCTCGAAGTCTGATCGACTTCTCGCTAGACTCGACGATGACCTACTCGACGGGCAGTCCGTCTTACCATCGCGCCGTCGAATTCGACGAAGCCACTATGTTTCATGTTGTTTAGCAATCGCCCAAGACCTTGGCTCCGGGCGAGTTGCTCGGCCGCCGCTGCGTCCGCAAGTATCGCAGCCAAGAGTTGTTCACGAGAACATCTCCCACCTTGGCTCTCAAGCGTCTCACGAACGAAGTGGTACAGGCTCATCCAAATAGGCCGCCCTGACCGCTGAATTGAGCGTGGATCATTCCGCTGCGATACCTAAGGCACATAAACTTGGCGTGGCTTGAACATTAATCCGGCTTACCTGCGTTTCCCGAGGCGCTACCGCCCGCCAGTGGCAGGAATGGGTCGAAAGCAGACGTAAGCGCGCCAGCAACTCGTTAGGTCGACGCGGTAATTTTGAGTATTGATGCCTCGGCCGCGAGTCGGCGTAACGGGGGGTAAGGCGTATGCCCACATTCACGAGCGGCAACGATACGTACGTCGTTAGCGGCACCGGAACCTACAATCTCGACTTTCTTGGCGGTGACGACAAGCTGACCGTCCAGGGCGGCGATTCAACGACAGCCGACATGGGTGACGGCGACGACGTCGTTCAGCTCAAGTCGGGCTTGGCGAACGTTCTGGGCGGTCTGGGCGCGGACAGGTTCGACTTGTGGGCGGCGGGAGCCAGTGTCGACGGCGGCGCGGACAATGACACGATCAACGTTCGCGGCGCTCCCAACATTTTCGCGGCGGGTGGCATTGGCGATGACCGCTTCAACATTTACGCCGATTCAGTCGGCCTCACCCTCGACGGTGGCGACGGCAACGACGACTTCTTTGGATATTACCATTCAGTCCTCGGCTCCATCTACGGTGGCCTTGGCAGCGATTACTTCGTGCAATTCATTGGCGGTGCCGGAATTTACGGAGGTGATGGCAACGACATCTACCGTGCTGACGCCAGCAATCCCGCAAGCTTCATCGAAAATGCCGGCGAGGGCACGGATAGCGTGCAAGTTGCGCGCGGGGCGAGCTACAGCTTGCCCGACAATATCGAGAACATCTCCGTCCAAGGCTTTCATGGCAGCACCACCGGTCCGGCCAGCTTGTCCGGCAACGTCCTGAACAACACGATCAATGGACATGCAAATGTCGAACTCATCTCGGGCGGTGACGGCAATGACCGCCTGTTCGGCAAGGGCGGCGACGACACCCTATGGGGTGGTGACGGCAACGACTATCTGGACGGTGGCGTTGGCGTCGACACGATCGAAGGCGATGCCGGGAACGACACGATCAATGGCCGGGCCGGAGCCGATCATATGTTCGGCGGAACCGGCGACGACGTCTATTATGTCGATGACCAAGGTGATCAGATCACCGAATATGCCGGCGAAGGAATTGATACGGTTCGGACAAGCGCGTTGTACGGGCTCGGTACCGCGGGCGAGGTCGAGAATGCGATTCAGATCGGCACGGCCGACTTGCTGCTCGATGGCAACGCCCTCGCCAATGTTCTGATTGGCAACAGTGGAAATAGCGTGCTGCGCGGCCTGGCCGGCAACGACACGCTGAACGGCGGAAGCGGCAATGACATCCTGTGGGGCGGGACCGAGAACGACACCCTGATCGGTGGCACCGGCAACGACACAATGCACGGCGAGGAGGGCAATGACAGCCTGAATGGCGGCGCAGGCGTGGACAGCATGGAAGGCGGAACCGGGAACGACCTCTTCTATGTCGACGATGTCGGCGACGTCCTGATCGAGAATGCCGGTGAAGGCACGGACACAGTAATCCTCAACGTCGCGGGCTACATCGATTACGTCCTCCCCACGTATGTTGAGAATGGCACGTTCAACGGCAATTCCGGAACCCTGACCGGCAATGCGCTCGACAACGTCCTGACCGACAAGGGTGTGAACAACGAATTGTTCGGGTTGGACGGCAACGACATGTTGTATGCGGGGACCTATGTGAGTGGCGACATCCACGTCACCCGCCTGCATGGCGGCAATGGCAACGACGCGCTCTATGCCGGCAGCACAGACACCGGCCTCTATGGCGACGCGGGGACGGACACGTTAACTGGCGGCAAGGGCAACGATTATCTCGATGGCGGCGCCGGCGACGATGTCATGCACGGCGGAGCTGGTGACGATATTTACGTCATCGACAGCCTGACCGACGTGGTCGACGAGGCTGATGGCGAAGGCACCGATACCATCTTCGAATCCTTCGCATCTTACACGCTTCAGGACGACATTGAGTGGGGCGAGATCACGCTCGGCACGGGCGCAAAGCTTTACGGCAACCTGTTGGACAACCATCTTGCAGGCGGCGCCGGGAATGATGAAATCCATGGTGACGACGGCGACGACACCTTAGTCGGCTGGGGCGGCAACGACGTCCTCTATGGCGAAGGTGGCAGCAACACGCTGTACGGCAACGACGGCAACGATCTGCTCTATGGCTGGAGCCTGAGCGACTACATTGCCGGCGACGCCGGCGACGACAAGATCACCGGAGGTGACGGCCGCGACTACATGTATGGCGGGACCGGTTCTGACACATTCATCTTCAACGCAGCGACGGAATCAGTCGTGCATTCGGCAGATGAGATCGAAGACTTCGAAACCGGGATCGACAAGATCGACCTCTCGGTAATTGATGCCGATTCCACCAGCGATGGAAATCAGGCTTTTACATTCGTCCAGTTTCCGAGTGGCGACGCGGCAGGGCAAGCGACTGTGACTATCGTTGGAGGAGTCACTCATCTTTTCTTGGACGTCGATGGTGGCGGTTATGACATGGAGATCGACGTGGTTGGCACGTTCGATCCGACTACTGACGTCATCTGGTAGCCTCGTCCTTTCGAATCGCTTCTAGCGGCAGCCTCGGGTCGAATGCTGCCACTAGGTCCGAGCCGAGGAGGCGCTCATGGCATGGATCTCGGGCAACCAGCTGGCTGGCTGCAGGCTGTCTTGTAAGCTTGGTGAAGAAGTAAAATGTTGACGCTTGGGCCACGTCCACGCCGGCAGGAACTAATCCGCAACATATCCGCGATACGCTCGCCGGCAATGTAGGAGCGTTTCTATGGCCCCGGGGCTGCGATCGAGCGCGCTTGGCGCGGCAGCGGCTTTTCTCGGCACCTTTTATTTTGTGTCCCCATCGGGTCACAACCTTCTCGCTGTCGAACAGGAAATCACTTTGGCACACGTCGATGGCAATGAGCTGGTCGAGCGCAAGATCGTCGTCGATGCCGTCCACAAGGCGGTGGAGCGCAGCGATTATGCGGCGCTCGATCGGATGGCGACCGATTTCCGGACCAGCAAGGCACGGACCACCAGCGGCGTTTGGAAGCTCAGCACTTCCCTTCGGTATTTTACGTAAAACATAAAAAATTCATTGCATTTCATGAAAGATGAGTGTAGGCGGCGGTTCAAAGGAGCCCCCGCATGACCGTCCGCTTACTCAAGATCTGCCTATATGCCGCAATGGTGGTTGCGATCGTTGCGGGCCTCATCGGCCTTGCTGCCGTGATCGGCGCCGCCGCGAGCGGAGGTGCGGCCACTACCACCCTTCCGCTGCGCATCGACCCTGCGCCGTCGACGAATGTTCAGAGCGTGTTGGGCGCTTCCGTCGGGACTCTCTCGCTCGACCGGGGCACGCTCAACGTGCGCAGCGGCGGACCCACCTATGCGGCGCTGCAGTCCCTCGACATGCTGCTGGCCTGCGGCCTGTGGATCAGCGTCTTCCTGATGCTTCTGAGGCTCATCGAGCAGATCGCGAGCGGGCAGCCCTTCAACGATGTTGCCGTCCGCCGCCTTCGCTTCATCGGATGGATGCTGATCGCACTGAACGTCTGGTACTGGCTGCGGGCGATCGCGCTTCCGCCCCTCCTGCTTTCGCAGCTTCACACGACCGCTGGTGAATTCCGACTTCTCCCTATAATCTCGGAAAGCGCCAGCGGTCTGCGCAGCGCTCGCGTCGACGGGCAGTTCGGCTTCGGACTGTTCGTCGGCGGGGCGCTCGCGCTCCTGCTTGCGGAGGCCTTCCGGCTCGGCGCGGCGATGCGCGAAGACAATGAATCGATCCTCTGATGGCCATCATCGTCAACGTCGATGTGATGCTCGCCAGGCGGAAGATGAGCTTGAGCATGCTCGCCGAGAAGATCGGCATGTCGCTTACCAATCTGTCGCTGCTCAAGACCGGGAAGGTGAAGGGATTCCGGTTCAATACGCTCAACGCGATCTGCAAGGCGCTCGACTGCCAGCCAGGTGATCTTTTGGAGTATCGTCCCAATCCAGACTAATGTCCCCAATGGGTCGATTGCGGACGCGGCAGGTAGGGGTGGAAAGCTGCCATTGCGAGCTTAGCCCGAACTTCGTGCCCAGCCGTCGAAATAGTCGGTCTTCTCTATGAGTTCGGGTCTCTCTTCCACAACCGCGAGTCTCGGGTCCGGCGATACAGGGGGCTCATCCTCGTGCCGAAGA
>Ga0068868_100003163_pt1 | contig 11457 bp, 13 predicted proteins | sample KBSMisM42_FD_64660 | JGI IMG/M metagenome (GOLD analysis project Ga0068868, IMG submission 64660) | Miscanthus rhizosphere microbial communities from Kellogg Biological Station, Michigan, USA - KBS Miscanthus M4-2 | ecosystem: Host-associated > Plants > Roots > Rhizosphere > Soil ...
CGCTGCCCTCGCCGACCACCGCGACGCAGCCGTCGGGGCGGGTGATCGCGGCCTCGGTCGCCCCCAGGCGGACCAGCTCGAGCAGTCCCTGGGCGAGGTCGGAGCGGTCGGCGAACTCCTGCCCGACCAGCTCCTCGGCCTCGGTCTCGTTCGGGGTCACCATCGAGGCGCCGGCGCGCACCCCGGCCAGCATCGCCTCGCCCTCGGCGTCGAGGACGACGGGGACGCCGCGGCGGGCGAGGTCGTCGACCAGGCGCGCGTAGAGGTCGTCCCCCGCCCCCGGAGGCACCGAGCCGGCGAGGACGCAGATCTTCGCCCCGCTCGCCAGGTAGCCGATCCGGTCGAAGAGCCGCTGCACCTCCTCCGCGCTGACGGCGGGCCCGCGCTCGTTGATCTCGGTCTGTTCGCCGGAGGTCGGGTCGATCACCGCCAGGTTGATCCGGGTCTCCGAGGCGATGCGGGTGAAGTCGGTCAGCACCGATTCTTCATGCAGCTGTTCGAGCACCCGGGACCCGGTCGGGCCGCCGACGAAGCCGGTGGCGATCACCGGCCGGCCGAGCAGGCTGAGGGCGCGGGCGACGTTGATTCCCTTGCCGCCGGCGACGGTGCGGCTCTCGACGGCGCGATGGCGGCGGCCGAGCCGGAAGTTCGGCACCGCGACGGTGCGGTCGATAGCCGCGTTCAAGGTCACCGTGAGGATCACCTGGCCTTCACCCGATTCTGCTCCTGAAGTCGATTCCGCGGGCGCGCAGGCGCAGCAGCACCAGCGCGATCATGAGTATCACGAAGATTGCAATCACGATAGGGATCAGATTGTCCGCGAGGAAGGTGCGCGCCCTGTCGAATGAGCTTGCCTCCGGGACCACGCGGCCGGCGAGCAGGGGGACCGAGCCCGCTCTGCGCCCGGAAACGAAGACGGTGACTTCGCCGAGGCGGGCGCCGCGCCGCAGCGGCCCCTCGACCTGGTTTGGCGCCTTTACTCGCACGTCGAGCCGCTGGCCGCGGCGGATGCCGACCTGCAGGGAGCGCGCCGCCCGCAGCGGCAGCTCGCCACCGGAGTAACGGATCTCGGGGTTGGCAAGGTCCTGGCCGCGGTGGACCGGCAGCCGCCGCCGGTACTGCGAGAAGCCCCATTCGAGCAGGGCGAGGCTGTCGTCGAAGCGTTCTTCGTCGGTCCAGGTGCCGACCACGGCCGAGATCAGGCTGACGCCGCGCCGCTGACCGGAGCCGACGAGGACATAGAGGGCGCCGAAGGTGTGCCCGGTCTTCACCCCGGTCACCCAGGGCGCCATCAGCAGCAGTTCGTTGATCGTGGCGATCCGCCGCGGCGGCTGGACGCTGCGTAGGACGGCGCTGCGCGAAGCGGCGATCCTGGCGAAGGCCGGCTTCTGCAACAGGCGCCGGGTCAGCGTCATCAGGTCCGAGGCGCTGGAGTAGTTGCCCTTCTCGTCGAGCCCGATCGGGTTGGCGTAGTGCGTGTGGGAGAGGCCGAGAGCGGCCGCGTAGCGGTTCATCTGGGCGACGAAGCGCTCTTCGGACCCGGCGGCGGCGATCGCCAGCGTGTGCGCGGCATCGTTGCCGCTGCGCAGGATCAGGCCGTAGATGAGGTCGCGGACGCTGATCTGCCGGCCGGCCCGCAGTCCCATCAGCGACTCGCCGTATTCGGCCTCGTAGGGCTCGGCGCGGACCACCTTGTCGAGCGGCAGCTCCTTCATCGCCACGTAGGCGGTCATCAGCTTCGTGGTGCTGGCAATCGGTAGCTCCCGGTTGCCGGCGTGGGAGGTGAGGACGTCGCCGGTGCGGGCGTCGATCACCCCCCAGGAGCGCGCCGCCAGCTGCGGGCCCGGCTGCGCCTGGGTCTGGGGCTTCGCCGGCGCGGCCGACGCGCCGGCGGGCAGCAGCAGGCAGACCAGCGCCGCGAGCAGCGGCAGGGCGCCTCGGCGGCGGGCGCTCACCTGAGCTTCAGCGTCTGGCCGGCGATCAGGATCTGCGGGTCGACTTCGGGGTTCAGCGCCAGGATCTCGGCCACCGGGACGCCCGTCTTGTGTGCGATCGCGGTCAGGGTGTCGCCCGATTCGACCGTGTAGGTCTTCGCCTTGGTCCGGGGCTTCTTCTGCTTCTGCGCCGGGTGCCCCTTGTGCTGCTGCGAGGAGGAGGAGCCCTCGTCCATCGCCGTCGTGATCACAGCGACGCAGACGAGAACCGCCGCGATCAGGGCGAGGGCGGCGATGATGCGGGTGGCGGCGCTGGAGCGTTTTTCCATTGGGACCGGGTGGATGGATCGGTTGGAGCGGGGCTGATCGTAATCGCGATCGCCGTCGTCAGGCGGTGGATACGTCCCAAACCGACTGCCGCAGGCGCTCCGCCGCGGCCGCGGGGTCGGGGTCGGCCGCGATCCCGCGCGAGGCGGCGACCAGCCCGGCGGCCCGCCCGGCCGAGAACGCCGCTCCGAGCAGCTCCGGCTTCCCCCCCTGGGCGCCGACGCCGGGGATGAGGAAGATCGAGCGCGGCATCAGCTCTCGCATCCGCGCCAGGTGCTCGGGCTCGGTGGCGCCGACGACCGCCCCCATGCCACTGAGGCCGCACTCGCCGACCAGCCGCTCGGAGAGCCCGTCGACGAGCGCGGCGAGCCGCTCGTGCAGCGGCGCCTCGGGCGCCGGCAGGTCCTGCAGGTCGGCGGCCCCGGGATTGCTGGTGCGGACCAGGGCGAACATCCCCGCCCCCGTCTCCGCCGCCGCCGCGACGAGCGGCTCCAGCGCGTCGAGCCCGAGCAGCGGATTGGCGGTGAAGGCGTCGGCTCCGAGGCCGCTCACCGGCCCCCAGGGCGTCGGCGTCTCGCCGACGAGGGCCTGGGCGTAGGCGGCGGCGGTGACCGGGACGTCGCCGCGCTTGCCGTCGGCGATAACCAGGAGGCCCGCCTCCTGGGCGGACGAGCAGGCGGCTTCAAGAACTTGCCAGCCAGGCGCTCCGAGCCGCTCGAAGCAAGCGAGCTGGGGCTTGACAGCGACGCAGGCGGGGCCGGCGCGCTCGATCAGGTGACGACAGTGGTCAGCGACCGCAGCGGCCGCCAGCTCAGCAGCGGGGGCCTCGGGGTCGCCCGGGCCCGCCCCGCTCCCGGCCAGCTTGGCCGGGTCGGGGTCGAGGCCGAGACAGATCTGGCTGCGGCGCTCCTCGACGAGCGCCGCGAGCCGATCGGAAAAGCCAGTCAGCGAATCAGCCGCCCTTGACTTTGGTCTTCAGTGCCGAGCCGGCGGAGAAGCGGGGAACTTTGCCGCCCGGGATGGTGATCCTTTCGCCGGTACGCGGGTTGACGCCCTGACGGGGGCCGCGCTCGGCGACGTGAAATTTGCCGAAGCCGGTGAACGCAACCTCCTCGCCACTGCTCAGGGCACCGGTGATCGCATCGAGAACAGCGTCGACGGCGTCGCTGGCGGCTTTTTTGCTGCCGAGCCGGTCGTCGCCTGCAAGTTGGTCCAGAAACTCAGCCTTGGTCACGTCGAGATTCCTCCTCGGGGTTTGAAGATCGGCGCAATCTAACAGCGCCTACGGCGTAAGAACTCGCGCTCTAGAGCCAGATGTCACGAACCGCTGATCGCCATCTCGGCGACCAGCAGCGGCGGCGTACTGACCGAGCCCCCGAAAGGAACCCAGCGGGGCTCCGATCCGGTGGCGCTGACCGCGCTCAACATTCCCACCAACTCGCCGGCGATCGTGAACTCGCGGACCGGCTCGGCGAGGGCTCCGTCGCGGATCATCCGCCCCGAGGCGCCGACCGAAAAGACACCGGTGACCGGGTTGACGCCCGAGTGCAGGCCGGCGACGTCGGTGACGTAGACGCCCTCCCCCGCCTCGGCCAGCAGCTGCTCGAGCGAGAGCGAGCCGGGGGCGACGATGAGGTTCGAGGTCGAGACCGAAGGCAGCGAGCGGTAGCCCTGGCGCGAGGCGGAGCCGGTCGAGGTCGTCCCCTCGCGGTTCGCCGTGTAGGTGTCGAAGAGGTAGGAGCGCAGCCGGCCACCCTCGATCAGGGCAGTGCGGCGACGGGGCACCCCCTCGGCGTCGAAAGGGGCGGACTCGGGACCGTCGGGATCGCGGCCGTCGTCGTGGAGGGCGAAGGCCGCGCTCGCCAGCTCGTCACCGAGCCGGCCGGCGAAGGGCGAGCGCCCGCGCTGCACCGCTTTGGCGCTGAGGCCGCCGCCGATCAGGCCGGCGAAGCTGGCGGCCACGGTCTCGTCGAGGACGACCGGACAGGAGCGGGAGGCGGGCTTGGCGGCACCGATCATCGAGAGCGCCCGCTCTGCGCCTTCGGCGCCGATTGCCTTCGGGTCGAGTCCGCGCGGGCCGCGGGCCAGACCGAAGCCGAGCCCGGTCTCCCTCGCCCCCTCCCCCTCGGCCAGGGCCGAGAGGTAGGCGTAGGAGGTGGATGCCTCGTAGGAACCGGCGACGCCGGCCGAGGAGGCGATCGCCACCTGCTCGTCGGCGTCGGCGTAGACGGCTACCTCGACCCCGACCAGGCGGGGGTCGGACTCGAGCGCCGTCCGCTCCACGGTGAGCGCCAGGTCGACGACCCGGGCGGTGTCCCATTCGGCGATCGAGGGGTCGCCGAGGCCGGGCAGCGCCTCGAACTCGGCCGGGCGCGGCGGTGCCGCGAACTCGTCCTCGTCGGCGGCCGCGGCCGCTTCGGAGGCCCGGGCGGCGATCTCCCTCACCCCCGCCTCGGAGAGGTCGGTGCCGTAGGCGTAGCCGACCCGGTGCCCGTGCCAGGCGCGGACGCCAACCCCGGTCTGGGTCGCCGCGGTGAGGCTCTCAACCTCGCCGGCGTGGACCCGGACGGTGCGGCCGCCCTCGCGGGAGACGTAGGCCTCGGCGTCGCTCGCCCCGGCGTCGACGGTCGCCTCAGCGGCCCGCCGCGCGACCGCGCTCAAGTTGCTCAACGCTCGGTCCCCCCGACCGTCATCGCCCCGACCCGGACGTGGCCCTGGCCGGTCCCGACGGGGACTTTCTGGCCGCCCTTGCCGCAGATCCCGGTCTTCATGAAGAAGTCGTCGCCGACCGCGTCGATCGCCGCCAGCGCGTCGAGGCAGTTACCGATCAGGGTGGCGCCGCGGCAGGGGCTGGTCACCTTGCCGCCCTCGATCAGGTAACCCTCGGAGACGCCGAAGACGAAATCGCCGGTCGCCGGATCGACCTGGCCGCCGCCGAAGGAGACGGCATAGAAGCCGCGCTCGACCTCGGCGATCATCCCCTCCGGGGTCGATTCGCCGGGGGCGATGTAGGTGTTGGTCATCCGCGGGATCGGCAGGTGGCGGAAGGTCTCGCGGCGGCCGTTGCCGGTCGAGGCGACGCCATCGCGCTCGCCGGTCAGGTGGTCGTACAGGTAGGAGATCAGCCGCCCGTCCTCGATCACCTGGGTCTTCTGGGTCGGCTGCCCCTCGTCGTCGATCGCGTCGCTCCCCCATTCGTTCGGGAGGCGGCCATCGTCGTAGGCGTTCAGCAGCGGCTGGGCGACCTGCTCGCCGAGCTTGCCGATGTAGACGCTGGCCCCCTTCTGGATGTGGTCCGCCTCGAGCCCGTGGCCGGTCATCTCGTGGAAGAGGACGCCGCCGAAACCGCCGCCGACGACGACCGGCATCGAGCCGGAGGGCGCCGGGACCGCGTCGAGCAGGGTCAGCGACTTGGCGGCCGCCTGCTCGGCGATCTGCCCCGGGTCGTCTTCGAGCAGCTCGAAGCCCCGGTGGGCGCCGAGGGTCTCGGCCCCGGTCTCGACGCTGCCGTTGCGCTGGGCGACCGTCTGCACGGCGATCCGGGTGCGGGTGCGGTCGTCGCCGCTGAAGAGCCCGTCGGAGTTGGCGACAGCGACCTGGCGCCGGGCCTCGGCGTAGACGGCGGTGACCTGGGCGATCTCGGCGCCCTTGCCGCGGGCCCGCTCGTCGAGCTCGCGCAGCAGCTCCGCCTTGCGCGCGGCTGGCACGTCTTCGGGCCGGCGCTCGATCGCCAGCGGCGTCACCTCCCGGGCCTGCAGCGGCCGGGGCTCGCGCCGCTCGGCCCGCAGCGCCGCCGCGGCTTCGTCGGCGGCGCGTTCGATCTCCGCCGGCTCGAGCCCGTCGACGTGGGCGAAGTAGGTCGTGTTGCCGTCGACGACGCGGACGCCCGCGCCCTCCTCGGCGCCCGACTGGACCGCCTCGATCCGGGACTCGTCGATCGACATCGACTGACCGCGGCGCCGTTCGGCGAAGACCTCGGCGAAGCGGCCGCCGTTGGCGAGCGCCCGCGCGAGGACGCGCTCGGCGAGGGCCTGGTCGATCAGCTCGCTCATCCCTTCTCCTTCTTCCCGGCGACCTCGATCAGGCGACCGGCGGCGACGAAGAGCTCGGCGCCGCTGCGGCTGTCCTGGGCGTGATCGGCGCTGCGGCCGTGCGGGTAGTAGAGGCGGGCGAAGGGGCGGCGCGCGACCCGCCGGCGGCGCATGAAGGCGGCCGCCTCGTCGGCGTAGACGGAGACGCGGTCGAGGAGGACGCGGTGCGGCTTAGGCGGCATCGGCCAGCCTCCGCAGGGTCGAGCGCATGTCGAAGAGCATCAGCGAGGCGAGGGCGAAGCGGTCGGTGACGGTGACGGCGGTGAGGCCGGCGTTGCGGATCGCGAAGACCTCGCCCTGCTCGGTGGCGATGTGGACCTGCTCGACCGGCGCCCCCTCGGCGGCGTCGGCGGCGGCGAAGAGGACGGCGGCGTCCTCGCCCCAGCGCTCCGGCTCCTCCCCGGTCGCCGCCAGCACCTCGCCCGCGGGGCCGAGGATCGCCGCTCCGCGCAGGTCCGGCGACATCTCGGTCAGGAACGCGAGTGCCGCCTCCGCGGACTCCCCGGAGGGAAGGGCAGTTGCGGCGGCGTCAGGCATGTCGGCGAAGATACCGGGCGTGACCCTCGCCCGAGCCTCCTGGATCATCACCGTCGTCATCTGCGCGATCGCCGCGGTCCTCTTCGCCTTCAGCGGCTACACCGGCTACGCGATCACCCTGGTCGCCGTCGGCCTGGCGGCGAGCGTCAACCTGCTGCCACCCGCCTAACCCGAGCGATAGGGGCCGCTTTCGCGCTCACGGTAGGAGGTCTCGGGCTCGACGTGGATCAGGACCTCGGCCTGGGGGATCTCGGCCTCGATCGAGTCGCGCATCTCGTGGGCGAGCGAGTGGGCGCGCTCGAGCGTCGTCCCGGAGACGTACTGGACGTGGAAGTCGATGTGGCGGCGGCGGCCGGCGCGGCGAGCGCGGAGCTTGTGGTACCCGGCGACCTCGGGGGTGCGGGCGGTGGCGATCGCCTGCTCGATCCGGTCCATCTCCGCGTCGGGCAGGGTTTCGTCGACGAGCACGCCGGAGGAGCGGCGGATGATGCTGATCCCGGCCGAGACGATCGCCGCGGCGACGATCAGGGCGGTGATCGAGTCGAAGGCGTCGATGCCGGTGAGCTGGACCAGGGCGAGGCCGAGGAGGACCCCGGCCGAGGTCAGCGCATCGGTGCGCAGGTGGGCGGCGTCGCCCTCCAGGGCCGGGGATTCGTGGACCCGCGCCTGGCGGTAGAGGACGCCGGAGACGACGAGGTTGGCGAGGACCGAGAACCCCATCACGGCGATGCCGACGCCGAGGCTTTCGACCGAGGCACCGACGGCGAGGCGGTGGGTCGCCTCGTAGACGATCACCGCGGCGCCGACGAGGATCAGGATCCCCTCGATCGTCGCCGCCAGGTTCTCGACCTTCTCGTGGCCGTAGGGGTGCTCCTCGTCGGCGGGCTCGTCGGCTTTGCGGACCGAAATGAAGGCGATCACCGAGGCGACGAGGTCGATCAGCGAGTGGATCGCCTCGGTGATGATCGCGATCGAGCCGGTGATCGCTCCGGCGGCGAGCTTGAGCGCGATCAGGATCGAGTTGGAGGCGATCGAGAGCGCAGCGGCGCCGCTTTTGCTCCTGATCATGGTCCCGCCTCGGCCTCCAGGCCCAGGTGTCGCGCCAGCATCCGCACGGCCTTGCCGCGGTGGCTGATCGCGTTCTTCTCGTCGGGGGGAAGCTCGGACATCGTTCGCTGGTCGTTGTGCCCGGTCTCGTCGGGGACGAAGGCCGGGTCGTAGCCGAAGCCGCCGCTGCCGCGCCCTTCCCGCAACAGGGTCCCCTCGCAGCGGGCTTCGAAAACGTACTCGTGGCCCCCCGCGTCGATCAGGGCGATCGCGCAGACGTAGGCGGCGTGGCGGTCGCCCCCGGCCGCGTCGAGCTCCCGCAGCAGCTTCTCCAGGTTCGCCTCGTCGCTCGCCCCCTCGCCGGCGTAACGGGCCGAGTAGATACCGGGCGCGCCGCCGAGCGCGGCGGCTTCGATCCCCGAGTCGTCGGCGATCGTCACCTCGCCGGTCGCGACGTGGGCCGAGCGCGCCTTGATCAGCGCGTTGGCCTCGAAGCTCTCGCCGGTCTCCGGCGGCGAGGGGATCTCGTCGGGCAGGGGCTTCAGCTCGACCCCCGGCAGCAGCTCGGCCATCTCCCGCACCTTGTGCTGGTTGCGGGTGGCGAGGATCATGCGACCCGCTCCTGCACCTCCCGCAGGCGGCCGATTCCCATCTCAGCGAGCCCGAGCAGCTCGTCGAGCGAGGCACGGGAGAGCGGCGTCCGCTCCGCCGTCGCCTGCACCTCGACCAGGCCTCCCTCGCCGGTCATCACCACGTTGGCGTCGACTTCGGCGTTTGAATCCTCGCCGTAGTCGAGGTCGCAGACCGCGCGGCCGTTGACCATGCCGACGCTGACGGCGGCGACCGAGCCGGTCAGCGGCAGCGCGTCGAGGGCTTTCTTGTCGACCAGCTTCTGGAAGGCCTGCCGGAGGGCGACGAAGCCGCCGGTGATCGCCGCGCAGCGCGTCCCGCCGTCGGCTTCGAGCACGTCGCAGTCGACGTAGACGCTGCGCTCGCCCATCGCCTTGAAGTCGACGACGACGCGCAGCGAGCGCCCGATCAGGCGCTGGATCTCGACCCCGCGGCCGTCCTGTTTGCCCTTCGAGATGTCGCGCTGCTTTCGGTCGCCGGTCGAGGCGGGCAGCATCGCGTACTCGGCCGTCACCCAGCCTTTGCCCTTGCCGGTCATCCAGCGCGGCACCTGCTCCTGGATCGAGGCGGTGCAGATGACCCGCGTCCGCCCGATCGAGATCAGCGCCGAGCCGTCAGCACTGCCGACGAACCCGGCGTCGATCGTTACCGGCCGGATGTCGGCCGGCGCCCTGTCGTAACTGCGTGAGGCTGGCATCACGCGAGTTTTTCATGCTTCAGCTCAAAGCGAACCTCACGAGGTCGGAAAGGGTGAATTTGCCTTTCGAGCCGAAGGTCGGTTTCCAGTCCGGGCGCGCGTTGACGAAGGAGCGCTGGTCCCCCTTCAGGAGCCCGAGCAGGACCTCGGCGACGATCTGGCCGCCGACCGGCCCCAGCTGCTGGCCTTTCTGCTGCCCGCCGGTCACCTCCGACTCTTTGAGGATGTAGAACCAGAGCGGCGTCGGCTCGGGGGCACCGCCGAGTTGTTTGGCGGTAAGCCGTTTCACGCCCATCCGTTTCGCCACCGCCTGGCCGGAGGGCAGACCCAGGGCTTGGCCGCGTTCGAGGTTGCGAAGGGCGAGCGAGGACTCTTTGTTCGGGAAACCAGGCAGGTCGAAAAGGCCGCCCGCGAGATTCGTATCGATCTTCCGCGAAAGCTGCGGTTTATTCGCTTTCCCGGGAACGCCGTCCAGGAAGAAGGACCAATCGATCGTCCAAGAGGGCGGCAAGGACCGAAACCCACGCAGGTCGGCGAATTTGTCGACTTTCTCTCCAGAAATAAAGATCGGCACGCCGGTTACCACCTGATTGAGGCTGTAGCCACCGCGCACCATGCTGTGGCCGAAGCGGTAGGCAGCCACGGAGAACTCCACCGGCATGAACGGGTTGTTTTTCGGGCGGTACCAGCGCAGGTCGATTTCAATCTCGCCGGTTTTTTTGTTCTGTTTGACCCGATCGTCAACCACTTTTTTGCCGGCGATCCGCGGCAGGAAGTCTTTGAGGATCACCCACTGGTAATGCCAGCGGACGAGCTTCTGCGCCTCCTCGAACCTCTTCTCTTTCGGAATTGATTCGTCAGCTGCGACCTCGGCCGCGACCTTGTTGTGGAAGCGGATGAAGGCAAGCTGGAGCTGACTGACGATGATGTTCTCGTCGTTGCGCGGGTCGCCGATCAGAGCCGTGCCCTCGACGTTGCGCTGCAGGTCCGGTTCGTGGAATTTGTTGTCGGGGTCGATCAGCAGTTTCAGCCGCGCCGGCTGGTCGTAGAGGTAGGGCTGATCGGCCGGCCCGGCGCCGTAAACGCAATCGAGGTCGAAGCGGGGGGATCGGAAGTCGACCAGCGCGTCGGGGTCGTTTTTTCGCTGCAGCAGTGAGACCGGGTCGAAGGTGATGTCGTGATCGACGAACTGCCCGAAGTAGGTGTAGGCGGCGGGGATTTGCGGGTTGTCGAGTTTGGCGCCGCTGCCTTTCGGCTCGCGCATCTGCCCCGCCAGGTCTTTCAACTGTTTGGGTTTGAGATCCGGCGCCGGATCGAGGTGCCTGAACAAACGCCCGAACCGTCCCTCGAAGAGGGGCGAGCGGGGGACGCGTTTGATCCCGCGGGGTTCGTTTTTCCCGTGCCCTTTGTCAACCAACTCTTGTGGAGCCATCTCTTGCCTCCCGGCTTTTAGTTGATGGTCCCTGCCCTAATCAGAAATTTGACACTTAAAAACGAACCCCGCTGTAGGGTCGATCCTCAGCAGGTCGGCGCGTGCCAGACCGCCTCGACGTAGTGTCATGTGGTCGATGCAGACTGGGCGCACCGGACAAGACTGACGAGCCGCCGGCGCGCCCCGCCGCCTATTTGAAGGCGACCTTGTCGACCGCCTCCTTGATCTTGTCGACGATCACGTCGGCCAGCTCGGTTCCCTGTTTGCCGTTGAAACCTTTCATCGCCGCGACCATCCCCACCATCAGCAGCGAGACGAGGAGGATCAGGCCGACATACTCGACCGTTCCCTGCCCCCTCTCCCCCGCCAGCCGGTGGATTTCCCTGACGCGGCGAGAAACCGTCGCGTGCAGATACCCCATCAGCTCGTAGAACATCGATGCCTCCCTTCGTTTGCATGAAGGCCGGATGCTCAGAGGCCGGGGCGCACAGAACAAGACGTGAAAGCGCCGGAAAAGCGCTGCCTTTGAAAAGGGTTTGTGAATTGCCGGAGCGCCCGGTTACCTCAAAGCGGGGATGGGCACCGCAAGGTTCGTTGACGATTCAACTGCGGTGAACGTCCATGGCGCGATTCCGCATGGCTGGGTGAAGCTGGCGATGCTGGGGCTGAACCTCGTGGTCTGGATGGACGCCCTGGTCAGGCTCGCCTGAGTCAGGCCTTCGGGATCTCGTCCCGCTCCAGCGCCTTTACGACTGCCTCGGT
>Ga0068868_100003164_pt1 | contig 11456 bp, 8 predicted proteins | sample KBSMisM42_FD_64660 | JGI IMG/M metagenome (GOLD analysis project Ga0068868, IMG submission 64660) | Miscanthus rhizosphere microbial communities from Kellogg Biological Station, Michigan, USA - KBS Miscanthus M4-2 | ecosystem: Host-associated > Plants > Roots > Rhizosphere > Soil ...
GTTTTTAAAATGAAGGTGCTTGAATTCTATAAAGGACAGGGAATAAAATTATAGGTCGCTACAAAACATTACAACTATAAAGCTCACGAATCATGAATAAAACGGTAAAATGGATTTTGATCATACTCGGAATACTGATCGCTGTTCTCATTGTTGGCAAATTGATTGCCGGTAAGGGCGACGAGGGTGTTAAAGTATCGACAGAAAAGGCTGCTAAGCGGATGATCATTGAAACGGTAAACGCTACCGGCAAAGTATATCCTGAAGTGGAAGTAAAAATAAGCCCGGATATATCCGGTGAGATCACAGAGCTCAATGTCCAGGAAGGGGATAGCGTAAAGAAAGGGCAGGTGCTGGCGCGTATCTATGCAGATATATATGCTACACAACGTGACCAGGCATCAGCCGCCGTGAATCAACAACAGGCAATGACTGCGAACAGTCAATCTCAAATGGATGCACTAAAGGCCACTATGGACCAGTCAGAACGCACCTACAACAGACAAAAGCAATTGCTGGATGATAAAGTAATTTCAAAGGCGGAGTTTGAACAGGCTGAAAGCGGATATTTATCTGCCAAAGCAAATTATAATGCGGCTATTCAGGCTATAAAAGGTAACCAGGCTAGTATTTTAAGCGCCCAGGCAAATCTGGCAAGAGCAAATAAAGACCTAAACAGAACTACTTTAATAGCGCCCATGAATGGGGTTATCTCTTCATTGTCTGTAAAAAAGGGCGAACGAGTTGCCGGTAATAGTTTTGCTTTGGGAACAGAAATGATGAGAGTGGCCGATATGACCGTGATGGAAGTAAGAGTGGATGTTGGAGAAAATGATATTGTAAAAGTGAACATTGGTGACAGCGCTGATGTCGAGGTCGATGCGTACAATAACAGGAAGTTTAAAGGGATTGTAACGCAAATTGCAGCAAGTACGGCGACATCGGCAACAGGCGTTGCATCTTCTGCATCCAATGATGTAACAAATTATGAAGTTCGCATCCGGCTAGACCGTGGTTCGTACAGCGACCTGATTGATCCAGGGAATCTCAAAAAATTTGTTTTCCGTCCTGGTATGAATGCCAGCGCCGATATTAAAACAAAGCGACATGATAATGTGCTTTCGATCCCTATCAATTCAGTGTCTGCAAGAGTAAAGGGGAGCGATAAAAGCATTGAAGACAAAAAGAAAGAAAACAAGAAAAACAAGCCCAATGATGACCAGGATAACCAGGATAATAGCAATACAGCGGTAAACAGCGATGAACTCGAAGAAGTGGTTTTTGTCTTGCAAAAAGATAATAAAGTAAAGAAGACAATTGTAAAGACGGGCATCCAGGACATCAACTATATTGAAATTTTAAATGGTTTACATGACGGTGACGAGATCATAACAGGTCCATACAATGCAGTAAGTAAAACCCTGAAAGATGGAAATAAAGTGAAGGTAGTACCAAAGGATAAGCTGTTTGAGAAATAGAACCACTGATTACCCTGATTAAATGATTAAAAACCGGATTTTACATTCGGTTTTTTCTTTAGGCTAACAACAATCCTTTATTAACTTTATTAATGGAATCAGTCAACATTTAATCAAGGTAATCAAAGGTTATGTTTGGTATTATTGGCAGCGGTAGTTGGGCAACAGCTTTGGCAAAAATTCTGACTGACGGTGATCAACGTATAAACTGGTGGATAAGAAATCCCGAAACGATAAGCAAGATTCAAAAGAGGCGCCATAACCCTCATTACCTTAGTTCTGTTTATTTTAATACATCGCTTCTTTCTTTGGAAAATGATTTGAGGAAGGTAATTGCCGATTCTGACACTATCCTTATCGCGGTGCCTTCCGCTTTTATTGAAGAGACTTTAGAAGCTTTAGACACGACCTGTTTTCAAAATAAAAAAATTATTTCTGCCATAAAAGGAATTATTCCTGGCCAGAATGTTTTGTTAAATGCTTACTTGCTCAAACGATTTGATGTCTCTCTTGAAGATTATTTCGTGGTGCTTGGTCCCTGTCATGCGGAAGAGGTAGCTGTAGAAAAACTTTCTTATCTCACATTTTCCGGTATTGATGTAACCACGGCGCAGGAGATCGCATCTAATTTTAAAACAGACTATATCAATACCATTGTCAACCACGATATTTTAGGTGTTCAATATGCCGCTGTCTTAAAGAATATCTATGCGTTGGGCGCGGGCATTGCCCACGGGCTTGAGTATGGAGATAATTTTTTGAGTGTATACATCGCCAACAGTGCCGATGAAATGGCAGGATTTCTGCGTAAGGTTGGAATAGAGCATATAGTAGTGGGTGAGCACGAGGAAGAGGACCCGGTAACTCATCGGAAAGCTCCAAACTACGCCGCTTCGGTCTATTTGGGCGATCTGCTTGTCACGTGTTATTCTTTATACAGCCGTAATCGCACATTTGGGAATATGATCGGTAAAGGTTATTCGGTGAGGTCGGCGCAATTGGAATTGAATATGGTGGCAGAGGGATATAATGCGGCAAAATGTATTTATGATCTTAACAAAGAAATAATGGCTGAAATGCCTATTGCAGAAACAGTATATAAGATCCTTTGGGAAAATGTTAAACCCTCCGATGGCTTTAAACAGATCGAAGATGTGCTCGTCTGAATGTTAGAAACTAAAAACAATGATGCCGATCTCATATAACGGTTTTGGACCTACAGCGATCTTACTCATGTTGCTTTGTTTGATAATTTCACAGGCATTTAAATATTACAAACACAGATCAAAGAAAGTTATTCATAAGAACGAATCAAAGTAATTTCCGCTTGATTACTATGGGGACTTCAGCAACGCCTTTTAAACCTTATTGAGCAATTTTATTTAGATCTTCAAAGAATAATTCCGCCGCAATACCATCAGCCAATAATTTTCCTGCTCTTGTTAATTTCAAATGACGTTTTTCTTCAATCATAAGCCCTCTTTCGATAAATTTTCGGCTTGCAGCGTGTAGCTCATGGCTCATGGCGTCTTCAACGCGATTCAAATCCAAACCTTCCATGGTCCGTAATGAAGTCATCAGGTATTCATTCCATTGCTGGGTGGGAGTTAAAGTCTCTCTTTCATATGGAATAATTCCTTTTTGAATTGAACCAATGTATAGATTATTATTAGAAATGTTCCATTGTCTCGTCGCTCCATCGAATGAATGGGCAGATGGACCGATCCCTAAATATTTCTTTCCGTGCCAATAAGCTGAATTATGCCTGCTTACAAATCCCGGCTTTGCAAAATTGGAAATTTCATAATGCTCATAGCCGGCCTCTTCCATCCATTGCATTAGTAATAGGAATTGTTCTGATTGCTTATCAGGATCAATATCACTGGTCTGTTGTTCGCTGATGCGTTTATACAAAGGCGTTTTGGGCTCAACCGTTAATGCATAACACGATAAATGAACAACGCCCTCTTTAATTGTTCTGTCAACATTCTTTTTCCAGTTTTCATTTGTTAATAAAGGTGTGCCATAGATAAGATCAACCGTAATATTATTAAATTGTTTAACTGCTGCCTGTAAACTCGCTACGGCTTGTTTTGCCGTGTGAGCCCTGTTCATCCATGCCAGGTCTTCTTCAAAAAACGATTGGACACCAATACTGAGGCGATTGATCCCGATGTCCTTCCAGTTTTTTAATTTATCCTCAGAAATATCATCGGGGTTTGTTTCAAGGGTTATTTCTGCATCTGGAGATACTTTGAATGCAGAGTATATTTTTTTGATCAAATCACTGTGGTCTTCCGATGGCAGCAGGCTCGGAGTACCTCCTCCGAAATAGATAGTTTCAATAGACTCATTATTCAAATAATCCTTTCTAAGGTCCGTTTCACTCAATAAAGCCGCTACCAGTTCGTTTTTACGTCGTAAGGAAGTAGAAAAATGGAAATTACAGTAAGAACAGGCCTGTTTGCAAAAAGGAATATGGATATAAATGCCAGCCAATGATAAAGTTTTGAGTTATTGATAATTTTACCGGCGCCAGATGACAAAATTAAACCAGCTAATATTGCTTTTTGCCCTTCTTTTTATTTCGGGCCTGCTAAATGTATCTGCGGCGCAGGACAAATACGAATTAAGGATCCGGCTTGTTGATAAAGATTCTGCACTTTTAAATACAATCGGCCTTCAAAATAGTTTTGATTCAAAACTTGCCTGCACTGACTATGTAAACAAACTCCCTTCTTTTCTTCAATCAAAAGGGTATGCCACAGCATCAGTCGATAGCCTGACTTATGATTCATCATCGGCACAGGCGGTCATTTTTCTTGGGGAAGCTTACCATTGGACCGAGGTCAATACTGACCGAGTGAATCCTTCTTTATTAAATGCCGTGGGCTGGAGGCAAAAAAACTTCCCGGGGAAGCCGATTGATTTTAATCAGTTGCATGGCTGGCAGGAAAAGATAATAGATTATCTCGAAAATAATGGCCATCCTTTCGCAAAGGTATATCTGGATAGTTTGCAAGTTTTAGACGATAACAGGGTCTCGGCTATTTTAAAAGTCGAAGAGGGACCTTTATACAAAATAGATAGCGTGAGGGTTTTCGGAAATGTAAAAGTTTCCAATAATTTTTTTCAACACTACCTGGACATCTCCAACGGAAGCATATATAGTAAGCAAAAGCTTGAGCAGGTTTCAAAGAAAATGATGGAGCTGCCCTATGTGGAACAGGAGAAACCACTGGATATTTCAATGTTACCTACTGGATCGGTTTTGAATTTGTACCTGAAGCAAAAGCGAAGTAGCCAGGTAAACTTTTTATTTGGTTTTTTGCCTAACAGTGATCAGCTAAGCAATAAAAAACTTTTGATTACCGGGGAGGGTAATTTGCTTTTAAAAAATTCTTTAGGAGCCGGCGAAACTATCGGTCTTAGCTATCAAAAATTGCAAGTCAGGTCGCAGCGGTTAAATCTTATGTATCAGCACCCCTATCTTTTTAACTCTCCTGTAGGATTGGATTTTGCTTTTGACATGTATCGCCGGGACAGCATCTATCTGAATGTAAATCTTCAGTTCGGAGCCAGTTACGCTATTTCTTCAACGCAGTCGGCAAAAGTATACTTTCAGCATTTTCAAAGCATCGCAAACGGAATTAATACAAATTATGTCGTGGAGTATCACCAGTTGCCACCAGAAGCCGACGTAGGTTCTTTCGGATTGGGGATCGATTATTTTAATAATACAACAGACTACGTCCGCAATCCCCGAAAAGGCAATGTGTTTTTTATTTCAACTGTAGTCGGAACCAAGAAGGTGAAGAAAAATGACCAGATACTTGAGCTCGAGGATCCAAACGATCCTTCATTTGACTTTGAAAAATTATATGACACTGTAAAACTGAAAACCTATCAGTTCAGGATAACGACAACTGCTGCGAAATTTTTTCCTTTGGGTAAACAGTCAACACTAAAGACAGAGATAAACGGCGGGGTTTTTCAAAGCGAGAACATTTTCAGAAATGAATTGTTTCAAATCGGAGGTTTTAAATTGCTTCGGGGTTTTGACGAGGGAAGTCAGTATCTGTCGCAGTATGCAATTGGGACCCTGGAGTATCACTACCTGATTTCTTTAAACTCCTATTTCTACACTTTTATAGATGGAGGATGGGGAAGGGACAATAGCCAGAATGTGGATATTAGTCATACATACTTGAGCACCGGTCTGGGAATGGCCTTCGAGACAAAGGTGGGAGTCTTTAACTTAGGCTGGGCGATAGGCAGAAGAGATGACATACCGTTTAACCTTCGCCAGTCCAAAATACATTTCGGGTTTGTCAATTATTTTTAAGAAACAAGCTGTTTTACTTTGCCAGCGACCGGGCTTAAATATTTTTGCATTACAACCTAAGCTTCTGTGATCAAATCAATTTTTTTGGTATTATGTCAATTTGTATTCAGTGTTTTTATTCTTGCGCAAACAAGTGATACCTTATCGCTGCCTCAGCCTGATTCTCTACGCCATAAGGCAAAAAAGTTTATTATTGCGCCCCTCTCAAAAAACGATTCACTGACTGAGGATTCTTCAGTAGCCCAAGTTGTAATAGATACTGCCTGGATCCCTATCGCTCTTAGATATAAGAATTTCACGCACCAGGCATTTACACAAAATGGATTTTTTGATTTTTCGTCGCCCCCGATAGCCATAAGGCCGGGCAAGAAGGAATTTCACGGGAAGGAACTTTTGTTCTACTCATTAATTGGGTTACTTCTCTTTTTCGCCTTTATCAGGATGAGTTTTCCTAAATATCTTTTAGATCTTTTTCGCGTGGCCTTTCGAACCACTCTCAAACAGCGCCAGATCAGCGAACAACTAATTCAGGCTCCGCTGCCATCGCTTCTTTTGAATTTCTTTTTCCTTTTTACAGTAGGTATGTATGTCACCTTTGTACTACAACATTACCACCTGGCGGCAAATTACAATTTCTGGCTACTTTACCTTTATTGCTTTGTGTCTTTGGCAGTTATTTATTTAATTAAGTTTTTAAGTCTTAAATTTTTCGGCTGGCTCTTCAATATTACGGCCACCGCCGATGGTTATATTTTCATTGTTTTCATGATCAATAAGATCATTGGAATTTATATTTTACCTTTCTTGGTATTGCTTGCATTCTCGGACACTAGTATATATGAGGGTGCTTTTATTTTTTCTTACATTGGGGTTTTTGCATTACTGGCCTACCGCTTTATTTTATCATATGGGTTGGTACAAAATCAGATACGACTTAACCCTTTTCATTTCTTTTTATATCTTTGTGCTTTCGAAATTGTTCCGCTTTTGCTGATCTACAAAGCTTTGTTGCTCTGGTTTTAAATGATTTTCTTAACTTTGCGAAACTTTTGAAGACGAACCACATGGTAAAAAACGGGGTTAAAGCCGATTATCCGGCCAAAAACGTGAAAAAGATTCTGATTACCCAACCGAGGCCCGAAAGCGACAAATCGCCTTATTTTGAATTGTCAAAAAGGTATGATGTAGAGCTAGTGTTTCATCCTTTTATTCGCCTCGAGCAAATTCCGGCAAGGGAATTTCGGAAGCAAAAAATCGAAATTCAGAATTATACTGGCGTCATTTTCACCAGTAGAAATGCCATCGATCATTTCTTTCGTATGTGCGAAGAAATGAAAGTTAATGTTTCCCAGGATACAAAGTACTTCTGCATAACGGAGGCGGTCGCACTCTATTTACAGAAATTCATTCTGTATCGTAAGCGTAAAGTATTTTATGGCGCTGATGGAACGAATAAAAGCCTTTTTGATGCCATTAACAAGCATAAAGGAAATGAGAAGTTCCTATATGTGTGCTCCGAAAATCAGCAGGATAATGAGATCGTGAACTGGCTCAAGACAAATAGCTGTGAATTCGCCCTGGCGTTCATGTACCGAACCCAAAGCAATGATGTAAAGGAATTGCTTTTGAAAGATGAATATGATGTTATTTGTTTTTTTACACCAAGCGGTGTAAAAAGTTTATTTGATAATTTTCCAAAGTTCAAACAGAACGGTACTATCATTGGCGCTTTTGGAAATAATACATCAAAGGCCATCGAAGAAGCAGGCCTGAAGCTGGAAATAAAGGCCCCCGAGCCTCAAGCTCCGTCTATGGTTTCGGCGCTTGAGCGGTATCTCGCTATTGCAAAGAAGAAGTAAATTCTTCAAAATAGTCTTCCAGGCATCTTAAGGGATGCCTTTGTTTTTTTACCATGACTATTCCCTTCATATAACCTATCAGGAGTGCTAAAATGCACGACAGTTTTGATTCGGGCTGAAACAAATGGACCATTATTGAACTTGTATTCTCGTTCTTTCCGAAATTCGCTTACCAACTTTTTTTGTATGCCGAATCGGCTTGAAAGCGAAACAAGTCCTTATCTTCTGCAACATGCCAACAATCCTGTTGATTGGTTTCCCTGGGGTGAAGAAGCTCTGCAAAAGGCTAAAAGGGAAAATAAGGCTATCCTTATTAGCATCGGATATGCTGCTTGTCACTGGTGCCATGTAATGGAAAAAGAAAGTTTTGAAGATGAAGAAGTAGCCGGCATCATGAATGAAAATTTCGTCAATATCAAAATTGATCGCGAGGAGAGACCCGATCTTGACCATATTTATATGGATGCAGTTCAGACCATGACGGGCAGCGGAGGATGGCCTTTAAATGTTTTTCTTACGCCTGATAAGAAACCATTTTTTGGAGGTACATATTTCCCGCCCCGAAGAGCATTTAATCGCCCATCCTGGCGAGAAGTTTTAGCAGCCATCTCGAAGGCCTTCAAAGAAAAAAGGGATGAAATAGACACGCAGGCGGAGGATCTTACTGCACAGCTACTACAGTCAAATTCTCTTGGTCATCAACCATCACGTAGTGAGGCAAACATTTCTAAAAAAAGAATCGAAGAATTATTTCAAAATCTGATGAAGCCGGCCGATAAAGAGTGGGGTGGTTTTGGAAGGGCACCTAAATTTCCGCAAACTTTTTCCATTCAATTTTTACTTCGCTATCATCATGTAACAAAAAATCAGGACGCACTTCGTCAAGCTTGCCTCAGCCTGGATAAAATGATCGAAGGCGGTATTTATGACCAACTGGGAGGCGGTTTTGCCCGTTATTCAACAGACAATGAATGGTTAGTTCCACACTTCGAAAAAATGCTTTATGACAATGCACTTTTAATATCGGTGCTTTCTGAAGCTTATCAGCTCACAAGAAAGGAGAGATACAGGGAAGTAATTGATGAGACAATACAATTTGTCAAAAGAGAAATGATGCATCCCGATGGCGGGTTTTATTCAGCTTTGGATGCAGATAGCGAATCAGAAGAGGGAAAATTCTACGTCTGGGAGTTTGGTGAGGTCAGAAGATTGCTGGCTCACAATAACGAGATTTTCTGCGACTATTTAGATATTACTCCAAAAGGAAATTGGGAAGGAAAAAATATTCTTCGGGTTAAAAAACCCATGGACGATTTTGCCCGAGAGAAAAATATTTCGGTTGACGAACTGAAGATCATCATTCAAAACGGGAAGGCAGTTTTATTTTCGGAACGGAATAAGAGAATAAGACCGGCGCTGGATGACAAAATCATTTTAAGCTGGAATGCCCTGATGGATCTAGCGTTGAGCAAAGCTTTTGCGGCAACCGGGAGGGATGAGTACCGGGATTTGTCAATCGTCAACATGAGATTTCTGATCACGCATTTAAAAAATAAAGACAATGATTATTTCCAGCATACCTGGAAAAACAACGAAGCAAAGAATTTTGCGTTCCTCGATGACTATGCATTTCTCATCCACGCCCTCTTAAACCTGCAGGAAATTACCGACGATGCCAGTTGGCTATTCAAGGCAAAAGAGATCACTGAATCTGTAATAAAGAATTTTGGCGAAGAGGAAACAGGTTTTTTCCTTTTTACTGATTCCCGGCAACAGGACGTGATTTTCCGGAAAAAAGAGATTTATGACGGAGCAACCCCCTCAGGCAATGCGACGATGGCTAATAATATTTACCGGCTCTCGATACTTTTTAATATTCCTGAATGGAAGAGGAGAGCAGAAGGGATGATAAGCTCTTTGAACAATATGATCGTCCAATATCCAACCTCGTTTGGGGTATGGGCAGTTCTTCTAATGGAAATGATTGATGGAACTAAGGAGGTCGTAGTGGTTGGGGGCGAGCCTTCGAGCCTGGCAAAACAGGTACTGGCTGAATATATTCCACATAAAATATTTCTGGTGTCAAAAACTGGGAAAGAACAATTACCTTTATTGACTGGGAAAACTCCTATCGATAAACCCCTGATCTATCTCTGCCGTGAATATTCCTGTTTAAAACCTGTAACTGAAGTAAACCAATTGCTTGCCCTTATTAATGAAGGGAATAAAAGTTGATAGATAATACAATAAGAAATCATAATAAAACGTTAGAAATTTTACCTCGTAAAAGAGCTTTTATTTTAAAAAAATAAATTATAACCTTGTGTCGACGAAAGAATCAAAATTTTATATTTGTCCAATACCCCAAAATATGAAAATTAAAAACCATTACTACGTAACCGCTGTATTAGCTGTTCTAGTGTTAACAGTGTCAAGCTGTGGAATCCTGGGAAAAAAGAACAAAGGCGGAAGCGCTCTTCCCAATGATGGACAGGTGCACGGTGTTGCTCCTGGCAATAGGTACGTATTGCCGAAGCCTCCAGGCATGGTCTATGTTCCGCAGGGAACGTTTCATATGGGCCCCAGCGATGAAGATATAGCGTATGCTTTTAGTGCCCGTAACAAATCAGTGTCCATTAGTGGTTTTTGGATGGATGCTACGGAGATCACTAACAATGAATATCGCCAGTTTGTCTTCTGGACCCGTGACTCAGTTATTGCTAAAAAAATCGGGTACATTAAGCCAGATAAGGAAGGAAATGAAATGGTTGATTGGTCAAAAATGAGAACTTTGAAATGGGATGATCCGAAAACGGTTGAATTGTTAGGACAGTCTGATATTCTCCTCGCTCCTGATGACAGGATCTTTGGAAAAAAAGAATTAGATCCTTCAAAAATCGTTTACCAGGTTGAAAGATTTAACCTGAAGGAAGCTGCTAAGAGAGAAAATGCAAATAAACCCCGCTCAAGCTTTATAGAGAGATTTCCGGTCCGTGCTTATCCTGACACGTTAGTCTGGGTAAGAGATTTCTCATACTCCTACAATGAGCCAATGACTCAGCGCTATTTCTCGCACCCTGCCTATGGTAACTATCCTGTGGTAGGTGTGACATGGAAACAGGCGGACGCATTTTGTAACTGGAGAACACGTTATCTGAATTCATATCTTGAATCTAAGAAAAGGGCCCAGGAATCAGATTTCCGTCTGCCTACCGAGGCACAATGGGAATATGCGGCACGGGGTGGCAGATCTGAGTCAATGTTCCCTTGGGGTAACTATTATTTGAGAAATAAGAAGGGATGTCTGCTCGCCAACTTTAAACCCGGTCGCGGTAATTATCCTGAAGATGGTGGATTCTATACTGTACGCGCTGATGCTTATTGGCCAAATGATTTCGGATTGTATTGTATGGCAGGTAACGTGGCTGAATGGACCTCCTCTATCTATTACGAAGGCTCTTACAACTTTCAGCATGATATGAACCCTGATGTGCGCTGGAATGCTAAAGACGATGATCCTCCGCGTATGAAGCGTAAAGTGATTCGTGGTGGAAGCTGGAAGGATGTAGGTTACTATCTTCAGACAGGTACCCGTGCTTATGAGTACCAAGACACTGCTAAGTCATATATCGGATTCCGTTGCGTAATTGATTTACCGGCCGCTCCGGCAAAGGGACGCCGCAAATAAATAGATGTCGCAAATAATAACGGGGGTAGTACATACGTTTTATTTGCGACATATTTATTGAACGTATTTCTTATTTAATCTCGTAA
>Ga0068868_100003172_pt1 | contig 11442 bp, 8 predicted proteins | sample KBSMisM42_FD_64660 | JGI IMG/M metagenome (GOLD analysis project Ga0068868, IMG submission 64660) | Miscanthus rhizosphere microbial communities from Kellogg Biological Station, Michigan, USA - KBS Miscanthus M4-2 | ecosystem: Host-associated > Plants > Roots > Rhizosphere > Soil ...
AATTCGTCCGGCGGATGCATTTGAGTCCCCTATGTACGCTTACGTACAAATGCAACTTGCAGCGGGGACACCGGTTCCTTGAGTTAGCAAAAAGTGTCGGCGGCGGGGGGAATGGGTTCGAACCACCGTCTCGTGCTTTTCACACACGCGCTCTGCCTATTGAGCTACCCTGCCAATTGGTACCGTCCTTCCTTGGAACTGCGTACCGAATAGCCGATGGCTGTAGGGGTCCGTAGCTCTTCCACAAGCTTGGCGCTCGATCTCATCCAGGTGTCAGAGAGAGGCTGTCTGCCCGAGTTCGGGATCATCCGCCATTTCTTGGGCTAATGCTTTACCTTCCAATCCCAGAAGGCTTACATACACGGTTCGAAGCTCTTGGCAGACGTGCTCCAGGTCCGATAGTTGTCTGGTGTTGAGTGCTCTGTGGCCTAGAACTCGAACTCTTTCTTGGAATGGTCTGTACTTCTTTGAGAGATTGACCACCACAGCGGCTAGCCGGATTGCATCTTTTCTAATTACATCAAGCTCAGTCATATCATTCCAACCTTGCTGCAAAGAGTTTAGGGACATGGGCGTCAAGGATTTTTTGATGCAATAAGTCGGCTCAGCTCAAGGATCGTCGCCGCAAGGCAAGACGCCGCTAGCAATCGATCATAATCTTGCCGATGGCTTGTTAGCAGGCTTGGCGTGCTGAAGCCGCCAAATGGCCTTCTCGGCCTCAAGGACTGCCTCTGCTCTTGATCGTGTATTTCCAAATTTCACACGATTGCCGACGGGGTCTAGTACCGTCCAACTGTAGAAGGAACGGCCCCCACCTGTGTGCATGCAAACTTCCGAAGTGTAGCCGTTGGTCCTGCTCGTTTTCATTATCCGTGAACCTAACATCGACGCCTAGAGTAACAGCCGCCAGCTGCGGCCAACTATCATCACGAGCAAGAGACTGTTGACGGAATGAACCCCCGGCCGGTGGGGTGGGGGCAATTCCCGGCCGGGGTCTCAAATAGAAGGAGCGGATCGATACTCAAACTCAGCCGGTCCGTCCTGCATGTGGGAGAAACCGTTAGGGGCAGATGTCTCTCCCACATCCGTTATGTGGGCCCGAGCCTGTCCTGGGATTTGTTGGTTTCCGCCAATGATTTGTTCGTGGGAGCCAATCAGGGCTATGCTCAGCCAGCGGCCAGTTCAGGTTGGCTCCCCGGACTGGCCCTGGCTTATCCTCATCGGCTGGGGCTCGCCTACTGGGTGGAAGCCGTCAACAGAAGGGCAAATGCAATGCGTTATTTGCTGGCCGTCTGCTTTCTCGCGATTGTAGCCTTTGCAGACGCGAGCCCTGCAGCAGCGCAGCAGAACTGTGCTTGCTTTTGCAGAGTTCAAGGTGAAGGCGGCGGGGGGTGTTGGGTTGACGTCCCGGGTTGTAATCCTCGTTCCGGCGTTCGAGCCTGCAACAACGGGGCCATGTGCGGCTACAATTGTGGGACCCCCGGCCTCCCCGCTAGACGAAGCGCGCCGCGCGCACATCCTCTCGGGCAACATTATCAGCCAACCAAGCAGTAGTTGCCAGGGATGTTGTCCCCGGCGTTGTCCCCATCGCCCCGTAAGAGACCTTAAGGGCTGCCACAGATCGACTGTTGCACCTATCCTGCACCTATTCCTGCCCTGATCAAGGCCTAAGCCATTGTGCTGTGAGGGATAATTCCGCTCTCGCTATCCGTAGCAGAACCAGATCATCAAGATATTCTCGATAGCGGCCGTATGTCTGATGCCGCCGACGCTGATCGCTTCGTCTTACGGAATGAACTTCAGGCACATGCCGGAGCTGGAATGGCTTTTCGGCTATCCGTATGCGCTGGCGCTCATGCTGATCGCCGCGATCATCCCGTTCGTGTGGTTCAAGCGCAAGGGTTGGCTATGACCGGCGCAGGCCGTCGCTAAACGCGCGGCGCGCGGTCAGCCGCTGAGCAGCGCCGGATGGCAAGCGTTGGACGGCTCGATGAGGGGAATCCGGCCCGGCCGTATCTGGCTCTTCACATGATCCCATACCTGGCCACCCGCGGATCACTACGGCGTTGCGCCGGTGGCGGCCCGCGAGCCCGTATTGATGGCAAGGGCAGGGCCTTCCGACTCGAGATGCACTTCCGCCTGCCGCGCGCAGCCGACACCGTCGGTTCGAGGCTCAGGCGACCCACGATTCTTTCGTGATCGCTCCGCCGCCAACTGTTCGGGACGCATTCGCTATGCGGAGATGTTTCGGGGCAGGGCCGTCGTCTCGGCACTCGGAGTGCGGCTATTCGGGCATGCCCGCCTTGCGCAGGCCCTCGTTGATCCGTTCGTGCTGCTGCCGGTACTTCGGGCTCGTCAGTGCGAAGGGAACCGGCGAAAGGCGACGGAATGTCGATATCCTCGTGTCGGGATATCTCTGCAGATAGGTGGCGAGCGCGGCTCGCGCCTGGTCGGGGCGATCCAGGAGCGCGTAGGTCGCGGCCAGGAAAGCGTGGGATGTGAGGTATTTTGGATTGGCGTCGAGGGCGCTGGTCAACGCGTGGATGGCCTCCTCGTCCCGCCCGAGCAGAATGAGAGCGTGCCCTCGTCCGTCCAACCAGGTCCATCGCGCCGGGTCGCGCGGACCGATACGGTCGGCCTTGACGAACCAGTCGAGCGCCTGCTCCGGCCGCCCGAGATATATGTTCGACAAGCCGACCTCCTTGTAGGCCCACGGTTCGCCGGGATTCTCCATGATGACCGTTTGGGCTACGGCAATGGCATCGTCGAACTTGCCCTGCGTGCGCCGAAGCGCCGCCTTCGCCTTCAGGGTCATGAGGTGCGTCGGTTCGATCGTGCCGGCCTGATCGAGCAACAGTTCCGCCTTGCGCAGCCGTTCGTCATTCCCGGTTTCGTAGTAACCGTTCAAGAATTCGAATACGAGCGTGGTGGCGACGCCGGTCAGGCCATCGACGCTGGTCGGCTCAACCGCGAGTGCCTGCTCGAACAGGCCGCGGGCTTCCATCATCGTGGCCGGTGACGACGGCAGGTTGAGCACAGCCTTCCCGCGCATGATGAGGTCGATGAGCTCGGCACTGCTTGGCCGTTCGCGCCAGCTTCGCCGCGCCTCGATGTCGACGACTTTCAATCCGATCGCGCGCGACACCCGTGCGACGATCTCGTCCTGAACCTGCAGGATGCCCTTCCGCTCGGTGTCGAAACGCTCGGCCCACAGCTGGTTGCCTTCGGTGGTCTCGGCCAGCTCGGTGTTTGCGCGTACCCGTTCGCCCTCGAAAACAATGCTGCCCTTGAGCAGGTAGCGTACCCCCAGCTCGCGGCCGACCTGCCGCGCGTCCACCGATCGGCCTTTGTAGGTGAACGCAGTGCCACGGGAGACGACGGAGATTCCGGGCATCGCACGCACAAGGTCGCTGATGAGACTGTCGGTGATCCCGTCGGCGAGATAGTCCAGTTTCGCATCCTCGCTGCGCGTGATGAAGGGAAGGACGGCGATCGACGGCACCTGCGTCTTGAGCCGGTCCGCTGTCGTGCTCGCCAGCGCAAGGCTCGCGTGCGGTGTCGGTGGAGCGGTCGACGAAAGCAGCCACGAACCGGCAAAGACCGGTAGTGAAGCAAGGCCGATTGCTGCGGCGGCGAACAGTGGGGTTCGCACCGTCCGCCGTAGCTTCGGGGTCTCCCCCTGCTCAACGAGTGCCGAGCCGACGCCGCGGTCATCATGCAATGGCGCATACCCTCCTGCAGGGCCCGATGCGCGATCGGACGACCCCGCCACAGGAGTCGCAGCGGCGGTAAGATCGTCGGTGACATGCTCCTGGTCCGGATCGTGGCCCTTGGCCGGGAGCGGCAGAGCAGCGGTCGAAGGCATGTCGGGAATGGAAGGTGATTCGCCGGGCGGCACGAATTTCGCTGCCTCGTCGACCACGCCCTGCAATGAGGGTCGTTGTTCGGTCGCATCAGCGGTCGGCGCGGGGTTGTCATCGTCAACGTCGCCGACGAAACGAAACCCGCGCTTGTGCAGAGTGCGAATCAGGTTTTGATCGTTGCCGCTGTCGCCGAGTGCGCGCCGTGCCGCACTGATGCGGGAGTTGAGCGTCGCGTCCGAAACGATGCGGCCGTGCCAGATCGTGTCGAACAGCTCGTCCTTACCGACGATTCTGTGACGATTCCGAATGAGGTGAACGAGCAGATCGAACACCTGCGGCTCGGTGTGAACAATCGCGCCGGCGCGTCGCAACTCCCGCCGCGCGACGTTGACCTCGAACTCGGCAAAACGGTAGTTCAAGCAGTTTGCTCGTTCCTGGAGTTAGTTCTCAACTCGCCGGCGAACGATGACTTGTCAAATAGCCAATGGCTATCGGAATGGCAGGCTTATACCCGGCGCAGATTTACATGCAATAGGCAGGCAGATTCAAGGCTGAAGCCCCGCTCCAAGCCTGTCGTCCCGTCCGTAGCCAAAACCGCTCGGCGCGCCATTGAATTCTGATCAATGCAACGCGCCCATCACCGATGGTGCGTCCGCTCTCGAGACCTGTACGTCATTGACTGGGCGCCGATGCCAAGGTCGTGGGCGGCGGCATCGGTACGTTGTCGACATGCGGCAGCTCGGGCTGCTCGCCGTAGAGCCATGACATGTCGATGCTGCCTTCCTCGCTCCACTCGCGCAGCAGCTTGTTGCGCAGCTCGCGATTGACGCCGCTGGCGTGATAAATCTCGCCGAACACGCGCGCCATGAGCTGAACGCGCGCGGTGCGGAGGTACCGCAGATCGCGGTACTTCTTGAACGCGGCCTCGTAGTCGCCGCCGTTCGCCTCGATCTGGATGGCGAGGCAGACCGCATCCTCCATGGCCATGTTGCCGCCCTGCGCGAGATACTGGAGCATCGGATGGGCGGCGTCGCCGAGCAACGTGATGCGGCCCTTGCTCCAATCCTTGATCGGGGGGCGGTCGCACAGGACCCACATCTTCCAGGCGTTGACCTTGGTCAGGAGCGTGCGCACCGGTTCGCATTTGTCGACGAAGCGCGCGTGCAGCTCGGCCGGGTCGCCGTAGGTGTCCCAGCCTTCTTCGTAGCGGTCGGAATGAAACACGACGACGAGGTTGAACAGCTCGCCGCGGCGGAGCGGGTAGTGCACCAGATGAGTCTTCTCGCCACACCAGACGATCATCTTGGGCACGCGGTATTCCTTCGGCCACTCGTCCGTCGGTAATACGGCCCGATAGGCGATGTGGCCGGAAACCACCGGCTTGCCGTCGCCGACGATCTTCTCGCGCACCGTGGACCACAGCCCGTCGCAGCCGACCAGGGCCGCGCCCTTGTAGGTCTCGCCGGTTTCGGTCTTCGCCGTGACGCTATTGCCGTCGTCCTCGATCGAGACCACCTTCTGCGAGGTGGCAAACCTGATGAGGTTCGAGCTCTTGCAGGCGTCGAAGATGACGTTGAGCATGTCGGCGCGGTGGATGACGCCATAGGGCGCGCGGTATTTGTCGTGGAAGCCCTTATCGATCTTCAAATCAACGATGGTTTCGGTGGTGATCGAGTCGCGAAACTCGAGCCCTTCCGGAAACGCCGCCCAGTGGAACATCTGCTCGGTCAGCCCGAGCACCTCGAACATCCGGAACACGTTGGGCCCAAGCTGGATACCGGCGCCGATCTCCTTGAACTCGGGCGCCTGCTCCAGCACCTGAACGGGAATACCCTTGCGCGCCAGGGCCAGCGCCGTCGCCAGCCCCCCGATGCCGCCGCCGACGACCAGAACGGGTAGCCGATTTTCGTTCGCACTCATCACTCTTTACTCATCGGTTGGAATATCTCGCGATCGTCATGGCGTGAAAAGAACAGGCGGCCGCGAGCTTCGATATCTAGATCATTTGGCCGCGCGTGTGCCAGAGCGGTTCGCATTTGACAGGCGGCCAGGCTGCCCGGCTCACAGGGCCGAACGATCGAAACTAGTGTGAACCAAAGCCACACTAGGTCAATAAGTTGCTAGTGTCCTTCGTTTCCGAAGTTCGCAAGCGAGCGCGCCGCATAATGATGCGAACTTCGGAATCGGGACACTAGCCGCTGGTTTGCGCCCGCCGCCCCGCCAATTCCGCGCGCAGCTCCGCAACTTCCGTCCGCAGGCTCTTGACCGCGGCGAGGATCGGCGCTGCCTCCTCCTGAATCATTTCCCGCTCGACCTCGCGCTCCTCGGCGTCCGCCTTGCTCGCTTCCTCCTGCATGGCGTTGACCACCACGCCGATGAACAGGTTGAGCACCATGAAGGTCGTGATCACGATGTAGACGACGAAGAACACCCACGCATAGGGATGATTCTGCATCACCGGCCTGGCGACGTCGTTGGTCCAGCCCTCCAGCGTCATCACCGTGAACAGCGTGAACAGCGAGTCGCCCAGCGTGCCGAACAGGTTCGGATTGTCCTCCCCGAACAGCTTGGTCGCCATGATCGCGAACACGTAGTAGATCAGGCCGATCAGGAAGACGATCGAGCCCATGCCCGGCAGTGCCGCGAGCAGTCCGGCGACCACGCGCCGGAGCGTCGGTACGCCCGTGATCAGGCGCAGCACGCGCAGGACCCGCAGCGAGCGCAGCACGCTGAAGGTTTCCGTCGCCGGCACCAGTGCGATCCCGATGACGATGAAGTCGAACACGCTCCAGGGATCGCGGAAGAAGGCGACGCGATGGACGATGACGCGGGCGGCAATCTCGACGACAAACACCGCGAGGATGATGTGGTCGAGGATTTCCAGCAGCCACCCATACGATGCCATGATCGTCTTGCTGGTCTCCAGACCGAGAATGACGGCGTTGACGACGATAAGCGACATGATCACGCGCTCGGTGCGCGGATCGTTCACGACGGTAGTGAGCCAGGCGAGCACGGTTCCCCCTTGCGGCGATGGTCCGCTTTGCAATCAGCGGGACTCAATCCACCACAATATTGTTCTTTTTAATGATGTCGCTCCAACGCCGCGACTCCTCGGCGACGAAGGCCGCCATCTCCGCCGGGCTGTTGCCGACCGGCTCCACGCTCGCGGCGCGGAATTTCGCCTGCACATCCGGCATCTTGATGGTCTCGACCGCGGCCTTGGCGATCTCGGAGGCCAGCGGCGGCGGCGTCTTCGGCGGCGCCGCGAGCGCGAACCAGCCGGTGGACACGAGGCCCGGCAGTCCTGCTTCGGCGGTCGTCGGTATTTCGGGAAGCATGGGTGAGCGATGGGTATCCGCCAGCGCCAGGATCTTCACCCTTCCGTCGCGGAACGGCGGTCCGCCCGCCGCGAGGTTGCCGAAGAAGACATCGACGTGACCGCCGATCATGTCGTTGAGCACCAGATTCTCGCCGCGGTAGGGCACGTGCACCATGCGGGTATCGGTCATGCCCTGAAACATCATGCCGGTCAGATGCGGGGTCGCGCCGTTCCCCTGGCTGCCGAATGTCACCTTGCCCGGATTTGCCTTGACGTAGTCGATCAGCTCCTTGAGCGAATTTACCGGCAGCTCCTTGCGCACGATCACGACGTTCGGTACCGAGCCGACCACGGTGATCGGCACGAATTCCTGCGGCTTGTAGGAGAGCTGCTTGTACAGGCTCTGGTTGACCGCGAGCGGTCCCGGCGGGCTGAGCAACAGCGTGTAGCCGTCGCCCTCCGACTGGTAGGCGAGCTCGGCGCCGATATTGCCGCCGGCGCCGGTCTTGTTCTCGATGACGATCGGCTGCCCCCACCTGGTCTGCAGTTTTTCCCCGACGATGCGCGCCAGCACGTCGTTGATGCCGCCGCCGGGGAAGGGCACGATGAATCTCACGGTGCGGGTGGGGAATGTCCCTTGCGCGCCGGCAAAGCTCGGCGCGAGCGCCGCGAGGAGTCCAACCGCACACGCCGCCAGGGTTCTTTTCATCGTCGCCTCCCAACAATTCGCCGCAGGCATCGCTCCGTGCCCGCGCCGAGACGTGAACTCGCGCCCTGATCAGGGCTGGTAGCGTCCACCGAATGCCGGCTGGCTCTGGCCCAGTCCGGGAAGCTCCCACACGCCGGCGCCGCCCGGATTCTTGTCGGCGCTGATATTGGCATTGATGAGATACGGCCGGCGCGCCCGGATCGCGGTTCGCAATGCGTCCGAAAGATCACCGGCGCGGTCGACGTTCACTCCCTCGACGCCGGCCGAGCGCGCCATCGCGGCAAAGTCGGGATTGTATGGTGCGCCGGTCTCGGGATGGCGGAAGTCGGTCGCCAGCTCGCGGCCGCCGAGATAGCCGCGCTGCAATCCGCGGATCGAGGCATAGGCGAAATTATTCCACACCACCCACACGACAGGCAGATTGTACTCCACCGCGGTGCCGAGCACGCTCGCATGCATGAAGAAGGCGCCGTCGCCACAGACCGAAACGCAGGGACGGTCGGGTGCGGCAAACTGCGCCCCCATTACGCCGGCCACGCCGAACCCCATCGGACCGAATCCCATCGAGCCGATGAGCGAATCGGGACGCCGCGGATTGCAGAACTGGATGAGCCAGTTGTGGTGGACGCCGATGTCGCTCACCAGGATGGCGTCCTCGGGCAGCGCGCGGTCGATCTCGTACGCGGCCCGTTGCGGATGGATCGGCGTCGCATCATCGGCAAAGCCCGGCGCGATGAACGCGTTCCATTGCTTGCGATAGCCGTCGATGGTGCCGAGCCAGTTCGCGCGTGCCGGCGTCTCGCTCACGTCCCGGCGCGAGTCGATTTCCGCCAGCAGCTGGCGCAGGAATGTGCGCACGTCCGCCATCAGCCCGAGCGCCACCGGATAGTTGCGGGCAATCTCATCCGGATCGATGTCGACGTGGATGAGCCGGGTCGGCGGGATCGTGAAGGAATAGCCCGGCAGCCAGGAACTCGACGTGCGGTCGTCGAAGCGCACGCCGAGCGCGAGCAGCACGTCGGCCGTGCGAGCGGCGTGATTGGCCTGATACGGACCGTTGCGGGCGACGAGACCGAGCGCCAGCGGATGCTGGGAATCGATGGCGCCGGTGCCGCTCGCCGACCAGGCGACCGGAATGCGCAGCCGTTCCGCGAGCCGCAGCAGGTCGGCCGCGGCGCCACCATATTTGACGCCCTGGCCGACCAGGATGACCGGCCGTTCGGCCGCAAGCAGCATGTCGAGCGCCTTGCTGACGCCTTCGGGATCGGCGCCGCAGCGCGACGAGATGTTGGCGTTCCACTCCTCCGGTTTCGGAGTCTCTTCCGCCGCCGCCTCCTTGAAGATATCGAACGGAACGTCGAGCACGACCGGGCCCGGCCGCCCGGTCACCATGGTCTTCCACGCCTGCCGGATCGCCAGCGGCACCATGTCGCCGCGCGTGGGCTGGAACACGCGCTTGCAGTAGGCGCGCACGGTGGAGGGAAAGTCGGCCTGGTAGTGCCGGTAGAGCTCTTGAAACGCACCGCGGTTGAATTGGCTCGTCGGCACGTTGCCGGTCACCGCGAGGAACGGGACGGAATCGAGATAGGAGTTGGCGAGCGCGATAGGCAGATTGGCCGAGCCCGGACCGCAGGAGGTGAAGGTCGCCGTCGGCCGCCCGCCGACGCGGTAGTACACATCCGCCATGAAGCCGGCGACGGTCTCGTGGTGGACCGAGATGGTCTTGATCTCGTCGGAGCGCTCGTAAAGCGCGTCGATGAAGCCGATATTGCCGTGGCCGCACAGGCCGAAGACGTAAGGCACCTTTTCGCGGACGAGATAGTCGACGATCACCTGACCGCCATCGAGCATGTTCTGGGGCATCGGGTTCCTTCTCGGTTATTCCGGCTTGATATTCGCGTCCTTGACGATCTTCGTATAGACGGCCAGTTCGGATTTCAGGTAGTCGGCCCATTCCCGCGGTTGGGTAGCAAGCGGCTCCATGCCTTGCGAGGCCAGCGTCGAAACGACATCCGGCGCTGCCACGGCCTTCGCGACTTCGTCGCGCAGGCGTTGGGCGACGGCCGGCGGCGTGCCGGCGGGCGCCAGGATGCCGAACCACCCGGACATCTCGTAGCCGGGCACGCCCGACTCGAGGATCGTCGGCACGTTGGGCAATACCGGCGAACGCGCGGTGCTGGTAACCGCGAGCGGCGTGACCTTGCCCTCCTTGGCTTGCGCGACCATCACCGGCATTGCATCGAACATGCCGTCGATGTGGCCGCCGAGGAGGTCGTTGAGCGCAGGTCCTGCTCCGCGGTAGTTGACGATGGCGATCTTGATCCCGGTCTTTGCCTTCAGCAGCTCGGTCGCAAAATAAAGTGAGCTCCCGGTCCCGCCACCGGCACCGAAGCTGAGCTTGCCGGGATTTGCCTTGGCGTGGTTGATCAGCTCGCCCAGCGTCTTGATGCCCAGGCTGTTCTTCACGACCAGGATCAGCGGCCCGGTGGCGACCTGCGTGATGGGCGTCAACTGCGTGAGATCGAACGGGTAGTCCGGATGCAACGGCTGGGTGATCAGCGTGCTGGTCGAAATGAAGAAGAGGGTATGACCATCGGCCGGCGAGGCCGTGAGCTCGCGCAACGCCGGAATGAAATTGCCCCCGACCTTGTTCTCGACGAAGACCGTGGTGCGGAGGTTTTCACTCATCTTCTGAGCGACCAGGCGCGCCATGACATCGGTGGCGCCGCCGGCCGCCAGTCCGACCAGGAGGCGGATCGGCTTGCCGGAGAAATCCTGCGCATGGGCCGATCGCGCCGACGCGGAGAACACGATCGCGCACGCGATGAGAACTAACGCCGTTCGACGTTGCATGGGTTCCTCCCTCGATCTGTTTCTGCACTTTTTCAGTTTTCGGCCAGCAGCGTCGCCATGATGCGCTCACGGGTCAATGGCAAGGCGCGAACGCGTCGGCCGAGCGCCCGCGCCACCGCATTGCCGATCGCCGCCGCGGTGGGGCCCAGCGACGCTTCGCCCAGCCCCAGCGTCGGCTGATGCCGTGCCTCGATGAAGCGGATGTCGATCTCCGGAACCTCGGTGAAGCGCAAGATCGGGTAGCTCTCCCAGCTGTCGGAGGCGACCCGCCCGTCGGCGAAGCGAACGCCTTCCTTGAGGGTCCAGCTCGCCGCCTGGATGATGCCGCCCTCGATCTGGTTCGCCGCGCCATCCGGATTGATCACCAGGCCGGCATCGACGGCCGCCCAGACGCGGGTGAGACGAACCTGCTCGTCGACCTCGACCTCGGCCACGACCGCGGCATAGGCGGCGCGGTTCTTGTAGCGGGCAAAGCCGAAGCCGCGCGCGCGACCATCGCGCGCGGGCGCGCCGGACCAGTCTGCCATCCCGGCGGCCGTCTCAATCACCGTTCGCGCGCGCGGATCGGACATCAGCGAGAGCCGGTAGGCGACCGGATCCTCGCCGGCGATCTCGGCGAGCTCGTCCATGAAGGATTCGATCGCGAACACGTTTGCGAAAGCGCCCAGCCCCCGCAGCGAGGAGGTGCGCACCGG
>Ga0068868_100003175_pt1 | contig 11440 bp, 11 predicted proteins | sample KBSMisM42_FD_64660 | JGI IMG/M metagenome (GOLD analysis project Ga0068868, IMG submission 64660) | Miscanthus rhizosphere microbial communities from Kellogg Biological Station, Michigan, USA - KBS Miscanthus M4-2 | ecosystem: Host-associated > Plants > Roots > Rhizosphere > Soil ...
GGCGACGCGTCGACGACGACATCCGCCGCGACGTCCGCGGCCGCCTCCGGTGAGGCGTCGGTCACCGCTGCTTCCACGGCTCCGTCGCCGCCGCGATAGACGACGTCATCGACCCCGAGGAGCTGGGCGCAACCGCAAAGCACCAACTGCAGGCCAGCGATCCGAACAGCGCTCGGCACACTCCTCCTGGACAATGTCTAGATGTTCCACTGGACAGCGTCAAGATGGGGGCGTTGCGCCGAACGACCGATTGGTGTCGATTGGGACGCGGACACTTGCCGCGCCGCTACCATCACGGAGATCTGCGACGGGCGCTCTTGCGCTCGGCGGAGCGCATCATCAAGAAGCGAGGGCTCGCGTTCGTGTCGCTGCGCGAAGTCGCGCGTGATGCTCGCGTCTCGCACTCCGCGCCGGCTCATCATTTCGGCAACAAGGCGGGACTCCTTACAGCGTTCGCCGCGGAGGGATTCGCGCGCATGGCCGAGACGTGCGGCGCGGAGGTGAAGAAGTCTCCGCAGATGGGGCCGGACATCCTCGAGGCGATCGGCCGCGGCTACGTGCGCTTCGCGATCGAGAACCCCGAGCACTTCGGCGTGATGTTCCGCGAGGAGCTGCTCGACACGAGCTCGCCCGAGTTCGCATCGGCCGCGGACCGTGCCTACGATCTGCTCTCGCAGACGCTGCAAAGGTGCGTCGCCGAGGGCTATCTGCGCGGCGCCGATCTCGAGGCCGTGACGGCGTCGGCGTGGGCCCTCGCCCACGGTCTCGCGACGCTATGGATCGGCGGACGCCTTCGCTCGCGCTCGAACGAGAAGGATGGCGTGCGCGTCGCTGGCCGTGCCCTCCACGCGTTCGTCGACGGCACGATCCGATCGACGAAGCACTAGAGCTAGAGCCCGAGGATCGCCTTCATCTCGCGCGTGTACTCTCGACCCTCACGCTCGACGAGCGGCGCGCCGATCGCGAGACCACCGAGCTTCGCGGCGCGTGCTTCGACGAGAACGACGCGCGCTGGTGCGCTCGCGCTCGCGTGTACGAGACGGAGCCTCTTCGGCTCGAGGCCTATCCCGCGCAACGTCTCCACGAGGCGCGCCAAATCACTCGCGGGATAGACGAAGCACACGCGCCCGCGTTTTCCGAGAAGCTCGCGCGCCGCGCGGATGAAGTGTGCGAGCTCGCCCGAGCGTGCCCGTTCGCTCGACTTCGAGACGCGCGCCGTGCCCGGCTCGAAGTAAGGCGGGTTGCAGACGACCATCGCCGCGACGCCGCGGTTCTTCCGCGCGACGTCGAGCACGTCACCGCACATCACGTCGACGTCGGCGCCGTTGTGCATCACGTTCGCGACGGCGAGCTCGCACGCGGTCTCGTCCACGTCCACCATGAGCGCTTGCTTCGCGTAGCCGCGCGCGATCATGACGAGCGCGACGCTCCCGACGCCCGCCCCGAGATCGACGAGCAGGCCTTTGCTCGCGCCCGCGAAATCCGCGAGGATCAGCGCGTCGGCGTTGACCCGGTAGCCACGCCCTCGCGCAGGCTGCTCGACGACGACGCGGCCGCCGAAGATCGAGTCAGTTGATCTGATTCGGCCTCCGGCCGCGGAGCGAGAGCGCGGTGACCGCGCCGGGGAACGTCTGCACGGTGTATGCGCCGATGAGGGTGCGCTGGCCGTTCAGCAAGCCAACGGCGCTGATGTGAATCGGCACACCGGTCGTGTAGTTGATGCCGCCGAAGAGACCGAGCTGCTGCGTTTCGGTCTTCGACTGATCCGGAAGCGGGCTCGTCTCGTTCGATCCGAAGTACACGATCGGGCTCTGCGGGCGATAGTCGGTGCTGACCGTCGCCCCCGAGAGGCGAACATCGCCGCAGTCGTGCACTTCACCGGCGAGGAGGCCCTTGTCGGCCTGAATCGTGTAGCCGCCGGCCGACGTCGCGACCGTGAGCAAGTCCGTCGAACCGACCACCGTCGTGTCGTACGTGACGGTGTTGTTCGAGACGACCGAGTTCGCGAAGTAGATGTTGTAGTCGTAGAGGCTCGCCCACTTGCCCGCGCTGTTCGCGTCGGACGTGTGGACGATGAGCGGCGTCTCGGTCGGAACGTTCGCGTACGAGAACGCGCGCTCGATGCAGCCGTTCGTCGGGCAGTTCGCGAGCCAGTCGTTCGTGCGCTGCTGGCTCGTCGTGTCGGTCGTGACGGCAGTGCCGACGAGCGCGCCGAGCGAGCCGTCCGGACCTTCGTTGAAGATCTCGATCTTCACGCCGGTCGAGTCCGCGTCGCCGCCGAGGAAGACCTTCACGAAGCCGTTGAGCGTCACCATCGCGGGCTTGCCCTGCGCGGGCGGCGTGGTGGTGCAGGCGAGATCGACCGCCGGCTGTCCCGCGGGCTGGCCGTTGTAGTGCAAGCTCGACGGTGCGCGCGTGAGCTCGGCCTTCGGATCCGCGGCCCACGTGCAACACGCAGCGACGGGTCGCGAGTCGACGCACGTCGCTGGCGGCGTCACGGCCGGGCACTTGGTACCGAGATTCCCGCCTGTTCCGGCGGCACACAGGTCGAAGCCCGTCCATCCGACGGAGATGTCTTGCGAGCATGCACCGCCGCCACCGTCGGGCTGCGGGTTGTTGTTGCTGCACGCGATGACGACGAGGGCGAAAAGGAAAGAAGCGGATGCGGCGCGAATCATGGCGGCCTACGATACTTGAAATGGCCGATGCCGTCTCGCTCACGCGTCTCGTCTCGGGGCGCGTCAAAGAGCGCGCGCGGGCCCTCGGCTTCGACGCCGTCGGCATCGCCAGGGCCGAGCCCCTCGAGCGCGATCACGAACGCTACGAGCGGTTCGTGGAGCGCGGCTTCCACGGCGAAATGGCCTTCGTCGCGCGGGACGCGCTCGTTCGAAAGCGCGCCGACGATCCCGGCATCCTCGCCGGCGCGCGCTCCGTCATTTGCGTGGCGAGCGCGTATCAACGAAAGCCCGAAGAAGAGGCGGCCGACCCGCCGTTTTCCAGGGGCATCGCGCGATACGCGCGCGGGCGCGACTATCACAACGGTCTTCGCAAGAAGCTCCGCCAGCTCGCGGCGTTCGTTCGCACGCTCGGCGAAGGCGTCGAGGCGCGGCCGCTCTCGGACGACGCGCCGATCCTCGAGCGGGCGTGGGCTTCGCGCGCGGGGCTCGGCTTCATCGGAAAGAACGGGATGCTCATCGTCCCGGGTCTCGGCTCGTTCGTGCTCCTCGGCGAGGTCGTGACGACGCTCGAGCTCGACGCCGACGAGCCGATTCCGGAGCGTTGCGGCACCTGCACGCGGTGCATCGATGCGTGCCCGACGCGCGCGATCGTCGAGCCGTTCGTCCTCGACGCGCGAAGGTGCATCTCGTACCTCACGATCGAGAGCCGCGCGCCGATGCCCGTCGAGCTGCGCGAGGGCGTCGGAGAGCATCTCTTCGGATGCGATGACTGTCAGACGGTGTGCCCGTTCACGCGCGGGAACAAACCTTCACCGGCTTCGTCGCGATACGAGCCGCTCGATCGCTGGTCACGCACCGACCTCGTCGATCTTCTCTCGCTCGAGAGCGAATCGGAGCAGTGGAAGGAGCTATCGGAAGGGACCCCCCTTCATCGAGCTACGGCCGAGGGGCTCGCGCGGAACGCGGCCATCGTTCTCGGAAACCGACGACATGACGCATCGCGCCCAATCGCTGTGACGGCGCTCGACCGAACGGCGCGCGAGCACCCCTCGGAAATGGTGCGGGATTCAGCGCGCTGGGCGCTCGAACACCTGACGAAAGAGTGATACATCGAACCGCGATGCATCGTTTTTTCGGGGGTCTCGCGCTCGTTCTCGTCACGGCACAAGCGTTCGCGCAGGAGTCGTCGCTCGACTCGGCGCGCGCCGCGGTTCGGACGAACGGAAACGACGTGAACGCGTCGCTCGCGCTCGGCAAGGCGCTCCGCCGCGCAGGGAAATACGCCGATTCGCTCGCCGAGCTGCGTCGCGGCGCGTCGACGCTCGCCGGCCATCAGCCCGACGGCGCGATGAAGCTCCACTGGGAGCTCGCGCGCACGTTCATCGCGCAACGCGATTTCTCGAACGCGATCGTCGAGTGCCGCGTCGTCGGCGCGCAGACGGGCGGCGCCGCTTCTGGTCATGCATGCACGGCGGAAGCGCATCTCCTCTGGCGCCGCGCCACCGATGCGTCGACCGAAATCGCGCAGGCGGGCCGCACGTACGAGTCGAAGGTCGCCGAAGGACGGACGCTCGCGCTCCAGCTCAAAGACGCCGAGGCGGAGGCGGCGTTCAAGGACGCGATGACGCTGAACGCGCAAGGCGCCGAGCCGCATCTCTATTTGGGAAAGTACTGGTTCGATACGGGCAAGACCGATCAAGGCATCGCGGAGCTGAAGCGCGCCGTCGAGCTCGACGCGACGAATCCGGAGGCGCTCTACGAGCTCGGTCGGGCGCTGCCTCCCGGGCAAGACGCGGTGAACGCGCTCCAGAAGGCAACCCACGAGCGGACGAATCACCTCGAGGCGTGGGTGCGTCTCGCCGAGGTCGACATCGCGCTCGGCAAAAATGCGGACGCGAAGACGGCTGCGGCGGCCGCGCTCCACATCAACGCACAAGATCCTGCGGCCCACGTCGTGACGGGGCGTGTCGCGCTCGCCGATGGCAAAGCCGACGACGCGCTCACCGAAGCGCGCGCCGCGCTCGGTGTGATGGCGAACTCGGCGTCTGCGAAGCTCTTGATGGCCGACGCGTACGCGAAGAAGGGCGACATCGACCTCGCGCTCGAGCAATACCAAGCGGCGTACGGGCTCGATCGACAGAACCCCGAAGTGCTCATCCACGCGACGCAGGCGTGCATCAAGGCGGGCCGCAACACGAGCGCGCGCGCGTACGCGACGACGGCGACGCACGATTTCCCGACGTACGGCCCGGCGTTCGTCGCGCTGGGTGACGCCTTCGCCGCGGACGGCGACGCGGCCCAGGCGCGCACCGCGTACGACAAGGCGCTTCAAGCGAAAGGTCCCGTCGACGCAGCCGCCGTGCGTGCGAAGATCGCGGCGCTCCACTGAGAATGCGACCACTCCTCGTGTGCGCGGTGCTCGGATGCGGCGCGCAGAGCACACCGCAGAGCGTGACGATGACGGCGCCTTCTTCCACGCCGCAGGATCACGTCGCCGTGCCTTCGTCGTCGCAGGCTTTCATCGACGCGGGCTGCATCGAGTCGCACGACGAGCTCGATTGTTCGAAGTCGAAGATCGAAGGCGTGGATGTCTGCCGCTTCGGCCTCCGCAAGCTCGACGTGAAGCTCGACCCTCCCGCGATGGTCGCGATGTGCCACGCCGATCCGCAGAAGGTCCCTCACGGTCTCCACACGAGCGGGTGCAAGCTCACGTCGAGTGTCATCGTGTTCGCGGCGACGAAGAACGGCATCGTCCGCATCACGTCGCCGAAGGAGCTCGCCGCGGCCTTCGCACCCGTCACGACGCCCGACGAAGCGATCGCATTCGCGGAGCTCGAGACCGGCCACGATCGCATCGACAAGCTCGGTCGCACCGACGACGGAAAGCCGATGCAGACGGTCGCGATTCCCAATGGCACGGGCTGGCGATTCGATCTCTTCCGCTACCAGAGCTGCGGTTGCGATCACCCCGTCGATGCGGTGACGTACTCCGTCGATCGCGAGGGCACCGTGAGCCTCTTGGGGCGAGTCTTGGCGCGTGCCAACGCAGACCAGAGCGGGATGTGCAAGGATTAGACGGCCGTAGCATGCACCATCTCGCCGAGCGCATCTTGAAGGGGGAGGTTCGAGCCACGGCGCGCGCGATGCGTCTCGTCGACGATCGCATGCCGGACGCGACGACCGTCCTGAAGGATCTCTTCCCGCACACCGGAAAAGCGTGGGTGCTCGGCGTCACGGGAAATCCGGGCTCCGGAAAATCGACGCTCTGCGACCGGCTGATCGAGCACTTCCGAAAGCAGAACAAACGCGTCGGCGTCATCGCGGTCGATCCGTCGAGCCCGTATTCGGGCGGCGCGATTTTGGGCGATCGCATTCGCATGACGCGCCACGCGACGGACGACGGCGTCTTCATCCGGTCCGTCGCGACACGAGGCCATCTCGGCGGCCTCTCGCGCTCGGCGCGCGATCTCGTGCGCATCCTCGACGCGCACGGCAGCGACGTCGTCATCGTGGAGACGGTGGGCGTCGGCCAAGACGAGCTCGAGATCACGCGCACGGCCCACACGACGCTCGTCGTGATGGCGCCCGGCCTCGGCGACGACGTGCAAGCGATCAAAGCGGGCCTGATGGAGTGCGCGGACGCGTTCGCCGTGAACAAGGCCGACCGCGAAGGCGCGGACGCCACGGTGCGCGATCTCCAGCTCATGATCGCGCTCGGCAGCGAGACGATGATCGCCGCGGGCAAGCAGCGCGGACACGCCGTTCACTCCGAGCAGGACGGCACCGTCGAGAACGCCTCACGTTCTCGAACGATGTGGACGCCGCCGATCGTGAAGTGCGTCGCGCTGCGCGGGGAGGGGATCGCCGAGCTCGTGACGGAGCTCGAGAAACATCACGCGTGGGTGACGACCACCGAAGAAGGTCGCGCGCGCCGGCACGCCCGCCTCGCCGAAGAGCTGCGCGAGACGCTCCGCGAAGCGCTCATCGACGCCGCGACGGAGAACCTCGGCCCCGCGATCGAAGAAGCCGTCCGCGCCGTCGAGGACAAGACACGCGATCCGTATTCGGCGACCGAAGATCTCGTCGCGAAGTTCCGCTCTACGAAGTGATCAGACGTCGCCCTAAACGTCACGTCGCGCGGCGCGCTCGAGCGAGTAGACGCCCGTGGCGGTCAAGATCCACACGGCGAGGTGGACGATCGGCTTCCAATTCGAGAGGCCGCGATGCAAGAAGTCGACGTCGGCGAGCGCCCGAATCACGGTGAATCAGGGTCGATCGGAGGCGGATCGATCACGAGCATGACGAAGCTCGTCGTCGTCGAGACGAAGATGATCGTCACCCACGCGATGAAGCCGGCCCAGAGGCTCGTCGTGTTGCGCGAGACTTTGTGCGTATCCATCGAGTCGAGGACGCCGTGCGCGGTGCGATGAACGCCGGCCGCACCGAGCGCGGGCGCGAGCCACACCGCGAGGAACGCGAGCCGAGGCGCGGCGCCTTCTCGATGAGCTCGCCGACGTACGGCATGACCATCGCGAAGAACATGCTCCCTCGCACGCAGCCGTTGCTGCGTGCTCGTGCGTTCGCCTGACGGCTCACGCGGATTGGTCTCGTTCGAGGGGCGTCGCCCCTCGAGCACCCCATGATTCTGCATGGCGGGAGCTCGAGGGCGGCAGCCCTCGAACGAGAACGACAGCGTGAGCCGCCAGGCGAACGCACGAGCGCGAGGCTACGGCCGAGCGCGAGAAAGCTTAGCGCCGGCGGAGCGTCTCGACCATGTCGTCGACGTCCGTCGGGTGCTCTGCGCCCGCGGCTGCGCGCCCGAGATCTTCGCGCATCGATTTGCACCACCGTTCGAGCTCCGCGAGCTGGGCGCGAAGGCGCGTGGCCTCTTCGAGCGTGATCTCGCCGTCCGCTTGGGCGAGGCTGAAATCCGCAGAGAACGAGCCGAACGCGGCGGCGAGCTGGCGGAAACGCTCGTCGAGACGAACCGACGGCGTCAGCCCCGGCGGCATCAGCGAAATGCGCGATGGCGGCTGCTGCGCCGAGATGGAGTGCGTGTCCGGCAAGAGCGCGAGCAGCTCGTTTCGCATCACCTGCGCCGACGGACGCGCGTCCGGCATGCGCGCGAGCCCGGAGTGAACGAGCGCGTCGATCTTCGCGCCGAGGTTCGGGCGAAATTGGGAAGCGCGTGCCGCGGTGCAGGTGAGCATGTTCGTGACGACCTCGACGTGCGAGCTTCCATCGAACGGCTTTCGTCCCGTGAGCGCTTCGAAGAGGCAGATGCACGCCGCGTACACGTCGACCGGCGCAGCGACGCGATCGCCCGTGGCCTGCTCGGGCGCCATGTAATACGGCGTCCCCATCACGATGCCCGAGTCCGTGAGGCTGTTCATGTCCGTGTCGCTCATCGACGCGCGCGAGACGGCCTTCGCCACGCCGAAATCGAGCACCTTCACGACGAACGTGTCGCCCGCCGGTTTGTGCAAGAAGACGTTCTCGGGCTTGATGTCGCGATGCACCACGCCGCGACGGTGAGCGGCCGCGAGCGCGGCGAAGACTTGCGCGCCGATCACCGCGACGGACTCTTCGGTGAGCGGAGCGTCGCGCGCGATCATCTGCCGGAGCGTCTCGCCCGTGAGCCGCTCCATCACCATGTACGGCCGCCCGTCCTCGAGCTGCCCGAGATCGTAGACCTCGCACACGTTCGGGTGCCCCATCGCGCCGGCCGTGCGCGCTTCCTGATGAAACCGCTCGAGCGCCTGCGAGCTTGCGCCACCAGATGCCGGCTGCTGCGCGAGGACCTTGATCGCGACGAGCTTTCCGATGGCGAGGTTCTCCGCCTCGTACACCATGCCCATTCCGCCGCGACCGATCACGCCGCGGATGGCGTACTTCCGGTCGAGGAGCTGGCCGATGAGCTCGTCGGACACGTTCAACGCATCCGTTTGTAGCGGTTGATGAGCCCGTTCGTCGACGCGTCGTGCGAGGTGACGGCGTTCGTGCCTTCGAGCTCCGGAATGATCGCGACCGCGAGCTGCTTGCCGAGCTCCACGCCCCACTGATCGAAGCTGTAGATGTTCCAGATCGTGCCCTGCACGAAGATCTTGTGCTCGTACGCCGCGATGAGCTGCCCGAGCGTGAACGGCGTGATCTCCGGCAGCATGATCGAGCTCGTCGGCCGATTGCCGGTGAACGTCTTGTGCGGCACGAGCTCGGGCGGCGCCTTCACCTCGTCCGCGGTCTTGCCCTTCATGAGCGCCTCGGTCTGCGCGAAGAAGTTCGCGAGGAGAATGTCGTGGTGGCGCCCGAGCGGGTTGTGAGATTTCACCGGCGCGATGAAGTCGCACGGGATGACGCGCGTGCCCTGGTGAATCAATTGATAGAACGCGTGCTGCCCGTTCGTGCCGGGCTCGCCCCAGATGATCGGCCCCGTGTCGTAGTCGGTGATGCGGTTGCCTTGCTTGTCGACGCCTTTGCCGTCCGACTCCATGTCGCCTTGCTGGAAGTACGCGGCGAAGCGGTGCATGTACTGGTCGTACGGAAGGATCGCGTGCGTCTGCGCGCCGAAGAAGTTCGAGTACCAGACGCCGAGCATGCCCATGATGACGGGCAGGTTTTTCTCGAGCGGCGCCGTCTCGAAGTGCTTGTCCATCGCGTGCGCGCCCGCGAGCATCTGCTCGAAGTTGTCCGCGCCGATGACGCACTCGATGCTCAATCCAATGGCGCTCCACAGACTGTAGCGGCCGCCGACCCAGTCCCAGAACTCGAACATGTTCGCGGTGTCGATCCCGAACTTCGAGACCTCTTTGCCGTTCGTCGATACGGCGACGAAGTGCTTCGCGACGGCGTCGTTGCCCGCGCCGAGCTTCTCGAGGAGCCATTTCCGAGCGCTCTCGGCGTTCGTCATCGTCTCGAGCGTCGTGAACGTCTTCGACGCGACGATAAAAAGGGTTTGCGCGGCATCGAGATTACGAATCGTCTCCGCGAGGTGCGTGCCGTCGACGTTCGATACGAAGTGCGCGCGGAGCGTGCGCCCATAAGGCTTGAGCGCTTCGGTCGCCATCACGGGCCCGAGATCGCTCCCGCCGATGCCGATGTTCACGACGTCGGTGATGCGCTTTCCGGTGTGCCCCTTCCATTCACCGGAGCGGAGCCTCTCGGTGAAGGCGCGCATCTTCGCGAGCACCGCGTTCACCTCCGGCATCACGTCCTTGCCGTCGACGAGGATCGGCGTGTTCGACCTGTTCCGTAGCGCGACATGGAGAACGGCGCGGTCCTCGGTGCCGTTGATCTTCTCGCCCGAGAACATCTTGTCGCGCCACGCTTCGACGTTCTGCTGCCGCGCGAGCGCGAAGAGGAGCTTCATCGTCTCCTCGGTGATGCGGTGCTTCGAGTAGTCGAGGAAGACGTCGCCGGCCTCGATCGAGAAGCGGTCGAAGCGATCCTTGTCCTTCGCGAAGAGCTCGCGCATGTGCACGGGCTGGATCTTCTCTTTGTGCTCCGACAGCGCCTTCCACGCGGGGGTATTCACGAGCGACATGCGCCCGAGGATACCCGACACGGACGTCAATGAAAGGCGAACTCGGGCGCGGCGTCGCACTGAAACAGCGGGATCGTGCTCGTGACGCCGGAGGACGTGAATGTCCCGGTGATGTCGGCGAACGTCTCTTGACCGCTCGGGATCGGAAGCGTCGTTTCTTGCACCGCGAGGCTGCGCGGCTCGCCGCACGCGTCGACGGTTTCGTACGAGCGCCCATCGCCGATCGCGCCAACGATCTCGCTCGTTCCGTAGAACGCCTGTCCGCCGACGGTGGTGAGCAGGACGTCCGCAGGCTTTGCGTCGATGAGCGCTCGGTATGGGCTAGCTGTGTCGCCGCGCACGATCATCAGATCGGCGTAGCGACCGACGGCGATCGATCCGACCTTGTCGTCCCAAGCGATCGTGCGCGCCGGGTTGATCGTGACCATGTCGACGAGCTCTTTGTCGCTCAAGAGGCTCGCGTAGCGCTCGCGATTGACGCGATCGGCGACCTTGAGCTCTCCGAGGACGTTCGCGCTTCCAGACGGCGACCAGTCGGGAGCGATCGAGATCGTGATGCCCGCGGCCTTCGCAGCGGGGATGTTCGTCGTCTGCCCGTAGAGCGCGAGGTTCGAGAGCGGTGACCACACGAGCTTCGCGCCGACCTGACCCATCTTCTGGAGCTGCGCTTCGGTGAGCGCCGTGCCGTGGATCGCGACGAGCTGCGATTTCACGAGACCGATCTGGTTCAAGTAGTCGAATTCGGCGCGCGAGCCATCGTCGATGCCTTCCGCGAGATGGACAATGTACGCCTTCGTCGCGCCGCTCGAGAACTGCGCGTTCAGCACGTCGGCCTGCGTCTGCGTGAGCGTCGTCACCGGCAAGACGTTCTCGCGGACGTAGTCGTTGCAGAAGTTCGAGAACTCGAGGTTGCGCGCCCACGAGCGCACGCACACGAGATCGTCCGAGCCTTCGACGCTCGTCGTGCCTCCGACGATCGCGCGTAGCTCGCCGTATTTCACGGCCTCGCACATGTGGCCGCCGTTCTTCACGGCGTTGTACGGCGTCTTCACCGCGCTCTCGTACGCGGACGTGCGCGCCCACTGATATCGATTCTGGAAGCGTTTGCCCGCGTTCCAGAACGGGATGAAGTCGTACGCCACGTGGTTGTGGAGATCGACGAGCCCCGGCGCGATCACACCGCCCGTCTCGATGATCTTCGCGCCCGAAGGCACGAGCGACG
>Ga0068868_100003176_pt1 | contig 11438 bp, 11 predicted proteins | sample KBSMisM42_FD_64660 | JGI IMG/M metagenome (GOLD analysis project Ga0068868, IMG submission 64660) | Miscanthus rhizosphere microbial communities from Kellogg Biological Station, Michigan, USA - KBS Miscanthus M4-2 | ecosystem: Host-associated > Plants > Roots > Rhizosphere > Soil ...
GTCGTGCTTCAGCTGCTCAATCAGGTTTCGCACCTCGCGGCGACCCATAGGATCCAGACCCGACATGGGCTCATCCAGGAAGACAACTTTTGGGTCATGCAAGATGGCCTGCGCGATTCCCGCCCGCTGCAGCATCCCCTTGGAGAATTTTCGCAGCTGCACGTCTCGGCTGTCGTTCAATCCGACCTGGTTCAACACGGTATCGACACGCGCCGTAAGATGCTTCGGCTCGACTCCGGAAAGATGGCCGTAATATCGAAGTAGTTCGCGCGCAGTGAGGTAGTCGTAGAAGTATGGCTGTTCGGGAAGGAATCCAATCTGCGCCTTCATGCGCGGATCATCCATCTCCATGTCCAGAATGCGGGCGCTTCCGCCGGTAGGAAACACCAGACCCATCAGCATCTTCAGAGTGGTGGTCTTGCCGGCGCCGTTTGGGCCAAGAAAGCCGAAGATCTCGCCTTGCTCTACAGCCAGATGGAGAGCGTTGAGAGCGCGCTTCGGTCGCTTGCGCCAGAAGCCCACTTGGTAGACCTTTTCCAACCCAACAATTTCGATTGCGCGCACAAGAAAATTATATCCAAGCGAACGCGAGATCAATTGTCTGAGGGAGTTACTAACGTTTATTCGCGCTTGAGCTCCGCGGAAGTCCTGGACCCGCGGGAAGCAAATCCCGTGTTGCAACTAGGTTTCGTTTATATCGGGCTATAGGTCATGCATGCGGTGGTGGAGGTGGTGGGAGTGCTGCTTGGCCCAGGCGCATAACGCATGGCGTTGTCGTTCGTCGTACAAAACAGGTTGGAGCCCGTGCTCCCTGGATTGATCGGTGCAGCCCCGACCACGAAGATGTCATTTGTGGTTCCGCCGCTGCTCACACCTCCAACCGCGCTGAAAACATAGCCGCTTTTTCCCTGCGTGCCCGGTCCAGCGGTCGACAATGGATCGGGAACGAGGCACGCCGTGGCGCTAGACGCGACACAAGGTTGAGCCCCGCCCAAGTCCGCAAGTTGTACGGCGTACCCAATCGTTGGGTACGCGCTGTTGTAAAGAACCTCAGCGGTCTTGATTTGTCGAACCGATGCAACCGCAGAGGCCTCATTGGCAGCGATGCGAGCTTTCACAAGGCTGGGTACCGCAACCGCCGCGATTACCAGAATGATAGCGACTACGATCAGCAGTTCGATCAGTGAAAAGCCAGTTTGGCGCATTTTCTTTCCTCACCGTAAATCACTGCACTTATGTGGCCGGCGTGCACATGCGGCCAGTTACTTTCGGCCAAGGGTGGCGTTACACAGCCGAACTCGGAACCGACACTGCCGCGATGGGTACAAATAAAAAGAGCATCGGACTTTCGTCCGATGCTCCTGGCTTTGTACCCTCCCCCAGGTACTTTGCCAAACTGCAAGAACTAGTTGCCGATCGGTGTCGCTGCCTGGCAAGCGGCAACCGAGGTGAAGCTGTGCGTGGACGGGGTCTGGAAACGGACCACGTTGTCCTGCACGGCGCAGAATTCCTTCACGCCAGTGTTATTGACGCTGGAAGGATACGCGTCTACGTAGTACTGATCGTTCGCAGTACCGCTGGACGCGCTGCCAACCGCATCAAAGAAGTACCCGCTCTTCGGGGTTCCGCCCGACGCGGCTTGCGCCAAAACATAGTCGATGATGCAAGCGTTCGCGGAGGTAGGACCGCCGGTGCAGGCAACCGTCGCCGGACCCAGGCCACTCAGCGCGGCCGCATATCCGACCGATGGATACGAAGTCTGATACGTCAATTCAGCAGTTGAAATCGTGCGAACCGAAGCGGCGGCGGACGACTCGTTTGCCGCGATGCGGGCGCGCAACAGGTTCGGAATAGCGATCGCGGCGATGATCAGGATGATCGCGACCACGATCAGCAACTCAATCAATGAAAAACCCTTTTGTTTACGCATTCTGTTATTTTGTCCTCTTCTCGGTTTTGAACCGTTAAGCTCTGTTGTCGATCTCGGTCTCAGCGACCCCGACTTGCCCATGATCTTCGCACTTCCCTTGCCGTTGTTCATAATTACGAAAGTGTGTGCTTTTACCGCGATCTTGATACGTATTTTCAGCAACTTGCAGCCGGGGAGGGTGTTCGAATCTTGTCTTGTCAGCCGCCACTTTGTCGCATTTTGTCATGATCGAATGACAGTTTGTGTCAGTTTTGTACATCCGTGAGACTCGCGGGAAGCAATATGGGAACGCGTGTATGGAACACTCTTGCAACCTGAGTATCTCGGACTAAGACTGCCGCTAGGAGCCATTCGTCGCGGTCTTTGCCTTCTCCTCAGTCGAGCGCTCTTCGTGGTACTCCATCTCCGTATTTAGTTCCCAAAGGTTCGATTTGTCCGCTCGGCCCGCGAGGATGTTGTCCACCGCGGTCATGGCCGTGAGCATCGAGTGGTCCTGGTTGTTGTAGCGATGCATCCCATTACGCCCTACCAGGTAGAGGTTTTCGAAGCTGTCGATGAAGTCTCGGATTTCGCCGAATCGCGAGTATGTACCGAAGTACGCTGGGTACGCCTTTGGCATTTTCAAGACTACGGCGTCGAGCACCGCCTGCTCTTCGATGATTTCAATCTTCGCCAGTTCCTCGATCGCCAGCGCTTTCATCGATTCTTCGCTTCGGGTCCACAACGTGTCCCCCTCGTTACAGAAGTACTCAACCCCCACCCAGGCCTTCTCGGGGTCGCTCACCATCCACGGACTCCAGTTGTTGAATATCTGCAACCGTCCGGCACAGACGTCCGGCTCTTGAATGTAGATCCAGTTGTCCCGCACCAGCTTCTTGCCATTGGCTGTCTCTTCCTTGATTTTCAAATCGCTTAGCAAAACGCCGACCGTGATGAAGTCTCGATACATCAGTCCTTCACTCACCTCGCGAACATTCTCGGGCACTGCGGTTTGTAGCGAGCGAATCAGCTGCTGCACGGGCATGGTCGAAAAAACATAATCTGCGTCGTATCTCTCTAGCTTGCCAGCCTTATCTTTCGCGGAGACCGCGACCGCCCTTTTGCCCGATGCATGAATTTGCTCGACCGACTGCTCCATCAGAATGGTGCCACCCATTTCCCGCACTTTACGGGCTACCTCTTCCCACATTTGACCTGGTCCGTACTTCGGATAGAGAAATTTCTCGATCAACGAAGTCTCGGTCTGCTTCTGGGCGACATCGGCGGACTTCTTGCGAAACTGCTTGGTGAGGAAATGCTTGATTGTCTTCCACACTGAAAGTTCTTTGATTCGCTGTGCACCCCATTCGGCATCGATCTCGGAGCACGGCACGCCCCAGACCTTCTCGGTGTAGGATTTGAAGAACGTACGATAGAGCTTTTCGCCGAAGCGGTTGATAAAAAACTGTTCGAGGTTCTTCTGTTCTTTCAACGGGAACAGGGCGCGTCTGATGTAGCTGAGGCCGATCGCGGCCGTTCGGAAAAAGCCGAGCTTTCTCAGCGTGTCTCCAGTAAGCGAAATCGGATAATCAAAAAACTTTCGAAGAAAATAAATCCGCGACTTGCGTTCCCGTACGAGCATGACTCGCTCGTCGCCCGCTGGAATGGTCTGCCCGCCCAGCGCCACATCGCGTGATTTCCCTTGATAGCTGATACGCAAGTTGGTCTTAGGGCTCTCTTCGAACTTCAAGTGCTTGGCCCACCAGTCCATTACGCGGTCACTCTTTGAGAAGAAGCGATGGCCTCCGATGTCGATGCGATTTCCCTTGTAATTGAAGGTTCGGGAAATACCCCCAAGGTGATCGCTCATTTCAATGACGATCGGCTTTATGTCGGTGCGCGTGAGCAATTCGTAGGCCGCAGTCAGGCCTGCTGGACCCGCACCAATGATGATGGCGGTCTTAGACTGGTTCATACACGTTTCAACGAAGAGTCGGGTTCTTCAGGGAATTTGCTGCCAATTGTGACCTAGGGCTGCTCCATTTCGTCTTGTCTGATTTGGCAGAAACGACCTGATCTCTTGCGGGCCCGAATGAAGGACTGCTTAACGCCAGTCTCCACGGAAGCATTGCCTGTTCATAAGGTATCAGCTCTGCTTGGGAACGATCTACAAACCATACCTGCCGATCCGGATAGTAGCCCAACAGCTCCCGGTTCTTGAGATACCCCATGTCACGTGCCCAGATCACTTTCGCGCTCGCGAGGTCAGCTTTGTTGTAGATCCAATCCACGCTGGGCACGTCATGATAAGGATGGTGAACAATCACGAGGTGTTTCCCCGGTCGTTGTTCGAGTTCTGTCTCAAGCCGCGCTCGTTCGATCTGTAGTGGGGGCTTGATCATCGAATAGTTCACCACCAAAGGCTCGCCCGGCTCGCGAATGTTTTCGTTTACAAATACCGGATTTAGCACAAAGGGGTCGCGGATGCACTCTAGGACAGGGGAAAGCATGAGGATTGCCATCAATCCCACCACGGCGCGCGACAGGCATATACCGAAACGGCCATGGGAGCGACGGAAATGCCGCAAGCTGTACAAAGCGATCAGAATGAACGCGCCCGCTGCGGGCGCGGCATAGTGCGGGTGCGGAGGCCAGATTTGCGCGAACAAATCTAACCCCAAGAGCAGCAGCGACACCAGGACGACACGCAGCTCACTTTGCCAAATCGAGTACAGGGCTGGCGCAATCAATAACATCAGAGGCCACAAGAAGAACGCATAGAAGGCGGCGGCTTTGTATTTCTCGAGGTATGCCGGGCTTTGGAATCGCAGCCTTACGACGTCGGTGTATTCATGCATCACGTAATAGGCCCGCATGACTTCGTGGTGATACTCCGGAACCGGGTTGGGTTTCTGAAATAGAAAAGGATTACTAATGTGGTAGGCCTTCATATTCACGGCATACGGCATCACTAGGGCATGGCCGGTGCCACGCCAGTTGTAATAGAGCATGAAACCGAAGCCAACCAGTAGGAGGGCGATGGTTGGCGCCAATTTCCGCAGCTTCTGACTCCAGGTACCGGTGCTTTTCCAGAGATAGAAGAGCGCAACCAAGACCGGTGCGACACTGATTGCGAGTCCCTCTAGGGGGCGGCTGAATGCCAAAACCAGCAGGCCGCTTCCAAACAGGAGCGCCGTCCGCATCCTAAATTCATCCCGCAATCGCGGCAGCGCCCCCAGCAGGATTGCACCACCTATGGCCGCGACACTGCCACCCCAATAGGAGTTGATCCAATAAGAGAACGTGCCGAAGCGAATGACAGCGAATGCGCCTCCCAGCCATGCCCAATGCGGCGGCAACCAGCCGAGCAACATCCAGTAAATGACTCCACACATGATGGCAACGCTGAGCACGACTCCGATCCACGGGATGCCCGTCGTTTTTTGCGCCATCGCGAGCGAAAACCCTTGGGCAGGAGGGTACATGGATTGATAGGTGGGCTTCACATTGATGTGGAAAGATTCGAAATGCTCCCCCATGGGGCTTGCAGGATTTGTCAATCTGCCATGGCTAAATGTGTCCGAAGCCAGCAGATAACTGAACTCGTCGATCACCGTCGGGGTCGGAACAGGAACCCAGGGAAGTAGAGCGCTCCGAATCAAAACCACGGACAAGGGAAACACGGCGAGCCAAAGCCGTTCGCGCTGGGCTATTTTCCGGAGCTTGCCTTCGAAACCCTCAACCCATGCCGGACGGGACCACAGCAGGGCCCCGGCGAATCCCACCACCAGGAGCCAAAATCCAAGTTCAAGTAGTAAGAGCCAGATCGTGGGCGCTGAATCTGGCCCAAAATTCAATCGCGGAAACAATCCCAGGATTTCATCATGTCGCAAAAGCATCGGGAGAAACCTGCTGGATCCGTTGAAATAGCGGGCAGATCGCGATTGTTAGTGTAAGCGGTATGTGCCGAAGGGAGAGCCCTTTCTAAAGGGTAACCAGTTACTGAGGTTACCAGGCATCTGTCTGGGAACCCATGGGAACTTCTACATTCTTCGCAGCACCAGAGCTGAGTTTTTAGATCCGAAGGCGATACAGTTGCACACCGCGTGCTCAATCGCCTTCTTTCTTCCTGTGTCGGGAACGTAGTCCAAGTCGCATTCCGGGTCAGGATGGTGGAGATTCAGGGTGGGCGGGATTTGACCCGTTTGCATGGCAACCAGGGTAGCGGCAACCCCAGCCGCCCCGCAGGCTCCCTGAGGGTGTCCAATTTGAGACTTCAAAGCGGACATGGGTACCTGCCGGGCGCGCTCTGCTCCGAGCGCTAGCTTGAGGGCTCGGGTCTCAATGCGGTCATTGAGCTGGGTGGATGTTCCGTGCAAATTCACGTAATCGACGTTCTCCGAGCTTACCCCTGCCTGCTTCAGAGCCACTTGAATGGCCCGCGCCGGTTCCTCGCCGCACTCCATCAAGCGCACGCGGTGGTAGGCTTCGCATGTTGATCCATATCCGGCGACCTCGGCAAGAATTCTGGCGCCGCGCGCTTTCGCATGTTCGTATTCTTCCAGCACAAACATCCAAGAACCTTCCCCAAGAACGAATCCGTCGCGGTCCACGGAAAAAGGCCGCGAGCCCTTCTCCGGGGCGGCATTCCATTTTTCCGTGAGAATTTTCATCAGAATGAAGCCGCGCACCGTTCCCAGGGAGATGGGCGCGTCCGCGCCACCGCTGAGAACCCAGTCCAGCCTCCCGGACTCAATTTGTCGCATAGAATAGGCCATCGCGTCGGTCGACGACGTACAGCCGGTGGTGACGACATGGCTTGGCCCTCGCAGCCCAAACCGAACGTTGATATCGCTCGAAATGGATCCCATCACGCCGGTAGGAACGCAGAACAGGCTCATCTTGCTGAGCTGACCGCGGAAGTAAAGTCGGTACTGCTCTTCGGTAAACTCCTGCGAGCCTCCGCCGGTTCCGATGATCACGCCAAAACGTCGGCGCTCGTTGACGGGCAGGGAAGCAGAATCCACTCCCGCGCTGGTAAGTGCTTCTGACGCAGCGCAAAGGGCAATGGGTAAAACCCTGGAAACATGCTTGCGCTCCTTCTTTTCCACCCATGCCAGCTCATCGAAATCCGAGACTTCGCCCGCAATCTGAACTTCAATCGCAGACGAATCGAATCGAGAGATTCTGCGCACGCCGCTCCGCCCAGCCAAGGCTGCGTCGGTGAACGCCGCCGTCCCAATCCCATTGGGACTGACTACTCCCATGCCGGTGATGACGCAACGCCGTTTCATGTGCCCTCACTTGGAACCGTGTCACTCCGAAACGCTGGCCTTGCCACGCAGGCGGGCGGAACGGGTAGCACCCACGATAACAGCCAGACCGCCCGGTTGGCGGCAGATCGGTCAAATTCTAGTCAAAGATCGCGAAATTTGGTCCATCTCCGCCCCGTAGAGGGAATGCCTCGGATCCCGCGAGGGATGGAGAACGATCAATCAATCGAATCGGCGACTCTTGGCGCGATGTCCTATGAGAGGCCCAGCTCTTTCGCCAGCATTTGCCATTTGCTATCGATGAGCGCTTTGGTTTTTGCCTCCATGGTGATCTCATCCGGCCAAGGGCGCCCGAAGCCTTCGCTCGACCACTTGCGAGTGGCATCAATGCCCATCTTTGAGCCGTAGTTGGGCAGGCGTGATGCGTGATCGAGAGAGTCAACGGGCCCGAACGTGAACTGAATGTCACGTTCGGGATCGATATTGTTGGTAACCCGCAGAGTCACGGCGCCGAGGTCCTGCACGTCCACGTCTTCGTCCACAACTACGATGCACTTGGTGAACATCGCCTGGCCGAGCGACCAGATGGCGTTCATGACTTTGCGCGCCTGTCCAGGATAGGACTTGCGAATGGAAACGATCATCAGGTTGTGGAAGACGCCTTCTATGGGAAGGTTAATGTCGATAAGTTCAGGGATCGTGAGTCGCATGAGCGGCAAGAAAATGCGTTCCACGGCCTTGCCCATGTAGGCGTCCTCCTGGGGAGGCTTGCCGACGATGGTTGTTGCGTAGATCGGATTGTTCCGATGCGTGATGCAGGTCAGATGAAAGACAGGATAAAGGTCTTCGAGGGAATAGAAGCCAGTGTGGTCTCCGAAAGGACCTTCGGTGCGAAGTTCGTCTATGTTGACATGACCTTCGAGCACGATCTCTGAGGTGGCGGGAACTTCGAGATCGACGGTTTCGCATTTTACAAGTTCGACTGGCTTTTGCCGCAGGAACCCGGCGATGAGATATTCCTCGATGTCAGGGGGCGCGGGGACAATGGCGGAAAACGTAAGAGCGGGATCGGTACCGATCGCAACCGCCACGTCCATCTTGCCTTTAGGGAGCTCGCGGTCAGGAATCAGTGATCCGCCGGAGGTCCGCGCCATGATGTCCACACTCGAGGGGCTGCCCAGTCGAGCCTGATTTTGGCCAGCCGGGAGATCCTCTCCTACACTCGCCCGTCGCAAGAGTTCACGATAGTGCTCTGCTGCGACCTTTTGCCTCTGCCAATGCATTCCGGTAGTGCGCTCGTCGTACACCTGCATGCGATACATGCCCACGTTTCGCTTGCCGGTTCTCGGATCGCGGGTGACGACGCAAGGCAAGGTGATGAACTTGCCGGCGTCCTTCGGCCAGCATTGCAGAACAGGGAAGTGGCTGAGGTTGAAATGATCTTTACGGATAACTTCTTTGCAGGGCCCGGTCGAAACAGTTTTTGGGAAAAACTTGCCCATCTCCGCGAGCATGGGCAACATTTTGACTTTGTCGAGAAAGCCCTGAGGGGACTTCACGTCCATGAACTGGCGGATGCGGTCGGCAACCTCGTCGAGCGACTCGACTTCGAGCGCCATCTTCATGCGCCGCGCTGAGCCGAACTGATTAATGAGGACCGGAACGCTGCTGCCCTTGGCATTTTCAAATAGCAATGCCGGGCCGCCATAGGCGCCTTTTTTGTCGCGGCTCTTCGATACACGGTCGGTGATCTCGGCGATTTCAAGCACCGGATCAACTTCGGTCTTGATGCGCTTGAGTTCGCCGGCACGCTCGAGCGCGGCCATCCAGTCGCGAAGGTCGTTGTAGGCCAATTTCGTCCCCAGAAGAGTGGTTGGAACCCGCGATTATAACGTGCGCAGACGCGAAAGCGCATCGCACGGGGGAGCTCTTGGCAACGGCGGAGAAACAGCCATCAACTTGAATCACAAACGAATGCAGAAAACTGCTGGAAACATGAGCCGGGATGGTTCATTTTTGGATGTTTGCATTTGGTGGGAGCACTGATAGGAAGGGGATCTTCAGAGGATCCGATGCATTTTCAATCTCGCAGCGGAGTTCGAACGCGGGGCAATTATGCTGGGGCCTTCGTTTTCAATGTTTCGGCGTCTACCAAGCGCTGAAGTTCGCGCTCAGCTGCCAACTTTGCGCGATCGAGGGTTCGGAATTGACTCCATCCAAGAATTTCGGTCGAGCCTTCCTTCTGAATGATGCAATGGTAGACCTCGGGGAAAAGACGCTGGTCGCGGCGGAAGTCGGCGTAAAAGGTCCCCTGCCGCAGGCGCTCGTAGCTGATCACGTGCGCTCCATTGCGGGATTTGTCTAAGTTGACCATGAGAAAACTCATTCTGCGGCCCGCTTGACCTGCTGCATAACCCCAGCATCCAGAACGTACTGGATTTGATGGCCGCAGGATTCACACTCTACTTTCCGCTCACACTCGGGCTCCTCGGCATCTCGCGGTACCGGCAGGGAAAACGAGCGCAGGCACTCCGGGCAAGTCAGCACAAAGTAGGATTTGCCGTTCAGAGGAATCCACACAGGCGCACGAGGGGTTTTGATGATGTTGGCGCGAAGCGGAGATTTCTCGATTAGGTCTCGAATCTTCCGCACCAATATCTCGGGAGAATGTTCGCCTCCTTTCTGGAGGTAGGCATCAGCGAGAACTCCGGTGGGCAGCTCCGTCCCGAGATACTCGCCGCTCATGGCTACGACAGGAATGTGAGGGAACCGTCTTCTTACGATCGACAGCAGTTCGAAACCTGACATGCGGGGCATGTTCAGGTCGCAGATAACGACGTCGGGAAGCGCCTCCTTCATCATGGCGAGCGCTTCAAACCCGTCGTCGGCACACCGAACCGTATATCCAAGCGAGCTGAAGAGTTGATCGGCTATTTCGCAGAAAACTGCGTCATCATCAACAATAAGCATTCTGTATTCAAACGTCTGTGCCATCTGGTAGGTCCTCAAACAGCAGATGTCGAGTAGCGCTGCCAGGAAACCACTCTGACGCACGACGGCCTAAGATCGTTGCAAACTGTTGACTCGGTGGCATCCGTATTTTCAACAGGTTGAACGCTGTGTTCGATACGGTACATTCCCTAAGGAGAGGGAAAGCATCCTGTAGCAGTGGGTAGGACAATGAGAAAGGCCGCCCGCAGGCGGCCTTCGTCCTCAACGACCCTCGATTTAGAGAGTGGACTCGATCTCGAATCCCCAGGCCTCGAGCAACGGCTCCGGGATGTACTTGGAATTCTTGTTGCGACGCGCCCACTCGCGCAGGCGGGTTGAACGCAGGTACTGGTCCGGAGTGAGCTTGTACTCCTTCACGACCTGCTCGAATTCGGTGACGGTGGGAACGATCGGCCCAATGGGCTCAGGTTTCCCCCAGTTTGGATTTCCGCGTCGTTTTGCCATGAATGTTTGCCTCGGTGCCTGGGTTCTTATGAGTTTAGATTCCGGTGGCCACGCGAAGGATTCCGCTCCTTTCGCACTACGCACAGATAAACAGAGAAAAGCCGCTGGGATTTAAGACTGCCTGCCGGAACAAGGATTGTACGTCAGATGCATCCAAAGTCAATGATCAGTGGGACACTTGATAGTAAGTTGCTGAGGATATTGGAGTTGAGTATAAGCAGGTTTGATTTTTCGCTTCTCCGGCAAACCCGGAAGATGGAAAGGGCCAGCGGTTACCGGAGTAACCTTGGCGAGGGCCTAAGCATTTGATCGCAAAGGTTCAACTGCTACATTCCTGTGAGGAAGGTAGAGGTTCGAGTGGAAGCTGGTCTTCAGGCGTTACTCCTCTGCGACGACGACAAGGTCGTGCGCGTGCTTCGGCGTGTTCTGAGCGAGATGGAAATTGCTGTCGAACACTGCTCGGACCCGGACGGCGCTACCCAGAAGCTCACACGGCAGCGGTTCGAGGCGGTCATCGTAGATTGCTCCATTCCGGAGATTGCAGGGAAGGTGTTGAGCGGCACACGTTCGGCTCCGGCAAACCGCCGAGCCATAACCGTGGCGATCCTAGACGCTGCTCCAACCGGCGACAGTCAGGCAGAACTGAAGCGGGCCTTCGGCTTGGGAGCGCATTTTGTTCTCTTCAAACCCATCTCAATCGAACGAACACGGTCCAGTTTCCGGGCGGTACGGGCTTTGATGAAACGCGAACGGCGGCGCCATGCGCGTATTCCTATCGACCTTCCGGTCGAATTCTATAT
>Ga0068868_100003179_pt1 | contig 11434 bp, 7 predicted proteins | sample KBSMisM42_FD_64660 | JGI IMG/M metagenome (GOLD analysis project Ga0068868, IMG submission 64660) | Miscanthus rhizosphere microbial communities from Kellogg Biological Station, Michigan, USA - KBS Miscanthus M4-2 | ecosystem: Host-associated > Plants > Roots > Rhizosphere > Soil ...
TCGCGCACGGTCGTCAGCGCGTGCAAATCGGCGATGAAGATGAGGCACTCGTTGCCGGAATTCTGCAGCTCGAGAAACTGCGCGATCGCCCCGAAGTAGTTGCCGAGGTGAACTTTTCCGGACGATTGGATGCCGCTGAGGACTCGCATGATTTGGGGAACTCGCCGGGTCGCGGCGCGGTCAGTATCCTTAACACCAATGCGACGGACGACCCTCGCCTTTCTGACGGCCTCGCTCGCGATTCACGCGGGCATGGGCGGCGTGGCATACGTCGTGTCGAAGATGCCCCACGTCGATCACGTCGCAGGCAAGCCCACGTTCGCTGGCGAGACGTTCGAGATCGCCGCCGAGAGCGTGGAGTCGCCACGCGAGATCGTGACCGAGCCCATGCCCGAGACGAAGACGGACCCCGAGGCCGCCGAGCCGATCCGCGTCCCGCGCCCGCGCGTCGCGACGCACGGCGAAAACACGACGGCAGGCGCCGAGGTCCCGCTCACGTACGGCGCGCTCGGCGATCGCAGCGCCGTCGACGTCACGATCGCGCTCGCGCGCGGCTTCCCGCAGGCCGCCAGCCCCGACGTCGAGTGGCGCACCGTCCCGCTCGGCGACGCCGGCTCCGCCGTCCTCGACATCGATCTCGAAGAGGACGGCACGCTCGCGCGCTGGTCCCTTGGCGCAGGCGCCTCCCCCGCCCTCCGCGAAGGCGTCCGCCGCACGATGGCCTTCATCGGCGGCCGCACCTTCCTCGCACGCGGTCGCACGACTCGCTTGCACGTGACCGCACGCGTCTCCACCGACGCCACGCGCGACGGCGCCGAAGCCGTCTACGCGATCCACTCCGAGCACGAAGGCCAAACCGCGAGCGCGTACTTCTCGCTCTCGGTCGGCCGCCGCGTCGATTTGACGATCACTCCGGTGAAGTAGCGAGGACGAGCGTCTCGTCGCGATCGTAGACGACGCGAAACGAGCTAGGAATCGCGGCGCGAGTCTCCGCACTCGGTCCGTACATGATGACGCGGTCGAACCGCGGCCTGGCGTCCGTCCAGAACTCGTCCCAGGCGCGCGCGTAGCTCGCCGCGCAGTCGCCGCGCGCGATGCCCGCGTCTTCGAGCTTCTTGCAGAAGGTCTCGGGCGTCCGCATCGTCTGCGGAAACTGCTCGAGCAAGAGCCCGTGAAATCGCGGCGGCGGCTGCTGCGCGTAGCTCACTGGGAAAGAGCGCGAGTGCGCGAAGAGAAGCGGCGCTGTCGTGTCGCGATCGACGACGTAGAGTCCCCACACATGGAGCATCGGCCACGTGTTGTCGCCGTGCGGGCCCTTGCGATCGAAGACCAACGGCAAGAGGCGCGCGCGCGTCGGCACCGCATCCTCGGCGCGCGTGAAGTCCTCCCATTGCTTGGCGACGATGACGTACTCGATCCCGAGGCCCACGGAGAACGCGAGGGTCGACGCGACGAGTGCGTTGCGTAGCCACGGAGGGAGCTCCGACGGCACGCGCAAGAGAAGCCCCACCCACAAGAACGGCACGACACGCGAGCTCACGTAGAACCAGCGATGCGCGTGGTACGGAAGCGTCGCGTAGAGGATGACGAGCACCGCCATCGCGATCGGAGAAAAGAACGGCGGCCGCTCGCGCATGCGACGCAGACCGTAGAAGGCGATGACACCCGCGCTCACGACCGACGCGAGCGTCCACTTCGTCAGCGACCACATCCACTCGGCGAACGCACCGTAGAGGAGCGCGCCCGCGCCTTGGTACACGGTCGCCTCGCCGAAGGTCGTCTCGCTCCCGAGCTGCAGCATCGACGACCACGCCGTCAATGCGATCGCCGGAGCGAGCGGCAGCGCGAAGGTCGAGACATCGCGCCATCGCTTCGTCGCGACGATCTCGATGGCCGCGAGGAGCGCGAGCATTCCGACGGCGAAGGCGTGCGTGTACCAAACCGCGAGCGCGAGAACGCAAACACTCGCGCCGCGGAGCAAAGACGGCGCACGACGATGAGCCGCGAGCGCGCCGAGCGTGAGAAGGACGAGCGGAACCGCGAGCGCGTAATCGAGCATTCCCATCGCGACGAACCAGCTGTGGATCATCGGCAGAAGGACGAGAGACGCCGACTCCTCGTTGCCGCCGAGCGCGCGCGCTGTCGCGGGGTACGCCACCGCCGACACGAGCGCCCCGAGCGTCACGAAGAGCTTCGCCGCCATGCGCAGCGACATGAACGCACCGGCGACGTGGAGGAACGCGAAGAGTGTCGAGTTCGTCTTGAAGAACCCATTCGAGACGAGCTCGGGGTACCGCTCGAGGCCGAGCTGCACGTGCGCTGTTGCGAGGTGATTCGGCAAGTCTTGAAGCGGCGGGCACGAGACGATCCACGCGGGCCATGCGGCCATCACGAAGAGCAGCCCGCGCCGCGCCCATGCGTTCACGGCTCGAGCTCTTTCACGTAGAAGCCGTCGGCCGCGCCTTCCAATTCTTCTTTTTCTCGCTTCGCGTCCCGCGCGGCGTCGAGACCGATGGGCTTCGGCGCATCGAGGAAGTAGGTGGGCTTGAAGAAGCTCCCCGAAGGCAGGCGCTTCGACGTCTCCCAATCGAGCGTGCGCGGGAGCGGGATCGGCATGTCGCGGCCCATGAAATCGACGACCTCCGCGGGTCGAGGAAACGGCCGCTCGCACGTCCCCTCGCGACGACGACGATAAAGATCGAACGCGCCGATGCGCATGTCGAAGCAGTACCGCGTGTGGAGTAGGTCATCGAACACGCGATAGAGGCGCATCGGTCGCGCCATCATCACCGAGCCCGCATCGATGATCACCGCGGGGTCCTCACGCTCGAGATCGGCGAGCAGTGCCTCCTGACTCCCAGGCACCACGCGGCCGCGCTCGACGTCGAGCTTCTCCCAGTACCAGGGCACGAACCCCGTGACGTACGTCTCGAAGACGTAGCGACCCGCCGGCTTGCGTTGCGCGTACCCGTAGATCCACGGCGAGAAGCCCCATACGAAGATGCGATCCGTGGGCGCGGTCGTCGCCTTCACGACGCGCGCGATCGTCTGCACCGACTCGTCATGCGCCACGCGCCCATCGGCGCGCTCCGAGAAGTCACAACCGATCGCGGCGGCAAATACGATGAAGACTCCGAAGCCCCACGCCGCTCCCCGCGCGTGGGCGGCGGACGAGCGCTTGCGAAACGCCGGCGCGACGACGGCACCGATGCACAGCGCGAGAAAGGGGAGCGCTTGGATGTAGTAGTGAGGGAAAAATCGCCAGAGCACGCTCGCCGACACGACAGCGATCACGAGGTGCAGCGCGAGGTACTGTTGCACGCCGAAGCCACGCCCGAGCGCCCAGCCCGAGCCCAACCGAAACGCGGCGCGCACGCGCCTCCATAGCCATGGAAAGCCACGGCCCGCGATCAGCAGCAAGACCATCGGAAACGCCGTCTCTTGCAACATGCGGAAGAACACCCACGGGAGCCACTTGAAGTGCTTCGCCGTGGGCTGCATGTGAATGTCACGGTTGTAGACGACCGTGTAGTAGTACAAATCGCGCAGCGTGCCTTCGAACGCCGCGTGCAAGACGAAGAGCGACGGCACGACCAAGACCGCGACGAAGAGAGCGCACGTCTCGATCACCGGCACGCGGGCGCGCCGGCGACGCGCGTCGATCACGAGCCAGAGGACGATCACCGCCGGGTGGAGCGCGACGGATTGTTTGATCGACGCCGCCGTCCCGAACAAGAGCCCCGCCGCCACGAGACGAACGATGCGTCCTCGTGACGACGGCGCGTGACGCACGGCGAGCGCGCCCACCACGACGCCGATCACCATGAGCGGGAGCTGCAGCGTCTCGCCGTTGATCGCGACTCCATCCTCCGGCGGGAAGCCGAACGAAAGGGCGTACGCCGTGACGAGAACGGCGACGAGCGCGGCGTCGCGCGAGAGCAGCTTGCGTCCGGCCCAATAGACGAGACCCACGTCGAGGAGCGCCAGCGCGAGCGCGACGCAGCGAAGCCCGACGATGTTGTCCCAACCGAAGCCGCGGGCGATGGCCTCGAAGGCGTAATACATCAGCGGCCCGCGCTGGCTGATGGCCCCCTGATAGAGCTTCGCTCCGTCGAGCAGTCGCGCGGCGAGCGCCGCCGCGTAACCTTCGTCGACGTTGGCGTACGTCTTGTAGCCGATGAGCATCGCGTGCGCGGCGATGATCGAAGCGATGGCAACGAACCACGTGAACGCGAGAAGCGATCGCGAGCCTTGGGCGCGGGCCATCGCCCGCCACGTTTACTCGAAGCACCACTTCCGTGCTACTCGGCGGTCATGGCGTGGTCGCGAGAGCGCTATGCGCGCGTCGGTCTTGCGATCCTCGTCGCCGCGTGGCTCCTGATCGCGTTCTTCGTGCGGTGGCGTGCGGTCGTCGTCGTCGATGATCGAACGTACGTTGAGATGGCGGCCGGAGTGCGCGATCACGGCCTGCCTTACGTCACCAACACGTGGTCCGACGTGCTGCCGGAGGCGCACCCGTCGTTCCTCGTACCGAAGGACGGCAAGCTCTGGGGTCAGTACCCACCGCTCTACCCGTACGTTCTCGGTCCGGCGCTCGCGTTCGGCGGCCTCGCTGCGCTCTACAAGGTCGGCGCGGTGCTTTTCGCGCTGCTCTCCGTCGTCGTGGCGAGGCTCGGCAAGCACGTGTGGGGCGACGAGCTCGCCGGCACGATCGCCGCGTGGCTCTTGTCGATCGGCCTGCCCGTCGTCTTGTCCTCGGTACAGACGCTCTCGATGCCACTGACGCTCCTCATTTCGAGCGGCGCCTTGCTGGCAGCGGTGCGCGCGCTGCGGGAACGCAAAACCCATTTTTACGTGGTGACGGGTCTATTGGCGGGCGCCGCGATCGCGAGCCACCTGATCGAGCTCGCCGTCTCCGGATCGCTCTGCGCCGTCGTCGTGCTGGCGGGCCGGCGAGATGTTCGCTCGCTCTTGCGTCGTGGATTCGCCGTCGGACTTCCGTTCGTGCTCGTGCTCGCTCCGGTCGCGTGGCTCGATCATGTTCGCTTCGGGTCGTTCAATCCGTTCAGCTACGGGCCGTGCCCCTGGTGGATGTGCACGGCCATCCTCGAGCAGTCGATGACGGGGGCATCTCTGCTCGAGTGGGCGCTTCCCGGAATCATCCCGATCGGCGTCGCGGGCGCGGCGTTCGTCGCATTGCGATCGCGGCGGCGTGAACGGTGGCTCGCCGTGCTCGCGTGCGCGCTCGTCACGATGGCGATACCTCCGTGCCGCGAGCGAGCGCTCGCGTTGATCGGAACGGTGTGGGGTTACTTCGTCGACTCGAGCATCCTCGACCTCTCGGCGTCACACCCGCGGTACGGCTCGCTCGGCTGGATGTCCGGCGAGTACGTGATCGTCGGTCTTCTCGAGGCTAGCCCGTGGCTCGCGCTCCTCGTCACGGCGCGGCGACGGCTGCGTGGGCGCCCGCGCATGCTCGCGCTCTTGGTGGTGCCGCTCGTCGCTCTCGCTCTCGAGCTCTCGATGTTCGGACGATTGCGCGGCGCCTACGCGCTCGGCTGGCCGTTCATGGTTCCGCGCTACGCCATGTACTCGGCGCCGTTCGCCGTCACGCTCGTCGCGGGAGCGCTCGCGCGCATGCGGTTCGACGTGCGCCACCTCGTCGTCGGTGTCGTGATCGCGGCCGCGCTCGTCGCGTGGTTCGCGCCGACGCCGACCGACGTGATGTACGTGCGTCGCGTGTTTCTGGTTCGCGTCGTCCCTCTCGTCGCGCTCGGCCTGATGCTCACGCTGGCGTTCGCGCGCCGCGCGCCGCGCTTGGAGCGCCTCGCGCCAATACTCGCCGCGATCGCTCTCGCGATCGGCGTTGGCAACTCGATCGGCAGGCATGACGCCGACGCCGTTCGCGCTCTCGACTATTTCACGGGGCGACTCGAGCGATTCGAGAAGCTCGTCCCACGGCGTTTCGCCGTCGTCGGTTGGGGACCCGACAGCGATCCCATTCTCGCGCTTCGCGGCGAACGCGACATCGCCTATCTCGATTTCGTCGAGTCCAAGGACTGGACCGGTTTCCGTCGAATCGTCGACGTATGGAAGGACGAAGGCCGTCCGGTCTACGGGATCTTTCCGCGAGGCGGTCAGTTCAAATGGCCCTACGCCGACTCGGATCTTCCCGCGGAGCAGCTCGACGCCCAGGAGGAGTTTTGGAAGATCGGGCCCCCGCGTCGTCGCTGGAACGACCCGAGCCCTCGTCCCTGAGACGTCAGCGAGCTTTGGTGCAGGCGATCACGACGTGCGGATACGGCAGCACGTCAGGCACGCGAACCATGCGCGTGCGGAAGCCGATGTCGTTCAAGAGCTCGCCCCACGCGCGGTGATGGCGGTATGCAAGCGGCTCGTTCCACCCAACCATCACGCGGTCGAGGATCTCCGTGAAGAGGAGCTGGTAGTGCGGCTCGGTCGTGATGTCCTTCATGAGGAGGACGCCGCCGGGCACGAGCATGTCGTGAAGCCGCTCGAGGACACCGCGCTGCGCCTGCGCGGGGATGTGATGCATGACGTCGAGCATGTAGACGGCGTCGAACGGACCCTGCAGGTTCGCGTCGCGCACGTCGCCGGCGATGAAGCGGTGCTCTTTGAGACCGACGGTGCGAGCAACGCGTTCGGCGGTCGCGATGCGCTTCGTGTTCGGATCGATGCCGACGATCTCGCGGCGCGGATGCGTCTGCCCGAAGTACGCCGCGAAGAGCCCGAAGCCGCACCCGACGTCGAGAATGCGGCCTTCGTCCGGCAACAAGAGATCCATGACGCTCAAGAGCTTCGGCCGCAGGATCGAAAAGCGAATTCGCGAGTACGCGCGCTCGAAAGGCGGCAGCGCACGCACGATGTTGTCGATCGCGACGTGCGCGAACACTTCGGGCGCCTCGAAGTTCGGCACCGCCGCGATGCTCGGCCGTAGCTTGCGCACACGCGCTGTCGCTGCCATCAGCTCGACTTTTACATGCCGGCAGCGCGCGTATGCAAGCGCGGCGCGGCCTGCTAAGCCGAGCGCGTGGCCGCGCAGCTCCCTCTTCCCAACGCCGACAATGTCCTCTTCGTCGTGGACGTGTCGGGGTACGTCTTTCGCGCGTATCACGCGCTGCCGCCGCTCTCGAACTCGAAGGGGGAGCCGACGCACGCGGTGATGGGGACGGTCACCATGCTCGAGAAGGTCATTCGCGAGCGCAAACCGAAGATGGTGGCCGTCGCGATGGACTCGAAGGCGCCGAGCTTTCGCAAGAAGATCGACGAGCGCTACAAGGCGACGCGGCCGGCGCCGCCGCCCGATTTGCACACGCAGATGGTCCGTTGCGATCAGATCGTGCGCGCGTACAGCATTCCCGTTTACGAAGAGGCGGGGCTCGAGGCGGACGATTTGATCGCGGCGCTCGTGGCGCGCGCGGTCCAGGAGAAGTGTAAGGTCGTCGTCGTCTCGATGGACAAGGATCTGCTCCAGCTCGTGCGCGACGAGGACGAGCAGGTCGTCATGTGGGACTCGATGCGCGACAAGGTCTACGGGCCGAACGAGGTGCGCGAGAAGATGGGCGTGCGTCCGAGCCAGATCCGCGACTACCTCGCGCTCGTCGGCGACACGTCGGACAACGTGCCGGGTGTGCCGAGCGTCGGGCCGAAGACGGCGACCGATCTGCTCACCGAGTACGGGACGCTCGACGGGATCTATTCGCATCTCGACGAGATCAAGCGCGTGAAGCTCAAAGAGAACCTCACGAACCACAAAGACGACGCGTATCTCTCGCAGAAGCTCGTGACGCTCAAGGCGGACGCGAACGTGGCGTGGGATCGGGCGCATTTGACGTACGGCGGGCGCAACGAGCCGGAGCTTCGTCGCCTCTTCACGGAGCTCGAGTTCACGCGCCTCTTGCAACAGCTGCCTGCGCCGCCGCCTCCGAAGCGCGAGTTTCGGACGATCACGCGCAAGGACGAGCTCGTTGCGTTCGCGGCGCGCGCGAAGGAGAAGAAGACGCTCGGGATCGACTTCCGGATGAGCGAGCCGGATCCGAACCGCGCGGCGATCGTGGGTCTCGGCATTTCTGCGGCTCCGGGCGAAGGCATCTACCTGCCGCTCGAGCACCGTTACCTCGGCGCGCCTGCGCAGCTGAAGCTCGCGGACGTGAAAGAAGTGCTCGGCCCGCTCCTCGTCAGCCCGGACGTGACGAAGATCGCGCACGACATGAAGACGCAGGAGGTCGTGCTCACGCGACACGACATCGCGCTCGCGGGGCCGATCCTCGACGCCGATCTCGCCGCGTATTTGCTCGATCCAGAGTCGCCGCACGATCTCGTCGCGCTGGCTCGCCGCGAGCTCGACACGACGCTGCCCACGGTCGACGCGCCGCTCTCGAACCCGCCTTCGTCGGCCGTTCCGTCGTCGACGGTGAAATCGTCGAAGCGCGCGCCGAAGACACCGTTCGATCAGCTCGACGTGCAGACCGCGACGGATTTGTGCGCGCCCGCCGTCGAGGCGTCCGTCACGATCGCCCGCCGCATCGAGCCGCGCATCGCGACCGAAGGTCTCGCGAAGCTGTGGAACGAGGTCGAGCTTCCGCTCGCGCGCGTCCTCGCGCGGATGGAGCTCCTCGGCGTCCTCATCGATCCGTCGCGCTTGCAGACGATCGGGAAGCGCGTCGAGCACGAGATGAACGCTCTCGAGGTGAAGGCCAAGGAGATCGTCGGGCGCGACTTCGCGATCCGTTCGCGCGATCAGCTCGAGTCGATCCTCTTCGACGAATTGAAGCTCCCCGTCGTGAAGCGCACGATGAAGGGCGGCCGCTCGACCGACGCCGAGGTGCTCGACGAGCTCGCGCTCCGCCACGCGCTTCCCAAGGTCGTCCTCGAGTTCCGCGAGATCGACAAGCTGAAGGGCACGTACATCGACGCGCTGCCGCGCCACATCAACCCGAAGACGGGGCGCATCCACACGCGCTTCTCACAAACCGTCGCGGCGACGGGACGTCTCTCGTCGGTCGAGCCGAACCTGCAGAACATTCCCGTTCGAAGCGAGCTCGGCCAGGAGATCCGAAGCGCCTTCGTCGCGCCGCCGGGTCACGTCCTCGTGTCGGCGGACTATTCGCAGATCGAGCTACGCGTCCTCGCGCACCTTTCGGAGGACGAGCTCCTCGTCGACGCATACAAGAAGGCCGAGGACGTCCACCGCCTCACCGCGAGCATCGCGTTCGACGTCCCGCTCGATCAGGTCACGACCGACATGCGGCGCCAGGCGAAGACGATCAACTTCGGCGTCATCTACGGCATGGGTCCGAACGCGCTCGCGCGGCAGCTCGACATCGAGCGCGAGCAGGCGCAGAAGTTCATCGCGAACTACTTCGAGCGCTATCACGGCGTGCGCGAGTTCATGAACGGGACGCTCGAGAAGGCGCGACGCGGCGAGACCGTGCGCACGATGCTCGGGCGTCGCCGCTTCTTGCCGAACCTCCACTCGGCGAACCACATGATGCGCGCCGAGGCCGAGCGCATCGCGAAGAACACGCCGATTCAGGGCACCGCGGCCGACATCCTCAAGATCGCGATGGTGCAGCTCAAAGACGGCGACGTCGTCCCGGGGGCGCGCATGGTCCTCACCGTGCACGACGAGCTCGTCTTCGAAGTGCCCGAAGAGAAGGCAAAAGAGGCCATGGCGCGCATCAAAGAGGTCATGGAATCGGCGCTGAAGCTGAATGTCCCACTCGTGGTGGATGTCGGCAGTGGACACCACTGGTCGGAAGCACATTAAGCTACAATTTCGGACGTGGAACCCGAGTGGCCGCCTGTAGGCGCCGTCGTGTGCGCCAAATATCGCATCGAGCGCATGATCGGGCGCGGTGGGATGGGCACGGTCATGCTCGCGCACCACCTCCGTCTCGACGAGAGCGTGGCGCTGAAGTTCCTGAACCCGCAGGCGATGAAGAAGCCCGACGTCGTCGCGCGGTTCGAGCGCGAGGCGCGCGCGGTCGTGAAGCTCAAGAGCCCGCACGTGACGCGCGTGCTCGACGTCGAGGTCGCGGAGAACGGCACGCCGTTCATCGTGATGGAATACCTCGAAGGTCAGACGCTCGCGGGGCTCGTGCGCGGAGGCGCGGCGCTCCCGGTGGAATTGGCTGTAGAGTACATGCTTCAAGCGTGCGAGGCCGTCGCCGAAGCGCACGCGATGGGCATCGTGCATCGCGATCTGAAGCCGGGGAATTTGTTCCTCACCACGGGCGCGGACGGATCGGCCGTCGTGAAAGTGCTCGATTTCGGCGTCTCGAAGTTCGGCAACCTGGACAAGACGAGCGGCGCGGAGATCGAGACGCTGCCCGACGCGGTCGTGGGAAGCCCGCCGTACATGTCCCCGGAGCAGCTGCGTTCGTCGAAGCAGGTCGACGCGCGCACGGACATCTGGGCGCTCGGCGTCGTGCTCTTCGAGATCGTGACGGGGCGAATGCCGTTCGCGGCCGACAACCTGCACGAGCACTACACGAAGCTGATGCTCGAAGATCCGCCCATGCCGACCCAGGTGCGCGCGGATCTGCCGGCGAAGCTCGACGCGATCGTGGGCAAGTGTCTCCAGCGCGAGCCGCAGGATCGGTACGCGAACGTCGGGGAGCTCGCGCGCGATCTCGCCGGTCTCGCTCCGGAGCGCGCGAAGGCGTCGGCGGAGCGCGTCGAGCGAACGCTCGCGAACCAGCGCAGCGCGCGCGCGTCGTCGCGGCCTTCCCTGCCGGCGCCGCCGATCGCGATTCCGCCATCGCTCCACACGACGAACGACGAGACGAAGCTCACGGCGCCGCGACGCGCGCGACGTACTGCGCGCTTCGCGATGATCGTCGCCGTGGGCGCGGTGCTCGCTGCGGCCACGTTCGTCGTGACGAAGTTTCGCGCGCCCGCCGCCACGGCGCCGACGGCCGCGCTGACGACGCCAGTTACGACGGCGACGGCGCCTGCTACGACGGCTGCTGTGACTGTGACGACTACTGCAACTGCAAATGCAAATGCGACTGCGACTGTGACTGCGACGAGCACGAGCACGAGCACGAGCACGAGCACGCGCGTGAGGACGCGGCCAGCAACAAGCCATTCGACGAAGTTGCCGGAAGCCGATCTCGACAATCGAAAATGAGAATCGCGCCGCTCACTGCTGCTTTGTTGTTTGCGATTCCGGCGCGCGCGCAGACGGATCCGGTCGCGGCGCAGGCGCTCTTCGACGACGCGAAAAGACTGATGGCGAGCGGGCGCGCGGCGGAGGCGTGTCCGAAGCTCGCGGAGAGCCAGCGGCTCGATCCCGGCGTCGGCACGCTGCTGAACCTCGGCGACTGCTACGACCAAGTCGGAAAGCCCTCGCGCGCGTGGGCGACCTTCCGTGAAGCCGAAGCGGCCGCGCAGCACGAAGGTCAGAGCG
>Ga0068868_100003183_pt1 | contig 11417 bp, 7 predicted proteins | sample KBSMisM42_FD_64660 | JGI IMG/M metagenome (GOLD analysis project Ga0068868, IMG submission 64660) | Miscanthus rhizosphere microbial communities from Kellogg Biological Station, Michigan, USA - KBS Miscanthus M4-2 | ecosystem: Host-associated > Plants > Roots > Rhizosphere > Soil ...
TATCAAGCAAATGACATCTCCTTCCTGTTACACCGACGCGGTCTCCTTCCCCAATAAACAATTTTGCCAGTTCAAGACCGATCCCCGATGTGGCACCAACGATAATAACCCGTTTCATTATTTTTTTTGTTTCAATAATCTAAAAAGAAAAAGGACACCGATCATAGGACCGGGCGCAAGTAAAACAAAAAGCGAATCAATTTTTATCCAATTTTCCAAGTAGTTTATAAATTGAATGCTTACAATGGTAATTGCAAACCCTATACATGTAACGATCGTCAGGGCTGTTCCCTTATATCCTGGGATTGCCGTTTTAGCAACGAGGGTCGAAAATTGAGGAGAATCGGCAGCGACCGTAACTCCCCACAAGATAACGGCAGGAAGAAATATGGCAGCAGGCAAATGAAAAAAAACAAATGAGCAAAGGCTGCACAATCCGGAAATAAGTAACGCAAAAAAGGCAACGCGGCTACTGCCGGCTTTCTGCGAAATATATCCACCACCGATACAACCGACACCACCGGCGGCAATAATGATAAAGGACCACAAGGGAACATTCATCGCGTGGTTACTGCTGGAATTATAAAACGAAAAAATGTAAGGAATAAAGGCCCATAAGGTATACAGTTCCCACATGTGACCGAAATATCCAAAGGCAGCTGCTCTGAAGTCTGCTGATCGAAAAATTCGAAACATCACTGAGGATTGAAAACGGGTGGTTGGTTTTCGATAAGGGCCTTCGCCCACAAATAATAAAATAAGCAAGCCACCTGTAAGAGCAAACGCTGATGTGAAGAACAACACCTGCTTCCACGGCAATGCGTACAAATTTGATCGTAATAAATGAGGTAATGCTGTTCCGAATACCAACGCTCCTACAAGAAATCCCAAAGCTTTGCCGAGATTTTTCTCGTACCAGTCAGAAGCTATTTTCATTCCCACCGGGTAAATGCCGGCAAGAAAAAAACCTGTGACAAATCGCAAAACATATAAACCAGCGATATTTTTTGCAAACCAAATAATAGAAACATTGCTCAATGCGGCGATAACAGAGCTGATAAAAAATACCTTCGCAGAAGCAAACCTATCGGCTATAGAAAAAATGGCGAATATCAGGGTGCCAGCTATAAATCCAAACTGAACGACAGAAGTGATATTTCCAGGTGTATTGTTTTGAACATCGAGACTTCTTTGAATATCAGGCAGGATCGCATTGCCCACAAACCACAATGACGTACCGGCAAATTGAGAAAGAACGATCAAGGGAAGAATATGACCATGCCGCTTATTCAATTTGTTGGTTTTAATTGCCCACTGAATTTTATTGATTGAAGATTGGCGAGAAGCAGTCCAGCAAATACAATGACCATGCTTACAATGTGTATCCAGGAAAATTCTTCATTGAGAATAATCACAGCTTCGAGACTGCTGAATACAGGTATCAGGTTGCCAAATAAAGACGTTCTTCCGGCGCCAAGAATACTGATCGAGATATTCCATATGGAAAAGCAGATCACTGACGCGCCGATGCCAAGATATAGAATTGAGCCTATCAAACCAATGTTCCAATTTACAACAGGGGCCTTGTAATGTTCCCACAAGAAAAATGGAAGTAGTAAGACGGATCCGAACAGAAATGTTACAAATAAAAAATTGAGGGAAGAAATCGAAGGCGGCTTTTTTCGAACCAACACATTATAGGCGGCAAAACAAAAAGCTGCCAGAAGCATCCATGCATCACCGGAAGAAAATTTAAGAGTTAGAAGATTTTTGAAATTACCTTTTGATAAGAGAAAAAGTATGCCGGCCACACAAATAAACATTCCCAACAACTTCATCCATCCTATTCTTTCTTTTAAAAAGATGCGGGCCATAATGATGGACATGATGGGAGAAGACGTAGTCCCTATTAAAGCAAGATTGATGGCAGTTGTATAATGACCGGCGATGTATACAAATGTGTTGAATAAACTGATCCCGGTTAAGGAAACCCAAAATAAATAATGCCACGACCTCCGCACAGCATTCCATTCTTTGACAAACGTTTTTGCAGCAAACGGTAAAATGATCAGTGTGGCAATGAACCAGCGGTAAAATGCAAGGCTAACCGGGCCAATTTGTTTGTATACACCTCTCGCAATAATAAAATTACCAGACCAAATCAATACTGCGAGCGTAGCAAGTAAGATGCCTTTATAAATATTTGTGTTGGTCAGAGGCACGATGGCTGAAGTGTTAAATGGGTTGATCGTTGAGTACTTTCGTGTGTTTGGACAACAATTTAGCAATTCAGCAATAAAACAATTTAATGGTGAGCAAAATCCAATTCGTACCTTCCTTTTATTCTTTCTATTGGGGGATTGAAGTATCCGAATTTTAGCCCGGGAAATTCTTCACGGATCAATTGCATCAGTTGTTTCACACCCAGGCATTCACCCGTTTCTGCCACTCCGATCTTTCCTAAATACCAGTCAGGATCAATATTGAAATTGCGCCATTGGATCATCTTTAATCCCGTTCCAGAGATCAGTTTGCGTAATGCCTCGTACTCTGGAATACTGTCTGTCATTCCCGGAAAAACAAAATAATTGATGGATGTCCATCCGCCGTAGGAATTAACGATCTTAAGGCTTTCAACCACATCCTCGAATTCATAATTATTCGGACGGTAGTAAGGCATATAAATTTCCCGTCGTGCTGAGTTGGTGCTTACGCGAATTGAGTCAAGACCTGCCTCACAAAGAATTTTGACCGCATCAGGTTTCGAACCATTCGTATTTATATTGATACTTCCCTTTGAAGTATGTTTTCTTATTTCAACAACGGCATCGCGAATGGTTTCCCACATGAGTAAAGGTTCCCCTTCGCAGCCTTGCCCGAAACTGATGACAGGAAAAGGAGCTGACTCGAGGTGAGGAACGGTGTATTCAACGATCTCTTCCGGTGTAGGCAAAAATGTTAAACGATCCTGTGTGGAAACGATGGGTTCTTCATCGGGCTGCAATGAAATACATCCTACGCAATTCGCATTACAGGCTGGCGAAACCGGAATGGGACACTCCCATCGTTGTAAAAAATAATTTCGTGCAGCGGGGCAATGATAAGTAAGAGCACAATTATTTGCCAAATGACTCACTAAACGATTGTACGGGTAAGCCTTTAATAATTGCTTTACCCCGGATTCTATTTTTTTCTGATCATAACCTTCACAATCCTGGCGAATATCCTCCTCGATCCTGACCGCAGGAACAAAAAATTTATCATTGTACCAACCTGCTGCTGTGTAGCAAAATAAAGGAAGTACCGGTGCGTCCTCTAAAGTTTCGTAAGCCGACAAATAAAAACCGGTGTGTGCAGGAGGAACGAATGCAGCCACCGCCCAACCTTTCTCACACAAACGCATCTCTCCTGTCTTTACATCAATGCCGATCCCTTTTCTTCCGGGGAGTTCATATAGTTGACCGCCATTGGGCAATTCTATCCATTCACCAGGGGGCACTTGTACAGCGTCCCAGCCACTTCTGCCGGTGACGTAAAGTGAAGTGTCTTCAAAAATATTCCCTTTGCCATCGGAATAAAGTATGTAGGGTGATTGTTTTAAAGTCATAATTGTCAAATAGGTCATTAAGTCATTTTGACTCTATGCCCTGTGATGAAGGGACAAATTTCGCAATTATTTATTCGTCACAGCTAACTGTTGCCGGCAAAATTGATTGAACTCACTTTCAGGGACATCATCGTTGATGATCTGCACCTGCATCAACCTGTTATTTTTAAAATCGAGAGTGAGCAGATCATCTCTTTTGATCACGTTGGTCAATTGACCCCATTCAATAATTCTGTGGCCCGTTAGGGCGGGTAAAATAACGTTGGATTCGGAAACAATAATTAATTCCCCATTTTCTTTTCTTCGGAGATAGATCATAAATAAAACAAGCACACCGGCGATGATCGCATGACTTAATGCTACCAACGACAACCCTTTGCTCCAGAAATAGACTGAGCCGCCAAGAAAGAGCATTGATTCAAAAAATAACAACCGAAAATGCCGCCAAAAATTGTTCAGGATTTTTTTATAAAAAATACCAGCAATCAGTAACAAGACAAAAGCAAGGAAGTAAACAGCAGAAAAGGTCCAATCCTTTATCCCGTTGTCGGGCACATGTGACAGATCGATAATGAAGATCAGTGCTACAAACAAATGGAGAACCGGGAGAATTTTCAACCTGTCTTTTTGTTTTACCTGGAACTTATACACAAGCGATCAAATTATATTGGATACAATTATTTTAAGCATCAGGCACGATACCATTCAGATAATTATCGGCACATAATAATGTAATAGTATAGTCGGGGTAGAAAACTCCTACGAAGGGTTTGATTTCACCAACAAATTACAAAGTTTCCACAATACTCTGGCTCCCACATTGGCGTCCCAGTCCGATTCGCCGACGCCAACTTCCAGCAGGTCGAAGCCAATCAGCTGGCGGCCGCTTTTTAGTAATTTACTAAACAGGTAGAATACTTGCTCGATCTCAAAACCACCGTGAACAGGCGTTCCGGAGTGAGGGCAAAGTTTAGGATCAAGCCCATCAATATCAAAACTAATATGAACTTTTTGCGGGAGCCTGCCTACAATTTCATCGGCAATTTGCTTCCAGGTTTGTCCTTCATACATCCTGCACTTGATATCTTTATCAAAATAAGTAATGATCCGGTCATTACTGTTATTTATGATCTCAAGTTCACCACCACTGTAATCACGGATGCCGATCTGTACAAGGGTTTTCAAATTTTCAATTTCCTGCAATGCATTGTACATGATACTGGCATGTGAATAATTGAACCCACTATAACCAATTCTTAGATCGCAATGCGCGTCAATTTGCAAAATGCCAAACTCTTCATGTTTTTCAGCAATGGCTTTGAAATATCCCAGTGGTGTACTATGGTCTCCTCCCAACAGGGCCACTAATTTACCCCGGCTTAAAAGACCTTTTGTTTGTTCATAAACCCATTTGTTGAGATAAATGCTGCCTTCATTTACATCTTTTAGCGTTTTCCTCATGAACTGATTATCCTCAACTTTCTGTCCCCTGGATATGTAGTCTATGTATAACTCCGCTTCTTTCCGCAAATAGTCACTTTTCATTAAAAGCTTTTTATCTACTTCACGTAAATAAAAACCTTCCTTCCATCCCTCTGGATTTTCAGTATCGAAAAGGTCTATTTGTAAACTGGCTTTCCGGATATGTTCCGCAGCCCTGGCGGTTCCTGCGCCATAGCTCACAGTTACCTCCCAGGGAACAGGTAAAATAACAAGTCGTGCCTCCTCTTCATTAAATGGCAGACCAAAAATGTTATTATTAGGATTGCCGACGTTGTTGGGATCAAACTGTGAAAGATCAGCCATAGTCCAAATTTGGGAAACGGGGTGCAAATTAAATGCCTTTATTATAGCGGCAAAAATTGATTTTTATTGTGATGGCGTTGTGCTGCCATGCTTAACTTTAATTAATGAAAATCCTCAACGCTCAGCAAATACGTGAGTGGGATCAATACACAATTCAAAATGAGCCTGTTTCTTCCATTGACCTGATGGAAAGAGCCGCCTGGCGATGTGTGCAATGGCTGGAAGAAAACAACCTGTTAGCTCGTTCTTTCAAAATTTTTTGCGGTAAGGGAAATAACGGCGGCGATGGGCTGGCGATGGCAAGGATGCTCTCTCAAAAGGGATATGATGCAGCCGTTTTTATTCTTGAATTCGGGCATTTAGGCACAGAGGATTTCCAGGTCAATCTTGAACGCCTGCATCAGCACGCGGGGGTAGAAATAAAATTCGTTCAAACGGAAGAGCAATTTCCCTTATTTGAAAAAAATGAGATCATTATTGATGCTTTGTTTGGATCGGGATTAAATCGTCCGCTCGAAGGTGTGACGGCTAAATTAGTTGAGCATATAAATAATTCGGGTTGCAAAATCATCGCGATTGATGCACCAAGCGGTTTGCCTATCGACCATTCTGCCCAAGGAGAAATAATCATTAAAGCAGATCACACGTTAAGTTTCCAGGTTTTAAAATTGTCTTTTCTGTTAACTGAAAATGCAAACTTTACAGGCAAGGTCCATATTCTTGACATAGGACTGCATCCTCACTATTATGATTTCGCTGAAACTTCCTATGAACTGATCGATAAAAAAATAATTTCAGCGATCTACAAACCACGTGACCCGTTTTCCCACAAAGGAAATTTTGGACATGCATTGCTCGTTGCCGGCAGCTATGGAAAAATGGGCGCCGCTGCTCTATCTGTAAAAGCATGCCTGAGAACCGGGGCCGGGTTAACTACCTGCCATATCCCGAAATGCGGATATGAGATCATACAAACCGCCATTCCCGAAGCGATGGTGATGACTGATTTCAATTCATCGATCATTACAAGAATTGAGGAAGATCTTTCAAAATTTAGTTGTATTGGTATTGGGCCGGGCATTGGAACAGCTACCGAGACCCGGAAACTTCTGCAGGAAATTTTCGACGCATTTAGAAAACCAGTCGTACTTGACGCGGACGCATTGAATCTCATTTCTTCAGACAAAAAATTATTGAAACAAATTCCGAAAGACTCTGTTCTCACTCCCCATCCAAAAGAATTTGAAAGACTGTTTGGTGAAACAAAAAATGATTTTCAACGTATACAGCTTCTCCGGCAAAAAGCAATGGAACTACATGTCGTCATTATTTTAAAAGGTCATCATTCATGTATCGCGTTTCCAGGGGGAAAAGTTTATTTCAATGATACAGGCAATGCAGGCATGGCAAAAGGCGGCAGTGGTGATGTATTGACCGGAATACTTACAGCGCTTGTCGGGCAATATCATGATACAATGAAGTCCGCGATCCTGGGTGTTTATCTTCATGGCCTGGCGGGTGATATTGCCTCAGAAAAATATTCTGTGGAAGCAATGACAGCAGGAGATATTATTGAAAGCTTAGGTGAAGCATTTATGTCCATAGATTCAAAAGACAACATAACGGATCAATAAAATTGTATGAGTTGAATGGAACCCCTTCCTTTGCCCACTGCGTGTGCAAAAGCTTAGGCCTCCGCTGAAGCCGGATAGCGTTGTAAAGCGTCGCGAAGGCACAGTTACAACATCAGCCAAATCAAGGTTTATTGCTTAATAAACAAATTTTCCTAATCCTCTGCCCGAAGTGTAAAATTCCATGTTCTCCCCTATCTTTGCCGTCCTCCAAAGGGGGATTAAATTTCGATTAAGAATTACCGCTTATGGATAAATTGATATTCCTGGTTCCTGCCATGGCCGTGCTCGGATTGCTTTACATGTTCATTAAATTTAGTTGGGTTTCAAAACAGGAAGCTGGTACTGACCGGATGAAAGAGATCAGTACTTACATCGCGGAGGGTGCGATGGCATTCCTGAGAGCTGAATGGAAAATACTTGCTTATTTCGCTGTCATCGTTGCCCTGCTGCTTGGATTCATGGGCAGTCGCAGCGAATCTTCTCACTGGTCGATTGCGATAGCTTTTTTTATAGGCGCTTTTTTTAGTGCACTTGCCGGTTTTATCGGGATGAAAGCTGCAACAAAAGCCAATGTTCGTACTACTCATGCCGCCCGTTCAAGTTTCTCAAAAGCTTTATCGGTTTCTTTTTCGGGAGGTTCGGTAATGGGACTCGGTGTTGCAGGCCTTGCGGTGTTGGGATTGGGAGGCGTCTTTATTGTCCTTATAAAAATTTTTGCGCCCGGAGCTGTTTCTACTTCGCTTGATGTGGCAAGGGCTATTGAAATACTGACCGGGTTTTCTCTTGGTGCCGAATCAATTGCCTTATTTGCCCGTGTGGGTGGTGGTATTTATACAAAGGCCGCCGATGTAGGGGCAGACCTCGTTGGAAAAGTGGAAGCGGGTATTCCTGAAGATGATCCGCGCAACCCGGCAACCATTGCCGACAACGTAGGTGACAATGTTGGTGATGTGGCCGGCATGGGTGCTGACCTGTTTGGCTCGTATGTGGCAACGGTTCTTGCAACGATCGTGCTGGGTCGCGAAGTGATTGGCACCGATGGTTCTTCGTTGAATGATGGTTACCTGGGTTTTTCTCCGATACTTTTGCCAATGCTCATCGCCGGTATTGGAATTATTTTTTCCATTATCGGAACTTTCTTCGTGCGCATCAGCGAATCGGCTTCCGTAAATACATCAGTTGTTCAGAAAGCATTGAACATGGGTAATTGGGGAAGCATCATTTTAACTGCAATTGCCGCATATTTTTTGGTGAATTGGATATTGCCCGAAGGGAATATGTATTTAATACGGGATTTTGATCATGGTCATTTAAAAGAAAGTGCTCATGCATTTACGAGAAACGGAGTGATCGGCGCCATTGCATTAGGATTGGTAGTGGGGACGCTCATGAGTTTGATCACCGAATATTATACTTCGATGGGCAAACGACCTGTGAACACCATTGTGAGGCAATCGGGTACTGGTCATGCAACGAACGTAATTGGTGGATTGGCTGTGGGAATGGAATCAACCCTGCTTCCTATTCTTGTTCTTGCTGGTGGCATTTACGGTTCTTATGCATTAGCGGGTTTGTATGGAGTAGCCATTGCTGCTGCGGGCATGATGGCGACAACTGCGATGCAATTAGCGATCGATGCATTTGGCCCTATTGCAGATAATGCCGGCGGTATCGCTGAAATGAGCGAGTTACCAAAAGAGGTTCGTCAAAAAACAGATACGCTTGATGCCGTTGGTAACACAACAGCTGCAACAGGAAAAGGTTTTGCTATTGCTTCAGCCGCATTGACGGCTCTTGCATTGTTTGCGGCGTATGTTGGCGTCATTAACACCAATGGTTTCAAAATGGACGGTATTAATATTTATAAGGCTGATGTACTCGCAAGTTTGTTTGTAGGGGGAATGATACCATTTATTTTTTCATCGTTGGCAATACAGGCAGTTGGTAAGGCCGCCATGGCCATGGTAGAAGAAGTAAGAAGACAATTCAAGACTATTCCCGGAATCATGGAAGGAACAGGAAAGCCCGAATATGATAAATGCGTTGCCATTTCTACAGACGCTTCCATTAAAAAGATGCTTGCCCCCGGTGCCATTGCTATCCTCTCCCCGCTGATCATCGGTTTTCTTTTGGGTCCCGAAGCATTGGGAGGTTTCTTAGCCGGTGCTACGGTGAGTGGCGTCTTGATGGGAATGTTCCAGAATAACGCCGGCGGTGCCTGGGATAATGCAAAAAAGAGTTTTGAAAAAGGGGTCGAGATCAACGGGCAAGTATATTACAAGGGCTCCGAGCCACACAAAGCATCAGTAACGGGTGATACCGTTGGTGATCCTTTTAAAGATACCTCGGGACCTTCCATGAATATTTTGATAAAGCTCATGTCTATAGTATCTTTAGTCGTCGCCCCTACCTTAGCACAAGTTCACAGTAAAAAAGAAAAAGAAGCGCTCATAAATAAATCAGAAAAAATCTTACATTTATCGTCTCAAGAAAAAATTCAGAGTCCAACTACGGCTCAATACATAAATAACTAAAGTTCTTAATCAGAACCATTACTTAAGTCCCGCTGTTTCCACAGGGGGGCTTATTATTTAATGCTTATACAGGTTCAGAAAAATCGTGTAACAACTCTGTAACGTACCTATGAAACCTCACACAATGGTTGAACTTAGTCGCTGGGCACAGTTCATATTCTGAAAAGGCTGTTAACCCGTTAAGAAACCGCCATGTGAATACAATATAGCTCCAGCGCATTTTAACGTTTGCACCGTGCAAATGCGCAAACTTTGTTACCTTATTATCCCAATCACCAACAGCTACCTATCATCAATGAAAAAAACAATCATTCCACTGCTTTTCTTCCTCATAATTCAGATCCTCTCAAATGCGCAGGATTTAAAATTTAAATACGACTCTATCAACAAAGAGTGGTATCATAACGTCAGGTATGATTTAGATACGGCGCGGCAGGACGGCAGCCGGGTGGTGGCGCTCTCTGAGATTGCTAATTACTACAAATTTGATCGACCCGACTCCGCCCTGTTTTACGGGTATAAAAGTGTGGCATTAGCCCGACAAATCAAAAATCCTGCAAGTGAATGCATGGCTATTCTATATATATGCCTAACCTACATCAGCCTGGGAAACGATTCAAAAGCTTTGCAAATGAGCCTTCAAGGTTTAAAACTGGCGGAGGCCAACCGGTTGATTATGCATAAAGCTTATTTCACAGGATTATTGGGTACCATTTATAACAACTTTCAAAATCATTCCCGCGCGCTCGATTTACACCGGGAAGCGAAATCGCTTTGGGATTCCCAACGCAACTTAACCCTCTCGTCCTTGGAAGAGAGCAATATAGGACAAACTTATCTCTTGCTCAATCAACCCGATTTAGCTCTTTATTATTGTGAATCGGCTTATAAGAGAGCAAGGCAATTAAAGATAGATTGGCTAACAGGTTACGTGACGTTAAGACTTGGAGAAATCCAGGAGAAGAGAGGCAAATATGAATCTGCCATCGGTTATTTCCGGCAATCCGAATCAATGGCTGGCGACATTGAAAGTGGTTTCAATGCGCTTCTGGCAATAGCCCGGACTTGGCAAGAGATGAACCGGCCCGACTCCGCCTTATTCTATGCAAACAGCTCATTGAAGTTAGTCAGTGGGACCGGCTTTTATTCTAATATTATTGAGGCCAATACTCTTCTATCCGGCATTTATGAAAAAAATGATCCGCAAAGGGCCCTTCAATATAGCAAGACAGCGATTACCTATAAAGACAGTTTAAATAGACTCGAGCAGGCCACGTCGCTTGAAAGTTTTACTTCTTTTGATGAGCAGGAACGGCAGTACAAAATTGATGCGGCTAATACTGCCTACAAAAACAGGATAAAACAATACTTATTAATTGCTGGATTACTGGTGTTTCTGCTTATTGCATTTATTTTATACTGGAATAACCGCGAAAAACAAAAAACAAATAAAAATTTAGAAAATGCGCTTGCCGATTTAAAATCCACTCAGGCCCAGCTTGTTCAATCGGAGAAAATGGCTTCTCTTGGCGAGCTAACCGCCGGCATTGCGCATGAAATACAGAACCCGTTGAACTTCGTGAATAATTTTTCTGATGTAAATAGTGAACTATTGGAAGAGTTGAAAATTGAGGCTGAGAAAGGAAACCTGGCCGGAGTAAAAATTATTGCGAGTGATCTTGTTACCAACGAACAAAAGATAAACCACCATGGCAAACGTGCGGATGCTATTGTAAAAGGAATGCTGCAACATTCGAGAACTGGCAAAGGGATAAAAGAACCGTCAGATATTAACAGACTTGCCGACGAGTATTTGAGGTTAGCCTACCAGGGCTT
>Ga0068868_100003184_pt1 | contig 11415 bp, 9 predicted proteins | sample KBSMisM42_FD_64660 | JGI IMG/M metagenome (GOLD analysis project Ga0068868, IMG submission 64660) | Miscanthus rhizosphere microbial communities from Kellogg Biological Station, Michigan, USA - KBS Miscanthus M4-2 | ecosystem: Host-associated > Plants > Roots > Rhizosphere > Soil ...
CGACGGCATCGCCACCATGAACGACCTGTCGGACTTCTTCCTGCAGCTTCCCAACGGCGATCGCCAGTTCGTGATTCTGCCGGGGATGGCGCATTCAGTGGTGCAAGGTTCCAATCGCCAAGTGTTCTGGCACGCGCTGCACGCGTTCCTGTCGATGCCCAAGACGTCGATGTCCTAGCGGCCTCTATTTTCTGGAGAGCGCGCGGTCGATCGACGCCGCCCCGCCGCCGCGGGCCATCAGGACGATGGCCATCGCCACTACCAAAATGTGGAACTCGAACCCTTCGCCCTTTTGGTGGCCGCTCCAATTCATAAAGAAGCCATTCTTCCAGTGCAGTAGGTAAACGCCCACGATCATGTTGGAGGCCAGACCGAAGGCGGCGATGCGTGTAAGCGCTCCGAAGATGAGCCCCAGGCCACCCAGGAATTCCGCGGCGATCGCCAGGAGAGCAAACACTGCCGGGATGTGGCTGCGCTCGAATCCCGCCATTTGCGCCGAAAATCCCGCGCCGCCGAACCAGCCGAAAGTTTTCTGCAAGCCGTGCGGAAAAATCATGATGCCGGCGGCAAGCCGCAGGATCGTCAGGGTCCAATCGTTTGAAGTCGCGATCAACTTGGAAGACATTATAAGCCAGCGGTTAAGGAACCACTTTTTTCTTTTTTACCCAGTCGATCACTGCGTCGCGCTGCAGCGGCCCGGTGCGTGGAAAGCGCATTCCGCTTACACCCAACTGCGACTTGTCCGCTTGATTGGTAGCGGTGAAATCCGTGGTCGCCACCGTATATTCACGATCCGGTTCGACCGGATAACGCTGCGTGATCGACGGCGGTAGCTCACTGCCTTTAAATTTCCCCATCACGATATAGTTGTCGAACGGCAGAAGATTCCAGATGTTGCGCATCATGAGCTGCCCCTTCGGTATCGCGAAGCGCTGGTTCCCGGTGTTCACCCATCCGATATCCGCGCCCGTCTCCTCCGCCATGGCGCGCTCCACCATCTTGCGCAGCACAGGGCTGTTCCGTTCCATGCGCACGGTGGATTCTCCGATCGGAATATCCACCAGTTTCGAAACCTTGCTTTCCCACTTAGCGACCACCCGCGCGACATCCGGCGCCGGCGGGATCTTTGAATCGATAGGGATCTTGGTCCATTCTGCGGAGCTGATTTTCTTGGCCGCGACATCCACCTGCAGGTCAAGTTTCCCCAGTTGCTCCCCGTACGCATGCACCAGCACTGCCACCCGACCGTCGACTTTCATCAGGGCCGGATAGCCTTCGTGACTGTGGCCGGCGACCACCACGGAAACTTCCGGAACATCGTGCAGGATGGCATTCACTTCGGTTTCGTCGTGAATATGCGCCAGCACCACGATCAGATCCGTGCGATCGCGCAACTCTTTGGCGTATTTGCGCACCGTCTCCACCACCGGCAGCACATGAAAAGGACCGGCGTCTTCTGGAGTAATCACCGAACCCACCAGATCCCCCAAAATCGCGCCAATGACGCCCACCCGGATGCCGCCCGCGGTCAGGATTACATACGGGTGCGTCATGGTCTTGCCGTCTTTGTCTACGACATTGGCCGATACGATCGGGAAATGCGCGATGCGCATAAACTCCCGCGTCCGCCGCCATCCGTAATCGAAATCGTGGTTGCCCAGCGTCGAGGCGTCCAAACCCAGCAGATTAGCAATCTGATACACCGGCGCCCCATGAAACAGCGTCGAAACAGGTGTTCCCTGCACAATGTCTCCTGCGTTCAGGTACAAGCACGCCGCACATTGCGCCTTCTGCCGGCGGACCTCGGTGGCCAGCCGCGCGAAACCGCCGACATCCTGATCGTCCGGCGTAAGGTGCGCATGCAGATCATTCGAATGGAGAATCGTTAGCGGTTTGACCTGCGCCGCCAATGGCGAAAAACATAAAAGTAGCGAAAATAGCAGGCGGCGATTCATTGTCGATACCAGGGGATGAGTCCAGTGTACCTACAACAGTCCCCTAAGCAAGCGTAAGGCGAACGCTGGATGGCGATTCCGCCCAAACCAGTGCCAAATAGAACTATGGAACACTGCGGGTCGTGTAACGCCACGCTTAGACCGGAAGAGACGGTGTGCTGGGGATGCAGCGCCGCAGTGCCGGAAAAACGCAATGCGACCAGCATGCACAGCCGCTTTCAGACACTGATTAACATCCTGTTCATCATGTTCGCGGTGCTGACTCCGTTGGCCCTGGTCCTGCCCAATGAGTATGTTCCATCCCTCAAGAAGTGTGTGGTCGGATTGATCGTCATGGGCTTGGCCCGGAGTTCCATCCACACCATGAGCGACGCCCGCAAGCGTTAAGCCCGTAACTCGACGGAACTTCCGGCGATTCCTCTTCGTACTAGAATCAGGGACGTCGCCATGTTCACTTTCCTGCTCTGGTGTGTGCTTTTCGTATTGTGCTGGCCTCTAGCTCTGATCGCTTTGGTGCTTTATCCGGTGGTCTGGCTTCTGCTGCTGCCATTCCGAATCGTCGGGATTGCAGTTGAGGGCGCGCTGAAGCTGGTGTGGTCGATCGTGACCCTGCCCTTCACTGTTGTTCGCCGCTTGGCGTGAGATTTAATACGCCAGAATACGCGTAGCTTCTTCCACGATGTTCTCCACTTGCGGGAGAATCTCGTTTTCAAGCGAGGGCGCGTACCCAATCCACGTATCGAGCGCCCCGATGCGTCCCACCGGCGCGTCCAGCCGCCCGAATAATTCGCTCGCGATTCGCGCCGAGATCTCCGCACCGAATCCCCAAGACAGCGTATCCTCGTGAACTACCATCACGCGGCTGGTTTTCTCCACCGACGTTTGGATCGCCGGCCAGTCGTACGGATTTAGCGTTCGCAGATCGATCACTTCCACTGTCGCGCGCGGATTCTGCTGCTCCACTTGCACCGCCGCCTGCAGCGACTTCTGCACCAGCGCGCCAAAAGTCACAATCGTAAGGCTCGCGCCCGGCTTCACCACCTTGGCTTTGCCAAACGGGATCAAATAATCCGGACCCGGATGCTGCGTCCGATTGTAGGGCTCGCGATACAGCCGCTTATGCTCCAGGAATAACACCGGATCGTCGCAGCGAATCGCCGTGCGCAGCAGACCACAGGCGTCCAGCGCGTTCGATGGAAACACCACGCGGATGCCCGGAATATGCGTGAACACCGACTCGGCGCTTTGGCTGTGATAAATGGCACCGCCGTTCAAATAACCGCCGGCCGCGACGCGAATCACCATCGGCGCAGACCACGCGTTGTTCGAGCGCCAGCGGAGCGACGCCAGCTCATCGCGAATCTGCATCATCGCGGGCCAGATGTAATCCAGGAACTGGATCTCAACCACCGGCTTCAGCCCACGCATCGCCATGCCCGCCGCCCGGCCAACGATGGCAGCCTCGGCAATCGGCGTATTGAAGACTCGCTCGGAACCAAAGGAAGTCTGCAGACCCTGCGTGGCTTTGAAAACGCCGCCTTTGCCCTTTACTTCTTTAAGGTGTTCCTCGCGGCTGCAATCGGCAACATCCTCGCCGAAGACCACGACGTTCAAGTCGCGCGCCATTTCCTCGTGAATGGTGAGCGTGATCGTGTCCACCATCGTTCGCGGATCGCCGGAACACTTGGCATCCGTCTCGAACGCGCTCGAAGCCGGATCGACGGCTTCGGAATACAGGTAGCGCAACGCTGTACCTTTGTGCGGCTGCGGAGCTTTTAGCGCCAGCTCACTTGCCTCCTGGATTTCCAGGTCCACTTCCTGCATCAATTGTTCGAGCGTGCTCCGGTTCGTCACTCCGCTCGACAACAAATATTCGGGAAACTTCGTCAGCGGATCATGCAGTGCTTCCTGCGCGCGCTCGGCTGCGGTTTTATACAACCGCTCGTCATCCGAAAGCGAATGTGAATATGGCCGTGTGCAATACGCGTGGATGAAGGCAGGCTTACGCTCCCGCCGGCAGTAATTCACCGCCTCGGCCATCATGCTGTAGGAGGCCACAAAATCCGTTCCGTCGCAGCGGAAGGTCCGCAGGTTCGGATGCCCCTCCACCAGTTTCGAAATATCGCCGCCGGGAGTTTGATCCTCCACCGGAACCGAGATCGCGAAGCCATTGTCCTGCACTAGGAAGATCACAGGCAGCGATTCGAGGCATGCGGCGTTGATCGCCTCCCAGAACTCTCCCTCGCTGGTGGCGCCTTCGCCGGTGCTCGTCAGCGTGACCGCGTCTGACGTCGGGTCCAGGTAACGGTTCGCGTGCGCACATCCCACGGCGGGCAACAATTGCGTGCCAGTGGCCGACGACGGCGACACAATGTGCAATTTCGCGGAGCTCCAGTGCGAAGGCATCTGGCGCCCACCCGACGAGGGATCGGATTCCGCGCCCACCGCCTGCAACAGCATATCCTCGGCCGTCATGCCCAGCGCCAATGAAAGCGCACGGTCGCGATAGTACGGGAAAAACCAATCGTGTCCAGCCCGCATCGCCATGCCCGCCGCCGTCTGAATGCCTTCGTGCCCCGCGCCGCTCACCTGGAAAAAGATTTTGTTCTGCCGCTTCAGCAGGATCTCGCGGTCGTCAATGCGCCGCGACATATACATGATGCGAAATGCGCGGATCAAATCGGGGGCTTCCAAACGGGTTGGAAGCTCGCGAAGTTCAGGGTCCGTGGCAGTGCTCGTCAGCATAATTCGCCCTACTCAGTGTAGCAATGGAGCGGCCAGCGGAAAAGGCGAAATGCCATCACTCGGGCAGCCGCCGGCCCTTGGTTTCCGGCGCAAAGATCACATGCTAAACGCATTCCACAAAACGGCGCTTCATCACGTCGAGCACCTGGTCGCCGGGTTGGTTCCAAACCTCTTGATTGAAAATCTCAACCTCGATCGGACCCAGGTAGCCCGCATTGTCAACGGCAGAGCGAATGCGCGAGAGCTCAATCACACCGTCGCCCATCATCGTGCGTCCCATCAATATGCCCGGAAGCGGCACCGGCCAATCCGATACGTGAAATCCCACAATGCGCCCTTGCAGCTTTTCGATTTCCGGGTAGAGGTCGGGATCGTGCCACACGTGAAAGACATCGATCACCACGCCGACAGTATCCGGGGGAAAATGGGCCGCGACCTCGCGCGCCTGTTTCAGAGTCACGATCACACTGCGGTCGGCAGCATACATAGGATGCAGCGGTTCGATCCCCAGCTTGATTCCGCGCTCCCGCGCATGAGTTTCAATCGCCGCGATCCCGTCGACCACCATGTTGCGCGATCCTTCCAGATCGCGCCCCGCCACCGCGCCACACACCAGGACAAGGACCGGCGTCCCCAGTGTGGCGGCCTCGTCAATCGCCCGCAGATTATCTTCAATCCGCTTCTGCCGTTCCTGCTGCGTCGGCGCCGGAAATCCACCTCCCCGGCACAAACTGGATACCGCGATACCGGATGCTTTTACCAGTTTCGCGGCCTCGCAAAGACCGGCAGCATCGACTTTGTCACGCCACAGACCGATAGCCGCAATGCCCTGCCTCCTGCATCCATCTAGCGCTTCGGCGAGTGTCCAGGAATTAACCGTGATCTGGTTGAAGCTCAAACGGCTGAGGTGGGCCATGGCTTTAAGTGACTCCCGCAACCGCCAACACCAATTTCATGCGGCTCACCGCTAGCTCGGGATTCGCAAGCAGTCCAGCCTCGCCAGCCAGCCGGAACAGTTGCGATAAATGAACCACGCCGCGCGCGCTCTCCTGCCCCGCAACCATGCGAAAGTGCTTCTGGTGACCGTTCAGATACGCGAGAAAGACAATTCCCGTCTTATAAAAATAGGTTGGCGCTTCGAAAATGTGCCGCGATAACGGCACCGTCGGAGCCAGCCATTTTTGATACGCCGCCACGTCGCCGCGATCTAGAGCTTCAAGCGCAGCACCAGCAACCGGCGCAATCGCATCGAAGATTCCCAGGAGCGCGTGACTATGAAATTCACCATCTCCCAGAATCAATCGATCGTAATTAAAGTCATCGCCGGTATACATCTTGATGCCCGGCGGAAGGTCGCGCCGCAACTGAATCTCACGCTCCGCATCCAACAGTGACATCTTAATGCCGTCAACTTTCGACGCATTTTGCCGGATCACTGCCAGGCAAGCCGGGGTCGCCTCGTCGAGATCCCGGCTTCCCCAATAGCCCGCGAGCGCCGGATCGAACATATCGCCCAGCCAATGCAGAATCACCGGCCGCTGGACTTGCGACAGAATCCGTTCGTACACCCACGCGTAATCATCCGCGTGCCGCGCACAACGCGCCAGCGCGCGACTCGCCATCAGAATCATTCGTCCGCCCTGCGCCTCTACGAACTCAGCCTGCTCCTGATACGCTTCCACCACTTGCTCGCGCGTCACCGGCGCGTCCGCTGGAAGCTGATCGGTCCCCGTCCCGCAAGCGATTTGGCCCCCGGCTGCCGCCGCCTCGCGCACGGATCGCGCAATCAGTTCCCGCGCTGCGCTCCAATCGAGCCCCATGCCGCGCTGAGCCGTATCCATGGCCTCCGCAACCGCAAAGCCGTGGCGCCACAAGTGCCGCCGAAACGCTAAAGTCGCATCCCAATCAATGGCGGTATTCACACACGCGAGGGGATCCGCGACCACATGCGCCGCGGCATAGGCAGTCCGGCTGGTGAACTTGCCCGCGAGCTGCGATTGAGGAACGGCTTGCAGCGTGTAGGGTTCGAGCTGGCCGCCTTGCCGCGGTAATTGAAGGGTGAGCATGGTGAACGCGGTTATATCGTTATATCATCGTACCCGGGCTCAAAACCGGTTCGCGATGCGAAAGATCAATATCAGGGATTTCCAAGTTGCCCGGCAATCGACGTCGCGCGACGTAAATCGCCAGATATTGTTGAATCTCCTGCGCGCCCATCAGCCGGTGTCGCGCGCCGATCTGGCGCGCTTGATGAACACTACGCGAGGCGTGGTCGGAGCCCTGGTCAATGAATTGATCGCCGATGGCCTGGTCTTTGACGGACCCACTCGCCCCGCTTCGCGCGGGCGGAAGCCCACGCTCCTCTATGTGCGGACCCGCGACCGGCTGGTGATCGCCGCCGATGTACGCGTCAGTGCAATCGACATCGCTTTGTGCGATTTCGCGGGCGAGCAGATCGCGCACGAAAGCCTTCCTCCGATACTTTCGCCCGATGAGTTCATCCGCGAGTTTCCCAAGTACGTGAACGCGCTCCTCGTAAAGCACAACGCAGTTCAGCTTTGCGAGGGGATCGGCATCGTGGTCCCCGGCATGGCCGATCGCCAGGCTGGGCGAGTCATCAGCGCCCCGCTGCTGGGCTGGCGCGACATCGAAATCGGCCCGCCCGTGGCCCAAGCGACGGGACTACCCGTGGTTGTGGAGAGCGCCGGTAAAGCATGCGCTCTGGCGCACATGTGGCTGACTCACGACGACGCGATGAACACGCACGATTTCATCTACATCACGATTTCCGACGGCGTCGGCACGGGATTGGTGGTCGACGGAAGGCTGGTCTCCGGTCACGGCGGAATCGCCGGCGAGTTCGGGCATATGGCGCTCAGTCTCGATGGGCCGCGCTGCGCGTGCGGTTCCAATGGATGCTGGATGGCATACATTTCGGATCGTGCAACCTGTTCACGTTACGCGTCCTCGCTGAACTCCAGGCTGCCGGGAAACACTCCATCGCTGCGGACCATCATTTCGAATGCGCACTCCGGCGAGGTGAAAGCAACGGCAGCGCTGCAGGCGACGGCCCGCTACTTGGGACTGGGTTTGGCAAACATTCTGCACGGTGTGGATCCAGGCTGCGTTTATATCGGCGGCGAGATTACCACCGCTTGGGATATCGTCGAGCCGGTAATGCGCGAGGCGATCGTCGAACGTGCTCTCATCGAAAAAGTCGCGAACGCTGTGATTCTGCCGTCTAAGATCTCAGATCCGCGCTTGCGGGGAGCCGTGGCTCTTATCGCTTCACCCACTTTTGCCGCCCCCAAAGTGGCCTGAGCTGCCCTGATTTGCAAACTGTATAGATTTTGTACATACTCACAACACACGCATTTTCAAGGCTTCCAAGAGGGAAAGAAGAGTGAGCGAGCTTAAAATCGGCATCATCATGAACGGTGTCACCGGGCGTATGGGTACGCACCAGCACCTGGTCCGTTCAATTTTGTCCATCAAAAATCAAGGCGGAGTTAAATTGCCCGGCGGTGATGTTGCAATACCCGACCCCATTCTGGTGGGGCGCAACGAAGCGAAATTGCGGGCCATTGCAGCGGCGAATGGAATTCACCGCTACACCACAGACCTGAATCGCGCGCTCGATAGCAAGGCGGATACCATCTACTTCGACGCGCAAACTACCAACGTGCGATTTCCAGCCATGCGCGAAGCGATCCTGCGCGGAAAGCATGTGTATTGCGAGAAACCAGTCGCGGGGACCCTTACGGATGCTTTGGAATTGGTGCGGCTCGCGAATGACCACGGGGTCAAGTCCGGCGTGGTGATGGACAAGCTGTTCTTGCCCGGCATCCTTAAACTGCAGCGTTTGGTCGAGTCCGGTTTCTTCGGCCGAATTTTATCGGTTCGCGGCGAGCTGGGATACTACGTGTTCGAGGGCGATTGGCAGAACGGGCAGCGGCCCTCCTGGAACTCGCGCAAAGAAGAGGGCGGCGGAATCATCCTCGATATGCTGCCCCACTGGCGTTACCTGTTCGAGCACACCTTCGGCAATATGCATGCGGTCCTTTGCGTGGGAGCAACGCAGATTGCGGAACGCCTGAACGAAAACGGAGAACGTTTCGCATGCACCGCCGAAGATTCCGCTTATTCCATGTTTCAGATGGAAGGCGGATTAACCGTGAGGATGGACACTTCCTGGACCGCGCGCGTTTATCGCGACGAGCTGCTGGAAATTCAGGTGGATGGGACCCACGGAAGCGCCATCGCGGGCCTGCGCGGCTGCAAATCGCAGCACCGGGTAAATACACCCAAACCAGTTTGGAATCCGGACGTGCCGAATCCCTTGGATTTTTATGCGGATTGGCAGCGCGTGCCTGACAATCGCGAATTCGACAACGCGTTCAAAGTTCAGTGGGAGATGTTTCTACGTCACGTCCTGGCCGACGCGCCGTATAAGTATGATTTTCTTGAAGGCGCCAAAGGAGTACAGCTCGCGGAACTGGCGACGCAATCCTGGCAGGAGCGCCGCTGGATCGATATTCCTTCGCTGGTAAAGAGCAAGCAGCCGGATCAGTCGTTTGCGCAACGCGACGCTTGACGAAGTGATTCAGTTGCCGGCGCCCGAGAGTTTGCGGTAGTACTCAGCAACTGAATCCTGATAACCAGCCGGGACCTTGGCCGGATTGGTATTGCGGATCGTGCCGTGGCTTTCCTCCAGCTGCCGGCGCAATTGCAATTCAAGCGCATCTACGCCGCTAGTGAGCTGTTGGCGCATTTGCTCGACCAGCGCTGGATTTCCCGGGAAACGTTTGGGGTCCAGGCTTCGCATTTGATCGATGAGCGTCCGCAACTGTTGGCGCGCTTCCGGGCTATCTTGCGCTACCGATCGAACGCCATTGAGAAGGTTCAATCCCTGTTCGATTTCACGTTGCGTATCAGCAGGATTGGGACCGCGCTGCGGCGCAACTCCTACTCCGGAGATGCGCGTGTTGCCGGTGTCATAGTCGCCATAGACGGCGCTGTTGCGATTGCCGCCGCCTCCTCCGGGACTGGCTGTCGCACCCGCGATCCGATTGCCAACCTGACCGCCTTGGCCTTGTTGGCCGCCTTGTCCAGCTTGTCCGGATTGGCCTTGTTGCTGGCCCGGTTGCCCATTGCGGCTGAGTTGGCCGGATTGATACTGTTGCCCGGCTGGTTGGCCTTTCCCGGCCTGTCCTTGTCCCGATGGATTGGGTTGACCGTTAGGCCGTCCGCCGAGCCCGGCGAGTTGGTCGCGCAAACGCGCGAGATCGTCCATCGCGCGGTTCACCGCGGCGTCCTTCGAAGCTGGTTGCGCGCTGCCCATTGCTTGAGCTGCTTCCCTGACCTGTTGACCAAGTTTTTGCAGATCGCTGGTAAGCGCGGCTTCCGCAGGATCGGAGAACTGACCGCTGCGCAGCCAATCCGAACTGCGCTGCATGCGCGTGCCGAGATTATTTTCGTCCATGGCGCCCAGCGCGCTGCGCAACTTATTGGAAGCCCCCGGTTGCGTCGACGCGAACTCTCGCGCTGTGTCGCGCATTTGTTGCGTAAGGTGGCCGAGGTCATCGCTTACCTTTTGGCGCTCATTGACCATCTTGTCGATGTCCTCGGGAGTTGGAGGTTTCGGCGGCAGTTGGCCGGAGGCCTTAGCAGCGGCCTGCTGAGCGATCAAATCACGCACGCGATCCGCTTGCTTCTTTTGCTCCGCCGCTAGCTGATCTGCGGTTTGCGCCATTGAGTTGACGCGGCTCGCGGCGTCATGCTGCTCGACTCCGCCCAGCAAATCCGTCGCCTCGCGCAAGCGATCTGCAGCACGGCGATAGTCGGCCGCACTGGCGTTCTGCGAAGCCGCGCGCCGCATGTCGTCGTTGGCTTGACGCAGGCGGTCGAGCGCCTTTTGCGCCGCCTGTTGCCGGTCATCAGCAGATCGGTCCGCCGCCTGTTGCGGATTGCTGGCGCCGCCTTTGTCCTGGCTCGATGAACTGCCCGCTTGCCCGCCGCTCTGGCCCGCCTTTCCCTGCTGGCCAGTTTGGCCGCTCTTGCCGAGGTTCTGTTCCATCTGCCGCTGGAGCTGTTCCGCCTCGCGCTGCAACATTTCCTGCTGCCACTTTTGTTCGGCGGTCTGCTGCCCGTTGCGTTGCTGCTGCGCCAAATCCTCTTCGCGCTTCGCCAGCTCATCGAGCTTCTTCAGAGCATCGTCGACTTCCTGCGCTCTCTGTTCGGCGCTACTCGACGTGTTTTGCCGCGTCTCGTACTGATTTTTCTCGGTGTCGAGTTCGAGATCGAAGAGGCTTGCCAGATCACGCGCCGCGCCGCCACCACCACCGCCTCCGCCACCCCCTCCAAACGCGACCTGAATTTGCCGGAACGTGGCTTCCGCGCGCAGCAGGAATTGCAGGGCCTTCTGCTCGTTCGGAATGGCGTCCTTCCATTTCTGTTGCTGCAACTGCTGCGCGGCCGGCTCCATTGCGGAAGAAGCCGCGAGCATGGCCTTCTGGAAATCGCTTATGGCCTGTACTTCATTGGTCAATTCGCGTGCCTGCAAACGGCCGGAGAGTGTCACTGCCTGATCGTGCAAAGTGGTTTGCGATTGCGATAGCAGTTTCGAAATGTCGGCGGCCTGCTGCTGGGTCGCGTGTTTATCGCCATTCTGTTTGAAGGTGGCCGCGATGATTTCCTTCTCGCGCTGCGAGATCTG